>WNFG01006021.1_pt1 | contig 11516 bp, 4 predicted proteins | sample 5400431 | NCBI WGS metagenome assembly WNFG01 (sample SAMN13153346, study PRJNA577476) | soil metagenome | isolation source: 120 cm saprolite under Douglas fir tree site 2 hole 3 replicate 2 | place: USA:California | collected 2015-04-18
TTACCAGCCTGGGACTGAAAGAAGCCAAGGACCTCGTCGATGGCGCACCGAAGACCGTGAAAGACGGCGTGAGCAAAGACGAAGCCGCGACGATCAAGAAGAAGTTCGAAGACGCGGGCGCCAAGGTCGAAGTCAAGTAGACCGCGCTGCGGATAGTTTTGCGGCCGCAGGCAACAAGCATCTGTGGCCGCGTCCGGTGGCAGGGTTCAGGGTTTAGGGGTTTGTTTTACAAACCCTATAGGAAAAGAAGTCGTACTTGCAATCCTGAACTCAAGATGTTGGGGCTGAAATATTGTATTGCGGTGCGGCTCTCGTTCGCGGGAATCGCGAAGCATTTGCGAGAGTGCCGCGCCAAAGGACTTCTCTTACGCACGTCGAGGCTCGGTATTACTACAAACTGGAATGTCCCACAGGGACGGCTTGTGGCCGTGTGCTCTTTGACTTCGGGCAAGTCGAAGTACAACGGCTATGCGTCTCTCTGCGCGGCAACTTTATTCGAAAAATGTCGGCTGTTCAGCAGCCGGCCAAGTTAATGAGGTATACAAGTAATGTCTAACACTAATCAGCACGTTCGGGTTCGGCAGCGTCTGGATTTTGCAAAAATTCAGAGCGCGATTCAGATTCCCAACCTGATTGAAGTACAAATGAAGTCGTATCAGCGCTTTCTGCAGATGGATTTGCTGCCCAGCGAACGCGATGACGGCGGACTTCAGTCGGTATTTACATCGGTGTTTCCGATCAAGGATTTCCGCGAGATGTCGCAACTGGAATTCGTGGATTACGCGATCGGCAACTGGGAATGCAAGTGCGGAAACTTGAAGGGATTGCATCATCTGCGCGCGACGTGCCGCAATTGCGGCGCCAGCGTGGTGACCAACCCCTATCAGACCGGCGACGTGATTTGTCACAAGTGCGGCACGTTCAACAAGAACACGCCGACCTTTTGCAACAAGTGCGGCGATCCAGTCGCCATGCAACTCAAGTACGACGTAAACGAATGTCAGGAACGCGGGATGACTTATTCCGCGCCGCTGAAAGTCACCATACGACTTACGATCTACGACAAAGATCCCGACACGGGCGCGAAAACCATTCGCGACATCAAGGAACAAGAAGTTTTCTACGGCGATATTCCGTTGATGACCGAGAACGGCACTTTCATCATCAACGGCACGGAACGCGTGATTGTCAGCCAGTTGCACCGCTCGCCCGGCGTGTTTTTCGAATCGGCAAACAATCGCAGCTACTTCCTCGGCAAGATTATTCCTTACCGCGGTTCGTGGGTGGAGTTCGAATACGACACGAAGAACATTCTCTACGTGCGTATCGACCGCAAACGCAAATTCCTGGGCTCGATTTTCCTGCGCGCGCTGGGAATGAAGACCAACGAAGACATTCTGCGCACCTTTTACCAGGTGGAGCGGATTTCTCTGCGCGACAAGGACATGTTCTGGAACGTTTCGCCAGGACTGATCGATCGCAAGCTGACTCACGAAATTCGAAACCCGAAATCAGATGAAGTGATCGTTGGCGCGCACAAACGCATCAACGAAAATCTTTTCAAGGAAATGATCAAGGCGCGCATAACGCAGGCTCGCGCGGCGTTACAGGACCTCGAAGGCGCGTATTCGGTGGCCGATGTGGTCAACCGCCAGACCGGCGAAGTTTTGCTGGAGTCCAACAAGCCGTTGACCGCGGAAATCTGGCAGGCGTTTGCCGAAGGCGGGATTGCGGAAGTCGATGTGTTTTTCCCGGAGCGCGACGACATTGGTGTGGTGCTTTCGCGCACGCTGGATAAGGACGCTATCCGCTCTTCCAAGGAAGCGCTAATCGAAATATATCGCAAGCTACGCCCAGGCGATCCGCCGACGCTCGAGACGGCCACAAATCTTTTCCGCGGAATGTTTTTCGACCCGCGTAAATACGATTTCAGCCGTGTCGGCCGCTTGAAGTTCAACATCAAACTCGGTCTTGATACACCGCTCGACAATCGCACGCTCGATTCGCCGGACTTCGTCGCGGCCATCAAGTATTTGCTGAAACTGCGCAAGAGCATCGGCGTAGTGGATGACATCGACCACTTGGGCAACCGCCGCGTTCGCGCAGTGGGCGAATTGCTGGAAAACCAGTTCCGCATCGGCCTGGTTCGCATGGAACGCGCCATCAAAGAAAAGATGAGCGTGTACCAGGAAATGTCGACCGCAATGCCGCACGACCTCGTCAACGCCAAGCCGGTTATGGCCGCGATTCGCGAGTTCTTCGGCAGTTCGCAGTTGAGCCAGTTCATGGACCAGACCAATCCTTTGAGCGAAATTACGCACAAGCGGCGTCTTTCGGCTCTTGGACCAGGCGGTCTTTCCCGTGAACGCGCGGGATTCGAAGTGCGCGACGTTCACCCAACCCACTACGGCCGTATTTGCCCGATTGAAACGCCGGAAGGTCCGAACATCGGCTTGATCAGCTCGCTCAGCTGCTTTGCGCGCATCAATGATTACGGCTTCATCGAATCGCCTTACCGCAAGGTGAAGGCTGGCCGGATCATCGACTACGTGCAGGTGGTGAATGCGGGCGACAGCGAATTCAAGGCTGGCGAAATTATCGAGAGGGATCGCGTCGAAGAGCTTAACGACGAACTGAAACGCCGCAAAGTGGTCTACGAGCCGTACTGCTTCTATCTTTCCGCTTGGGAAGAGGACAAGTACGTGGTCGCGCAGGCCAACGTTGCACTCGACGAACGTCTGAAGATTACCACCGAACTCGTGAACTGCAGGCAAGCCGGCAACTTCGTATTGAAGAGCCGCGAAGAGGTCGATTACGTGGACGTGTCGCCGAAGCAGTTGGTCAGCGTCGCGGCCAGCTTGATTCCATTCCTCGAAAACGACGACGCTAACCGCGCGTTGATGGGTTCGAACATGCAGCGTCAGGGCGTGCCGCTGATTCGCGGAGAAGCTCCGCTGGTCGGCACCGGCATGGAGCGCGTTACGGCGCGCGATTCCGGCGCGGTCGTGCTTTGCAAGCGGGACGGCATCGTGGATCAAGTGGACTCCGAGCGCATCATCGTTCGCGTGGAGTCCGACCACTCCGGCGTACTGAGCCGTGAAGTTGGCGCGGACATCTACACCTTGACCAAGTTCAAGCGTTCGAACCAGAACACTTGCATTAACCAGAAGCCAATCGTTCGCGTGGGCGACCGCGTGAAGAAGCAGCAGGTTCTTGCCGACGGTCCTTGCACCGACCGCGGTGAACTGGCTCTTGGCCGCAACGTGCTGGTGGCGTTCGTGCCATGGCGCGGATACAACTTTGAAGACGCGATTCTCGTTAGCGAAAAGCTGGTCAAAGAGGATTACTACACCTCGATTCACATCGAAGAGTATGAAATTGAAGCGCGCGACACCAAGCTGGGTCCGGAAGAAGTCACGCGCGACATCCCCAACATCAGCGAATCGTTCCTGCGCAACCTGGATGAAAGCGGCGTGATCCGTATCGGCGCCGTCGTAAAGTCCGGCGACATTCTGGTCGGCAAGGTAACGCCCAAGGGCGAAACCACGTTGACTCCGGAAGAGAAGTTGCTGCGTGCGATCTTCGGCGAAAAAGCCGGCGATGTGCGTGACGCTTCGCTCTATTGCCCGCCGGGCATTGAAGGCACCATCGTGGACGTCAAAATCTTCACCCGCAAGGGCGGAGAAAAAGACGAACGCCACAAGGCCATTGAAGCTTCGCAGGTATTCAAGTTGGAGAAGAACCTGGCCGACGAAATCCGCATCCTCACGGATGAGCGCCTGAAGCGGCTCTCGGATTTGCTGGGCGGAAAAATTCTCCAAGCCGACCTGCACGACGAAAAGACCAACAAGCGCCTGCTCGTTAAGGGCACAGAGTTGACGCGCGAGCTGATCGAAAAAATCTCGACGCGCAACCTGAAGCGCCTGAAGCTCAACGAAAAAGATCCTCTGCTGATCGAGAAAATCGAAGAAGTCGAAGAAATGACTTCACGGCAGATCGATGTGCTCCGGAAAATTACCGAGGAGCGCAAGGAAAAGCTGAAGAAGGGCGACGAACTGCCGCCGGGCGTAATCAAGCTGGTCAAAGTCTATATCGCGATGAAGCGCAAGCTCTCCATCGGCGACAAAATGGCCGGCCGCCACGGCAACAAGGGCGTAATCGCGCGCATCGTTCCGGATGAAGACATGCCGTACATGCCGGATGGCACGCCAGTCGAAATCGTTTTGAATCCGCTGGGCGTTCCTTCGCGTATGAACGTGGGACAGGTTCTCGAAACGCACTTGGGCTGGGCCGGCAAGGAACTGGGCAACAGCTTGAAGCGGTTGCTCAGCAAGGAAGTTCGCGCTGAAGCGGTTCGCCGCTGGTTCCGTGAAGTCTTCACGGACACCACCATCTGGAAGACACTTTCCAAGCTGGACGACGATGAATTGCTAGACATGGCGGAAGGCTTCCGCGAGGGCATTCCGTTTGCCACGCCGGTATTCGATGGCGCGCGTGAAACGGAAATTCGCCACTTGCTAGAAGTTGCGGGCTTGCCGCATGCCGGAAAAATCAACTTGTACGACGGCATGACCGGAGACATGTTCGACCAGCCGGTTACGGTCGGCTACATCTATATGTTGAAGCTGTCGCACTTGGTGGACGACAAGATTCACGCTCGCTCCATCGGTCCATACTCGCTCATCACTCAGCAGCCGCTGGGTGGTAAAGCGCAGTTCGGCGGACAGCGTTTCGGCGAAATGGAAGTGTGGGCGCTCGAAGCCTACGGCGCAGCGCACATCCTGCAGGAATTGCTTACGGCAAAGTCCGACGACGTTTATGGCCGCGCGAAGATTTACGAGGCCATCGTCAAGGGCGAGCCGGGCATTGAGCCGGGCGTGCCGGAATCCTTCAACGTGTTGGTGCGCGAGCTACAGTCGCTGTGCCTGGATGTTGAGTTGATGAAGCGGCAAAAGCCGGCGGAAAAAGCAGCCGATTAGGAATTGTTCCCGTAGGGGCACGGCACGCCGTGCCCTTGCCTGAAACATAGCGAAACTTTTAGAGAAGTTTTTGTTTGGGTTCTCAGCCGGTCTGTAATTCGAAAGAGTTCCGGACCGCGGCTTTCGCCGCAAGACGAAGGCAGGGAGGAAACAACCTTGTATCGCAGCAGCCCCTATGATCGCGCAAGTCTGATCGCTGATTTTGATTCCATTCGCATCAGCCTGGCCAGCCCGGAGAAAATCCGCTCGTGGTCCCATGGTGAAGTGACCAAGCCGGAGACCATCAACTACCGTACGTTCAAGCCCGAACGTGACGGACTATTCTGCGCAAAAATTTTCGGTCCGGTGACGGACTGGGAATGTTTGTGCGGCAAGTACAAGCGCATGAAGCATCGCGGCGTCATTTGCGACAAGTGTGGCGTCGAAGTTACCTTGTCCAAAGTTCGCCGTGAACGCCTTGGCCACATTGAACTGGCATCACCCTGTTCGCACGTGTGGTTTTTCAAGGGTCTGCCCAGCCGCATCGGCTATTTGCTGGACATTTCCATGCGCGACCTCGAGCGCATTCTGTACTTCGAAGCATTCGTTGTTGTGGATGTTGGCGAAGTGGCCATCCTGAAAGACCGGCAGGTCCTGCAGGAAGAGGAATATCGCAAGCTGCAGCAGGAATATCCGGGACAGTTCACCGCGCGTATGGGCGCGGAAGCCATCAAGGAACTCCTGAAGCGCGTAGAAGTTGAAAAACTGTCTGACGAACTCCGCGTCAAGATGAAGGAAGATCCATCGCTGCAGAAGCGCATCAAGTTCGCCAAGCGCCTGAAAGTTCTGGAAGCCTTCCGCAAGAGCGGCAACAAGCCGGAGTGGATGATTCTGGACGTGATCCCGGTTCTTCCCCCGGAGCTGCGCCCGCTGGTGCCTCTCGATGGTGGACGTTTCGCCACCTCCGACTTGAACGATCTGTATCGTCGGGTCATCAACCGCAACAACCGCCTCAAAAAGCTGATGGAACTGCGCGCGCCGGACGTCATCGTTCGCAACGAAAAGCGTATGCTGCAGGAAGCTGTGGACGCCTTGTTCGACAATGGCCGCCGCGGCCGTGTGCTGCGGGGAACCAATAACCGCCCGCTCAAGTCTTTGAGCGATACGCTCAAGGGCAAGCAGGGCCGTTTCCGCCAGAACCTCCTCGGCAAACGCGTGGACTATTCGGGTCGTTCGGTAATCGTGGTCGGGCCAGAACTGAAGCTCAACCAGTGCGGTTTGCCGAAGAAGATGGCGCTGGAACTTTTCAAGCCATTCATCTATCACAAGCTCGAAGCGCAGGGTCATTGCACGACCATCAAGCAAGCCAAGGAAATGGTCGAGCAGCAGGAACCGGTGGTCTGGGACATCCTCGAAGATGTCATCCGCGAGCATCCGGTGATGCTGAACCGCGCTCCCACGCTGCACCGTTTGGGTATTCAGGCGTTCGAACCGGTGTTGGTCGAAGGCAAAGCCATCCGCATTCACCCGCTGGTTTGCACCGCGTTCAACGCGGACTTTGACGGCGACCAGATGGCGGTGCACATTCCGCTGTCGCCAGAATCGCAAGTCGAGGCATCGGTGTTGATGCTCAGCTCGCGCAACATTTTGTCACCGGCTCACGGTCTGCCTCTTGCCGTGCCGTCGCAGGACATGGTGCTCGGCATCTACTACATGACCAAATCCAAGCCCGGTGCTAAGGGCGAAGGCCGCGTATTCGGCGGCTCGGATGAAGTCGTTCTGGCGTTGGAAGCCGGCGAAGTCGAGTTGCTCACCCCGATTCGCTTGCGCTACACGGGCGAAGTGATCGACCTCAACACGGCTTACGACAACCAGGACGTCACCCACACCGAACCGGTGAAGATGGAACGGCAATTCATCCAGACCACTGTCGGCCGCGTGATCTTTAATTCGAACTTGCCCGAGCAAATGCCGTTCATCAACGGCTTGCTCAAGAAAAAGGGTGTGCAGCAACTGGTGTACTTCGCGTACCTGAACTACGGTCTCGAAGGCACGGTGGTGCTGCTCGACAAGTTGAAGGAATTGGGATTTGCGTATGCCACCAAGTCCGGCATCTCCATCGGCATCGACGACATGCTCATCCCCGGCGACAAGGTAAAACTTGTTGACGCCGCGGAACGCGAAGTCGTCAAGGTGCAGCAGCAATACCTCGATGGCGCAATCACGCACGGCGAACGCTATAACAAAATCGTTTCCCTCTGGGGCGACGTGACGGAAAAAGTCGCGGACGAAATGTTCAAAGCCCTGGAAAACCACGACAAGGAAGGCATTATCAACCCCGTCTACGTCATGGCGGACTCTGGCGCCCGCGGTTCGAAGCAGCAGATTCGGCAGCTTTCCGGTATGCGCGGCTTGATGGCTAAGCCCTCCGGCGAAGTCATGGAAACGCCGATCACTTCGAACTTCCGCGAAGGCCTCACCGTGTTGCAGTACTTCATTTCAACGCACGGCGCCCGTAAGGGTTTGGCCGACACCGCGCTGAAGACCGCGGACTCTGGTTACTTGACCCGCCGCCTGGTTGACGTGGCGCAAGACGTGATCATCAATGAACTCGATTGCGGCACCAACGAAGGCATTTACGTTGAGCCGATTATCGAAGCTGGCGTCGAAGTCGAACCGTTGCGCGACCGCATCGTGGGCCGCGTTTCGCTCGACAAGATCAAGGACTTTGAAGGCCACGTAATCGTCGAGATCGCCCAGGAAATCACCGAAGAGCTTGCCAACTCCGTGCAGGCAGCGGGCATCGAGCGGGTTCGAATCCGTTCCGTGCTCACCTGCGAATCCCGTCGTGGAGTTTGCGCGCTGTGCTATGGCCGCAACCTGGCGTCGGGCCGCATGGTCGAATTGGGCGAAGCGGTCGGCGTAATCGCCGCGCAGTCCATCGGCGAGCCTGGCACGCAGTTGACGATGCGTACGTTCCACATCGGTGGAACCGCAACGCGCGTTAGCGAGCGCTCCACTCTCGAAGTTCGCAACGCCGGTATCATCAAGTTCGTGGACCTGAAATACGTTCAGGGCCGTGGTGGCGCTGCCATCGCCATGAATCGTTCCGGCTTGATCGCCATCGTGGACGAAAAGGGCCGCGAAAAGGAACGCTATCACGTGGTTTACGGCGCGCGTTTGCGCGTAGCCGAAGGCGACAGCGTAACTCACGGCCAGACACTGGCCGAATGGGATCCGTTCACCTTCTCGATCCTCACGGAAACCGGCGGCTCGGTGAAGTTTGACGATCTGCGCCCCGGCCTGACGATTGAAGAGCAAGTGGACGAAGTCACCGGCCTGTCGCAGGACGTTGTGACTTTGCCTCCGGGCGATGAAAAGCATCAGCCGGCGATCTTGATCCGCGACAACGCGGGCAAGGTCAAGAAAAAGTACCTTATGCCTTCGCGCGCTCACTTGATGGTCAAGGACGGCGACGACGTGCAGCCCGGCGACATTCTCGCAAAGATTCCGCGGGAAACCACCAAGACCAAGGACATCACCGGCGGTCTGCCGCGCGTGGTCGAGCTGTTCGAAACGCGCAAGCCGAAAGATCCCGCCGTCATCAGCGAAGTCGACGGCTTGGTACGCTACGGAGAAGTCAGCAAGGGTCTGCGCAAGATTTACGTCGAAAGCGAAGACGGAAAAACCACCAAGGAATATTCGCTGCCGCGTGGCGTGCACATCAACGTGCAGGAAGGCGAGCGTGTCAAGGCCGGTGAGGCTTTGATTGACGGCCCGCTGAACCTTCACGATTTGCTGGCCGTGCTCGGCGAAAAGTTCACCCAGGCTTACCTGGTAAACGCGATTCAAGAGGTTTATCGCCTGCAGGGTGTGAACATCAACGACAAGCACATCGAAACCATCGTTCGTCAGATGATGCGCTGGGTCAAAGTCGAAGACGTTGGCGACACTCAGTTCCTGCTCGAGGAACAGGTGGACAAGTTCCGCTTCCGCGAAGAAAACGATCGCATCATCGCCGAAGGTCAGCGCCCGGCAACGGGACGTCCGCTGCTTCTCGGTATCACCAAAGCGTCACTCTCGACCGACTCCTTTATTTCCGCCGCCAGCTTCCAGGAAACGACGCGCGTGCTTACCGAAGCCGCCGTGGCCGGGAAAGTCGATTACCTGCGCGGCTTGAAGGAGAACGTCATCATGGGCCGGTTGATTCCGGCCGGAACGGGTCTCGAGCACTACCGCAGCTTGCAATTGCTGACGGAAATGCCGCCGCCTGCGCCGGTTGAAGAGCTTCTGCCGGAAACCGCGGACCTGCTTGCCGATGACGGCACGGGTCTGGACTTCTTAAGCGACGACGGAAAGCTCGAAGGCGAAGCCGACGCAGCAGCCGAGGGCTAAAACTACATCAATCGTTCCTGCGAATGAATTTCGCCGGAAATTTCAAAAGAGGGACGCGGCTTGGCCGTGTCCCTCTTTTTTGGTGTGGCCAGCATGTCCGACAGCTTGCAGGTGGAGTTCAGAAGACGGTGAAGCCGATACGGAAACCTGCAGAGCGGCGAAGCCCTTGTGGCGAACGATGACTCGAACCTACGGCCCGCAAGGGCGCAACTTTCTGAACCGCCCGATGCCGACCCGCATGTCGGGTGCTGGGGGGAGGGGCGAGCTTGGTGACTGCTCCCCCTATCGCGATTAAGAATCTCAAGAAAAGTTTGTTCGCCGACAGTCAGTGCGCAGTTACTTTTGGCGCCGCGCGCGGATTATTCGCGCGCAGCGCCAAAGACAGAAGAAACATGATTCCCGCCGCCACCGCGATCACGAAATAAATATCGATATAAGCCAGTGCCGCGGCCTGTGCCTGCACACTCGCATAAAATCGTGCCAGCGCGTGCCTTTGCGCATCGGCAAGATTCATCCCAGAATGCGCAAGTTGTTGCGCCATGCTGCTGATGGAATTCTGGAAACCGGGATTCAGCGGGGAGGCGCGCTCGACCAGCCGGCCCTGATGAAACTGTGAGCGTCGGGCCAGCAGCGTTGTAACCACCGAAGTCCCCACGCTGCTTCCGATATTCCGCATGAAATTCACCAGGCCCGCTACGGCATTATTCTTTTCCGGGGCAATGCCTATATAGGCGGCCGTGGAAGCGGGAATAAAAATGAAGCCCAGCGGAATATATTGCAGAATGCGCAACCAGGTGGCGGTCGCAAAGCTCAACTGAAGATCGATGACCTTGGTGGAAAGGCCGCTGCGGACATCACGATTCCGGCCTTTTCCGCGGTGTAGCCCAATAAAGTTTGCAGGAATTGCGGCATCAGCACGGTGGAAGCAAAGGAAATTGCGCCGACCATGAACATCACCATATTCGAAGCGGCGAAGTTGGCGTTTTTGAATAGTCTTACATCCACAATCGGCTCGTTGTGCCGCCATTCGTAAATCGCAAGAGTTACCAGGCACACGGCGGCGATCGCCGCGAGTCCTAAAATAAAGTTTGAGCCGAACCAGCCGTCTTCCTGGCCCTTGTCGAGAAGAATCTGCAGGGCGCCGACGCCAATTGCCAGCAGGCCAAAGCCAATGTAGTCCACGCGAAGCGCCCTTCCCACATTGCGGCTGACGTAGGCCGGATCTTCAATCAAGCGATACACTAGGAAAAGCGCAATCAAGCCAACCGGCAGGTTGATATAGAAAATCCAGCGCCACGAATAATTGTCAGTAATCCATCCTCCCAGCGTCGGCCCGATGCTGGGTGCCACTATGGCCGTCACGCCATACAGCGAAAAAGCCAGCCCGCGTTTTTCCGGCGGAAACGTGTCGGCCAGGATGGCTTGCGCCATCGGCTGCAACCCTCCGCCGCCCGCGCCCTGCACGATGCGTGCGATAAGCAAGAATCCCAGGCTCCAAGCCACGCCGCAGAGCAGGGAACTCAATGTAAAAATAATGATGCACAGCATGAAAAATCGCTTGCGGCCAAAGATCCCAACAAACCATCCGCTGACCGGAAGAATGATAGCGTTCGAAACCAGGTAGGAAGTTAGTACCCAGGTGCTCTCGTCGCTGCTTGCGCCCAGATCGCCGGCAATATGCGGCAACGCCACGTTGGCGATGCTGGTGTCCAACACCTCCATGAAAGCGGCAAGAGACACCACTACCGCGATGAGCCACGGATTCACTCCGGAATCAGACGAGGGAAGGTGGGGCTTAACCGCTTCTCGCGTGGCCATGAACGGGAGTACGCTCGCAGGAGTAGTCTCGGGGCGAGGCGACGAGTCTACAGCCTTTTCTAGCGCCCGGCCAGCGGCACGCCCGCGTTACCTTTACGAACGCAGGGCGTTTCGCGAGGCGTAAGCGATAATGCACTCGTGGACAGGTATCCGTCAGGAACTTGCTGCCATTACGCGCATTGCTGAGAGCCGCAACAGGCTAGAGAATAGTGTGAAGAACGCGGGTTTTCTGTATCCCGTATAGGACCACCTGGCTGATGCTCAAACCGTTTCGAAAAGAGTCCGCTGGCACCGGAGCCAAAGACGCTCCACGCACCACGGTCAGTGATCGCCTTGTTCAATTCG
>WNFG01007078.1_pt1 | contig 11516 bp, 1 predicted proteins | sample 5400431 | NCBI WGS metagenome assembly WNFG01 (sample SAMN13153346, study PRJNA577476) | soil metagenome | isolation source: 120 cm saprolite under Douglas fir tree site 2 hole 3 replicate 2 | place: USA:California | collected 2015-04-18
AGTTCTCAGCCGGGCTGACCGGATTCGGACTGTTGGAGATCGTGATCGCAACATCGCCGGAGCCGGCCGCGACCACCGTGGCCGAGATGCTGGCGCTGTTGTTCGGCAGATACGGCTCGCGTGAACTGCTCGCTACCGAGGGCGACGCTGTGATTACGGTACCTACTCCGGTCCCGGCATTGACTTTCAACGTCAGCGGCATGCTGACGGAAGCTCCTGAGGCCAGGGTGCTGCCGCTGCAACTGATCACGCCCGTCCCGCCCACCGCCGGCGTAATGCACGTCCAGCCTGCCGGTGGCGTGATCGACTGGAACGTCGTGTTCGGCGGCGTCGAGATGGTGTAGGTCGGCGTCTGCGCCGTGAAGCTGCCGAGGTTCGAGATGGTCTGGGTGTAGTTGATGTTCGCGCCGGCCACCGGCACGCTGGTGCTCTCCGCGATCGTGACCGCCATGTCCGCGAAGGTGTCGGCATCCGAGGCAGCTTCGATGATCGTCGTCGCGGTGGCCTTGTTGTTCGCCGGATTCGAGTCGGGCGTGTTGCTGGAAACGGAGTTCGTCTCCGACATCACATAACCGGCAGGCGTGCCCATGAAGGTGTTGCAGACCAACGAGAAATTCGCGGTAGCGCCATTGGCGAGCGACGCGGTCGTGCAGATGACCACGCCCGTTCCCCCGACGGCGGGGGTGATGCACGTCCAGCCGGCAGGAACCGACATGGAGACGAACGTCGCGCTGGCCGGGATCGGCGCCATGTACACCACGCCGTCCGCGGCATTCGGACCGTTGTTCGTAACGGTCTGCGTAAAGGTGACGTTGTTTCCTGCCTGGATGGAAGGAGCGCTGACGACGTTCGTGACAGCCAGATCGGCGATCGCGCACGCGGAACCGTCGCCGCCGGGAAGGACGTTGTTTCCGGCGATCAATTGAACGATGCCGATGGTTCCTGGTTGCGAACCGTAGGAATCGTTGCTGGTTGTGGTCACGCCGTTTTGTCCGGCCGAGACATCCGTAGAGGCGGCCGCGGTGGAGAGCAGGATGTATCCGCCGCCACCACCGCCGCCGGGGCCATGCCGTTCTCCGGGATCCCCGTTGGCGAGTTGGCTCAACCAGGCGTTACCGCCGTTGCCACCCTTGGCCTGAATCGTGAGGCCGCCGAGCGTTCCAAACTGCGTCGTGAAGAGAACCGATCCGCCCGCGCCACCGCCGCCCGAACCATCGCGTCCGGTGTTGTACGCGGTAAAGCCGTTCGCGGTGAGTGTGGCTGTGCCGGTGGCCTGCAGCGCCCGGATGATGATCACACCGCCGCCGTTGGCGCCGCTGCTGTAATAGCCGTTTCCGGTTTCGTCATTCTGCCAATCCGTCCCGACATTGACACGGCAGGTCGGAGGCGCGATGCACGTTTCCGCCGATGCGTTGTTGGTCGTTCCCGCGCCGCCGCCGCCGCCCATCGTGATGCGGGTGAGACTTGGCGAGATACCGCCGCCGCCCTGCCCGCCCGCGGGACAATTGCAAGCCCAGCCGTTGCCGCCGGCACCGCCGCTTCCGCCGTTGCCGCCGCCGCCGCCGCCGCTATTGTCGCCATTCGTCGTGGGATCGCCGTCCGTCGAGCCGCCTCCGGCATTTCCCGGAGCTCCTCGGCCATTGCTGCCGTTGAGATAGCCCTCCACACCGGTATCGAGCGGCGCATTGCCTGAGTTTGGTGCACCGATCGTTGCCCCGTGTTGATAGATGAACCGAGGAGTTCCTGCGATGCCCTCGCCCTTTGACCCGTTCGCGCCGGTCGGAGCAGCGGTCGGAGCTGGCGTGCGGAAGTCGGTCGAGACCAGCGTCGTCGGCGTGATGCCGGTCAGCTTGACGCCGCCACCGCCACGATAGCCAAGACCATTGACAGAAACCGTGGCGCTACCGAGGGTAATGGTTCCGCTGACGTCGATCGCCAGAACGCCGCCGGCCGCGCCGTTCCATGTCAGCGCGGTCAGCGTTGAGCCCAGCGTGGCCGTGGTGTACTGCGGAACACGAATGACCTGATACGTCCGCTGTCCCTGGGTCGTGGTGGTTGCGAATGTCTGGCTTGTGTAGCCGTAGAGCAGGCCGCCGCCGGAGCCGCCGCCCGTGAAATTCACCGCGCCGCCGGCACCGGTCACCGTGTTGGTGGCGACGACGTACTCCCATCGCCCGGCGTTGTTGAGGGAGACCGCCGCGCCGCTGCCGGTGCCGGTGGCCCTGGTCGAGCCCGTGCCCTCACCGTACGTTTCGTCGTTGGTCGTATCGAAGGCGGCGTCCTGCATCTGCATGACGATGAGGAGATCGCCGGCAGTGATGCTGTTTCCGGCGCTGCCGGTGGCGCGCGCGCCGACCGTCAGGGATGTAGCGCCCGCGGCCACCGTCGAACTGCCGGGCCAGTAGTCGTTCTTGACGCCGGCCAGCGTTCCGCCGGCGCCATCTTTTCCGGGACTGGCGCAAACCTTCGCCTCGACGAGCGTGTTCACGGTCTCGGAAGTGTTGAGAGTGGCCAGGCCGTTGTGCGCCACCGTAGCCACGTTCGAGACCGTGCCAGCGGAATTGGCCACCACGGTGATCGTGAACGTAGCCGAGCTCGCCGCCGGCGCCAGCGTTCCGACGCTGCAGGTCACCGGACCCGTACCGCTGCAACCTGTCTGCGAGACAAACGTCGTGTTGGCGGGGATGGCGTCGGTGATCGTCACCGTCGTTTGGTTGACGGAACTGTAGTTCGTCGCCTTGAGCGTGTAGGTGATCTGGTCACCGAGCTTGATGACGTCCGCGGAGGCCGTCTTCGACACGGCGACGGAAACCATGTGCAACGGAACCGCCGCCATGGCCCACTGTTGTGCCGCGCCGTTCGCGGGAGCCCATTGCATCGTGGCGTTCGTGTAGCCGCGCAAGCCGCTGCCTGCGCCTGAGAAATTGTTGAGGGTCGTCGAAACGATGTTGTACCGGCTGTCCTGCTGGAGACCCGGCGTCAGCGCGGTATTGGTATTCCACGCGATCGAGTCGACGACATAGTCGTATGCCGAGTTGGTCGTGGTCACCGAGGGTGTTGCCGTGTTGTTGCTGCCTACGACGACCGTGCCCGTGGGCGCCGCCTGATCGACGCCGCTGAATGACTGCGCACCCGCCACCACCGTTTGGTTTCTGAGGTTCGCGTTGGTGATGGTCACGGTGATCTGGTGCGTGCCCGATGCCGGCGCGACCAGACCCCATAACTCGGCCCGCACATTCGTGCCGTTGCTGAGCTGTCCCAGCAAGGTCATCGCGCTGTTCGGACCGCCGCCTTCCGTTCCGTAGACGACGCTGGCGGTCGTCGACGCCCTGCCGTTGAGATCCATATTGACGCCGACCACGATGTAACGGTTCGCGGCCGTGGTCGTTGTGTGATTCCAGGAGCCGGTGATCGGATTCGTGCCGGCAGCGAAGGTTGCACTGCTGACCGCGTCGAAGAGGATCTGCGGATTGGCTGATTGCAGCGGTACCGCAACAGCAGCCCATTGCTGTGCTGCACCCGCCGTCCACGACATCGTGGTGTTGGCGGCATTGGTCTTGATGCTGCCGGCACCCGAGAAGGCTGGAGCGGCAACCGTAACGTTGAACGCGTTCGTCTGTCCGGCGCTGGCCGTCAATGCATTATTTCCGTTGAACGCCACCGCGTCGACGATGTAATCGAACGCCGAATTCGTGAGCGTGACGGTGGGAGTCGTGGTATTGCCGGTGGCTGCTACGGCCGTTCCCGTCGAAGCCGTTTGAAAAACGTTTGTGAATGACTTCGCTCCCGCCACCACCGCGGTGTTGTTTCCTCCGGCGTTGGAGATTGTGACCGTGATCTGATGCGTTCCGGCTGTTGGGCCGGCCAGCCCCCAGAGCTCAGCACGGTCATTGGTTCCGTTCGTGGCAGCACCGAGGAGCGTCATCGCCTGCTGCGGTCCACCGGCCTCCGAACCGTACATAACGGTGGTCGCTGTCTGCGTTCCGCCGTTCCGTTTGATGCCGATGCTGACGACGATGTACGGCTTCTTGGCCTGGCCTACCGTGTGGTTCCACATGATCAGCGGGAACGGGTTGGCCGTCGAAGCCGTCCCGGGCGATGCGTTGGACGCCGCATCAAAGACCACCTGAGCCATGGCCGGCGCCGCGCACAAGAGTGCAAACGTGACCGGAAGGATGATTGACCGGACGCAGCGAATCGACTGCCTCATACCAAGACTCCTCTGCTGGACTCGACGCGGGGAAACGGGCACGAGCGCGGGGACTGCGTGCGCAGCGCCCGGCCAACGCCGTCATGCACTTTCACAGTGTTGGTTTCCCCTCGTGACCGACTTCGGCGCAAACAGGTTATTAGCGGTAGCGTGGTAAACATGTACCGACTCACGCAAAAATTTCGTCACAGCCTGGCCGCCGGCGACGACCGGCAGACCGCTGCCCTTCGTTGATTGCTAAATCGAACCGATCCCTATTGCTGAAACCCGAGCCCGCGGCCCGCGGACGAGCACCGCTCTCAATCGGGTTATTGTCGCCGATTACAGCCCCGATTTGCGAACATTTGTGCCCTCCCCGGAGTGCACAAGGAGCCGCCCGGGCAAGCGGCCCCTCGACTCAATCAGCGAAGTTTCATGGTCGGATCGCCGAAGAGGATCCAGGTGCGGCGGACGTCGCGATCCTGCGTGGCCTGTTTCGCCTTCAGAAGGGCGTCGCCGATCGTTGGCGATCCCCCGAAGATCTGGCGATAGAGCTCGATGTTCACGAGGAGCTGTTGATCGGGCGACGTGAGCGCGGACGACGCCCAGACGCCGATCGCCCCACCGTTCGCGTTCTTCAGCAGCACCTCGGCCAGGCTGTCGCTGAAGATATCGGCAAAAAAGCCGTTGAGGCAGTTCATCGTCACGACAAATGGCAACTTGTCACCGTTGGTCAGCGCTGCGGCCATTCCCGAATCAAAGACGTAATCGCTCCAGATGTCGACTGAGCCATGACCGATGTAGTTCGTCACAAGCGAACCGCGGTTGAATGCGTTGATGATTGCCGCCGTCGGATCGGATACCGAACCGATGGCAATGCGGTCGGTCGTCAGCCCCGCCGGAACGAGCGCGGCGATCCGGTCGCCTCCGATGCTGAACGGGATGTCACCGGGGCGGTCAGTCACGATCTCGACCATCTTAGCCCACGCATCTGTCGGAGGCGCCGTGCGGCGAACCAGCTTGCCGACCACTGCTGTCGCTTCGTCGGCGGTCTGCACCGACAGACGGCCGATCGCCATCACCGGCGTGTAGTTGTCGTTGAAGTCGGCGAACCAATCGTCAGAAGCGGTCTTCAGATAGAACGTGGATACGAGCTTCGTCGGCACGAAGTCGACATTTGCGACGCCCAGGTAATCGCGCGGATCCCAGCTGGCATCGCCAAACAGGATCACGTACCTGGGATGCTTCGTCCAACTCGTGGAGGCGCGCTGCAGAAGCGCGCGGATCGCGTCCGGACCGTGCGCGCCGAACGAGAACTCGTCGAAGGCGTTCTGTACGTCCACGATGGTCGTGGAGATACCCTGGGCGTCGCGCGCGGCTTTCAGTGTGGCGGCGGCGGAAGCAAAGCTCTTGTGCGTGACGATGACGAGATCAGCCCCGTTCGTCGTCGCGTTCAGTTTCGACGGCGTATTTAGGACGATCTGCGCCGGCGCCAGCACGCGATCATCGGCAATGGCCAGGAGCGTGTGCGTGCCGAGGTCGGGACTGGTGAAGGAGACGCTGCTGGTGCCGTCCGCGGCGGTCGACACCGTCACAGGAAGCAGCATTGGCGTCTGCGGATTGGTGAGATCGATGACGCTGATTGCGGGTGAGGTGAATCCGCTCACCTTCGCCGCGGTGGAACCGGGCAGGGTGAACGCCAGGCCGTTCGACTCGGCGCGGTAGACGTGAGGATAGGTGATCTGTGCGTATTCGACGACGCTGACGTCGTCGTCGCCGCCGGTCGCGGTGAAAGTGAGGATGTTATCGCCCGCCACCAGCCACGACTGCGGCACGGTGATGCGGCTAACGCTGCGGGCCTGTCCGCGATAACGGATCGGACCGAGCTCATGGCCGTTCAGCGTCACGGAGTTGACATGATCGAAGTCCGCGAGGGCGCCCTGGAGCACCAGATCGAGCGTGGCATCGCCGCCATTCGCGTCGATATTGGCGACCGTGAGCGTCTCGCTGACCGGGTAGGTCGTGACGATTGCGCCGTAGAAGTTGTCACGCGAATCGTCGGCGGTGAGCGCGGAGAAGAAGACGGTGCGCTCGGTGCGGTTGAACGTGTACGGGAAACTCGCCGGCGCGTTCGCACCGCCGCCCGCGGGCTTTGGTGAATCGACCCGCAGTCCTTTGCCAAGGCCGGTAGTGACGTAGTAGACGCGGCCGCCGGCGCTCGCCGTGTCCAGAGCGAATCCGTAGAACCCGATGGTGTCGTTCGTGCCGAAGTTGCCGTTCGTGATCGCGATCGGCACTTCGATTCCATCGGCGAAGACGGAGATACGGACGCTGCTGTTGCCCGGATCGATTCCGGCGGCGACGAGGTCGCTCTTCTTCACGCGATACCAGCCGTTCTGCGTGACGATGAGCTTGGCCGCGTTCGTGGCCGCAATCGTCCATTGCTGCGGCATCCGCGTCGCCGCGGGCGCAAGTACCGGCGCGGGAGGCGTAACACCCATGCCTGGCGCGGTTAGGAAGATGCCGCCGACCGAGCCCAGCGACGGATCGGTATCGGTCGACCCGCTGCTGGCGGTGGTGTTGGTGGTGACCAGACGCGGCGTGACCGGTCCGTGCATCGTGTGAACGCCCTTCAGATCGACGTCCTCGATGTAGTACTGCACGAAGGCGTTGGCGGAGACGTTCTTGTCAATGACGCGGTAGGTGCGGCCGGCGGTGATCTTGCGGCCGGTGAAGAGCGCCGAACCGATGATGATGTGGTTGTCGATCTTCTGGCGCGTGCCGTCGGCGAGCTGACGCCAGACGTAGAAGCCGAGGTTGTCCTGCTCGAAGGTGGTCGACCAGGTGATGGTCGCCCCGCCGTTCTTCGACTGCGTAGCATCCATCTTCAACATCTTGACGACCGTCGGAGCGACGATGGTGACCGTATCGGTGGCTGGATCGTTTGCGTGGTTCGTATCGGTTTCCGAGTACGTCACACTCTGCGGATTGATGATCTGCGTCGTGTCGATCGTGGTCTGACCGACGACGTTGATGACCGGCGTGGTCGCGTAGCCGGAACCACCGACCAGCGACGTAAAGCCGGTCACAGCTCCATTCGCGATCGTGGCCACCGCCGATGCGCCGCTGCCGGTGCCGGCGGTGGTGATCGTCACCGTCGGCGCGCTGGTGTAACCGCTTCCTCCGTTGGTGATCACGATGCCGGTGACGGCGCCGGTGGCGTCGACGGTGACCACGCCCGTGGCGCCGGTGCCGCCGCCACCACTGATCGTGACGGTGGGCGTGCTGTCGAGCGTGGGGATGGTGCAGGTCAGGGTCAACGACGCGGAACTATAGGAACAGCTCGCGCCGGGAGTGGTGATCGACGAGGAGCTGTAGGTAAATCCGAACGGCATCGCGTCCGTGACCACGACGTTCGAGGCACGCGACGGACCACCGTTGGCGACCGTTGTCACCCAGGTCAGCGGCTGCGGCGAGGGTGGGTTGCCCGGAAAAATGAAGTGGGCTCCGTACTGACTCTGCACCGCGTTGTCGGTCTCGCCCATCTGGATGTCGATGGTGCGGTTCGCCGTCGTGACGGCGCTGTTGGAGTTGTTCGTCAAATTCGTGTCTCCAGGCACCGAGACGGAGACGTTATCGGTGATCGTGGTGCCATCCGCCGTGGTCGCGCCGACCTTGACGACAAACGAGAACGAGCCACTGGTCGCGCCTCCGACGATGGCCGTCGTCGAGGTGCACGTGAACGTCCCCGTGCCGCCCACTGCAGGAACGCCGGTACAGGTGAAGTTCGCCGGCGGCGTGAACGAGACGAAGGTGGTATTGGCCGGAACGGTTTCCGTCAGCGTGATCGTCGAGGCGCCCGTTGAGTTCTGGGCGATGTTCGTGAAGAGCTGCGTGTAGGTGATGTTTTGTCCTGCCACAACGGGATCAGGAGCGTCGCTGTCCGTCGTCATCTCCAGATCGGGAGCACACGACACCGTGAGCGTTGCCACCGACGAGGTGACGCTGCATGAGGCGCCGGTGAGGAGGACTCGGAACTGGTCGCCGGTGCTGGCAGCGACGGCGGGGAACGTGTAGCTGTTCGTGGTACCGCCGGAACCTGTGCTGACGTTGCTCCAGGTCGAGCCGCCGTTCGTAGAGATCTGCCACTGGAAGGTGGTGGCACCGGTGGACGTCACGCTGAAGACGACGTTCTGGTTAGGCGGAATGCAGATGGTCTTCGACTGCGGTTGCGCCGTGATGACCGGACCGCTGACCGTCGGGGTCGCCGTAGAGGTCACCGAGCAGACGTTCTCGGTAATCGTTACGCTGATCGTCGGGTTTGTCGATCCCGCGGTGTAGATGATGCCGGTGCCGACGACTGCCGCCGCGGTTGCGCCGGAGCCCGCGCCGACCGGGTTGATGGCTACGCTCGGCGTGGAGGTGTACCCGCTGCCGGGATTATTCACCGTGATGGCTGTGACGACGTTGCCGACCAACGTGGCTGTGGCCGTGGCTCCAGTGCCGCCACCGCCGCTGATGACGACGTTTGCGCCGCTCGTATATCCCGAGCCGCCGCTGCCGAGCGTGATCGTATTGACGGTGCCGGTGGAGGTGGTGGTGATGGCCGCGCCATTGTTGATCGACCAGTTGTACGTCGCCTGCGGGCGGAATTCGGTCGATGCCACGTTGCCCGTACTGTTGGCACAGGCGTTCGGAGCGTTGATGGCCGGAGCGGGGTCGCAGACGTGTACGTCTTCCGCGGTCGTGGCGCCGTAGTCGAACACGAGCGACGGAATGGAGCCGGTGACGTCGATCTGGTTGTCATACGTTCCGGTGGGGACGCTGGATGCGACGTTCGCGTTGAACGTGATGGTAAGCGTGCTGTTCGCCGCAATCGACTGCAATGACCAGATGGGAATGGCAGATGTGGAAATGAGCGCCGAAGCGTTTGCACCGCTTCCGCCGCCACCGCCGCTGAACGTGATGGCGGGCACCGACGTATAGCCCGAACCGCCATTCGTCACATAGATGCCGGTGACCACGCCATTGGAGATCGTGGCAGTGGCGGCCGCGCTGCTTCCGGGGCCGCCGAAGACCACGGTCGGCGCGCTGGTGTAGCCCGATCCACCGCTGGAGATCTTAACGGCTCCGACGCAGGTCGTGCAGGGGTCGGTTGTGCTGCCGCCAGGTGAGATGGAAGTCGATCCTGTCTGGTAGGTGAAGCCTGTCGGCAACGTATCGACGACCGAAACACCCGTCGCCGCCGTTGCCGTTGAGCGCTCCGAAGGTCGTGGTCGCGCTGTCGTATGCGTTGCGGTCATTGAGCGCAGCGCCGTCGCTGATCACCGCGGTGTTGGTGTACACGCCCGGCGTGTTCGGGAAGGCCAGGAACTGGATTGTGCCGCCGCTTCCGTTGCCGAGCGTCCCGACACTCCAGGCCAGCGTTCCGCTGCTGCCGATCAGGGTCGAATCAGTGCGCGTGGTACTGCCGTTCGACACGATCCCGCCGAAGAGTAGATTGCCGGGCAGGAGGTCAGTGACGGTGACGTTCTGACCGGTCGCGCCGCCGATGTTCGAGTACGCAAGCGTGTACTCCTCGACCGGAAGAATGCTCGTCCCCCCGGTCGCGGTAACGGCGCTGTCCAGCGTAACGATCGAGCCGCTCATTCCGGTGATCCTCCGGACGCTGTAGCTGCTGCCGTTCGACAGGGCGATGTAGTCGCCCACGTTGAGCAGTGACGAAGAGTTGACGATGATGCTCGTCGAGTTCGTAGCAGGGTTCAAAAGCGTGGCCACCGGATCCGCGACGACGTCGCCATCCGGGGTGTCCGTAATCGCGTAGCGCGGAGATGTGCCGGTGCTGAATGTCTCGTTGATCGAGCTCGGAGTGACCGACGTGCTCGATGAGGTGGCGCTTCCCGTTTCCGACAGCGTCGTGACGCCGAAAGGCGTCGAGTAGCTGTAAGGGAGGTTCGAGTTGACCGTCACGGTGTAGGTGAGCGTCTGGCTGAGCCCTCCTCCGCCGAGCGTGCCGACATTCTGGGTCACCTGTCCGAGGTTGAACGTGCCGCCGCTGGTCCAGGTAGTGTTCGCGGGAACAGTGCCGCTGATGATGCAGTTGGCCGCATCGGCCGTTCCCGTGTTTGCCAGCGTGACGTTGTAGGTGATCGTGTCGCCTGGGCCGGGGCCGATGGTCGGCGTGACGATCGCACAGGTCGAGCATGCCCCGTTGATGGTCAGTGTCGGCGTTGCGGAACAAAGACCGCCGTTGGTGACGGTGACACCGAGGATGCTGTAGGAGCCGCTGGCCAGACCCGCCGCGGGCGATGTGCTGACTTCGACGGTTGCGCCTGGGCAGGTCGTTTGATTGACTGTGATGGTCGGCGGAGACGTATATGTTCCGCCTTGCGTCACATTCACGAACACCAAGCGGTTGGCGGACGCGGTTGCGGTTTCAGAAAGGACCAGCACCGGATTCGCCGTGACGGTGATGACCGCGGTCGCGGTGCGGGGAGTCGGGTCGTAGCTGTCGGTTACGGAAGCTGTGTTGGTGATCGGGTTCTGTCCCGCCTGCAGACCGGCCGACCCGACCAGTACGGGGAGGGAGAGAGTCGAGCTCGCACCGGCCGTCAGCGTGCCGATCGTGAAATTGACCGATCCGCTGACGCTGGCCAGGCTCGCCGTCGCCGTGGCGGACCCCGATCCGAACGAGACAGACGGAGCGGAGGTGTAGCCCGATCCTCCGTTGGTAATGATCACTGCCGTGACGGCGCCGCCGGAGACGGCCGCGCTGGCAGTGGCACCGGTTCCGCCGCCGCCCGAGAGCGTGACGGTGGGGGCTGTTGCGTATCCGCTCCCTCCGGCCGTCACCGAAGCCGAGGCGACGGCGTTCGTATAACCGGTGATGGTCGTGGTTCCGCCGCCGCCCGATCCGCCGCCGCCGCTGAAACTGAATGTCGGCGCGGAGACGTAGCCGCTGCCGGGGCTCGTCAGGCGCACCGCGGTGACCACACCACCGGAGACTGTCGCGACTGCGGTTGCGCCGCCGCTGCTGAACACGACAGTGGGTGCGGATGTGTAGCCGCTGCCGCCGCCGGTGAGCGACATCGTGTTGACGCCGTTGTTGATCAGGATCAACCCGCTTGGAATCGGATCGCTGACCACCACGCTGTTGGTCGAGCCGTCGCCGGCATTGAAAGCCGTGACGGTGTAGGTGAGCCACTGCCCCGGAACGAAATTCGTTCCGCTGGCGCGTTTGGTGATGAGAACGTTCGGATAACCGACCGCCGTCGTGACCGAGGCGGTCAGATTGCCCGTGTAGCTGTCCGTAAGAGTTGCCGTGTTG
>WNFG01014953.1_pt1 | contig 11514 bp, 17 predicted proteins | sample 5400431 | NCBI WGS metagenome assembly WNFG01 (sample SAMN13153346, study PRJNA577476) | soil metagenome | isolation source: 120 cm saprolite under Douglas fir tree site 2 hole 3 replicate 2 | place: USA:California | collected 2015-04-18
TGGATCTTCCTCGCGGGCGACGCCATGGGGTTCGGCACGCTCCTGGCCGCATACGGAGCCATGCGCTTCGGCAGCGCCGACTGGCCCAGCCCGTACCACCGTCTCGGCATCAACCTGACCGCCTTCATGACGTTCCTCCTGATCTGCTCCAGCGTCACCATGGTCAAAGGGCTCGAGGGGGTCAAGAACGGGAAGCGGGGGATCGCCCAGATCTATCTGCTCCTCACCATCATCGGAGGCTTGGGCTTCCTCGGGCTTCAGGCCTACGAGTGGACCAACCTGATCAACGAGGGGTTGAAGGTGTTCGGGAACCCCTGGGGCGCGTCCCTCTTCGGCACCACGTTTTTCATCATCACGGGGTTTCATGGCTTGCACGTTACCGGCGGCGTCATCTACCTGAGTGTCATGCTGGCCCTGGTCTCCAAGCCCACGACCGCCCTCGGGACCGGATGGACCTACAACGTCGTGGAGATCTCCGGCCTCTACTGGCACTTCGTGGACCTGGTCTGGATCATGGTCTTCACGTTCATCTATCTCCTGTAGGACGGAGCGACCAATGGCCGACGGACACGCGAGCCCCAACTACTGGCTGATCTGGCTTTACCTCTTCATCCTGACGGTGATCGAGATCGCGGTGATCTTCACGCCCATAGCCAAGCTCCTGATCGTCATCGCCCTGGTCTCGCTCGCGCTGGTCAAGGCCACGCTGGTGGCGGCGTACTTCATGCACCTCCGGTTTGAAGCCCGGACACTTGCGCTGATCGCGCTGACTCCCCTGTTTCTGGGCGCCGTCTTGATCTCCATCCTTATTCCGGACCACTCCGCGGTCCCGCACAAGACCGCCGACTCGGTGAAGGTCGCGCCCGCCGCTGGTCATCGCTGATGCCTTGATGCCGGTGGCGTCCCTGGGGTCTCGATGAGCTCCCTCCCGCTCTCGGCCCTCCCCGCCCTTCAGCCTCCTCACCTCGCATACGATCCTGGCGGCAGGGATCGTCCCGCTCGTCCTCGTGACCCTGTCCCACGCGCTCCGCGGCCGCTTCGATCGGCACGTGAGGATCACGCGGTGGACGCTCCCCCTCTGGCTCTAGGTGTCGGTGACCGGCGTGATCGTGTACTTGATGCTCTACCACCTCTACGGGCGCGCCTGAGTAGACGGGTGTTCGCGCGGCGCCGGATCGCGCTGAGCTGTGCCTACGGCTCCTGGGGCGGCCGGCGTCCGAGTATTGGCAGGTTACGTCAAGTTGACGGGAGCCGAGGAAGGGGCGACCGCCTCCGGATGCCGTTCATGTTGCCTATCCTCCCGGCCCCCGGCCGACGTGCGCCGCCCTCGCCCTGGCGCGCGCCACCTACTATCGGCGGCGGCGGCCCCAGAGCGCCCGACCGCCACGCCCGACCTCGCCCGTGCGCTCAGCGCCGTCGAGCGCGCCGCCGTCCTCGCCGTGCTGCACGAGCCGCGCTTCGTAGATCTCGCCCCGGCGGAGGCCTATGCCACGCGGATCTGCTCTGCGGAAACTTCCACGCGATAGGGTTGCGATTCCATGTCTTCTAGTTTGCCGCTACTTGTACCACCGTTTGAGATTCTTTAAATATACGCCTAAGCCCAGCGCGACAATGAAATACAAGCAACTGCGCCACACTGCCCAGCCGTCGCCACTCGCATAGTTGCGGTATTCCCAAAACGCGAAGAACACAAAAAACACCACGGCGCTGCTAATCAGAATCTTGTGCGCAGTCAAAAGTTTCATCTGCTTCTCACCGCGCCGGCGCGGGCTCAAGCACCGGCTCCGGCCGGCTGTCGATGCGCGCGAAATAAAAGCAGCAGGACATGACGAACGCCGTCGCGAGCACAGAGCCGCCGATCATATACGCGTCCCAATCGCCCATCGCCATCAGCGGTCCGGCTAAGCCGGCGCCGATACCCATGGGGAACTCGACGAAAGCGTGCATGATGCCGTGGGTCGTGCCGCGCTCGCGCTCCTTGACCACTTCCAGGCTGTGCGCGTCCTGATATGTCACGAGCGGGAACGGCCCGATGTCGCCCGGGCGATGGCAGGCCTGCCAGTTCTGCTGCAAGAGTCGGACGATCTGGTTGTTGAAGGTCACCGGCGGCTCCGACTGCGTGTCCGCCGCCGTCGGCGGGAGAACTAGCCAGACCAACACGACCCACGATTTCCACATGGTCAGCCCTCGAGAGCTCGAAAATCCGAAGAGAGTGTATACGGCTTTGGGAGGGCCAGGCAAGCCCGCGATCGCTCTCACGAACGTGCTACACTTCGCCATCTGCTGGCGTGGAGGTTGAAGAGCCACCGGGAGCTGAACGCGCACAGCTACGACCAGATCCCGATGCACAAGCTGGACGACCAGCGCGCGGTCATCGCGCGCACCATGCAGGTCAACGAGAAGTTTGCGGGCACTCGACCGCGCGGGTGGTTCGGTCCCGGGCTCACCCAGACGGACGAGACGCTCGACTATCTCGCCGAGGCACGGGTCGAGTACATCGGCGACTGGATGCTCGACGACGAGCCGGTCACGCTGCGCACAAGCTCGCGGCCGGTCGTGGCGCTGCCGTACAACTTCGGGATCCACGACATCGGTATGGATGGCGCTCCAGCACCGCGCATCAATGCGAGGTCGAATTTCGTCGCAAACGCCTCAAGGGTTCTCGAGTTCGACCCGATTGCGCGCTCCGCCGACTATATCGTTCGCGCTGCCGCCGGCCACGCCAAGATGGAGTAATCACGGGCCGGGCTGGTCTCCCCGCATGGCTTCTCGCTGACGCGCCGTCCGCTCCTCGCGGTCGAGCATCCTCGCCACAACCAGCAGAATGGGGACCAGATACATATGCCCCATGCTCCACATGAGCCCCCCCGCCAGAGCCTGGTCGTCGAGCGCGCTCACTCCGAACGGCGACCGCGACGCCTCGTAATAGGGATACAGAACGCGCTCGGGCAAGGCGATCAAGGCGCTCAGCAGCGTGTTCTGCCCCGTGGCCGCGAGGAGATACAGGATCGCAAAGCCGCGGGGGATCCGCTCGTGCAGCCGGGGCGCCGGCTCCACGATCGGCCACCAGAAGAGGAGCGCCGTGCCGAAGAAGGCCACGTGCTCGACATCGTGGATCACGGGATCGCGCAGCGCGGCCTGATAGGCGGCGGGAAGATGCCAGAGCCACAAGTTCCCGACGAAGAGGAGCCAGGCGACCGGCATCAGCGTGGCGGCCCAGAGGACTTTGCGGAGCGGCGCGTTTCGGGTGAGCAGGCGCCCGAGGGCTCGGCGAGCCCGCCGGGGCAGCCCCCAGAGAGAGGTCGGCAGCGGGTTCCCGAGCAGAAGAAGCGGCGCCGCGATCATCATCAAGAGCAGATGCTGGACCATGTGGGCGGTCAGGAGGTCGTGAGCGAGGTCGTCCACGGGTGGGAGGAGGGCGACGGCCACCGCGCCAAGGCCGCTCAGGTAGAGCCCGAGGCGCCATCCGGGGGCAAGCTCCCGATAGCCCCACTCGCGAAGACGCCACCACCCGGACGCGTACGCACTCGCCAGTGTCGCAAGGATCAACACAACCTCCGGACGCCAGCGCCAGGAGGCGAGCAAGGCTCCGGTCGAGGACGAATGGCTCACGAGGGTCAGCTCATCCACGATCGCCCGGTGTCTGCCCGCCCCGGTTCAGGCCGTCCGGGGGCCGGATGACATCGCCCACGCGGATCGTGCCCTCGGTCAGGATTCGCGCTCTCAGGCTGCCCCAATGAATGAGCCTGGCCAGGACTCCTTTCTGAGTGAGGTCCTCCAGGTGCCGGCACGGCTCGCAGAGCCGCGTGCTTCGCAGCAAGACTTCGCCCACCCAGAATTCCTGGTCCACCAAGTGGTTTAAGGGCACGCCGGATGCGGCGATGTTGCGTCGGGTCTCGGCCGGAGACAACTTGGTGCCCAGCGTCTGCCCGTCGGCGTTCACAACGCCGCCGTGGAGCGCCTCCACGCTCTCAACCTCGATCAAGGTGATCTCACGCCCACCGTGACTCGCCTTCCCCGAATAAGAGCCGTGGCCCAAAATGCCGGTCCTCCTCGAGTCCCCGACCGGGCACCGCCCGCACCTCGTAGACGGACCTCATAGAACCGCCTGGCGGTGACCGAGCTCGTCAGGAATACGCCTTTTAGCGCCCACCGAGCAGCTTGTTCCTCAAGCGCGCGCAGCATGAGCTTGCCGGCACCACGGTACTGCACTTCCGGGACCAGGTAGCACATCTGAATCTCACCATCACGCTGGACCAGCCCGAACCCCCGCACCTCGGAACCATCAACGGCCACAACGGAGAAGCTTGAAGCGGAGGTGATCCACGCCCGGACATTCTCCGGTGTCTTGTTCGCGAGCCACGCAGACAGCACTTGTTCGTCGTGACCATGATCGGCGACACAGAGCTCACGGATGGATCGTCGGAGCACGTCGCAGGCTGTAACCGCGTCCGCTTCTGATGCAGGTCGAACTGTGATGGACATATCGTATGCGCTCTAACGAATAGGGTCTAATCCGCCGTGCCACGCGCGGGATCTCATCGCCCAGGCCGGTGCACGGCGGATAGGACCAGTTGGACTGAACCGCAGTGCTCCCGCCGCTATGGGGATTCTAGCCCGGCCGTGCGCAGCGGGGAAGTCGATTTAGGGCGGCCGGCCTGACCCGGCGAGGGTGCCCCGACGGGGTGTCGGTCCAGGGCTTCTCCGAGCCGAACGCGGGGTCGGACCTCGCGAATTTACAAGCCCGCGCGGTCCTCGACGGCGATCACTTCGTCGTCAACGGCCAGAAGGTGTGGACGAGCATGGGTCACGTGGCGGACTGGTGCTTCCTGCTCGTCCGCACCGATCCCGCCGCGCCCAAGCACAAGGGCATCAGCTTCCTGCTCGTCGGCATGAAGTCGCCGGGCATCACGGTGCGGCCACTCCGCCAGATGACCGGTGAGGCCGAGTTCAACGAGGTCTTCTGGGACAACGTCCGCGTGCCCGGCGAGAACCTCCGTCTGTAGGCGACCACAAGCCGGCGCGACCGCGCTCGGCCGAGGAGCTGTTTCTAGGCGCCCTCTTGATCTTCATCCTCATTCCGGACCACTCCGCGGTCCCGCACAAGACCGCCGACTCGGTGAAGGTCGCGCCCGCCGCTGGTCATCGCTGATGCCTTGATGCCGGTGGCGTCCCGGAGGTCTCGATGAGCTCCCTCCCGCTCTCGGCCCTCCCCGCCCTTAACGCCGCCCTGAACGCGACCTGCGCCGTCCTCCTGGTTTCCGGCTACCTCATGATCCGCCGGCGCAAGGTGTTGGCGCACAAGATCTGCACCCGCATTTTCGATGTGAAGGCTGAACGTACTGGGCCATAATCGCTCAACGCCCGCATGACACGCGGCTCTCGGGGGCTCCTCGCTGACGCGGAGGGCACCACCCAATGGGTGACGCAACATCTGGCCCGGTTCGCCTCTCGTTTAATCCTCAACTTCGCGTCGAGTTCCGGGGCGCGACGGTGACCTCCGATGCCGGTGTCTTGCTCCCGCGCGAGTTGGACGAACGCCTGAGGCTGTGCACACTGATCGACCGGCACCGCACCGACCCGCGCACCGGGGGAACGACGGGGTGTGGAGTATGCCATCCGCCTCCCGGCCAACGCTGTCTTGGAGCGGGCCATCGAGGGCCTGCTCACCCGGCCACGCGGCCGACCGAGCCACGCCCCGCTGGTGCGTTACCGGAGCTTTCGGTATCGGGCCGCGTCCTGAGACCGGCCGCGGCGGGTGATCGCCAAGGTCGAGCATCACCTGGGAGAACTCTTTCCTCGGGTGGGCTTCATCGTCACCACCTTGACCGGGGCGAACCGGGCCGTCGTTCGCTTCTACAACCAGCGCGGGACGGCGGAGCAGTGGATCAAGGAAGGGAAAGCGGCCACCCATTGGACGCGCCTCTCCTGTCATCGGTTCCGGGCCAACGAGGTCCGGCTGCTCTTGGGCGTCATCGCCTACAACCTCGGCAATCTTCTGCGCCGGCTCGTCCTGCCGGTCGCCATCCAGAGCTGGTCCCTGACGAGCCTCCAGCAGCGGCTGTTCAAGACCGGCGGGCGGCTCATCCGCCATGCGCGGTACTTCATCCTCCAGCTTGCCGAAAGCCACTTGACGCAGCGCCTGTTTGGACAGATCCTCGGACGCATCGAGCGACTCGCGTGGCACCCGACCTGATCGAGCGCCGCATCGACAGGACGGGCGATGAGGGGCAGCGAACGAGCGGGGGTGTCTCTGAAACCGACGGTCGGAGTGACCGACCCGGGAAATGTGAGGTCGCGCACGGTCATGCGTCGCGGAGATGAACCTCTCAACGTGTCGGAAGTCGTGAACGGGCTGACCGACTGTGATGGCTGCCGCGACAAAGGGTGGAAATGAGTCCATATCGGAAATCCCGGCTGCATGGGCTCCGCGTTCGCGGTCGTCGTCATTTTCTTCGCTTCGTATCTCACGTATCACTATCAGGTCGGCTCGATGAGCTTCGGGGGCCAGGGATGGATGCGCCCCGTCTACTGGAGCCTCCTCACCTCGCATACGATCCTGGCGGCAGGGATCGTCCCGCTCGTCCTCGTGACCCTGTCCCACGCGCTCCGCGGCCGCTTCGATCGGCACGTGAGGATCACGCGGTGGACGCTCCCCCTCTTACGGCTCCTGGGGCGGCCGGCGTCCGAGTATTGGCAGGTTACGTCAAGTTGACAGGGGCCGAGGAAGGGGCGACCGCCTCCGGATGCCGTTCATGTTGCCTATCCTCTCCAGCGAGCGAGCCCCGAGATCCGTGAGGCGTACCGCTTCGCTGTCGCCAACCGGGACACGCTCCGGTACATCCCGTGCTTCTGCGGTTGCGGCGCCGAGGGACACACGAGCAACGCGTCCTGCTACCTCAAGGATTCCTCGGGCCCGCAGAGGCTCGAGTTCGATCGGATGAGCCTTGGCTGAGGGATCTGCATCGGCATCACGCGGGACGTGATGCGCATGCTCGACGAGGGGAAGCCGCTTCGCGAGATTCGGGCGTATGTCGATCGAACGTACAGCCGTCACGGCCGGCCGACCCCGACACCGCCGGTTCCATGACGAAGGGTGCGATGACGCCCGAGGGAACGGCGGCAGATGTCCTGCGCACGGCCAGGAAGCGTCGGGACAGGCTGGCGCTGACGGCGATCGCCGCCGTATCCAGTGTCGTCGTTCTCCTCGTGGGCATCCTCCTGCTCGGCGGACCGAGGGAGAGCGCGAGGCGCCAGACCTCGGTCTTGCCGGCCCTCAACGCCGCCCTCAACGGCACGAGCGCGCTACTGCTCGCCGCGGGCTACCTCTTTATCCGTTACCGAAACGTGGCGGTCCACCGGACCTGCATGCTGACGGCCTTCGGCACGTCGTCCCTGTTTCTGATCTCGTATGTCACCTACCACTATCGTGTCGGCTCCGTCTCCTTCGAGGGCACCGGATGGATCCGGTTGGTCTATTTCGTCCTCCTCAGCTCCCACATCGTGCTCGCCGCTGCCATCGTCCCGCTGGCCCTCACCACGATCTACCGTGCCTGGGGCGGGCAGTTCGAGCGCCACGTGAGGATTGCCCGTTGGACGCTTCCGGTGTGGCTGTATGTGTCGGTCACGGGCGTGGTCGTGTACTGGATGCTCTATCGCCTCTAGCATGTGGATCATCGCGTCCTCGGTACTCCTCGGTCTCATCGGGGTCGTCGCGAGCCGGAGCGGCCTGACGCACTTGACTGCCGACGGCGCTTCACGCGATCCGCACGCTTACTGGGGCCTCGGGCTGGTCACGCTGTTCCCCGCCTGGCTCGTGGCCTTTGTCGGCCTCCTCGGCACCACACCTGGCGTGCGACCTGGTGCGGCCGGGCTGCTGTCGGCAGCGGCCGGGCTCATCGGCGCGATCGTGACGGAGGCACGTGTGCGCGAGACCGGCGACTTCGCCGAGGCTCACCAAGCCACGCGACTGTGGCGGCTGGGCGTGCTCGCCTTCCTTCCGGCCTGGGTGATCGTGCTGAGTGGCCATGTGGCCCGGTGACGCGGCCAGACGGCGCTGCGTCGCCGCGGCTTGCCTTGCGCGGCCCAGCTCCTCGTGGCGACGCTCCTGGGAGGGACGACGCATCGTGATCGCCTGGCCTCGCGAGCCGACCGCCGGTACCGGCCTCGTCGTCCAGCGCCTGGGGAGGTCGGTCCTGTGGACGTGACCCTCGCCGCCATCCTCCTGTCCTGAAAGTGGCGCTCCGACGTGGCGCTCGTCGACGGCGCCCTCGCGACGGTGTACCTCGTCGGGTGGTATCGGCTGCGATGCCGCGATCCCCGGGGGAGCGCCCGGGTGGCGCTTGGCGCTCTACCTCGGCGGGCTTGTGGCGCCGCAGGCGTACCGGCACCGCTGGATCGGCCTCGGCGGGCGTGAACAGGTCGGGTTGCCCGCGGTCGCCGGTGATGGTGCGGGCCAGCACGCGGGGCTGGGCGCGCCCAGCGGCGTCCAGCTCCCCGAGCTGCGCGACGGTTTGTTGCACCACCTTGCCGCCCACGCGCTACCGAGCGGACCAGCCGCCAGTAGCGGTGGACCTTGCCGTCCTTCCGCCGCGTCGTATGGCGCAGGTACATTGTCCAGGCCGTGCGCGCAAGTCAATGAACTTGGTGCCGCGGCTCGGACTTACACCCCGGCGCGGCCCGCAACCCGGGGTCGCGCCGCTCGAACTGCGGAAGTTGGGTTAGGGCCTGCTGCCTGGTCTCCCGCCCTTTTTGAACCATGCCCTCAACACCCTCCTCGCCGTTTGCCACCATCATAGCGACCGGGAGGTGTTGACACCTTCCTGACCGGGAGCTACTGACACTTACCAGTCTAAGTCTTTAGGCTCTGTCTTACGCGGGGGCCCAGAAATGGCCCCCGCGCTCCCCCAGGCCGCGGACATTCGTAGAACGCGCACCTGTCACGATCTTCGCCACGCTCCCGCCCTGTCCGTTTCTGCCGTGGTAGACTGACTGTCCGTATGTCCTGGAAACTCAAGAAGAAGGCGCAGGAGCTGGTGGCCTCGGAAGAGGGCGTGGTCCGCAAGGACTGGGGCGGCCGCGTGACCATCGCGCTCGTGTACCCGAACACGTACGCGGTCGGCATGTCCAACCTGGGCTTCCAGACCATCTACGATCACCTGAACGCGATCCCGAACGTGGTCTGCGAGCGTGTCTTCTTCCCGGACCCGGAGGATGTGGACGAGTACGGCCGCACCGGGACCGCGCCGTTCTCGCTCGAGTCCCACCGGCCGCTGACCGACTTCGACCTGGTCGGCTTCTCGCTGACCTACGAAGGCGACTACATCAACGCGGTCCGGCTGCTGCGGCTGGCGGGGCTCCCCCTGCGGGCCGCCGATCGGGGCCCCGGCGATCCGGTGGTCATGATGGGCGGCGTGTGCGCCTTCTCCAACCCCGAGCCGGTCGCCCCCTTCATGGACTTCGTGGTGGTGGGGGAAGGCGAGGAAGTGGTGGGCGAGATCGTGGCCGCCTGGTTGGAGAGCGCCCCCGCCGATACCGAGCGCCGGCGCCGCTTCATCGACCGGCTGAAGCCGCTGGCCGGCATCTACGTCCCCGACGCCTACCGCGTCGACTATGGGGCCGGTGGGCTGATCGCGGCGGTCGCGCCGCTCGCGAACGACGTGCCCGCGCTGGTCATCAAGCGCCGGCTGAAGGACGTCAATCGCTTCGAGACGCGCTCCACGCTCAAGACGCCCAAGGCCGAGTACGGGCACATGCAGCTCCTGGAGGTCGGCAAGGGCTGCGGACGGGGCTGCCGGTTCTGTCTCGAAGGCCAGGTCTACCGGCCGGTGCGGCACCGGAGCCTCGAATCCCTGCGCGAGTCGGTGGCGAAGATCGCCAAGGAGTCCAAGCGGGTCGGACTCGTGGGCGCCTGCGTGTCCGACTATCCCTGGATCGGCGACCTCATGCGCCTGCTCGAGGAGCACGGGGTCGAGGTGTCGATCTCCTCGCTCCGGGCCGACAGCCTGACCGAGGAGCTGGTGGCGTCGCTGCAGCGCGGTGGGCACCGGACCCTCACCATGGCGCCGGAGGCGGGAACCGAGCGGCTGCGCCGCGTCGTCCGCAAGGCCATCACCGACGAGCAGCTCTACGAGGCCTGCCACCTGCTCCGTCGCTACGGCATTCCGAATCTCAAGTGCTACTTCATGATCGGCCTGCCCACCGAGACCCGTGAGGACGTGGCGGCGATCCCCGACCTGGCCGCGCGGCTGATCGAGCGCCTGCGGGCGCTGGGCCCCGACGGGCACTCCTTCGGCAAGCTGACGCTGTCGGTGTCCACCTTCGTCCCGAAGCCCTGGACGCCCTTCCAGTGGGCGCCCTTCGACGATCCGCGGGCGCTCGAGGAGAAGCTCGACATCATCAAGCGGGCGGCCCGGCGGCTCGACACGATCCGGGTCGTGCACGAGAACCCGCGCGAGGCGGCGCTCCAGGCCCTGCTGGCCCGCGGGGACCGGCGGGTGGCCGACTTCGTGGAGCTGGCCGCGCGGCTCGACGGCGACTGGCGCCACGCCCTCCGCGAGTGGGACGGCGACCCCGCCTTCTTCACGCGGCGGCACCGGGAGCCGACCGAGATCCTCCCGTGGGACCACTTCGACGTCGGGGTGAAGAGGGCCGGGCTCCTGCGCGAGTGGGAGCGGGCGCTCGAGCCCGCCGCCCCCGCCGCGGTGGCGGGGTAGCGCCGATGTCGTCCTTCAAGGTCGCGAAGGCCACCGACGTGCCGCCCGGGCAGGGACTCGTGGTGCAGGCGGGGACGAAGAGCGGCGATCTCGAGGGCCGGGTCGCAATCTGCCCGTGGCACGGCTGGCGCTGGGACGTGACCACCGGGGCCAATGCCAATAACCCCGCGGTCAAGATCGGCTGCTTCCCGGCCGCGGTCGTGGACGGCGACGTCTACGTGGAGATGCCGTGATCCGCGACGCGCTCGATCGCCCGCTGCGCAACCTGCGGCTCTCGGTCACCGATCGCTGCAACCTGCGCTGCCAGTACTGCATGCCCGAGGAGGAGTACCTCTGGCTTCCCCGGGACGACATGCTGAGCTTCGAGGAGATGGACCGGCTCGTGGACGTCTTCGCCGACCTGGGCGTGGACAAGGTGCGCCTCACCGGCGGCGAGCCGCTCCTGCGCCGCGACCTCGACCGGCTCGTGCGGCTGCTCGCGGCCAACCCGCGCATCCGCGACCTGGCCATGACCACGAACGGCGTGCTGCTGGCCGAGCAGGCCCCCGCGCTCCGCGCGGCGGGCCTGCACCGCGTCACCGTGAGCCTCGACACGCTGCGTGAGGACCGCTTCAAGGCGCTGACCCGGCGTGACACGCATGCGCGCGTGCTCGAGGGCATCGCGGCGGTGGGGCACACCGGTTGGCCCGGCCTCAAGCTCGACACCGTGGTCATGCGCGGGGTCAACGACGACGAGCTGGCGAACCTGATCGAGTACGGGGCGTCCGTCTCCGCCGAGGTGCGCTTCATCGAGTACATG
>WNFG01005227.1_pt1 | contig 11513 bp, 6 predicted proteins | sample 5400431 | NCBI WGS metagenome assembly WNFG01 (sample SAMN13153346, study PRJNA577476) | soil metagenome | isolation source: 120 cm saprolite under Douglas fir tree site 2 hole 3 replicate 2 | place: USA:California | collected 2015-04-18
TCTCCAGATCCATGCGCTGCAGATGCGGTACGTTTACCGTAGCGATGCCGCAGCGCAGCGCCGCATCCGGCGACGTCCAGGATTCCGCTCCGCGCTTCACCATCTCGCGCAAAATGTAGTCCGCCGTTTGCCGGTGCCGCTTCTCGATTCGCTCCATGCCGATGTCGTTCGCCAGCTTGATGGACGCGCGCAAGCCCCAGAGCGCGGGCACGTTGGAGCTGCCAATGCGCTGAAAACGTTCGGCGCGAATTTTCGTGTCGTCCCAGCCCTCGGTCGCAATAGTGTTCCACACGCGATCGATTACTTCATCGCGCGCGTACAAAAATCCCGAGCCCTTCGTCGCCTGCAGCCACTTGTGCGGGCTCGACGAATACAGATCGCAGCCCAGGTCGTGCAAATTCAGTGCCATCATCCCGACGACGTGCGCGCCGTCGACCGCCGACAGAATCCCCTTCGAACGCGCCAGCGCGCACAGCTCCTTCGCGGGCAGCACGACTCCGGTGACGGTAGTGATGTGGCTGAAGAAAAGCACGCGCGTCCGCGGCGTGATCGCATCGCTAAACAGGTTCAGGACCGCTGCCGCATTCGGCACCGGCTTCGGCAGCGTCACTTTCTTCAACACAATCCCGTAGCGCTTGGACGCCATTGGCGATGTAGCTGTTGGCCTCCGTGGCGTTGCGCACCAGCGCAATTTCGTCGCGCGTGCAACCCACAAACGCCGCCAGCGGGTCGCGAAATTCGTTCCAGGCCGCGTAGCCCCAGATGGGATAGTCCTCGGGATCGCTTTGCGCCATCTTCTCCGTCGTAGCCCCAGATGGGATAGTCCTCGGGATCGCTTTGCGCCATCTTCTCCGTTTCGTTGTAGCCATCGAAGATGGCCCGCAACACCGGCGCAGGCGATGAGCCGACCGTTCCGTTGTTCAGATACACTTCATCCGCGGGAATCAGGAAGTGCTTCCGCATCTCGGTCCAATACGCTTCTTCGTTGGAATCGTAGAGCGACCGCTCCGGCAAATGCGCCGGCGCTTGGGCAAGCTGCGCGAAAAGATCCCCGCGCAGGCCGAGAGTCGTCGCCACGCCCGCGGCGCCCGCAAAGGAAGACAGAAATCCTCGACGATCGATCATCGCAATCCTCCGGCACCAAATCTGCGCGGATTCTACGCGCACTGTCGCGCCGCGACAACCCGTGTTACGCTGAGGCTTGCCCTCCATCCGTCCCCGGATTACTGTACCTAACGCCAAAACCATCGGAGAGCACGTGAAAATGATTCTGCGCGCGCACATCGCCGCCCTACTGGCAATTCTGCTGACCCTTGCGGTGTCCAGTTATTCCTTCGCGCAAGAAAAACCCGGCAGCACACAGGACGTCGAAAAGCGCGTCAAAGTAGGGCAGAAACAGCAAGCCGCCACGCCGCTCGATAATGTTTTGAAGACACTTTTCGCCGCGCACACCTTCCAACAAGTTGCCGTTTCCCCGGACGGCAATTCCATAGCCTGGGTGGAAGACATTCATTCCAAAAACGGCGCGATCTCAGGCAGCACGGTGATTTACGCGAAAAATCTAAAAGCTACCGCGCCGCCACGACGCATCAGCGCCGGCGTCGCGGATTCCCTGCACGCGGAAGGCAGCGTCGTGTGGTCGCCAGATAGTCAGGAAATCGCGTTCCTCTCGGATGCCGCAAAGAAGGGGCAGTTGCAGCTCTATGTCACCAACGCCGCAGGCCGTGCCCCGAGGATGCTGACCAACGTCAAGGGATTTCTCTCCACGCCGGGCTGGTCGCCGGACGGCAAGAGCATCGCTCTCCTGTTCACGGAGAATGCCACGCGCGCGTCCGGTCCACTCGTTGCGGAAACTCCCGAAACGGGCGAAATCAAGGATGCCTTCTTCGAGCAACGTCTCGCGCTGGTCGATCTCGCTTCCGGTAAACTCAGCCAAATCACTCCCGCCGACAGGTACATTTACGAATACGACTGGTCGCCCGACGGCACGCGTTTTGTGGTCAGCTGCGCGCTCGGCAACGGCGACAACAACTGGTGGATCGCCGAACTTTCGACGCTCGAAGCCGCCACCGGCTTGATGAAATCGATTTATAAGCCCAAGTTGCAAGTCGCCAATCCCGTCTGGTCGCCCGACGGCAAGCAAATCGCCTTCATCGAAGGCATTATGAGCGACGAAGGCATCACTGGCGGCGACATTTCCATCATCGGCAGCAACGGCGGCGAGGCCAAGAATCTGACAAAGGACATGAAGGCCTCCGCCTCGTGGCTGACGTGGTTGCCGGATAGGAAAATTCTCTTCAGCGAGTTTGTCGGCGGCAACAGCACCATCGCCTCGCTCGACCCAAGCAACGGAAAGATCGAGCAGCGCTGGTCCGGCGAAGGCCGGCTCTCCTGTGGCGGACCCTTCAGCTTCGCGCTGTCCACCTCCAGCGACGGCAAGACCGTCGCCGGTATCTTCAATTCATTCGCGACTCCGCCCGAGGCCGTCCTGATCAGCGGCGCTCCGGCGACGATGACTCCGCTTACGCATCGCAATGCCGGGCTCGCACCCACATGGGGCCAAGCCAAGAGCATTACCTGGAAAAGTGACAATTACGAAGTGCAAGGCTGGCTGCTGTATCCGCGCGATTTCGATCCCGCAAAAAAATATCCACTGGTCGTAAACGTTCACGGCGGTCCTTCTTCTGTCTCGCTTTCGCACTGGCCCGCTAGCCACGATTTTTCCGCCGGGCTTTCCGGGATGGGATATTTCGTGCTGTATCCCAACCCGCGCGGCAGCTATGGCCAAGGCGAAGCCTTTACTCGTGCCAACGTCAAGGATTTCGGCTATGGCGACTTCAAGGACATCCTCGCCGGCGTCGACGAAGCCATTCGCGTCGCGCCCATCGACCCAAACCGCCTGGGCATTGCCGGCTGGAGTTACGGCGGCTTCATGACCATGTGGGCCGTCACACAAACCAACCGCTTCAAAGCCGCAATGGCGGGTGCGGGCCTCTCCAACTGGCAGTCGTACTATGGTGAAAATCTAATTGATCAGTGGATGATTCCGTTCTTCGGCAAGTCGGTCTACGACGATCCGGAAGTGTATGCGAAAAGCTCGCCCATCAATTTCATCAAGAAAGCCAAAACGCCAACTCTGATCCTGGTCGGCGACAGCGATGGCGAAGTTCCAGCCCCGCAATCGTACGAATTCTGGCACGCCCTCAAAACGCTCGGCGTGGAAACGCAATTCGTGGTCTACGAACGCGAGGGCCACCTGTTCGCCAATCCCAAGCACCAGCGCGACGTCATTGCGCGCACCCTGGCCTGGTTCGACGCGCATCTGAAGTAGCACCAGAGGCTCGTTGGCGGGGCTTTCCCGGCGTTCCCGCGCAACGGGAAATGCAATAGAATTTCGTTGAGCTGCACCGGCGACCTCAGAATGCGATACGCCAGTCCGACGAAAACCTACGCGCTTGTCTTGACGTTTCTCCTATTTCCGCTTGGCGTGTGGGCGCAAAATCCCCGGGGGAGCCTCCTTGTCGCTGTTGAGGACGCAACGGGCGGCCGAATCGCCGGAGCGGGCGTCACCGTGGCCCTGGAAAAATCCGCCGTGACGCGCTCGGGCAATACCGACACGCACGGCGAAGCGCGCTTCGATTCGCTTCCTCCAGGCGTCTATAAGATCACCGTCCGCGCGACTGGCTTCGACGCAAAGATTACGCGCGTCACCGTGTCGGTCAGCAGCCAAGCGACTTTCGCGGTCATCCTTGGGCCCCAGACGCTCAAGCAATCGGTTCAGGTCCGCGACCGCGGACCGTCTCTGGCCACCCAACCCATCGAAACCAGCAGCAGCACCATCAAAACGGTGATTACCGCCGAAGACCTCGACGAAATCCCACTCTTCGCCCGCAGCTTTGCCAACATCTCCTTGCTCTCGCCGTTTACCGCACCCGTGGAACCCTCCGACCCCACTAAGGCGCGCGTCACCGCCGTCTCTTTCGGCGGCAGCTCCGGCCTCAATGTCGATCTGTCCGTCGACGGTGGCGACGACAACGACGACTACATCGGCGGCTTCCTGCAAAACTATTCCCCCGAATCTATTCAGGAATTTGCCGTACGCACCGCGCAGTTCGACGCCGACACTTCGCGCACCAACGGCGGCAGCGTCGTCATCTCCACGCGCCGCGGCTCCGATGAATGGCACGGCAGCGCGTCTTACTTTTACCGCGGCGATGCGCTGAACGCTCGCAACGTTCTGGATAATCCCGAGCCCAACCCGAAGCAGCCCTTTTCACGGCAGAATGCTGCCGGAACACTGGGTAGTCCCATCAAGCCTGGCAAGCTGTGGTTTTTTTCGTCCTACGAATACATCCATGAAGACGCTAGCGTGGCCTACAGCGCCCCTTCCCTCTCGGAGTTCAATGCTCTCGAGCAACTTGCCACCAGCGACTTTCTGCCAGATGTTAGCTCGATCGGCCCCGTGCCTTCGTCGGTTCCCCAGCCCTACCGCGAAACCCTCTTTTCCACCCGGCTGGACTGGGCACAATCCGCGCGTTCGCAGTGGTTCGTGCGCGGCTCGTTCGACCGCAACCACACCAGGAATGATCTCCTGCAGCAGGGCACTTTGCCTTCTACAGGCGCCACGACCACTTCGAACTATTACAGCATTCTTCTAAACCAACAGTTCCAATTCACCCCGGCCACCGTCGGGTCGCTCACGCTCGCAGCCAGCGGCTTTCATCACGCCAAGGCCCGCAATTCCACCATCGGCGAAGCGTTCGACTTCCCCTTCACCGCTAATTTTCTGACTACCTCCGGCCGCGAAACCTTCGGCGACAATCAATTCGCGACTTCCATTACCGCGTTTCCCATTCAGCGCGACCAGCAAAAATATCAGCTCCGCTATGACCTGTCGCATTCCCGCGACGCTCATGCCCTGCGCTTCGGCGTTAATTTCATCCACGAGCCCGTTCTTCGCGGCGCGCTGTCCGGCAACGCAGAAACGCTATTCGCTTATCCTCGCAATCCCAGCTTCTATGTCGCGAATCCTTCCGTTCTGCCTTCTTGCCCGAGCCCGCTTCCCGCTGCTCCCGATCCCAATTTTCCCGACTGCCCCACCGAGAACGCTTCTGCTCCAAGCGACGGCTCGTTCTCTCAGAGCATCCGCCGCCTTGGCTTCTACGCGCAAGATTCCTGGCGCGTCAGTCCTTCCTTCACGCTGAATGCCGGCCTGCGCTACGACACGACGTTCAGCCTCTTCATCGCCTCCGGGCGCGATCAAGCGGCTAATCCCGCCTTGGCTGCGCTACGAGCATCCGGCAGCACGCTGGTCTCAGGCACTCCGCGCGACTATCGAAAAGCCTTTGCGCCACGTATCGGAATCGCCTACGCCCCTGGCGGCTCCGCGAACACGGTCTTCCGCGCCGGCGCTGGGCTGTATTTCAACGATCTCGCGCAGAACGGCTGGGTAGATGCTTTCACCGCGCTCAATAACTTCAATCTCCAAAATGGAACCGGGCCCAGCGCGCTGATCGATCCGAACTATCGCACTCCTTACGCGCTGACCGCGAGCGCCGGATACGAACACGCTTTCGCCAGCAACTGGCGCTTGAATATTTCGTACGAACACCAGCAGGGTGTGCACCAATACCGCCGCTATGACTACACGCCCGGTTTCGGCATTCCCATCGACGCGCCGGCGGTTTCCCTCTTCCGCACCGACAACCGCTCCATCTACAACGGCCTCGCGGTCCAGTTGCAGCACAGCTTTTCAGATCGGTTTGAACTCACCGTCAACTACGTTCTCGCGCATGCCACAACGTGGGGCGCCACCGTCGGCGAGCTCTTTGACTACGTCAACGGCGTGTCTGATGTTCGCAACCCTTTCGGTCCCGGCGATCACGGGCCTTCCGGCGAAGACATCCGCCATCGTTTGGTTCTTGTGGGTGTGCTCCAGCTTCCCTGGAAATTTGAAGTCTCCACGCTGTCGCAGTTCGAAAGCGCTCGCCCGTTTACGATGTTTACGCCCGCCGATATCAATGGAGACGGAGTGGCGCAAGACCGCGCCGTGGTGAACGGCGTGCAAACCACTCTCGACGAATTTCGCGGCACGCCCTTCTATCAAGTGGATTTGCGCGTCAGCCGGAATATCGCTGTCGGCGAGCGGTTCACGCTGCGGCCCTTCGCCGAATTCTTCAACCTCTTCAATCGGCAAAATCCCGGCAACAACTACGCTCCCGACATTTCCGCGCTCCCCGTGCCGGTGAATGACATCTCCAACGCCACGGCGTTCTGCCTGAATGCGGGTTGCACACAGACGCGCCCGATCGCTAGCCTGAGTCAACTCCGCGTGCCTGCAGGAGCTCTCGGTGATTTTTTTGGACCTGGCACTACGGTGGGCATCCCGTTTGCGGCACAGCTGGGTATTCGATTCAGCTTCTGATCAAACGGGAACTGGAGCGCCGCGGAGAACAAGGCGACAGGCTTACTGAGAACCTGTCGGAGGCTTTTCGGGATTAATGGCCGTCGAGATGACGTGTGCGGGCTGATTCACGTCGCGCTTCGGCGGGGCATACTTCGGAGTTTGTTTCTTAGGCTTTTTTGCTTCGCGCCCTCGTCTGTCTTTGTTTCCCATGCCCCATAGCATGCCACGAGTGGCTAATCATTGGCTAGGGCATGTCCAATTCAGTGCTGGTTTTGTTTGCAAAAACCCCTTTTACAACGGCCGGCCTCGTTAGAGATAGCCCGTCATCCAGGCTCAATCCCGAGAAGGTGCCCCTAGTCGTCTAGCGAAGGAGGCCATTACTACGGTGTATGGCGACCACAAGTCCATCTCAACGTAATTGAACAACCACCGCAGCCAGAGGGATGCGAGACAAGGTAGGAGTCCGCGCGTTTCTTGACGGGTGTATCTTTGGAGCATAGAGTTTCCGCAGCCTTTACTCGACCTCCATCAGGGACTTCTGCTCGTGAGATCTTCTGGCCGAAGCGGGTCACAGTGAAGTGACCGGACAAGCATTTAGGTTTGCGGTGCCCTGAGGTGATCTCCAGCTGGAGCGCGCGTGGCGAGTCAAACGGTAACAATCGCAGCTGCCGGCAACGCGGAATACGGCATTTGGCGGGTGATCCTGGCCTCGGCCGGGGGGACGCTGATCGAGTGGTATGACTTCTTTATCTTCGGAAGCTTGGTCGCGGTTCTTTCATTGAAGTTCTATCCGCCCGGTAATGAAATTTTTGCTTACATCGCTTACCTGACGACCTTTGCCGTCGGGTTTGTGGTGCGCCCCTTCGGGTCACTATTCTTTGGCCGGATCGGCGATGTTGTAGGACGGAAATATGCGTTCCTTGCGACGCTATCCATCATGGGCGGTGCTACGGCGCTGATCGGGTTGCTCCCGACATTCAAGACAGCGGGATGGTTCGCACCGATCACGTTGATTGTCATCCGTATGCTTCAGGGGCTAGCGGTGGGTGGAGAGTATGGGGGCGCGGCAGTATATGTAGCTGAACACGTCCCGGATCGCAAGCGGGGCTTCTATACCAGTTTCATCCAGATTACGGGAATGCTGGGGCTGTGTGTTTCACTAATCGTGGTCCGGCTAGCCGAACAGTCCATGAGCAAACGGGCATTCGACGCCTGGGGATGGCGGCTTCCTTTTCTGCTGTCGATTTTTCTGGTGGGCATTTCCCTTTATGCCCGGTCAAAGATGAACGAGTCGCCGATTTTTTCGACGATCAAGAGCGCAGGAAAGACCTCCACACAACCACTGAAAGATGCGTTTACGAAGTGGGAGAACCTAAGAGAGGTGCTCATTTCGCTTTTTGGCGCAACGGCCGCGTGTGGCGTTGTAGCGTACATGGGGCATCTTTATCCGCTGTTTTACTTGCAGACGATTTTAAGGGTGAGCGAGAAGACGACAATTTTCGCGGTGGCCGTCGCAATATTGATGGTATTGCCCTTCGTTACTCTCTTCGGCTGGCTGTCTGACAAAGTGGGGCGAAAGTGGCTGATGATGGCCGCATGCTTACTGGCGGTGATGACGTATATTCCGATTTACGAGGGTATGGAACACGCTGCAGGGAACAACGTGGTGAAAGTGAAGTCCACGAAAAATAAGGTGACTGGCGCGATCAGCCTGACCGCGATGACGCTTGATCCAACTACCGGCATGCAGATGCCCGCGAAGGAAGCCCTGGATCCGAACCTGCCCATGCTGGTTTTCTTGCTATTCGTGCAAGGGATCTACGCCAGCATGATTTACGGGCCGCTTGCTGCCTATCTCGTGGAGGCATTTCCGGCGAGGATTCGCTACACGTCGCTCTCACTGCCTTATCATATCGGTTTCGGCATTTTTGGCGGCTCCCTGCCGTTGATTGGGCTCTCGGTCTGCGCTGCGACGGGCAACATATACGCGGGCCTTTACTACCCTATGTCTGTCGCAGCGGTGACCCTTGTGGTGGGTGGTCTATTGCTGAAAGAGACCCACGGTACACGAATCTGGGATGAGGTGGGAGCCCAGAAGGCATAGTTACGCGTTGAAACACACCCCTTGCGGGGTGACTTGATAACGTCCAGCGCGCCGGCAGGCTGTCTTGCCAGGCTCGGAGAGGGCTCAGCAAGCGTGTGTGAAGCCGCCATTGCTCTAGAAAGGCCCACTCATTGGAAGAAGCGCACAAGGAGGTCAGACGTCATGACTGTCCGGGATGCTAAAAAGACGCACTACATCATACGTGGTGGCGTTGAAGGAAGAGAACGCTTGCGGATTCTCGCCCGGGTCATGCAGCCAGCGACGCTAAGCCTGCTTCATCGAGCCGGGATCCGGCCGGGGATGGCGTGTCTTGACATTGGCTGCGGCGGCGGCGATGTTTCATTCGATCTCGCCCGCCTTGTCGGTCCAACCGGTACCGTCGTGGGGATCGACATCGACGAGGTCAAGATAGAGATCGCTCGAAGTGAGGCCGCAGCGCAGGAGATCCGCAACATCGAATTTCGACTCGCCAACATCGGCGAGAGTGAGCCCGAGGCGGAGTTCGGCTTCGCTCACGCGCGATTTCTCCTCTCACACATGCCGAACCCAGTTGAGGCGCTCGCTAAGATCCGGCGGGCGCTCCGCCCAGGAGGAATCCTGGTCGTTGCGGATACCGACTTTCGCGGCTACTTCTGCGATCCAGACTGCAGTGCGCTCTGGCGCTACGTCGAGCTTTACACTCAGACGGTGAGGCGCCGAGGAGGTGATGCAAACATCGGGCCACGCCTGCCAAGGCTGTTGGCCGAGAATGGCTTCGAGAATGTGCAGGTAAGTGTCGCTCAGCCAGCTGGAACCGAGGGCGAGGTGAAGCTGGTCAATGCACTCACCATGGAGAACATCACAGACGCAGTGCTTGCGGAGGGACTGGCATCTCGTGTGGAGATCGATCAAATCGTCGCTGAGTTGTACGAGTTCGCTCGTGCTCCCGGGGCTGTGGGGTCGGGACCGCGCGTCGTAGAAGCCTGGGGCTACCGAGCACAAGCTTGATACGCATCGCTAGAGATTCGAATTGAGTTGCTTGTTGGCAATGAAGTAGACACCAACACATCGGCTCCACAGCAAGAGTACTAGTGTCGGCTCGTCGGGCGGGCATCATCGGCTAACCGGAAACTGACCACTACTTCCCATTTGCTATCGACCCGGGACTTGCAGCCCAGAGTGGTACGCCGAGGAGAAACTGAGGCGCAGATGGGCGGCCCGGCTGTGCTCATCTAGGTACGATACTGCTAGAGACGACCTGCCCTTTCGGGCAGTTGTTGCGGCTCTTTCCCGCCCAAATACTGTCATTACTATGAGACCCACACTTACATTCGCACTCCTGGGTACACTGGCGTTTGCGGGAACGGCTTCCGCACAAAAAGCTTTTGAATGGCGGCCGGGGAACGATGAAGCCGTCCGGCTGGACCCGGCCAACTATCACACCGGCAAGACCTATACGGGGGGCGGCGGCATTCAGGTGGACATTGAATCGCAGCAGCCGGTGACGATTTTCCTGACCGGCGAAGGGGAGTGGAACCACGCGCTGCAGTATCCGGAAACCATAGGGACCCTAAGAATGGTGTGCTTGCGCGAGCACGTGGTAAAGACCCGGTACGTTTGCGATTTGCCGGTGGAGTCGATGACGCTGGTGATTCGCGATGACCGCGGTAGCCATGAGTCAGCCGGGTTCGCAGGACTGGGCGAGGTACTCAAGCGCGAACCCGCCGCGATGAATACTCCTGCCGGTAGTGCTGTCGGTAGCGCTGTCGGCGTAGGCCTGGGCTTGGCGAAAATCTTGAAGACGGAAAGCTCCTCCGCCCCTCGCCATTTCGTGTCGCCCAACGATCTACACATCCAGTATTTCCGCTGGACCTGCATCAGCAACTGCTTCCCGCCTCAGTTTCAGTGGATTCAAGAGGCCAAGGAGAAGTACGAGCTGACTTCGTTTCTGAAGGTCTATGGCGGTTACACCCCGGAGCGCGATGGCGAAGTGATCAGCATCAAGATCAAGGCGCCCGTGCCGATGCTGGTGGCGGTGGTGCCGTCGTCCGTCGCGAACCAATTGCACGGGAAACCAGAAATGTTGGAGCCCGCGCTGGAAAAGAATGCCTGCCAGCAGCGTGGCGTGCAATCGCAAACCTTTCAGTGCACTTTCAACGCCAACGATGGCCCCCAGTCGCTAATCGTGATGCCCGAAGAAACAGGGAAGGTACCGCACAAGAAAGCGGAGATCGAGTTCTTCGCCTCCAAGTGCATCGCCAATTGCGCCTTGCCGCCGCAGAATGCAAACAACTCCGCCGAAAAAGTTAACCCGTAACCATCTTCCGTTGTCTGAGGTATCTGCCGCCCGGCTGGCCGCTTAACTTGCCGGGCGGTTTTTATTTTGTTCCCATGCTCTTGCCAACGAGGTTGCGTCGACGTTGGGCAGCTTGCCACGACGTTCGCTACAATAGAGACTCCCGGCCAACAGGCCTTTAACCATGTTTGAGAACCTGACGGAAAAGCTGCAGCGCACTTTCAAGAACCTGCGCGGGCAGGGCAAGCTCACCGAGGACCACCTGGACGCCGCGCTCGCGGAAATCCGAGAAGCCTTGCTGGAAGGCGACGTCAACGTGGGCGTCGCCGACGAACTCCTCGCCAACATCCGGCAAAAAGCCATCGGCAGTGAAGTCATGCTGCAGCTGTCTCCCGACCAGCAAGTGGTCAAGACCGTTCGCGATGAGCTCACCGCGCTGCTCGGCAAGCACGCCAAGCCGCTCTTCGCCTCCCGCCCGCCTTCGGTGTGGATGATTGTCGGCTTGCAAGGCTCTGGCAAGACCACCACCACCGGCAAGCTCGCCAAATGGCTCACGCTGCACGGTCATCGCCCCATCGTGGTTTCCACCGACGTCTACCGCCCCGCCGCGCGCGAACAGCTCGCGCAGGTCGCCAAAGCCGTCGGCGCGCAGCTCTGGCCCGGCGCCGGCACCGACAAGCCGCTCGAAATCGTGCGCGGCGCCATCAAGGAAGCCAAGCTCTCCGCCA
>WNFG01010689.1_pt1 | contig 11510 bp, 9 predicted proteins | sample 5400431 | NCBI WGS metagenome assembly WNFG01 (sample SAMN13153346, study PRJNA577476) | soil metagenome | isolation source: 120 cm saprolite under Douglas fir tree site 2 hole 3 replicate 2 | place: USA:California | collected 2015-04-18
ACGAAAGGCAACTGAGCCATGTCCAAATTTTTCATCAACCGTCCCATTGTGGCCATGGTTATCGCCATTCTGATGGTGATCGTGGGCGCAGTCACCATCACGGGTCTTCCGGTGGCCCTATTCCCGAACATCGTTCCGCCAGAGGTTCAAGTGGTTGCGACCTATGTTGGCGCCGATGCGCAGACGATCGAGCAGTCCGTTGCGACGCCTATCGAGCAACAGATGAGCGGCGTGGACAACATGAACTACATGTATTCGCTGAACTCCGCGGCCGACGGGCAGATGAGACTAATCGTCGACTACGACGTGAAAACCGACCCCAATACCGATCTTATCCTGACGCAGATACGCGCAACGCAAGCCGCGTCCCAGCTCCCCGTGGACGTCACGAATTTTGGCGTCACCGTCCAGAAGACAGTCACCGCTCCCCTCATGCTACTGACCTTGTACTCTCCGAAAGGGACGTACGACGCGCGGTTCCTCTCCAACTACGCATATATCAATCTGGCCGATCAAATCACCCGCCTATACGGCATTGGAAGCGTGCAAGTTTTCGGCGCCGGCCAGTACGCCATGCGGCTGTGGGTAAAACCCGACCAGTTGGCCAAGCTTGCGATCACCGTTCCAGAAATAGTCACTGCGATTCAGTCGCAAAATACAGTGAATCCCGCCGGGCAGGTCGGCAGCGAGCCGGTCCCCAAGGGTCAAGAGTATACATACTCCGTCCGAGCACAGGGTCGGCTCACTTCTCCCGAGGAGTTCGGACAAATCGTTGTTCGTGAGTCGCTCGGAGGAGCGGTCGTGCGCCTCAAAGATGTGGCGCGCATCGAGCTGGGCTCCCAGAATTACAGCGTTGTAGGCCGCTTGAATGGGAAGCCCGGCGCGATTATCGCGGCGTACCAATTGCCCGGCTCGAATGCGGTGCAAGCCGCCGATGGCGTCAAGAAGCTCATGGCCGATGTCAAGACTCGCCTCCCGCACGACGTGGACTATGTCGTGTCACTGGACACCACTCGCGCAGTTACCGAAGGCATGAAGGAAATCGTCCTCACGCTGGTCATCGCCATCGTTCTGGTCATCATCGTCGTGTACGTTTTCCTGCAAGGCTGGCGCGCCACTCTGATTCCCCTGCTGGCTGTGCCCGTTTCCTTGGTCGGTACATTCATGTTTTTCCCGCTGTTTGGTTTCTCTGTGAACACGCTCTCTTTATTCGGGCTGGTGCTCGCCATCGGTTTGGTCGTGGACGACGCCATCGTTGTCGTCGAGGCCGTGGAACGCCACATTGAGGAAGGCCTTACACCTAAAGCGGCAGCTCTCAAAGCCATGGAAGAAATTTCTGGCCCCGTCGTGGGCATCGCCCTTGTTCTTTCGGCGGTCTTCATTCCGACGGCTTTCATTCCCGGCATCACCGGACGTCTGTACCAGCAATTCGCCGTGACCATCGCGATTTCGGTGATCCTGTCTGCATTCAACGCGCTCACGCTTAGCCCGGCTCTCGCGGCGTTGCTGCTCCGGCCGAGAATCACGAGCGGAGGATTTCTCAAGAGGCTTTTCGGCTGGTTTAACCGATGCTTTGCGAGTGCCACAAATGCTTACGTTCGATTCTGCGGGGTCCTGATTCGCAAGAGCGCGATCGCGCTCATTCTTCTTGTCGCCTTCGGCGCAGCGGCTGGTTTTTTTGGCAGTAAGATTCCATCAAGCTTTTTGCCCGACGAAGATCAGGGCTACCTTTACATCAATCTCCAACTGCCCAATGCTGCCTCGCTTCAGCGCACCGATGCAGTCGCCAGGAAAATCGAGGATGCGCTGGCCAAGACGCCAGGAGTTGAGTACACCACCAGCGTTGTCGGCTTCAGCTTGCTTAGCTTTGTCCGCACGAGCTACAACGGATTCTTTTTCGTAACATTGAAGCCCTGGGACGAGCGCAAGTCTCGGGCCGAGCAGTTTCAGGAGATCAAGCAGCGCATCAACCGGGAACTTTCACAGATTCCGGAAGGTATTGCCTTTTCGTTTTCACCTCCGGCAATTCCCGGAGTCGGCACCTCCGGGGGATTTACGTTTGCACTCGAGGACCGAGCCGGGAGGGACGTGGAATTTCTCGCATCCAATCTGCAAACGTTCCTAATAGCAGCACGGAAGCGCCCAGAGATCGCTGGCTTAAGTACAACTTTTCTGCCCAGTGTGCCGCAGCAGTTTGTCCATGTGGACCGCGACAAAGTCATTAAGCAAGGTGTGCCTGTCAGCGATGTCTACAAGACAATCCAGGCTTTCATGGGCGGGCTGTTTATTAATTATTTCAACCGCTTCGGCCGGCAGTGGCAGGTATACATCGAGGCCGAAGGCGATTACCGGACCAGGGCTGAGAATGTCGGCCAGTTCTTCGTGCGAAACAACAAGAACGAGATGGTGCCGCTTTCTGCCCTGACGCGATTCGAACCGCGTCTGGGACCGGAATTCACGATGCGCTTCAATGAGTACCGGGCCGCGCAGATCAACGGTGCCGCGGCTCCGGGTTACAGCTCCGGGCAAGCCATGGCCGCTCTTGAAGAAGTTTTCGCGCAAACCATGGCACGCGAGATGGGCTACGACTATATGGGGATGTCTTTCCAGGAGAAGAAGGCGCAGCAGGGCGTTCCGCCGTCAGTGGTCTTTGGGTTCTCCTTGCTATTTGTCTTCCTGATTTTGGCGGCTTTATACGAGAGCTGGTCGCTTCCTTTTAGTGTCCTGTTGAGTACACCGATTGCCGTTTTCGGGGCCTTTGCGATTCTCTGGTTGCGACGCACCATTCTCTCGGCCTTCCTGCCGAGCTATATGGTGCAAATCGAAGGCGACGTCTATTCGCAGATCGGTTTAGTTATGCTGATCGGCTTGGCAGCCAAGAACGCGATTCTGATCGTCGAATTCGCCAAGGAGCAATACGAACAAGGCAAACCTCTAGTCGACGCTGCGCTGGAAGGTGCCCGACTGCGCCTCCGGCCAATCTTGATGACCTCGTTCGCCTTCATCCTCGGTACCGTCCCGCTATGGACGGCTTCCGGCGCAGGCTCCGCTGCGCGTCAGATCATGGGCACCACCGTTATCGGAGGCATGCTGGCCGCCAGCTTCATCGGAGTTTTCTTCATCCCCGTGGTCTTCTATGTGGTTGAAAAGTGGTCCGGCGCCGGCAAGCAAACCGTTTTGCAGCCCAGACCCACTCCTGCCGAGGGCAACTGAGATGAACAAATTCATTGCCTTCATAGGCGTCACAATCCTGGGTTCCGGCTGTACAGTAGGTCCAAATTACAAGAAACCGACCGCAAATGTTCCAGGCACTTATCGCGGTTTGGCGCCGGAAGAAGCGGGGAAGACTGACTCCGCTTCACTTGGCGACCAAAAATGGTGGGAGGTCTTCCAGGACGAGCAACTCCAGTCTCTCATCCGAACCGCTCTGCAGCAGAACTACGATGTGCGAATCGCGGGCGCACGCATCCTGCAAGCACAGGCGCAACTCGGAATCACCCGCGCCGATCAGTTTCCGAGCGTCAGTGCAGGGGCGGGAATAACTGATCAACGCAGTGCCAGGTCTAAGTTTCTCCCGCCTTTTGAAGGAAGTACCGGACAGTTGAATGTGTCCGCAGCCTGGGAGCTTGATTTTTGGGGCAAATTCCGCCGCGCGACGGAAGCGGCGCGCGCCAACCTTCTAGCCAGCGAATCGGCCCGCCAGGAAGTCATGCTAACCTTGGTGGCCAATATCTCCGGCGCCTATTTCCGGCTTCGCGCACTGGACCTGGAACTTCTACCTCCATGCTGGACGTGCGACAGGCCGAACAGTTGGTATTCACTGCAGCCGCGGAAATCCCGTCGCTGGAACAGCAGATCGAGCAGGAAGAGAACCTGATCAGCATTCTCCTGGGGAAGAATCCAGACACTGTAGCGCGCGGGCAGGCGCTCACAGAGCAAACACGTCCTCCTTTTGTTCCGGCGGGCCTTCCTTCCTCACTGCTGGAGCGCCGGCCCGACATTCGCGAAGCGGAGCAACAATTGATCGCCGCGAGCGCTCAGATTGGCGTTGCCAAAGCGGCTTATTTTCCCCAGATCTCCCTGAGCGGTGCCGCTGGATTCCAGAGTGCGGCGCTCGCCAATCTATTCAGCGGCCCAGCAGGCACGTGGGACTTCGGTGCGTCGTTAGCACAACCCATCTTCACGGCCGGCAGACTCCGTTCCAACGTGCGTTTCGTCGAAGCTCAGCAGCAAGCCACACTGCTTTTCTACCAACAGACAATTCAAGGGGCGTTCCGCAGCGTGTCCGATGCGCTGATTGCATATCGTAAATCAAGCGAGTTCCGCGCCCAGGAAGAGCTTCTTTTCCAATCAGCCCAGGACGCAGCGCGTCTTTCCCACATGCGTTATACGGGCGGCGTTACCGGTTACCTCGAAGTGTTGACAAACGAAACGAACGCTTTCTCTGCTGAGCTAGGATTTGTGCAGGCTCAACTCAATGAGTTGTTAGCTTTGGTTCAGCTGTATCAATCATTGGGCGGGGGTTGGCAGCAATAGCCGTAGGACCAACTAACCGAACTCGGTGAACCACGACAGCCAGCGATTCTGGATGTATTGTCGGCCAACCGGAAGTTAACCGCAGCACGCTGGCCTTCAGGGGTGGCTTGCGGATGTTGAGAGGGTTTTGTTGCAGGTTCTTAGTTTTTCAGGGAAGTTTTTCAATGGAATCGCCGCGGCGGATCACTCCGCCTTCCAGAACGCGGCACAGCATGCCCCGCCGTCCCCACAGCTCTTTGCGAAGTCCGGGGCGAATTGCTTCCATCTGATCGCAGGGGTTGCATACGGCACTAACTTCCAAACGCGCGCCTCCGGCGCGGAGTAGTTGGCCAATCTGCAGACCGTTCACGTTCAAGCCATCGGTGGTGATGTTCTCGCGGATCATTCCCGGCCGGAGGTGCATGGCCTCCAGTGTTTCGCGATCCACGAGCAACACCTGGCGCTTGCGACCGGGCCGCGCATGAGCGCAGCCTTCAAAGCCGCTGTCGGCAATGGCACGCACCTCGGTGAGTTCCGCCATCGGCAGGTGCTTCCTCCGAGCGCGGAAAAGGTTTTGAACTTTCGCCATGGCCCCTAATGTCCTGCGGCTCTAAGTTGGGTAGCGTGAGCTCCGATGTCCTTACGGTAATACATCCTCTCAAAATGGATTCTTGAAGCAGCGTCATAGACGGAGGCCAAGGCGGCATCGAGCGTCGCGGCCGCTGCCGTAACACCGAGAACCCTACCGCCATTTGTGACTACAGTTTCTCCCACGAGCATTGTGCCGGCATGCAGCACCTTCACACCGGCAATCTGGTAAATAGCGGTTAGTCCATCAATCCTCTTTCCATTCTCAAACTTTCCCGGATAACCACCTGAAGTCAGCACCACGCAGGCGCTAGCTCCTAGCTTCCAGCGTAAGCTAGCTGGATCCAATCGTCCTGCGGCAACATCGCTGAGAATTTCGGCCAAGTCAAAATCCAGCCGTGCCAGAATCGCCTGGGCTTCGGGATCCCCCAACCGGCAATTGAACTCCAGGACTTTTGGTCCAGACTCCGTCAGCATCAGGCCGAAATACAAGAACCCTTGGTAGCGGAGTCCGTCTGCGGCTAGCGCATGCAACGTCGGTTCGACAATGGTCAAGCGGATGGTCTCTCCAAGATCATCGGGCAGCAATTCATCGGAAGAGTACGCCCCCATGCCACCGGTGTTTGGGCCCTGGTTTCCATCGAAGACGCGCTTGTGATCGCGTGTCGGTGGAAGTGGCGCATACCGCTTTCCATCCGTGAGGATGATGAACGAGAGTTCTTCGCCTTCCAGAGTCTCCTCCAGGAGGATTCGGCTTCCGCCCGGACCCAGTTCGTTCTTTTCCATCACGCGTTCGACAAAGTCCCTCGCGGCGGCGAGGTCTGGGGCCAGAAAAACACCTTTGCCGGCACACAACCCATCCGCCTTAATGACCACCGGCCAAGCCACCGAACGCAGCGCGCTGTAAACCTCCGCTGGAGAGTCATAAGTTCCGTACATTTTTGCAGTGGGAATGCGGTGGCGCTCCAGAAACTCTTTCGAGAAAATCTTGCTTCCTTCGAGCTGCGCCGCTTGCTTCGATGGTCCAACGATGGGCCACTGGCGTTCGCGGAAGGCATCGCCGATGCCGTTCACCAGCGGCAGTTCCGGCCCCACGACGGTCAGGTCCGGCCGCATCTTTTCCGCAAACGCCACGAGTCCGGCAACGTCACCTGGATCAATAGCCACGCATTCCGCGCCTGCGGCGATGCCGCCGTTCCCGGGAGCGCACCAGATTTTTTCCACGCGCGGGCTCTGTTTCAGTTTCCACACTAGCGCGTGTTCGCGTCCACCGCCACCCAACACGAGAATCTTCATCCGCAAACCCTCATCAACGGCTCTTTCGAACAATAGACGCCCCTCCTAAACGTGTCAACCTGGCCCTGCGACGACGCCTTTAGAGCGTCTCTCGAAGCGCCTCCGCGCGATCAGCGCTTCGGAATTAGGATCCTGAATGATGCCAGCCGGCGTTTATCAATTGGCTATGCCCTGTACCGAAGGTCAGTTACACCGGGGCGAATTCGCCTTCTAGACTCGGCAGAGCCATTCGTCTCTATCTTTTCGATCGGAAGGGGTCGCCCGATGCTGATTCCGTTGCGCCATGAAAGCATGGAGGGCCGCCGCTGGCCGGTCGTCACCTTTGCACTGATCGCATTTAACCTACTGGTGTTCCTTGGCACGCACTGGAAAATTGAAGCGCAGGAACCTGAACGCCGCGAAGTTCGGATGCATGTCATTGTGCTCGCCGCGACGCATCCTGAATTGAAGATACCGGAAGATGTAGAGAAGTTCGTCGACGAGGTCAAGAGCAAGACCCCCGAAGCCGTTTGGAAGCAGCTCAGCTCAACCAGACGCAAGGCTGAGGATGCTTGGGACCTACAAATCCGAGAGGTCGATGACCCAGAGCAACTCCAGGCAGAAATGGATACGCTCGCACAGCGCTTTGCGGAGGACCAGAAAAATTCGATCCTGGAGAACTACGCCTTTGTACCCGCTCACGCGAAACCCCTGGCCTACCTAACCTCTATGTTTCTACATATAGGTTGGCTCCATCTCATTGGTAACATGTGGTTTCTATGGCTTGCGGGCTTCATCCTCGAGGATAGATGGGGCCGCGTCATTTACCCCATTTTTTACATTCTTGCTGGCATTATTGCGTCTATCGTCCACGCCATGTTCTACCCGGCAAGTTTGGCGCCTGCACTTGGAGCCTCGGGCGCTGTAGCCGCGCTGATGGGTGGTTTTCTGGTGCGTTTTCCTAAACTCAAAATTGAGATGCTTTGGTACATGTTGATCTTCCGCGTTCGTTTTAAAGCCCCGGCTTACTGGCTGCTCCCTCTGTGGCTGTTGATGGAGATTTTCTACGGCACTTTGTTCGGCCAAGCGTCAGGAGTGGCTCACTGGGCTCACATCGGAGGATTTATCTTCGGAGTTCTCGGCGCACTGGTTATCGCCCGTACCGGTTTGGAGCACAAGGCTAACGCGGTCATCGAAGACAAAATTGGATGGACAGCGGACCCAGCTGTCGTGCAGGGAACGGAGTTTATGGAGAAGGGAAAGTTCGACGAGGGTATTGCGGTGCTTAAGAAACACGTGGCCGCGAAACCAGATGCGCTCGATGCTCATTCCGTATTGCGTCAGCTCTATTGGCGGAAAAACGACATTGCGGCGCACCTCGAAGCTACGATTAAACTCTGCCAGTTGCACCTCAAAGCACAGGATGGAGAAGTGGCTTGGCAGGATTACCAGGAGTATGTCAACGCTGGCGGGAACCTCATGCCGGCGGCAACGTGGCTTGAGTTGTGCCGCTTTGCAGAGGGGCAGCAGAACTACGAACGTGCCGTTACCGAGTACGAGAAACTGGCGAAGGCATACCCAACCGAACGGCAATCAGTTCTGGCACTTCTTTCTGCGGGCCGGCTCAGTTTAAAAATGCTCAACCGTCCTTCCGATGCCCTGCTGTATTACAAGGCAGCGAAGGTTTCCAGCGTCCCTCACCTAGATTGGGAATCGAACATCCAGGCGGGAATTGAAGCTGCGGAAAAAGCGGCGAGCGTTTCCTTCGCGCCAACTGTGAAGCTCTAGGCTTTACATTGTGGGGAGAAGACGATCTGAAGCGCGCAGGATCGCGGGAATTTCACATAATGCTTGGCAAGTGTCGTGGGCCGAATCATGACTCGATGATCGGGAGAATATCAGCCGTTGCCGACGGCGCGAATGGGGATCGTCACCGTTGAAGCTGCCTCCGAAGATCCCAGCATGTGGCAGCGGCCGTCGAAGATTCCGCCGGGATCAATGACCATGCATGGAGAGTGAACCTCTCCCGTCACCACGCCCTTGGCTTCGATCTCCACGCGTCCCTTGGCGAAAATCACGCCGTCGAAGCGGCCGGAGATCACTACGCGATTGCCTTCGATCTGGCCTTCCACCTTCGCGCCTTCGCCAAGGATCACAGTGTGCTCCGAAATAATGTTGCCTTTGACGTTGCCGTCGATGCGGAACGTGCCAGTGACCGTCAACGTGCCCTCGAGCGTTACGCCCTGGTCGATGAAACCTGTCCATTCTTCACTCGCGCCACTTTTTGCGGCGCTGGACCACTTCCATGCCATGTCAGGTCCCCCAATAGATACTCTTCTACTTTAGCTGCGCATGCAGATAAGTCAATGCAACTGAACAAGTGGGTTGTCGAATGAGGTGCCTGAACGAACGGGCAGTGTTTGGTCGCGGAGCTCGCGAATCTATTTCATCAAACGATCGTAAAGACCCATCAACTGAGCGTCGTCGTAATACTCGAGTACAAGTTGTCCTGCGCGCATTTTCGTTTTCTGATGGAGAAGCACCTTTGTGCCGAGGTGTCGTTGAAGTTCATCTAGCGCCGCCTGGATATTTGCGTCCAGGTGAAGCTCGGTTGGCGCGCGGGTTCCGCGCGAACGCCGCGAGGCCAATCGTTCGATTTGACGGACCGTTAACCCGCCGCGCGCAGCCTTTTGAGCGTAGCGCATCCGCAACTGCGAATCCACTACCGCCAGCAAAGCGCGACCGTGCCCTCCAGTCAGCTTCCCTTCTTCGATCCAATCCTGAATGTTTGGCTCCAGTTTCAAGAGGCGAATCGTGTTCGCCACCGTCGCGCGATCCTTGCCGGTGCGCTCCGCAACGGCTTCCTGGGTTAACTCGGCCTCGGCCATCAATCGCTCAAACGCGCGCGCGGCTTCGATGGCGTTCAGATCTTCACGCTGAATGTTCTCGACCAGCGTCATCTCCAACGCAAGATTATCAGCCACTTGCCTGACGATCACCGGCACTTTCGTCAATCCAGCGCGCTGCGCTGCGCGCCACCGGCGCTCGCCGGCAATCAGCTGAAACCGCGAGCCGATTGGCCGAACAACTAGAGGCTGGATGATGCCGCTGGCCTGAATCGAACGCGCGAGTTCGTTGAGAGCCTCTTCCCTGAATCGCGTGCGTGGCTGATAAGGACTGGGCTCGATCAGGTCGATGTCAAGCTGTTGAGGGCCGGGATGAAGAGGCTCGCGAGCGGGTGCGCTCGCGGCAGCGCTCGCGGTTGTTGCACGCGGCTGTATCGGTGGCGATTCTGGCGAAGTCTTCGGCTCAGGCTCCCGAATGAGCGCTCCGAGCCCCCGTCCCAGCGCGTTTCTCGGCATTGGCAATGACCTCCTGGGCGAGCAGCGTGTAGCCTTCTGCGCCCTTGCTATGAATATCGTAAAAAATGATCGGTTTACCAAAACTTGGTGCTTCCGCCAAGCGCACATTGCGCGGAATCACGGTTTGAAAGACTTGTGTTCCAAAGAAACTGCGCAAATCTGTGGCAACTTGGCGGGAAAGCGTCGTCCGCTCATCATACATCGTAAGCAAAATTCCTTCGATTTCGAGGCTTGGATTCAGGGTGCGCCGAATGCGCATTAAGGTATCCAGCAATTCGGAAACGCCCTCGAGCGCCAAGTACTCACACTGGATGGGTACTAGAACGGCATTGGCGGCCACGAGCGCGTTCAGCGTGAGGAGATCTAAGGCTGGAGGGCAGTCCAAGATGATAAATTGATATTTTTCGTCCAGCGCTTTTAGCACAGCCTGTAGCTTGTGCTCACGGTTTTCTGTATTCACGAGCTCGACGGCCGCACCAGCGAGGTTCTTATCGGCGGGGACGACTTCTAAACCATCAATTTGCGACTTTTGTACGATCTTGTGGAAGGGCTCATTGAGAATCAGCGCGTGATAGAGGGTTTTTCGAGATGGTTCTTTCATAAAACCCAGCGCCGCAGTGGCATTGGCTTGGGAATCGCAATCAACGAGGAGAGTGGGTTGTTCGGCGGCAGCGAGGCAGGCAGCCAGATTCACTGCGGTTGTTGTCTTGCCCACTCCACCCTTTTGGTTCGCGACCGCGATAATTCGAGTCAAACGATCCCCCGCCAGCGAAAATCTAGCAAAGCTTGTCAAATGTTGCAAGTTGTTTCACGTGGAACAAGTTTTGCCGGTGGAAATCTGTCTTAGGAGGGCAGAATGTTCCATGCGGAACTATTCCTACCCCCTGAGTAGCGAGTGGAGAGGACTTGTTCCACGTGGAACGAATGCTCATCACACACCGCTCGCATTTTCTACCGACCGTTCCGAGTGAAACATCGGAGGCCGAGACGGAGGCATATGTTCCACGTGGAACCTTGACCCACCCCAATCCACTCCGCAGCTGTCCATCCGCTGAAATTCTACCGAAACAGCAGAGGCTCCTTACATTCAGGTTGAAGCGTCGGCGGTCGTGGGCCTCTTCGTGCCCACTAGGAGGAGGCGTCGCAGAGAGTGGGGTACATTGATGGGCTCGCGCCAGTCCCAGCCTTGGATCTGCTGAATCTCGGGGAGATCACGCGCACCAATCCATAGAATAACTTGTTTCGCTGCTATCAGTTCCGACTTCGCCCACTCGAGAAAGGCAGGAAATTCACCAAGAGCGCGAGAGCTAACGTAATCGAGGGGGGCCATCTCCTCCCCAAGCTCTTCATAGCGACGCGCCAGCACTTGCGCGCCCCTAAGTCCCAATTCACGAATGACTTCCGCGAGAAATGTGACTTTCTTGATGTTGGATTCAACCAGAAAAACATCCAAATTCGGCCGGATGATTTTTAGGGCCAACCCTGGGAATCCGCCTCCGGAGCCAACGTCGGCGAGCCGACCATTTTCCACTGGGACAGCCACAGCGGCGTACATGCTTTCGCAGAAGTGACGATAAAGTATCTCCAGCGGGTCGCGGATGGCCGTCAGGTTTACCTTCTCATTCCACATCAATAAAATCTTTATATATTGTTGAATTTGAAGCACTTGATCGTCATAGACAGGGAGCCTGAATTCCCCCAAAGCACGGCGTATCACAGCTGCTGAGGGAGGGGCTGGGATAATTGTTGTCATAACAGTAACTAGTTAGT
>WNFG01006586.1_pt1 | contig 11508 bp, 12 predicted proteins | sample 5400431 | NCBI WGS metagenome assembly WNFG01 (sample SAMN13153346, study PRJNA577476) | soil metagenome | isolation source: 120 cm saprolite under Douglas fir tree site 2 hole 3 replicate 2 | place: USA:California | collected 2015-04-18
GCTCTACGAGAGATGGTCGCTACCGTTCAGCGTGCTCCTGGGCACGTCGGGTGCGGTATGCGGGGCTTTTGGAATGTTGTGGCTGCGCCGGGCGGTGCTTAGCGCTTTCTATCCGGCTTACATGGTGCAAATCGAGACCGATGCCTACTCGCAAATCGGCTTGGTGATGCTGATCGGTCTGGCCGCCAAGAACGCGATTCTGATTGTCGAGTTTGCCAAAGCGCAGTACGAAAGCGGGAAACCTCTGGTGGATGCGGCGCTCGAAGCAGCAAGGCTTCGCCTGCGTCCCGTTTTGATGACCTCGTTCGCGTTCATTCTCGGCTGCGTACCGCTGTGGACGGCGTCCGGCGCGGGTTCGGTGGCTCGCCAAATCATGGGCACGGCCGTAATCGGCGGCATGCTGGCAGCGAGCAGTGTCGATATCCTCGTCGTTCCGGCAATCTTCTGTGTGGTAGAGAAATGGTCGGGCGCTGGTAAAGAACGCGGGCCTGCCCAAATGCCCGCAACACCGAGTCCGGCTCCAGGTGATTGAGATGAAACATCCGCTAACTCATTCGATATCGCTGGTGATGATCGCGAGTTTGCTGATCGGCTGCACGGTCGGCCCTAATTACCACAAGCCGACAGTTCCTGTACCGACCGCCTATCACGCGGAGAACGATAATCCGCAGGACCAGGCGCAAGCGCAGGCAGCTTCTTTTGCAGACCTTCCTTGGTGGCAGATCTTCCAAGACCCCGTTCTACAGGATCTGATCAGGCGTTGTCTCAAGCAGAACTACGACCTGCAAACGGCGACAGAAAAAATCACTCAGGCACGCGCACAGCTCATGGTCACCCGCTCGAACCAGTACCCGCAAGTGACCGCAAACGGAGTTGCAGTGGATGAACGGACCTTCCAGGGTTTCCCAACCAAAACTAGATATGGAACCTACGCCGCTGACGTAACCTTTCAGTTGGACCTCTTTGGCCAGCTACGGCGCGCCACCGAATCTGCGCGTGCCCAGCTTCTGTCAACCGAATACGCTGAGAAGACCGAGATCCTCACGCTGGTGAGTGACGTCGCGAGTGACTACTTCGCGCTTCTGTCTCTTGACCTGCAGCTCCAAATCACTCGCGACACGATCAAGACCCAGCAGGACGCCGTCAAGCTGACGCAGTACCGCCTCGAGCACGGGGTTGCCACAAAACTCGACGTGCTGCAAGCGAAACAGGTGCTTGACACCGCCAACGCGCAGCTCCCCGAACTGCAGAGACAGATCGGATTCGAAGAGGATGCGCTCAGCATTCTTTTAGGCGATTACCCACACGGCGTGACGCGAGGACGCCCGCTGGTCGACCAACCAATGCCCCCCGAAGTACCTGTCGGGCTGCCTTCTTCGTTGCTCGCGCGGCGGCCCGACATTTCCCAGGCCGAGCAAAATCTGATCTCCGCCAATGCCCAGATCGGAGTCGCCAAGGCTGCTTTCTTTCCGCAGATTTCTCTCACCGGCACCGGCGGCGGCGCAGTCGGACGTAGCACTGTCTTCTCGTCCATCGTAAACAGCAATATCGGCACCTGGGGCGGCACGGCACAATTGACGCAACCAATTTTCGAGGCTGGTAGGCTGCGCGGGAACCTTCGTTCCGCTGAATCGCAACAACGACAGTCTCTGATCGTCTACAAACAAACCATCCAGTTGGCCTTCAGGGACGTTTCCGATGCTCTGATCGCTTATCAGAAGTACTACGAAGTCCGCAAAGCGCAGGAAGACACAGTCCAAGATCTCAGCGATTCTGTTGGCACATCACTCAAGCGCTACCGCGGTGGCATCACCACCTATCTAGAAGTCCTCGACAACCAGCGCTCTCTGTTCAGCGCCCAACTCACCCTGGCGCAGGATCGCGGCAACGAATTCCAGAGCGTTGTACAGCTTTACAAGGCGCTTGGCGGTGGCTGGAAGCAATAGTGCGATCATTTGTCGCCCCCGCTCCGGCTCAATTTGCGGAAGAAGTTATCAGGAGATGAAAAGAGTGGAAGCCAAGGAGAAAAACATGAGTACGCTTCAAGGAGAAATCGCCTTGACAGGCTTTACAATTCCTGGCCGCGTGATCAATCTGGACCAGGCGCGTGTCCGGCATGGAGACAAAGCCGACCACATGGTGCGGATGCTGGCGGTTGGTGACCCGCTGGCGGACGCCGTCATTGTCGAGATGGACGCGCTCGGCAAGGAAGGCCGTCGCATCCTCAACGCCGGTCTTGCCGACGGCTTGGAGAGCCTGACTGAGCACCCGCCGGCCATCACCGCGTTGTTGGAGCAGCTGGAGACCATGCCTGCGTGGGTGGACCCCGATATGCCTGAGCGGGGCGAAGTCGCGGCGCTCTCAGTATCGCCGTTTTGGTACAGACTATCCGCCATCAGCAGCGCCTTGGTGCACACCTATGCCTCGCCCGCCATCGCCAGGTTGCTGACCCAAACCGGACGGCTGACCACCATGGCGCCCCGGCGCCTGGCCGAGACTGGCATGTGGGCAGGGCAGGCCACGATGCCCGGTGGGCTGCTGCGCGGAGCACCTGGATACCAAGCCACTGCCCAGGTACGGCTGCTGCACGCACGCATGCGATCTAGTGCCATCAAACATGGGTGGGACACAGCCGAGTGGGGCGTTCCGATCAGCCAGGTAGATGTGGCCCGCACTTGGTTGGACTTCACCCTAACGCCCTTCCAGGCCTTGGCTGCACTCGGCATCGAATTGACGCAGGCCGAGCAGAACTGCCTGTATCAGTACTGGCATTACATTGCCTATCTGCTGGGCTTGGAGGACGACAGCTTCTACCGGGCCGTCACCGATCACGATAGCGCCCAGGAGCTGAGGCACCTGCTCGACCTGACCATTGCTCCGCCGGACGAGAATTCGCGTGCCCTGACCGCCGCCATGGTCGGCGCGCAGGGGAACCTCCTGGCCTCCGCGCCTCAACCGCTTATGCCGAGCGCTGAATTCTCCGACCTCATCCACGGCATCCTCAGGCGCAGCTTCGGCGACGACCGCGCCGATCAACTCGGCATTCCCGTTTCGTCCGCTGCCCCGTTCCTGGTGATGATCGCGCTGGCCAACAGCGAAGCACGACGCTGGCAGACCTTTACTCCCCAGTCCGCCGCGCTGGCTCTCCAGGAGAACACTGCCGCGCGGATGTCGGACGGCGGGTCGGCTAGGATTCCGGGCGGCCCGACTTATCAGCAGCACGCACTGACCGGCACGGTCGGCGGCTGACCCGCCTTTCAACCCCGTCAACGTATGACATCTGTTCGCCAAGCCAGCGCAGCCGTCGCTCTTATCACTCTTTCCCTCTGGTTGCAGAGCGGGGGGATGGCCGCGCTCATCCGCTGGGCAAGAACTAGTTTAGGCCCCGACACTCACAAGCTCGGGCCCTTGCGTTCCGCTGTACTCATGGTGCGATTCACAGCCGCGATCATTGCGTTGCACGTATTGCAGATTTTGCTGTGGGCAAGCTTTTATCGCTGCCTTTGTCTGCCATTATGGGAATCTGCGTTTTACTTCTCGACGGCCAGTTATACAACTGTCGGCTCTAGCGATGTGGTTCTTCCCCAGATGTGGCAGATCTTAGGTCCGGTGGAAAGGCTCGTCGGTGTCTTGATGTGCGGGCTGTCGGCAAGCTTCCTGTTTACCATGGTGACCAGGCTTGTACAGGGCGAGGCGCGGTTCTCAAGTCAACTCGCGAATCCGCGTACAGAGCTTAGACTGGCGGCGAAAGACTCATGACCATCATCGGCGTGAGCTATTGAAACGAAACATGATCGCACTTTCTGATGCAAAGCGTAACAAATACAGGGGAAATGCAACTATGAGCACCAGCATCTATACTCCCGCCGAACCGATTCTGCGCAGGTCTGAAAGCGCAGAATCCTCCTTCTTGGAGACAATCGTGGGGCGCCGTGGCGGCCTGCGCTCGACCCTCTCGGAAGTTGAGGCGGTGGCGCCCACGAATGTCACTGTCTTGATCACCGGCGAGACGGGAACCGGCAAAGAAGTGATCGCCCGAGCGATTCATGAGCTCAGTCCGCGACGCAGCCGGAACCTCGTCAAGGTGAACTGCTCGGCGATGCCCCCCGGTCTTTTGGAAAGCGAACTCTTCGGACACGAGCGCGGAGCCTTCACCGGAGCTATTAGTTCACACGTGGGCCGCTTTGCGTTGGCTGATCGTGGAACGCTGTTTCTCGACGAAATTGGAAACATGCCGTTGGAGCTTCAACCCAAGCTTCTTCGCGTCCTGCAGGAACGCGAGTTCGAGGCTGTAGGCAGCATCCGTACCACGCGGGTCGATGTTCGTGTCATCGCGGCGAGCAATCGAGACCTTCGGCAGATGGTCCGCGACGGTGAGTTCCGACAGGATTTGTACTATCGGCTGAATATTTTCCCGGTCTCTCTGCCACCGCTCCGGGAAAGGAAAGCTGATATTCCGGAGTTTGTGCGCTACTTCGTCGAACAGTTTGCCATCTCCGTGGACAAAGTTATCGACACGATCCCTGAAGAAACCATGCGCGCCATCGTTCGTCATTCGTGGCCCGGGAACGTCCGAGAGCTACAAAACTACCTTGCGCGTGGCGTAATCCTTTCGACGGGTGGGGTCTTCGAACCTGCGGCGCTCGAAAAATCCGAGGCAGCCCCGATTGAGATTGCAAATCCCACGCTGGAAGAGATAGTCCGTCAGGAGATTCTTGCCGCTTGTCAGCGCGCCAATTGGAAGGTCGGCGGTCCGGGAGGGGCAGCTGCCAAGCTCGGCCTAAAACGCTCCACGCTGTATTTCAAGATGAAACGCCTCGGCATCACGCCGCCTAGGAGCGATTCGCAGGACTAAGTGTGTGGTGTGGCAGCGGCGACGGGCCCTTTCTGCGCTTCATAAAGAATGCAAATCGCACTCTTGACAGAGAGCTGTGCAAAAGCGATCCAAGCACCGGGAACATGCGGGAGTCGACGATGTTATTAAGGCTGCACTGCGCGAAGGCGGAGGACGGACGTCCGGACCATCAGGCGCTGCGGCCAGACTCGACTTACCGGGATCGACCCTAAGTCGAAGATCAGGTTGCTGAAGATCGACAAGCATCGATTCAAAACTGGCAGGACTCTCAATAAATCGTTCTTAAATATCTTCGTCAGCCAGCCCGAGACCACACGATTGCGAAATTCGCAGATTTGCGAACATCGCAATTCTAGATTTCACACTAAGCCATGGGCTTTCAATAACTTAACGTTGGCCTTGTGATTGCCATTACCGAGTGTGCGACGGATGGCAAAGAACTAAGAATTTTCAGGAGAGGGTGAGTGCTGAAGATCACGAGGGCAGCGAACGGAGAGGTGGTCATTAAGCTGAGCGGTCGAATGGACGCAGAAAACCTAGCCGAGTTGGAAACGCTCATGACCTCAGAAGCGGACAGTCGCCGCGTCGTCTTGGACTTAAGAGATCTAACCCTCGTGGATCAAGACGCGGTCAGTTTTCTCAAGCGCTGCCAAGCGGACAACATCACGCTCAAGAATTGCCCGGCATATATCCGCGAGTAGATCACAAGAGAACGAAACCAAAGTTAGCAACTCGTCTGCTAACAAGAAAGGTGCCTTAACAGGTCGGCTGAGGAACACTCACTGGGCGAAAGAAACGGGTCATGGGAATGCTACGAATCACGATCGCCGAGACACTTTCCGAGCAAAGGTGGACGCTTGAAGGCCGACTGGTTCAGCCGTGGACGTCGGAACTGAAGTCCACATGGACGAAAACAGAAATCGCTCGGCGGGAACGCAAATGCGTCGTGGACCTCACAGGCGTGACCTTCATCGACAAAAGCGGCGAGAAAGTACTGGCCGCGTTGTCCAAAGGGGGCGCGGAACTCATCGCGACCGGTATTTACACACAGCATGTCGTGCACAACATCGAGAGGAAAAAGTCGAATCGTCAGCCGTGAGGAAAGGAACACGTCGTGAATAAAGAAGAACTGAACTGGTTGTTGGAGACGATCCAGGACGCCCGGACCGCGCAGCGTTTCGTGTCGGCTCAGTACGAGCGCGGGAGAATTTCCTCTCAAGTGATGGCCGGCGTAGCCCGGGGAACGCGGTTGGATCAATCGCACCGCGAATCAACTCTTGGACACGGCGATGCGTCACTCAACCGAATACGCGGCGACGGAACTACGAGTTGCTATTGCCTGATCGGAGCAGGCGCATGTCCGCGCAAAGTTTGGAGAGCTACAACAGGAAAGGAACGGGCGAGCCGGCCAGGCGACGCACTAAAGCGCTGTGAAGCGGACAACATCACGCTCAAGAATTGCCCAGCATATATCCGCGAGTGGATCACGAGAGAACGAAAGACAAGAGAACAGTAACTGTGATTCGCGATCACAGGGACACAAAGGTGATTCTTCTATGACCAGACTAACTCGACGTGAATTGTTGATCGCTGGTACCGCGACAGTGGCGGCGGGCGCACTGCCTCGCGCGGCCTTCGCTGGAGAAACAGCGGAAAATTCAGGATTTCCGAGAGACACAAACAGAAAGGAAGAGAATTTGATGACGACGATCAGGACCAAAGACGGCACGACGATCTATTACAAAGACTGGGGCAAAGGACAGCCTGTGGTGTTCAGCCACGGATGGCCTCTCAGCGCCGACGCCTTCGAAGACCAGATGCTGTTTCTTGCCGACCACGGCTACCGCTGTATCGCGCATGACCGCCGCGGTCATGGCCGTTCGAGCCAACCCTGGGAAGGCAACGAAATGAACACATACGCGGACGACCTAGCGCAGCTCGTCGAGCAACTCGACCTGAAAGACGCCATTCACGTGGGTCACTCGACCGGGGGCGGGGAAGTCGCGCGCTACATCGGCCGCCACGGCTCAAAACGCGTGGCAAAAGCTGTGCTGATCGGGGCGGTGCCTCCGCTCATGCTGAAGACACCTGCCAATCCTGGAGGATTGTCCATCGAGGTTTTCGACCAAATCCGCGCGGGCGTTCTCAATGACCGGTCGCAATTTTTCAAGGACCTTAGCGCCCCGTTCTATGGTGCCAATCGGCCAGGTTCAAAGGTTTCCCAAGGCCTGCGGGACTCGTTCTGGTTGCAAGGAATGTGGTGCGGACACAAGGCTGCCTATGACTGCATCAAGGCCTTTTCGGAAACGGACTTCACCGAAGATCTGAAAAAAATCGACGTGCCGACACTTGTCCTTCATGGCGACGATGACCAGATTGTTCCGATTGCCGATTCAGCATTCTTATCCGCGAAGCTCGTTAAAGGAGCCACGCTCCAGGTCATCGCGGGCGGGCCCCATGGCATGTGCTCAACCTTGAAGAACCAGATCAACGCGGAGCTGCTGGCGTTTCTACAAAGCGGCAAGCAAGCGTCGGCATGACAGCGACGGAGGACTAGTAGCTGTGCGCAGACAGGGAGCAACCATGAAACCTCCATCGATTCTCGACTGCTAGCGGATTCTGCGAGTGCACCATCGGTGGAAGGTGTTCCAAGCGATTCGGTACGCGCTGTGGCTGGCGCGCTAAATATTGATCAAAAAAAAGGAGAAGCATCTGTGGCTAATCGTCTCAGCAAGATCGTTAATTTCGAGAATTTGGAATGGACGCCGCTCATCAAGGGATGTGATCTCGCCTCGGTGTATGGCGACGCGAACGCAGAAGGGGCACCCTTTGTCTTACGTCTGCGATGCGCCGACGGAGCAAAAATCCCCGCGCACTGGCATCCGGCGGATGAAAACATCACCGTACTGAAGGGCACTTTGCTGGTAGGCATGGGGGAAAACTTCGATGAAGCGAAGTTGCGAGCGATGAACGTCGGCAATTTTGTTTCTCTGCCCAAGGAAATGCGGCATTTCGCGATGAGCAAAGGCGAGACGATCGTGCAGATTCACGGCGCCGGGCCTTTTCAGGCGAACTGGGTGAATCCGTCCGAAGTGCAGCCGCCCGACGCTGCGCCCGGAGCAGCGGCGAAACCAGGCTGGTGATTCGCGCCAAAGGCGGAAAGCTTCTCAACTTCCTGCAAGACCGAAAAGGAGAAAATGCCATGAGCTAAAACCCACCGATGCACGCAGGACCGGACGCTCGCAGCTTCTTTCACCGAGGCGGTCTACAAACGTCCCCGTTGCCTGCCAGAACAGGTTCAAGTGATTCTGGAATAGGTCCTCTCCAGCAGTCTAAGCGAAAACGCTAACTGTGTTTCTTAACAAGTCGAACAATTCTTAACCAGTGGGTGACGCGCGTCGAACGAAAGCTCGATGTGTGTCTGCCCCCATACGGTACTTGCCGTCACGTTACATGCACAATTATTTCGAAATGAAGACTGACTTCAAAACGGAGGAAACAATGAAGAAGATCGTATTTGCGCTCGCGCTGGTCGCGGCGATGTTAGTTTGCAGTGCAGCATCCATATCAGCTTGGGAAGGAGACCGCTTTCGCTTTCACTTCCGAACAGTCTTTTTCCCCGGCGACACGTTCACCCAGTTGCTTGGGATCAACGACTCTGACGTAGTCGCCGGCTATCATGGCGCTAACGTCAACAAAGGGTTCGTTTTCACCTTCCCCAACGACTTCGATTCGGAGAATTTTCCCAATTCTGCGCAGACCCAGGTCATCGGAATCAACAACCGGGGCTATACCGACGGTTTCTATATCGATAACGCCGGAACCAACCACGGTTTCCTGGACATCAAGGGCAATTTCACCACCGTGGATTTCCCAGGCACAACTCTTAATCAGCTTCTCGGCCTGAATAACCTCGAGCAAGCCGCCGGCTATTACGCGGACGCTGCAGGCATCGATCACCCCTATATCTTCGACAATAAGGGCAGGGTGTTCTTCGTGATCACCATCCCCGAAGCGGTGGGCGGGGCTCAAGCCACGGGCATCAACGACAATGGGTCGATCTCGGGTTTCTACATCGACAGTAAAGGGACCAACCACGGTTTTCTGATCGCCAAGGGACAGTTCCAGACTCTCGATTTCCCACAATCGACACTCACGCAGGCATTCGGCTTGAACAATCACGATGAAGTCGTTGGGCAATATGTAGATGCGTCAGGTCTAACCCACGGTTTCATCTTTGACGACGGACGCTTTACATCGGTCGATGACCCAGAAGGCGTCGGCACAACCACAATCAACGGGATCAACGACCGTGGACAAATCGTTGGATTTTACGTAGCCGCCGGCGGAAACACGGATGGATTCGTTGGATCTAAGTAACCGCGAGGTCCGTAATCAAACCGTGCACATCGGGAAGCATGCTCGGTCCCATAAGTAGGGACCGGGCATTGCTACCTCGAAGGATGCGTTTGTTCCATCGCTCATCGGAACGCGGAGTCGCTCTATCCCGCTCTCGCCAGACGCCTGGCGGTAGTGCGGTCAACTCATGTAAGTACGAAGGAGAACATCAATATGACAACACTTACTTATAGCGTCGCGGGCATGCGGCTATACCCACCAACCGTAGGCCAGCGCGTGCAGCTGCGGGCGAACGGTATAGGCGGCGAAGTGATGGTAGGACAGCCGGGTCCAGGTCACGGCGTTCTTGCCCTCCTTAATGTGCTGCTCCGCCGTGCCGCGATGGGTGCCGCGCTAGGCGCGCTCGCCGTGGCGTGCATCTCGTGTGCGGCACCGATTTCCAACGACGCAAAGCTTCACCTGGCAGCAGCTCCGGAGGACTTCAAAGCCCTCGGCATCGGAAACGAGATCGAGGTCCGAGAAGACGGGCGGCGCACCCCGAAATCCTCGGCTTATTTCGAGTGGTGGTATTCGAACCGGGATCGTTTTCGAGCGACCATACAGATGTTCAGATCGGCCCTCATAGCTTTAAAGGCGACCTCGAAACCTACTCCATTCACGTGGACGCCGCTGAAACCGGCGGTGTGGGCTGCGATCTGAATCTGCGCCGCAGGGTCGCGTCCTGGCGTCCGGCAACGGGCTACATCGAGGCGGGCGACGAGTTCTTCGCGTGGCTTGTGGCCGTGCCGGAGGGAGCTGTTGCGGGGACGCTGACCACAGACGGCGTGATCCGCCAAGTTACGGGCAGTGGTTATCACGATCATAACTGGGGCAATGTTTCACCGGCCAATCTATTCGACAACTGGTGGTGGGGGCGCGGCAGAACCGGCGGCTACACGATCATCGCCGCCGATATCCATGGCAAGGCCGCGATCGGCGGGACCCGTATTCCACTCTTCTTCATCGGTGATGACCATCAGGTGCAGGTCAATGCCTACGGATCCGACGTATTGGCGGTGGACGGTGGCCCCGTACGCCATCCCGATCCAAAGCATGAGCGCCGCATCCCATCAGGAGTCTCGTACGCCACCGCTGATGGAAGTCGGGCTGAATTCAAGATTTCCGATCGCCTGGTGAAGTCCGTCAATGAGCTTTCGGATCAATCGTTTTTTATAAAGACCGCCGCGACGATCATGGCAAAAAAGCCTTGGTATACGCGCTTCGTGAGCCCAATAACACTCGAGTTACCTGGACAACCCCCGCGCGAAGGGGAAGGCACACTGGAGCGTTTTGAACTGAAATGAATCGAGCAGGCGCGCGGTCGATCAAGAATCCATGGAGACGGAGTATGAAGAAACGAATCGTGTCGATCACACTCTTGACATGTGGCCTTCTCTATAAGCCTAGCGTCATCCAAGCTCAGGCCCCGGTGAGGGCTTTGACGTCGGAAGCCCCGATCCTTCCGATGAACGTCAATTTTCGGTACGTGCCACAATATTTCACACAGTCAGTTGAAGGTGATCCACGTTACGCAAGGATTGAGGCACTGGTCGACGAAGGTCGTTGCGAAGTAGTTCTGCTCGACAAAACCATGAACCGAACTATCTCTTACTCTACCTTGAGTCGCAAGGTGGATGCCCTAATGGCAAATGGAGCGGATGCCTATGCGACGCCAATCGATTTTGAGGCCTTTACGCTTGGTCACTCCACGCCACTATTCCGAATTCGCCTTCACGATCGGATCGGGCAGGTGATCGAGTGGCAATTCGTCGCCGGTCAAATGGTGCCCCACGCTTCGCCGGAGGTGATTTCTCGAACCGACGCTTCGGGTATCGCTTTCTTTTATGCTCCACGCCGTGCCGCAGCGGCTGTGGGAACTTCATTGACAATCGGGGACAGAAAATACATTCCGGGACCGCCGCAATCCCACTATCCGTTCGGCACATTCTATGCCAGCGACATGACGATTGGGCAAATCTTGCCTGTTACAGAACTATGGCGTGTCGAATCCGGTCCAGTCAGTCTCGCAGAAGCGGCGCAATGGCGTGTTCGAGGAGAAGGCGGACGGCAACGCATTCTTGCCATTAAGCAACTCTATGACACGGGAGCATTGATAGATCAAATTGAGCTCTACGACCCAGATGCTCCGGAAGTTATCCTCACCCTTGACCGTTTTGGCGATTCGTACTCACTGCGGTTAATGTCAGCCACTACCCACGGCAACACGCTCTGGATTTTCTTCGGCCCAGACCTTC
>WNFG01002219.1_pt1 | contig 11503 bp, 11 predicted proteins | sample 5400431 | NCBI WGS metagenome assembly WNFG01 (sample SAMN13153346, study PRJNA577476) | soil metagenome | isolation source: 120 cm saprolite under Douglas fir tree site 2 hole 3 replicate 2 | place: USA:California | collected 2015-04-18
TTCCTGGCGGCGCTCTCCGTGTCGCTCCTTTACCTGCTGCTGCGGCGGCGGACACAGCCGTCGATCGCACTGGTGCTCACCGTGGCGTATGCCTTCGGCACCACCACCTGGGTGATCAGCAGCCAGGCCTTGTGGCAACAAGGGATGGCTGAGCTCCTGGTGATCGGCGCTCTGCTACTCCTGACCGCGCCGTGTACCGCGCCACGGGCGCTGGCGGCGGGGTTGCTGCTCGGACTCATCGCCGGCAACCGCCCGCCCGACGTCATCCTCGCGGCGGCGCTCGGGGCTTACGGACTCTTTTGGGCGGGCCGGCGTAGGGCCGTGCTGCTCTCCGCGGCGGCGGCGCTGCCGATGGTCCTGGTGTTGCTCTACAACCTCCGTGTGACCGGAACCGTGGAAGGCGGTTATGGCGTGATTGGCCACGCCAGCTTCTTCCGACACGATCTCGTTGCCGGGGTGGGTGGATTGCTGGTCAGCCCGACGAAGGGACTGCTCGTCTTCTCTCCCTTTCTGCTCTTCCTGGTTCTGGCTTGGCGGCACCTGCCGCGCAGTCGCGAAGAGCGGGGCCTCACCCTGGCGATGTGCATTGGTGTGGTCGTCCAGATCGCGCTCTACGCCAAGGCCGACTGGCGGGGCGGCCTCTCCTGGGGACCGCGCTACATGACCGACTTCCTGCCGTTCCTCATCTGGATGCTGGTCCCGGTGGTTGCCGCGCTCCGCGGCGTCGGACGGGTGTGCTTCCTGATTGCGGTCGGCGTCTCCGTCGTCATCGAAGCCATCGGCGCCTTCTCGTACTCCGGCTCAGTCGACATCCCCATCTACGCTGCTGATCACGATTGGCATTTGCACGATATGAAGGCTGCGTGGCGCTGGCGGAATGCACCCTTCATCGCGTCTTTGAAGCAAGGCCTCGCGCCGGCGGAGTTGACGGTTTCGATGCGCGGAAGTTTCGACGCCATCGAGAGCGGTGGTCGCGCAATCTCCACGGTCACCGCCGGCCAGGAGGCCTTCGTCACCGGCTGGGCACTGGCCGGGGACGCGACACCTTCGCAAGTGGCAGTCAGCATCGACGGACGGCAGACCATTGCCACCAGCGCCTTCATCGACCGGCCCGACGTCCGCCGTACGCTGCATACGGCCACTCCCGCCGGCTGGCGCATCCCGCTCGACACGGCCGGCCTCGCTCCCGGTGAGCACCGTTTGACTGCCTTCGCCTATGCCCTCGGAAAGAGGGAGGGACATTACATTGAGGAGCGGATGTTGACCGTGCAGATGCCACCGGCCGCGTTCGGCGTCGCTCCGCCAGCCGCGAAGGCGCCCGCCGATCTCAACGAGGATTTCAGCAAGGCCGTGGCACGACTGCGCGAACATCAGCAGGCGCAGGGTTACTGGCTTACGGCCTACACGAGTGGAACGCGCTTCGAGGAGCCGCATCCGGAAATGAACACCTTTCTGACCGCTCTCCTGGTCGATTTGCTCAATCCTCTGTCTACCACCACCGGTCTCGAAGAAAGCCTGCAGCGCGCTCGCCGGCACCTCACCAGCCAGATTGAGCCCGGCGGATTGGTGCGCTATCACGGTCTGCCCAACGGTCCCGGGATCGGCACGCTCGGCTGCGCCATCACACCGGATACCGACGACACGGCTCTCGTGTGGCGGCTCGCTCCCGATCAGGACCGCAGCCGGCTGACGTCCGCACTGGCGGCCATCGACCGATATCGCACCCGCGAGGGTCTCTATCGCACGTGGCTGGCGCCACGGGAAGCCTACCAATGCCTCGATCCGGGCAACGATCCGAACCCTGCCGACATCGCCATCCAGATGCACCTGCTGATGCTGCTGTCCAAAGTGCGGCCGCCGGCCGGCCGTGCGCTTTGCGAAGCTCTTCGTCCCGTCGTCGACGAGGATCGGGTGTGGGTCTACTATCGCAGGGCGCCGCTGATCCCGATCCTGCGCCTGACCGACCTCCGCCGCGCCGGCTGCGCGCTGGAACTGCCCGAGTCACGGATGCGCACAGACGTTCCGGGCCAGCAGATCTGGGTGTCCGTCGTCCGGCTGCTGGCGCACAAGATGACTCCCGGAGGAGGACCTTCCGACCCGGTGCTCATCCGGGCAGTGCTGCGCGATATTGCCCGGAACGACTTCGCGCTCTTACGAACGAATCCGCCGCTCTTCTACCATAACGACCTGACGGCGACGGTCTCGCGATATTACTGGTCCGAGGATCTCGGCTACGCGCTCTGGCTAAGGCTCTATGACGAATACGAACACCCCGGTGATCCCCATCTCGGCAGCTAAAGCGTCTGCGCGTCGCTATCTTTCCTGCCTGCGCCCGCAGGACATCCTCGTTCTCCAGGGGTCGCCGCTGCTCGGCGCCGCGTTCGCCATCCGCCATCCGGGAGTACATACCCTCGCTCCGCTGGCGACTCTCCTGGTCGCTAACGTCTTGCTGGTGTCGCACATATTCATGCTCAATGACTGGTCCGGCCTGACGGCCGATCTCGCCGACTCGAACAAGGCAGCCGGCGTGTTTACGACCAGAGGTGTCGGGCGGAGGGAGATGGGTGGCCTGACGGCTGGGCTTCTGCTCCTTAGTCTCGTTCTCTTCAGCCGGCTCGGGCCGGTCGCGCTCTGCCTTTCGCTGGCAATTGCGATCCTGAGCGCCCTCTACTCCCTGCCGCGATTCAATTGGAAGGGCAGACCGCTGCTCAACTCAGTGACCCATCTGGCCGGCGGTATCCTGCACTTTCTCCTCGGCTACTCCCTCGGCAGCGCCATCGACCCTCGCGGGGTCGCCATCGCCACCTTCTTCGCGTTGATTTTCGCCGCCGGCCACCTGACCCAGGAGATCCGCGACCATGAGGGAGACGCCGTTAATGGCATCAGGACCAACGCGGTAATCTTCGGCCAGCGTCGCACGTTCGCCGCGAGTCTGGTCCTTTTCGCCCTAGCTCACCTCCTCCTGCTCCTGCTGGCCCTCAAGGGTTTTCTTCCGCGCCCGCTCGCCGCCGTCGTCGCCCTCTATCCCGTTCAACTTTACTGGTCGCTCGGGACTCTCGGCGAGGGGCTCACGTATGCAAGCGTCAGCCGTCTGCAGACACGGTACCGCGCGCTGTACGCCGTCATCGGCGTGGCCATGGTGGCCGCACTTACGGCTCGCCGATGACGAGCCCACCTTCTCCCTCCGCGTCCTCCGCGACTCCGCACTGTGTGCCCAGCACTTTCTCCCTTAACGCTCAGTAGACACGGCGCGGGAAGATTTGTGGGCGGTGACTCCAGCGGAGACGAGACGCCGCGGACGCACGGGCGTGTGGATAATCGGGTGTGGCCAGGTGAACCAGCTCGCGTCGTTACGATCTGACATATCCGTTCCGTACGGAAGGATGCTGACTGATGTATGTGCTCAGCCCTTTTCCCGCCGCAGCGAGTTCTTTCATCCGTTCGACATTCTCTCGGCCGACGCTCTCGTAGGTATACAGATACGTCACCGTGCTACGAAACTGAACTCTGATGGAAGTCGGCCCAAGCTCATACGCCAAGATACCCGAATCGCCACTGAGGTTCGCATATGGCGCATGCGTCAGAAGGTACCTTAGAGAAAACCAAACTGCCAAATGGCAGCTTGTGAGCGACTTCGAAATCGGCGCGCGGAAGACCCGGGGATCGCGGCGCGCGGCGGCTCTACCGCAGCCTGCGCTTCGCGCGTGGAACATCGGCGAAAGCCGTGGAACACTCGCACGGGAGACGCTGCACGAGGGACATCCCTTTCCTGAGGTTCAGAGCTGAGCGTAGAAGCCAGCGCTCAGCCTGCGAAACACCAGCCAGCCCGAGATCAGCGCGGCCAAGGCCCATATCGACGAGATCAGGAGGTCCTGCGACGTGGGAAGCCGGCCGTTGTAGATCGGATCGCGAATGATCTGGAGGAGGTGGACCAGCGGATTAAGCCTGATTAACCACAGGTATTTCTCGGGCACGATGCTCATCGGATAGAAGACCGGAGTCAGATACATCAGACCGAAAACAGCGACCGAATACGTCTCCTTGATGTCCGCGAAATAGACAGACAGTGAAGAGAGCGTGAGGGACACTCCGAGCGTAAAGGCGCCGAGAATCAGGAAACTCAAGGGGAGAAACACGACCGCACTCGAAAAAGGAGCACCCTTGATGAGCATGATGATCGCAAGCGGGATGCAGGAAATCACGAGGTTTGCCATTCCTGAAAGAGTCGTCGCCACGGCGAAGATGCTCTTGGGGATTCGGACCCGCTTCATCAGAGGTCCGTTCCACGCCATGCTGGCCATTGCGTTGACAGTGGTCTGCGAGAAGAAAATCCAGGGAAGGTACTCCGATAGGAAGTAGACCTCGAAATGCTTGATCGCGAAACGGAAGAACGCGGAAAAAACGAGAGTGAGGACCAGCATCAACAGGAGGGGATTGAGCATCGTCCAGAACACGCCGAGGACTGACCGTTTGTAGCGGACTGTCAGATCGCGCATGACAAGGCTTCGCAGCAGATGCTCGTGTGCCACGAGATCGCGCGCCTCGTCGAGAAGCGATACTCCCGGTCCGGCGGCATTGCAGAATTCGGGAATGGCCGCGGCAACCACGGTGGGAAGGTCCTGTTCCACTCGAGGGATCATGCTCATCTCAGTCCGGAATTGCGAGCGACAGGCTCCGGTCGTGGCGAAGTTCGTGTGAGCCGCTTCGCTCTCCGTATGCTCGGATCACTTCGGGCGGATTCCCGAGCGCGACGATCCTGCCTTCTTCGAGAAACACAACGCGGTCGCACAATTTTTCGATCGAGCCGAGATCATGCGAGACGAGGAGGATCGTGCATCCGCTCTCGTGAAAGCCGCGGATTCTCTCCTCGCATCGCTCTCGGAATGAGGCATCGCCCACGGCCAGGATCTCGTCGAGCAGAACGACCGCTGCATCGACCGCGGTGGCGATGGAGAATGCCAGCCGGGCCACCATGCCGGTCGAGTAGGTGCGGAGCGGCAGATCGATGAACTGGCCGAGACCGGAGAATTCAATAATCTCGTCCGCGCGCTCTCTCATCGTGCGCTGGGAACGTCCGAGGAGGGCTCCGTTGAAGAAGATGTTCTCGCGGCCGCTGAGCTCGAAGTCAAAACCTGTTCCGAGCTCGATGAGGGGAGCCACAGAGCCGCGGACGATTGCTCGTCCGGCGGACGGGGTGAGGACGCCCGCGGCGACGCGCAGCAGCGTCGACTTTCCCGCGCCGTTGGAGCCGATGAGCCCGAGGCATTCCCCCGCTTCAATGTCCAGAGAAACGTCGCTCAGCGCGGCAAATGTGTCGACGGCCGCTGTTCCTCGGAATTTCCGCACGATCCATTCTTTGACGAAGGGAATCCGGGTCATCGGAAACCGGACCGTCACGCCGTCAAACTCAATCGCCTTCATGGAGCGCGCGAATTGTAACGGTTTCAGATTCTCCTCAGAAGATCCTTGAACAGACTCACGTATCCGTTCGAGAACCGATGATAGCGTCTGTTCCGCAGTTCACGGGCGATCGCGCCGATGCGATGGATGCGGGATGCCGGCAGGCCGGCTCGGACGCGGAGATGGTTCACCCGATCTTCGATGCCTCTCACGTGCGTCCGCGCGATGCCAAGCTCGTGGAGATGTGTGGCGACGAGCTCGAGCTCTGTTGCCCACGCGGCGTACTGCTCCGACCCGGTGGCGGTCCCTTCTTGCAGCCACGTCAGGAGCCGGTGGCTCTCTGGTCCGGCGCCGAGATGCTGCCCCCGGTGCTGCCGATAGAGAATCAGTGGTTCTTCGATGCAGTCGAGGCGGCCGGTCGCCGCAACGCTGATGGCGATCCACCGGTCGTGCAGGAGTCCCGTCATATGGGGGAAGGGAAGTACCGACGGAAGGATCCTGCGATGGAAAGCCATTGTCGCGCCGGTGGCGACGTTGTGGACTGAGAGAACATCGAGTGCGCGACCCATTCGAACCATTCCTTGTTCGGCGAGATCGAATCCGATTGTCCTCCAGAGCCCCTTCCGCATCGACTTCCCAACCTGGTCGATCAACTCGGCGTCGGTAAATATGCAGTCGATCTCAGGATCCTGTTCGAACGCTCGCACGATGCGGGCGATCTTCTCCGGTTGCCACACGTCGTCCTGGTCCGCCAGCAGGATCAATTCGCCGGTGCAGAGGGATATCGCCTGCTCGAAATTTCGCGCCACACCGAGCCTCTCCCTGTTCCGGTGGATCGTTACGGTGAACGAAGCCTTTGCGGCGAAGCGCTGCAGCTTGCCAATCGTCGAATCCGACGAAGCGTCGTCGCAGATGATGAGCTCATCGGGAACGCGCATCTGCCTGGCAAGGCTCTCCAGTTGCTCGTCGATGAACTGCTCGCCGTTCCAACTGCAGAGCGCCACCGAGGTCCGGAGTGGAGCTTGTCTCCCTGGTTGATGCGCCATTCGGCATTCTGTCCTGACTGCTTCGCTGGCGTGAAGACTTCCTGTCAGGAAAGAGCCAGTCGCCTTCGCGTTGAGCCGTAGCCACCCCTGATACGCGTAGCATTTCACGTGAATGAGCATTCTCATCGGCACGCAGGGATGGAACTACACGGCGTGGGTGGGGCCGTTCTATCCGCCCGGGACGCGCGCTCCGGAGTTTCTTCCGACGTACGCGCGCGCGTTCCGCGCCGTCGAGGTCGACTCCACGTTCTACGCCGTTCCCGACCCGCGGGCGGTGCGGGCATGGGCCGAGCGCACGCCGCCGGAGTTCACCTTCGCGCTCAAGATGCCGAAGGAAGTCACGCACGAGCGCCGGCTGCGCGATGCGGACGACATCGTGCGCGGCTTCCTCGACCGCGCCCGGCAACTGGAGTCGAAGCTGGGGCCGATCCTGCTGCAGATGGGTCCCGACTTCGGGCCGGACGAGCTACCGGCGATCGAGTCGTTCCTCCCCGCCCTGCCGGGCGACCTGCGCTTCGCCATCGAGCTTCGTCAGAGCGGATGGATGCGCCCCGAAGTACTGCCGCACCTGCTGGAGCTGTTGGCGCGTCACGGTATCGCGCTCGCGCTCAGTGACGGCCGGTGGATCCGGCGCGAGACGATGCTGGAGCTGGTGGAGCAGGCCACGGCGGACTTCCTCTATGTGCGGTGGATGGGGCCGGACCGCGAGATCACCGGCTTCTCCCGAGTGCAGTTCGATCGTTCCGAGGAAATCCGGGCATGGTCGGTGGCGCTGAAACGCGCCGCGCATACGAGAGACGTGTTCGGCTTCTTCAACAATCACTTCGCCGGCCACAGCCCCGCCAGCGCGCGCGAGCTCCAACGCCTCCTCGGACAGCAGCCCGTCGACCCCGAGACGCTGCGCGTTCAGAGATCGCTGTTCTGAGTCCGGCGGCTATTCCCTCTCAGCAGCGCATCGGAGCTCAGTACGGAAGACTGTCGTACAGAACGGAGAGATCCAGCGTCGGACCGGAGACGAGCTTCACGACGCCTTCTCTCACGTCGCGATACTCCCAGCTTTCTGCCACTCGGCGGTAGACCTCGACACGAGCGTCCTGACTGACGAGGACATACTCTTGCAACGACGGGATGAGTTGATAGTCTCGCCACTTGCTTCCCCGATCGACTTCTTCGGTCGACGGGGAGAGGACTTCGACGAGCAACGTAGGATTGGTGATGGTCGTGCCGCTGCGGTCGGCGGCATCGAGCTCGATCGCCCCGCACACCATCGAGACGTCCGGGTACGTAGCTCTGCCGGCAGCGAGAACGCGGATCCGCATATCCGACTGGAAAGCAGTGCATCCGGAAGGGCGGGTGTTCTCGAGGGCCGCACTGATCCTCGACGCGAGTGCGCTGTGGCGCGGTGATCCACCCGCCATTGCGAAGATCTCTCCAGCTTCGAACTCATGCTTCCGGTCGCTGTCTCGCTCGTACGCGAGGTATTCCTCGTACGTGTAATGGTGGCGTGCGTGAGGCAGAGGTGAGGTCATCGCGCGCTCAGGATAATCGAACGCCGGTTGACTTGTTCATCCGGTGGTCGGAGGTTCGCGGGGCGAGACACCACGAATAGTCGACTTCGCCAGGATCAACTGAGTCCGGAATACCGGAAAGAAATGTCACTAGCGATTCCAGATGGCGAGCCTTACGTTTTTTCGACGACAATTTCACTGGCAAGCATGCTCATGCTTCCGAGCTCAGGCTTCCTTGCGTGAACACCGGCGAAGTTCTCCGTGTAAGCGCTCGGAAACGGGGTGATGCGAAACCCGAAAACGAAAGGAGCCCGCCATGGCTGACGACAAGAAGACTCCCGGAAACGCAGACTTCATCAGACGTGTGGTCGGAGACCCGGCCAATCCGCCCGAGACGCGAGTGCTCAGCGGGTGGTTTGGCGATGCCGCCGAGGAGGGATATCGGCGTCTCTACACCGACGCGGAGCTGAGCAGCTACGTCGATATCCTCGAGGACGCCATTCTGCATACCGAGCCGATTCGCGATTCGCAGCCGGCCGGTGCGGTATTGGTCTGGGTCAAGAGTGACGCGGTGCTGAAGCCGGGCGGATCGGCAGCCAGCCGCGCCGCCCGCTTTCTGCAGGGAGACGTGCAGCGCGACTTCTCCACGCCGGAGAAGGCGGGCTTTCGCTGTACGACGCAAGTACCGTGCGGTGAGCCGACAGGATTCACCGGCAAGTGCACGCATCAGCCGGAAGTCGGCGGCGCGTGGCCCTGTATCACGGCCATTCCGCATTGCGCCGAGCCGACAGGATTCACCGGCAAGTGTACGCATCAGCCCTGGCCCAATCCCACCCGTTATCCCTATTGCACGATCTTCCACTGCCCCACCCACGACCTCACCCACATTCCGCACATCTGCAATCTCGTCGCGCAGGCAGGCGCAGCCGAGCCGCAGGCTGCTGCCGCGGAAGGCGCGGCACCCGCGACACAGCTTCCGGGATGCGGCTACACGAAGACGTGGGGATTGTGCGATGCGGATGGAGGTGCCGGCAACTTCGCGGCATTCGCCGCGGCGGCGCCGGCCGCCATTCCGCAGACGATGGGTCCGACCATTCTCGTGTGCTGCCAGCCGTCGCTCATCGCGCAGCAGTGCCCCACGCCGCTTCATGGCTGTACGAACATCGGCCCGGCATGCCCGCCGACACCGGCAACGATCTGCACGCAGAACGGGCCGGACTGCCAGACGCACATCGCCCCGAACTGTCCGACGCACAATCCATGCTGCACGCACGCCGGTCCGCATTGCCCACCGACGCCGGGGATCATCTGCACGCAACTCGGACCGCAGTGTCCGAAAGAAACGAATCCGCTTCTCGACTGCACCTTCGGATGCACGCAGTTCGGTCCGCAATGCCCCAATACGGCCGTCGTGCAGTGTGCCGCACAGCAGCAGGCTGCTCCGGCCGCGCAATTCGGCGCCCGCGCCGGCGTTCTTCCGCAGGGTCACGGCGGGGTTGGTCCGCAGCTCACCGACCTTCTCTGTCCCACGGTCACGATCATGGAGATCCGCTGCTTCGTGACCGCGCCGCCCACGTTGTCGGATATCGAGTGCGTGACGCAACCCATCCAGTGCCCGCGCACCCGGTTCTGCCCCACTCCATTCTGTCCTCCTCCGACTCTTGGCTGTCCGACTCCTGCCTGTCCGACTCGTCATCATCCGTGCCCGTCGGCTTTTGTGCCATGCACATTCGTGGGACCGCAGTGTCCCGGCCCGTTGCTCGATCCCGGACGGATCGCGATACCACCGCACCCGACGCCCGCGACGATGTGCTTCATCTGTCCGCCGACGCAGCATTGTCCGACCGGGATCCAGGGTTGTACCAACACGGCAGTAGGTATCTGTCCCACGTTCCACCAATGCCCGGGCGGCGGTGGCATCGCGCAATTCGGCGCGCCCCCGGCCGCGGTTCACGTGAGCCAGGCGTGTCAATTGGCGACGCCGCTTTGCCCGCCACATACACACTTCGTTTGGTGCCCGCCATCGCCGTTCTTCCACTGCCCGCCGTCGCCGTTTGTGTGGTGCCCGCCGTCGCCGTACTTCCATTGCCCGCCGATCACACAGGTCATCGTCTGTAATCCATCGGCAGTCGATGCCTGTCCGACGCGGCTTTGCCCCCCCGGCGGAGGAGGAATCAACCAGGGCTGATCCCTGAGGCGGTCCGGCCATCCTGCCGGGCCGCCTTCGTGCGTCCTTACCGCGCCCTGTACTTTCCGAACGCCGGCTTTGCCACACGGCCGTCATGGGCCATTCGGGAAAGGTGAGTGCGGATGGCGGAGTGGCCGCGGCGACCGGTCATCTGGAGCAGGCCAGCGATCTCCAGGGCGGTGAATACCCTTCCGGGGCTCTGGTTAATGACGTAGAGGATGGCGGCGCTGAGAGCCATCGGTTCGGTCTGCGCCGGCTGGGCGGTGGTTGGGAGGTCCGCCGGTGAGACGGCGCCGATCGCGGCAAGGGCGATCTGTTTCATGCGCTCGGCGATCTGCCCCTCGATCCTCACCCGCTCGCCGTCGATCTGAGCGAGGCGATGACGCAGTTGTGTCGCCTCGCGCGCAAGAGTGACTACACGATCAAGCCCTTCTACCTTACTCATCACCTAAGTATGACACACTCGTTCCCTATGATGACTGACTGATACGTCCTGATGACAGAGTTGGGTCCTCAGTTGATATACGCGCTCCATTATGTGACATACAAATTGCTTCGCGAGACATACCTTAACGCTCATTTGAATTACTCGTTCAGTTAAATAACACACTCATCGATTCATACGACGCACTTATCCGTTCCTATGACACCCCCCATTCATCCATGTGAAGCATTTTATGGATCGAATGAAACACTCGTTCATCCATGTGAAACACTGTTCCAATCAAATGAAACAGTGCATCGTTCGCATGTAACAGTGTTTCCTTCGAATGAATCACTTCTACGTTCGTTCGACACAGTCTCTCCTTCGCGTGACGCAGTCAGCCGTTTGCGTAACGTACCGGCAATGCTCTTGCGTTAGCGGCTGCGATGGAGCACTGGATCACCCATCTCATCCAATCCGGCGGCGCTCTTTCCGTAGGTCTCCTGATGTTTGTGGAGAACATCGTCGTCTTCATTCCGTCCGAGCTGATCATGCCGCTGGCCGGCTATTACGCGGCGCTGGGCAAACTCAATTTCTGGAGCGTCGTGGTCTCCGGGACGATCGGTGCGAACCTCGGCGCGTTGATCTGGTATTGGCTCGGACGAACGGTGTCCAGGAAGCGCTTCGAAACATTCATCCGCCGCCACGGGATCTGGTTCGGCCTCGAGACGCGGCACGGGCAGCGTGCTTCGCAATGGTTCGACCGGCACGGGCCGCTGGCAGTGATCACGGGCCGCCTCATCCCTGCCCTTCGAACGTTCATCTCGATTCCGGCGGGTTTCAACCGGATGACGCTGGTGACGTTCATTCCGCTGTCACTGGCAGGCTCGTTTCTCTTCAACGCGCTCCTCGCTGAAGGAGGAAGACTCCTCGGCGC
>WNFG01007428.1_pt1 | contig 11501 bp, 12 predicted proteins | sample 5400431 | NCBI WGS metagenome assembly WNFG01 (sample SAMN13153346, study PRJNA577476) | soil metagenome | isolation source: 120 cm saprolite under Douglas fir tree site 2 hole 3 replicate 2 | place: USA:California | collected 2015-04-18
CCATGGCGTATTCCCCGCTCACATTGTACGCCGCGACCGGCACGTCGAAGCGCTCCCGCACCTGCCGCACTACGTCCAGATAGGGCATCGCCGGCTTGACCATGACGATGTCCGCGCCCTCTTCGATATCCAGGGCGACCTCGCGCAGGGCTTCGCGGGCGTTGGCGGGATCCATCTGGTAACTGCGGCGATCGCCAAACTGCGGCGCCGACTGCGCCGCTTCGCGGAACGGCCCGTAAAAACCCGAGCAGTATTTCGCCGCGTAGGACAGGATAGCCACATCGGCGAAGCCGTTCTGGTCGAGCGCGCTGCGGATGGCGCCGACTCGGCCATCCATCATATCCGAAGGCGCCACAATGTCCGCTCCTGCGCGCGCATGGGCGAGCGCCTCCTCGGCGAGGATTTCCAGTGTGGGGTCGTTGAGCACGACGCCGTCTTTGACCACGCCGCAGTGGCCGTGGCTGGTGTATTCGCACAGGCAGACGTCGGTCATCCCCAGCAGATTGAGCTTCGCCCGGTGGACGGCCTCGATCCGGGAACCCCGAGCGATTCCACCTCGCGACATTCTTCCACCAACTGGTCCACCGACTGCTGAAAGATCCCGGGCATCGAGCTGACCTCGGCGCGCACCTTTGTGCCGGGGCACACGAACATCGGATAAACGAGCCCGCGGACGCTCACCCGGGTCTCCCGCACAAAGCTGCGGATGGCTTCCGAGCGACGCAGGCGGCGAGGGCGCTGAGCGGGAAAAGTCATGGCGACTTCACTCCTGACGGCAGGTGTTGGGCAAAATACTCGCTCATGGCGGCGACAAGCGATGCCGCGGTCGCCTCTCGCGCTTCGATCTCCACGAGCAGCCCGGCGTCGCGGATGGCCCCGGCGGTCACCGGGCCGATAGCCGCCAGTGCCACACGCCCCGATAGGTTTCGCAGAGTTTCCAAGCCGATAGCCTCCACGAGATTGTGAAAAGCCGAGGGGCTGAAAAATGATACGACGTCCACCTCACCGCCGCGGATAGCGTCAGCGGCGTCTGGTGCGAGCGACTCGGGCAAGGAGGTCCGGTACGCCACCACATCCGCGACTTCGGCGCCTGCGGCCCGCAGCGCGGCGGGCAGATCGGCTCCGGCGCGGTCGCTTCGCGGGAGCAAGACCTTCTTTCCGGCCACTCTCCCCGCCAGCTCTTCGGCCAGGGCTTGCCCGCGGAATTGGCTGGCGACGAACTCCACGGGCAGGCCCTGTTTCGCGGCCGCTTCGGCGGTCGCCGGACCAACGGCAGCCAGCAGAGGCCGAGCGGCAGCCGATTTCCAGCCGTCGTTGCCCTGCATCAGGCCGAGTGCCCGGCAGCGCTGGGCGAAAAATCGCACGGCATTCTGGCTGGTAAACAAAACCCAATCAAAATCCCCGAGCGACTCGATGGCGCGATCGAGTGGCCCCGGATCCTCGGGCCCGGCGAAGGCCACCGCGGGCAGGAGCAGGACTTCGGCGCCGAGGCGTTCGAGCTGGTGCACCAGGTCCTCGGCCTGTTCGGGCGCACGGGTCACCACGATGCGCTTTCGAGCGAGCGGCGCTGCGCTAGCCAGTGCCAATGTCCCTTCCTGCAAGCTTCAAAATCCGGTCGGCGCCGGCGGCGAGCATGGTTTGCGCCAACTCACGGCCCAAGGCTTCGGCGTCCCTTGGGATTCCCACGCCTCGCTGGCGAACCGATTCGATCCCATCCACAGAGAGCACGCAGGCATCGAGCACCAGCGCGCCCTGTTCGAATCGTGCCCAGGCGCCCAGCGGCACCTGGCAGCCGCCTTCGAGCTCGGCGAGCAGCGCGCGTTCGGCTGTCACCGCCACGCGCGTCGGCGGATGCTCGAGCTGGGCCAGCACTTCGAGCACTTCGCGGTCGTCCGCCCGGGCTTCAATCCCCAGAGCGCCCTGGCCCACCGCCGGCAAACTGACCTCCGGCGGAATCACTTCGGTGATCTTACTGCTCCAGCCGAGCCGGTCCAAACCCGCTTTGGCCAGGACGATGGCGTCATAGTCGCCGCGCTCGAGCTTGCGCAGCCGGGTATCCACGTTGCCGCGAAGGTCTCCCAAGTCGAGGTCAGGCCGGACGTGGCGGATCTGAGCCTGCCGGCGCAGGCTGCTGGTGCCGATGCGAGCCCCGGCCGGAAGCGCGGCCAGTTTCGCCCCTGAGCGCGAGAGCAGCGCGTCGCGCACGTCCTCGCGTTCGCAGATGGCCGGGAACGCGAGCCCCGCGGGAATCTGGGTGGGCACGTCCTTCATGCTGTGGACGGCGAAGTCCACCGATCCTTCGAGCAGCGCATCTTCCAGTTCTTTGATAAACACGCCCTTCAGGCCGATCTGGGCGACGTTGGGCTGCTGGAAGCGGTCGCCCGACGTCTTGATCGTGACGATTTCGGCCTCGACGCCGACCAGCCGCTCCAGACGCCCGCGCACTGCGTTGGCCTGCCACAGGGCCAGGACGCTGCCGCGGGAGCCGATGCGGAGTGGCCTCAAGGTTTCTCTCTGTCCAGACCGAACAGGTCGCGCAGCGCTTCCAGGCCCTGGAGCCTGCGCCGCAGCCCGCGCTCGCTGCGGAGACGCTCGGCGGGTTCCAGCAGGACGCGGTCGAGCAGGTCCTCGGTCAGTTGCGCCACCTTCTGGCGATCCTCGTCGGAAAGATGCTGCATCTGGCCGAGGCGTTCCCGGAGAAACTCCTCACGCTCATGCCGCAACTTCGTGCGGAGCTGATCAAGGAGCGTGACCGCCTGCATGCTGGCCTGCCAGGCCTGAAATTTTCCGACATGTTCGTCGATGATGGCCTCGACGCGGGGGACCTCCTCCTCGCGGGCCTTTTTGTTCTGGTCCACGATCTCCGTCAGGTCGTCGATATTGTAGAGATAGGCGTTGTAGAGCTCTCCGATCGCAGACTCGGCATTTCGCGGCACGCCCAGGTCAATGATGAACATGGCGCGATTGCCGCGTGCGGCCATTGCGCGCTCAACCATCGAACGCGTCAGGACGCGGTCTGCGCCGCCGACTGAACTGACGACGATGTCCGGCACTTCAAGGGCCTTCGCGAGGTCGTCCCAAGCGACGGCCTCGCCGCCGAAGCGCAGCGCCAGCTGCTCGCCGCGCTCCTCGGAGCGGTTAGCGACCAGAATGCGGGCGAGGCCGCGGTCGCGCAGGTATCTGACTACCTGCTCGCCCATCGCGCCCGCACCAAGGATCAGCGCTTTACGGCCCCGCAGGCTGCCGAAAATCTTCTCCGCAAGTTTCGCCCCGGCAAACGCCACCGACATCGGACGCGTCCCGATTTCCGTTTCGGCGCGCGCCCGCTTGCCCACTTCCAGGGCGCCCTGGAACATCCGGTTCAGGACGGGCCCGGTGGCTCCTTGCTCGAAAGCTAGCCGATAGGCCTCGCGTACCTGGCCCAGTATTTCCGCCTCGCCCAGCATCATGGAGTCGAGCCCCGAAGTAACTCGATAGAGATGCCGGATGGCGTCGGTGTTCCGATGCCGGTACAGGCAGCCATTCAGGTCGGCGGGCGAGAGCTCGTGGAAGGCCGCCAGAAAGCCTTCCACCGCGGAGACGGCGTCCTCAGAAGCCTCCGGAGGAACGCCATATAGCTCGCTGCGGTTGCAGGTCGAAAGCACCAGGGTCTCTTCCAGGATTCCGCGAGAGCGCAAATCGGCTGCGGCGCGGCGGGCCTGCTCAGCGTTGAAGGCCACCCGCTCGCGCAACTCTACCGTGGCGGTGCGGTGATTGAGTCCGACAAGAAGAATCTCCAACGGGCTCCCCTAGCGCCGGCCATCCGGCAGCAGGCTGTGTCGGTCTAACATCAGAAATACCTGTGATACCGCGATAGATACAGATTCACAACCGTGTAGCTGAAAACTACAAAGAGAAAATTGAAAACGCACAGCAGCGCCGCCCGAGCGCCGCGCCAGGCGGTGGTGCGGGCCAGCCAGACGTAGCCGGCATAAGAAACATACACCAGCAGCGTGGCGATCTCCTTTGCGTCGGCGTTCCAGTACCGCCCGCGGATCCTATTTACCCATACGAAGCCCAGTACAATTCCGATGCTGAGCGAGACCATGCCGACCAGCACGCTGCTCCGGCTCATGCGTTCCAGGACCTCGAGCGCAGGAAAACGCCAGGAGACTGTTCCCAGCCGGCGGTCCCGCAGCAGGCGGTTCTGCACCAGATAGATCAAGCTGAGCACGAAGGAGAGCGCGAAGGCAGAGTAGGCCAGAATGTTCAGGGTGACATGCAGGGCGAACTCGGCGCCGCGAGCCGGCGGCGGAACCGGGGGCGTCGCTTGGGCAAAGTTTGCAAACGCAAACAGGAGAATCACAAACGGCAGAACGAACGGACCGACCGAACGCTGACCGTGAAACAGCTCCAGCCCCAGGTAGGTGACCGCCAGCAGCCAGGCAAACAGCGACATCGAGCCGTAGAGGTCATCGTAGGGAACCGAATGGGCCCATCGAGAACGCTGAAGCAGCGCCAAATAGTGCAGCAGCACGCCGCCCGCCAGAGTCAGCGTGGCGACACGTCCAATGGGGAGCTTATTCGCGTATAAGTACCAGACGTAGAGACACAGGCTCATCGAATAGATGCCCAGCGTCTCCAAGCCGATGTGGGTCGTCATAAGCAACACCGTCAGTGGACCTGCGGGCCGGAGGTCGAGTTTTGGAGTCTTCGGCGAGCTGCCGTGCTGACGGCGAATCATTATAGCCAATTCCCCTGCGAGAAAGCACGCCGGAGGACCCGCTGGCCAGCCGTGCGCCTCCCGACGAGTTTTGTTATGATGTGGCGTCGAATGGCGTGAAGATGCAGGAGAAAACCGCTCGCGAAAACCGCAAAGAGCTCTTTCTGAGAGCCTGCCGCTCGGAGCCTGTGGAACGCGTTCCGGTGTGGATCATGCGCCAGGCCGGGCGCTACCTTCCTGAATACAGGGCGGTTCGCGAGAAGCACGCGTTTCTCAAAGTTTGCAAGACGCCGGAGCTCGCCGCCGAGGTCTCCTTGCAACCGTACCGGGCGATCGCAGTTGACGCGGTCATCGTTTTCTCCGACATCCTCATACCAGCCGAAGCCATGGGGATGGCGCTGGAACTGACCGACGCGGGGCCGGTGCTCGCGAATCCTGTGCGGGAGCGCGTTCAGGTGGACGCCTTGCGAAATTTCGACCCAGAGCAAGAAACCGGCTTCGTTGCGGAAGCTATCCGGCAGCTCTGCCGGGCGCTCGGGCCCGAAGTGCCGGTGATAGGTTTCGCCGCTGCGCCGTGGACGCTGGCGTGTTACATGGTGGAAGGCCGCGCCCGAGAGGGCTTCCCCACGGTCAAGAAGATGATGTACCAGGAGCCGCGCCTGTTCCGGATGCTGCTCGAAACGATCGCCAGGAACACCGCCGCGTATCTCCAGGCTCAGACCGCCGCCGGCGCCGCGGCCGTCCAATTGTTCGATACTTGGGCGGGGGAACTCAGCCAGCGGGACTACGATGAATTCGCCCTGCCGACAACGCGACTGCTGCTTGCGGAGCTCAACGCCGGACCAGTGCCGGTGATCCTCTACACGAAGGGTTCCGCACACCTGCTGGGCAGCGTCGCGCAGGCCGGCGCCAATGTGTTGAGCGTGGACTGGCGCGTGGATCTGGGCGAATTGCGGCACCAGCTTGGCAATGGCGTGGCGCTACAGGGCAACGTGGATCCCGGCGTCCTGCTGGGCCCGGAAGCAGGCGTGTGCGCCGCCGCGCGAGAAGCCATCGAGAAGACCGCCGGGCTGGGCCACATCCTCAATCTGGGACACGGCATCCTTCCCGCAACTCCGGTGGAAAATGCGCGCGCATTTGTGCGCGCTGGGCAGACCACTCCCCTGCCGGCTCGGGTGCCGCTCGGCCGAGTGAGTTAGGAAGCAGAGCTATGCCCGACTCCGACGTCCATCTCGATCTCAAAGAGGAACAATTCAGCATCTCCGAGCCGTTCCTCGAGAAATACAACCGACCAGGGCCGCGATACACAAGTTATCCGACAGCGCCCATCTGGCAGGAAAACTTCGGCCCGGATGATCTCGAGCAGGTCTTCGGGCAGGCCGATGCCGCTGGCACACCGATCTCACTCTACATGCACATCCCGTTTTGCGAGAGCCTGTGCCTGTTCTGCGCCTGCAATGTGGTGATCGAGAAAAACAAGGAAGTGGCGCCGCCCTACCTGGCGATCCTGAAGCGCGAAATCGAGCACGTCGGGCGTTTTGTGTCGCGCCGCAGGCCGGTGATTCAATTTCACTGGGGAGGAGGCACGCCGACCTACCTGACGCCGGCGCAGATGGAAGACTTGTTCGGTCATGCGCAGCAGCGGTTCTGGTTCGCTCCGGGCGCCGAAGTCGGCATCGAAGTGGATCCGCGGGTCACCAGCCGAGCACATCTGGAGACGGCGCATCATCTGGGCTTCAACCGCCTGAGCATGGGCATCCAGGATTTTCACCCGGAGGTGCAGAAGGCCATCCATCGCATCCAGCCGTTTGAGCTGACTCGCGACATTATCCAGGCCGCCCGGCAGCTTCGGTTTGAGAGCATCAATGTGGACCTGATCTACGGTCTGCCTCACCAGACGGCCGAGCGGTTCGCGACGACGGTCGAGCAGGTCCTCGCGCTCGAGCCTGACCGGGTGGCCATGTTCAGCTACGCCCACGTGCCCTGGCTGAAAAAGCAGCAGGGCTCGTTTCAGCAGCACCTGCCCGAGGGAATGGAAAAATTCCGCATCTTCCGCACCGGACTGCAAAAGTTCCTCGAGGCGGGGTACATCTACATCGGCATGGACCACTTCGCCAGGCCCAGCGATGAGCTGAGCGTGGCGCAGAAGGGCCGCACGCTACACCGCAATTTTCAGGGCTACACCACCAAGGCTGGCGCCGACCTCTACGGCATGGGGGTGAGCGCGATCAGCGGGATCGGCGACGCCTATGCCCAGAATTACCGCGACCTGCACAACTACCAGTCGCTGGTGGAGCGCCGAGGCATCGCCACGATGCGCGGCTACCGGCTGACCGCGGATGACCGCGTGCGCCGCGCCGTCATCAATCGGCTGCTCTGCCATGCGGTGATCCGGAAGGCCGAGATCGAACAGGAGTATGCCCTCTCGTTCGACGACTACTTCGCGAAGGAACTCGAACGCCTGCGGGAGTTTTGCGCCGACGGCCTGGTGCTGTGCAGCGGTGAGGAGGTCCGGGTTACCATGCTCGGCCGGATCTTCATCCGCAACGTGGCCATGGTCTTCGACCCCTATCTGGAGCAGCAGAAGCTGGAGAGCCGCCCGTTGTTCTCCAGGACCCTTTAGATGACCTGCGGCTGAGGCGCGGCGTCTGTGCAAACCATTGTCATCGGAGGCGGGATCTCCGGCCTGGCCTGCGCGTATCGCCTGCGCCAGATGGGTCTTCCTGTCCTCTTGCTCGAACAATCGCCGCGGGCCGGCGGCGTCATTGAGTCAATCGAGCAGGACAGCTTTCTGTTTGAGCTGGGGCCGCAAAGTTTTACCTCCACGGAGACGCTCCTCCAATTGATCGAGTCGCTGGGATTAAGTGGTGAGCTCCTGCGGGCGAATTCGCGGGCGCCGCGGTACGTCCTGGTTGGCGGGCGGCTCCAGCAGGCACCCCTGACTCCATCGGAGATACTGACTACCTCGCTGCTGAGCGCCGGCGCGAGGTGGCGCCTGCTCACCGAGCCTTTTCGCCGCTCCAAGCCGCCAGAAGACGATGAATCGGTAGCCGGATTCGTTCGCAGGAAGTTCGGCAGCGAACTGCTGGACCATCTGGCCGGGCCGTTCGTCTCGGGCGTCTATGCGGGCGATCCGGAAAAGCTGAGCTTGCGAAGCGCCTTCCCCTCGGTTCACCAGTGGGAAAAGCAGTATGGGAGCGTGCTCCGCGGGGCCATCAAGTCGCGGTCGTCCGGCGGGAAGCCGCGCGCCAGCCTGTGCTCGTTCCAGAGCGGCGTGGCCGCTCTGGTCCGTGCCCTTGCCAAAGAGCTAGGAGACTCGATGCGTTGCGGCGTCCGGGTCAACAGCGTTGCCAGCCGAAAAGCGAACCCGAGGGCGCCATTCGACGTGCAAGTGGACGACCACGGCAGGACGGAGCTGCTGGATGCCCCGGCCGTAATAGTCGCTACCGATGCACCCTCGGCCGGACGGCTCATGACCGGCCTCTCGGCGCGATTCCCAATGTACTTCGAGCAAGTCGAATATGCTCCGGTGGCCGTTGTCGGGGCCGGCTACCGCCGCGAGCAGGTGTGGCATCCGCTCCAGGGCTTCGGCTATCTTGTTGCACGCAAAGAAGGACTGCGCGTGCTGGGCTGCGTGTGGAACTCATCGCTTTTCCCGGGGCGTGCTCCGCAGGGAATGGTGAATATCACCAGCTTCGCCGGCGGCGCCACCGACCCCGGCATGTGCGAATGGAGCGAGGAGCGCATCGCGGAAACCGTCGACCGGGAAATTGCCGGGGTTTTGCATATCAGCGGCCCGCCGGTCACGCGCCTCGTGCGCCGCCACACCCGCGCCCTGCCTCAGTACAATCTGGGCCACGCGCGTATCGTCGCCGCCCTGCATGCGGCGTGCGCCGACTGGCCGGGCTTGCACTTGGCTGGCAACTATCTCGAGGGGCCGTCGATTGGCGCCTGCGTCGAGCAGGCCTCGCGCACTGCCGAAGCTGTGAAACGCCACCTTCGCGCCGCCCCCGTGGCGGGCCGCGCGGGAACTCGAGCAGAACTCATTCCACGGAGTGATGTAAAGCGATCTTGAGTGGAAACGACTGTCCGCCCTGAGCGGCTAAGCAAAGGCCCGGAGGTTTTCATCATCCGGGCAAGCTGGCCCACCGTAGTACTACTGCGGAAGAAAGAACACTAGCAGCCGTGTTTCTGGCGGTTCTCGAATCTTTGCGCGATCACGGACAGCCGTCCGATGCGGCGTTGATGGAGCAGCTTATCCATCGAGAACCAGGGGCCCTGGAGCGTCTCTATGACCGGCACTCGCGAGCCGTGTATTCCCTGGTGCTTCGCATCGCCCAGCAGGCAGCATCGGCTGAGGAGATCGTGCAGGATGTATTTCTGCAGCTCTGGCGCAACGCCCACCTCTACAAGCCCTCCCGCGGGCCTCTCGAGCCCTGGTTGTTCACCCTGGCGCGCAACCGCGCCCTAGACCACATGCGCCTGAAACGGGAGAAACAGCGGCGCCGCGAAGATCAACTCGAGCAGCAGCCTGTGGCGGTGGCCGCGCCGAATCCTGAGTCCACTTTGGATCGCGAGCGGCGCGCCGAACGCGTGCGTGAGCTGATGCGCGCGCTGCCCGGACCGCAGCGGCAAGCGATCGAGCTTGCGTTTTTCGAGGGCATGACGCACAGCGAAATTTCCCGGACACTCGGCGAGCCGCTGGGCACGGTGAAGAGCTGGATCCGAAACGGATTGATGCGGCTGCGGGAGGCACTGGAAGGGGCCTCGTGAGCGACTGCGAACAACTCAGGCAGCATTACGACGCCTACGCGCTGGGCGCCCTCGAAGGCGAGGAACGCGCCGAAATTGACGTGCACCTCAAGCGCGGCTGTCCCATCTGTACAGCGGACGGAGCCTCGCGAGCGACGCGGGTGGATTCCGGTGTGGGCCTGGGCCAGCGCTGCGGCGCTAGTGCTGCTCACGCTTTATTCCGTTCGTGAGACGCGGCGGCTGGAGAGAGAACTCGCGCAGCTACAGGCCGAGGTCCAGACCGAGCGCAGCCAGAACCAGGTGCTGGCAACCAATCGAAAAGCCTATCAGCAGGCGCTCGCCATCCTCGAGGCGCCGAGCACGAAAGAGACCCACCTGAAGGCCGCCGCTGCTTCTCTGCCCGAGGTACGCGCCTACTGGAACGCGCAGCTCGGCCTCGTCCTGGCCGGGCAAAAGATTCCCCTGCCCGCCAGCGACCGCACCTTCCAGCTCTGGGTGGTGCCCAAGAAGGGCGACCCCGTCAGCGCCGGAATTTTCCGCCCGGATGCGTCGGGAACGGTGCTGCTGGTGGCTACCCCAGAAGCAAAGATCGCCGAGACCGCCGCCCTGGCCATCAGCGAAGAACCCGCCGGAGGGCGGTCGCAGCCCACCAAAGACAAAATCCTTTGGGTCGGGCCCCTCAGTTAGGCCCTGTGGTCGTATTTCGAAAGTGTCGCATGTAGCCGGCTGAGGGAAAAGAAATCGGGCTAGACCATCCGCAGCGGCTAAAAGGCAGCTCTTGCGATTCATCGCTGTAACTACTATCGCTTGGTGCCACGGCGCTGGGACCGCTTGAAGCGGAGCGCCAGGCGAATCCGCCGTCGTCCGAGGGCTTCGCGGAATCTGCGACGGTCCTCGGCGGTTTCCAGAATGAGCGGCGGGACGGGCTTGGGCCGGCCATTTTCGTCTATGGCCACGAAAGTGACGTAAGCGGTGGTGGTGTGCTTGCGCTCGCCGGTCAGCACGTTTTCAGAAAACACCTTCACGCCCACTTCCATCGACGTGCGGAAGGCGCGGTTGACGTGCGCGCGGAGGATGATCAACTCCCCGACGCGGATCGGGTTGCGAAAATCCACGTAGTCCACCGAGGCCGTGACCACATGACTGCTGCTATGGCGGTGGGCGGCGATGGCCGCGGCGATGTCCACCAGGTGCATCACGCGCCCGCCGAGGATGTTGCCCAGCACATTGGCGTCCTGCGGGAGCACGACCTCCACCATGTCCACTCGCGAGGCGCGGACGCGCTTTCCGGCAAGCGCCCGGCCCGGTTGTGCTGCTCTTTGCGGCTTTCTCCTCTTTGCCACGATGCGATCCCGTCACTCCGGCAGGATTGGCGTTGCTCCGGCAAGACGGATATAATACGCCGTCCGCGGCCATGACCCAACTGCAGAAAACGCGCCGACAAATGCTGGAAGAGTTCGCCGCCACCCATCCCGCCGATGCGTTTGCGCGCTATGGCCTCGCGCTCGAGTGCGCGAACAGCGGCGACCCCGATGCGGCCATCGAACATTTCCGCCAACTCCTGGCCGCCCACCCTGACTACGTGGCGGGCTACTTTCACTACGGCCAGCTTCTGGTCCGGCTGGCGCGCGCTGAAGAAGCCAAGAAGATCCTTGCTTCCGGCGTCGCCGTGGCACAGAAGGTCGGCGACGAGCACGCCGGATCGGAAATGCAGGCAGCTCTCGAAGAGCTCGGATGACCATCCGCTGTCTTTGGCGCTACCCCTCGCATAATCCTGTTGCCCTGCGTCCTCGATTCTGTCGGGGATGAAGGATCCCAGCGTTGAGATGACTCGTCCGCCTACCGGCGGACTCAGAGATGACAGAATCCCAGCGAGCGTCCTTCAAGATCTAGAACCCCCGGGGCGGCGGTACACAGCGTCTAAATCTCACCTTCGATTCTGCTACTATCGTTTCATTCGGAGACGATGAGCGCGGAGCGCATTCCGCTGTTCCCACTCGAGGTCGTGCTGTTCCCGGGCACGCCGCTGCCGCTGCACATCTTCGAG
>WNFG01004676.1_pt1 | contig 11500 bp, 13 predicted proteins | sample 5400431 | NCBI WGS metagenome assembly WNFG01 (sample SAMN13153346, study PRJNA577476) | soil metagenome | isolation source: 120 cm saprolite under Douglas fir tree site 2 hole 3 replicate 2 | place: USA:California | collected 2015-04-18
TTCGGCATTTCCTCGCAGGCGCTGTTCGGGCAATTGCTGATCGGGCTGATCAACGGCTCGTTCTACGCGTTGCTGAGTCTCGGGCTCGCCGTGATCTTCGGCATGCTCAACATCATCAATTTCACCCATGGCGCCCAATACATGATGGGCGCCTTCGCGGCTTATCTGCTGCTGCAGTATTTTGGCATCAGCTATTGGTGGTCCCTGCTGATCGCCCCGATCGTCATCGGCTTTACCGGCGTGCTGATCGAGCGCAATCTGATCGCGCAACTCAACAGCTCCAGCAAGCTGCGAACCGTGGTCTTCCTGGGCTCCACCGCCGTGCTTTTCCTCCTCGCCAGGCCGAGCTTCGGCCCGACGCTGGGACTGGCCGTGGCCACGGCGGGCGGATTTGCCGTCGTCGAAGCGTGGGCTTATTTCAGACCTCCTTCGGAATCCGCCCAACACGTCGATCACCTCTATGGCTTGCTGCTCACCTTCGGGATCGCGCTGATCATCCAGGGGGTGTTCCGCAATTATTACGGCTCCTCCGGTTTGCCCTATCGCGTTCCCGACCAACTGCAGGGCACCCAGAACCTCGGCTTCATGTTCCTGCCGAACTACCGCGGCTGGGTGATCGCGGTATCGCTGGTCGTGTGCTTCGCCACCTGGTTCGTCATCGAGCGCACCCGGCTCGGGTCTTATCTGCGGGCCGCGACCGAGAACCCGGCGCTGGTCCGCGCCTTCGGCATCAACGTGCCGCGGATGATCACGCTGACCTACGGGCTCGGCGTGGCGCTGGCCGCGCTCGCCGGGGTCATGGCGGCGCCGATCTACAACGTGAGCCCGCTCATGGGCGCCGACCTCATCATCGTCGTGTTCGCCGTGGTGGTGATCGGCGGCATGGGATCGATCATGGGCGCGATCCTTACCGGCTTCGGGCTGGGCGTGGTCGAAGGACTGACCAAGGTATTCTTGCCGCAAGCCTCCGATACCGTGATCTTCGTCGTCATGGCGATCGTGCTGCTGATCCGGCCCGCGGGGCTGTTCGGGCGGAGCACTTGAGATGGAGCGCGTCGCCGCGCCGATCGCGACCACGGAGCGGGCCCCGGCGAGCTGGAGCGTGCCCGCCGCCTTTGCGGCGATGACGCTCGCCTTCGTCGTCGCGCCGGCTTTCGTCTATCCGGTATTCCTGATGAAGGCGCTGTGCTTTGCGCTGTTCGCCTGCGCCTTCAACCTGCTGATCGGCTATGTCGGGCTGCTGTCGTTCGGCCACGCGCTGTTCTTCGGCTGGGCGAGCTACGTCAGCGCCTATGCGGCCAAGGTCTGGGGGCTCGACCCGGCGCTCGCGATCCTGTCCGGCACCGCGGTCGCCGCCGGTCTCGGGCTGGTGGCCGGCGCGATCGCGATCCGGCGCCAGGGCATCTATTTTGCCATGATCACGCTGGCGCTGTCGCAGATGATGTATTTCTTCGCGGTGCAGGCGCCGTTTACGGGCGGCGAGGACGGCATCCAGGCGGTCCCGCGCGGACGTCTGCTGGGGATCTTCGATCTTTCCAACCAGATGACGATGTATTTCTTCGTGCTCGCGGTCTTCCTGGCCTGCTTCCTGTTGATCTACCGCATCATTCACTCGCCCTTCGGCGAGGTGCTCAAGGCGATCCGCGAGAACGAGCCGCGCGCGATCTCGCTCGGCTACAAGGCCGACCGTTACAAATTGGTCGCGTTCGTGCTTTCCGCGACGCTGGCCGGGGTTGCCGGCGCCACCAAGTCGATCGTGTTCCAGCTCGCCTCGCTCACCGACGTGCATTGGGGCATGTCGGGCGAAGTGGTGCTGATGACGCTGGTCGGCGGGCTCGGCACCGTGTTCGGGCCGGTGGTTGGCGCCATCACCATCATCGCCATGGAGAACTATCTCGCCCAGACCGGGCAGTGGGTGACCGTGATCCAGGGCGTGGTGTTCGTCGTGGTGGTGCTGCTGTTCCGCCGCGGCATCGTGGGCGAATTGGCGAACGCGCTGAAGATCCCACTGTAGCTAGGTCATTCTGCACGTGACCCCTTACCATGACGCCAGATCAGCCCCGCCAAGTACAGGCTCGGCCCTTCGGACTCCGCGAGAATGCCCTGTCCGCGCGCGGCCCTTCGGGCATGTGTTGGGCAGCCGCGAGTGCGACCGGCGAGTGTCCGCTATCGAGCGCAATTCGGAAGAGATATGCTCAACCCGAGTTCTTCCTATTTTGACCCACAAGAGACATCACGGCCGTGGCAGAACGCACCGACATTCGGTCCGGCGCACCCGTCGTCAGCGGCAATCCGCCCTCTAACTGCAATCGTGATCATTGCGCTGGCGGCGTGCCACAATGCTCCTGCAATCTACCAGGATCGAGACCGCCAGGGGCGAATGAAGTCGGCCAGGCCTTCCAGCGTCGGGCGTGCAGCCCAGGACCTGGCTTGCGAAGGTGGGGAGGTCGCTGAAGCCCGAGGGTTCGTAATGGGAAATGGCGACGATCCTGACAAGGAACTGTGCCTGGAAGAGGCCATCAAAGCTGGGTTGGAAAGGGCTTTGCAACAGTAGTGGGTTCAAGAGGCATACCCGGCCTCCAACCATCAACATCGCATACCGTACCTGGCCCTGGTCAAGGTAAGGGCAATCCAGCCTAACTGAAGGCAATCTTGAGCAAGCGTGTTCTGGCATTCATCCTATGTCTGAATCTTCGGTTGATACTCCCGAAAGGAAAGCATCAATGAAGACGATTACTAAACTCGCCTTAGTCATTGCCGTTGCCACATCCGCTGCCACTGGTGCTCTCGCCCAAGATTTGGCGACGGGAGCGTTCAAGGTGGCAGGCATGGATATGATGAAGAAGATGGACACCGTTCCATACACCGGCAACCCAGATGTGGACTTTCGGACTCACATGATTCCCCATCACGAGGGTGCGATTGCTGTGGCTAAGGTGGCGTTGCAATATGCCAAGGATGCCGAGACTAAACGGCTGGCACAGAGCATCATTGACGCCCAGGAGAAGGAAGTGGCAGGCATGGAGGCTTGGCTAAAGAAGCACGGGCACTAGTCGGGAAGGCTTGCCGCCGCTTCTCGCTATGCTATCCTCCGACTCATGCGGGGGTTCTTTCGCCGGTTCTTAGTTACCTTCCTGGCACTCGCCTTCCTTGGCGGGACGCTCCAACGTTCCGCAGTCGGCCTTACCCCTGCCGATCCTTGTCCTTTGAGCGGCCACACCCACACGATGGCGCACCAGCCCTTGCACGCCGGGCATGAGCAGCACGAACATCACGCAACCGACAAGCCGCAAGAGCGTTCGAAGGATCAGGCGATAAAGTGCTTCTGCTATGGTCTGCCAGGCTTCAACGTTTTTCCCGCAACGCCAGTGAGCGACATTGCAATCCAAATCACGCCGGTCTCGTTCTCTGTCACTTTGAAGACCTACACCAGCCGTTCGGTCATCCTCGACCCTGGAATACCTAAACGCATCGCCTAATCGTCCGCCCCATCTGCCAATGCGGTGGATGGTGTGAGGCAAGGTGCATCTAGGTTCTAGGAGACTGACCTATGCGGCTCATATTCGCTGTTTCCTGCTTCCTACCCCTAACATTTGCGTATGCATCGGCACAAGAAGCGATGCCGAAGGACATGCATCACGACCATCATGAGCATGCGGCACCCTCTTCACCGAAAAAGGAAACCGCCCCGGAACCGAAGCAGCCGAAGGGACCGGCTGACGAGAAACCGGCTGACAAGAAGACCACGTCGCATTCCAACCACATCCACGGCCGCACAAAAGTATCCGCTGCAAAGCATCAAGGCCACAGGGAGGGAAGGCACCAAGCTCACACAGGAGGAATGCATCAGGGCCATGAGGGAATGCACGTGGCACACGAGATGAAGGGCTTCCTCGGTCCTTATCCCATGAACCGAGAAGCCTCAGGAACCAGTTGGCTCCCCGACGCCACGCCGCATGAAGGCATCCATCAGACCTACGGCGAATGGATGCTGATGGAGCATGCCCTGATCAACGGTGTCTACGATCACCAAGGCGGCCCAAGAGGAGGCAATAAGGCGTTCGTTGGTGGCATGGTGATGGGCATGGCAGAACGAACAGTCGGTGATGGCACGCTCGGATTCAGGGCCATGCTCTCGCCAGATCCGTTCATGGGGCCAAGCGGCTATCCGTTATTACTGGCCACCGGAGAAACAGCGGACGGCCGAACGCCACTTATTGACCGGCAGCATCCACACGATCTGTTCATGGAGCTTGCCGGTTCCTACAGCCACAAGCTCTCGCCGACTTCCAGTGTTTTCGTCTACGCAGGACTTCCTGGGGAACCGGCACTCGGACCCGCCGCCTTCATGCATCGGACCAGCGGCGTGGACATTCCGGAAGCTCCCATCACGCATCATTGGCTCGACAGCACGCATATCACTTTCGGAGTGGTGACTGCCGGTCTCGTCCTGGACAACTGGAAATTCGAGGCTTCGTCGTTTCGGGGACGGGAGCCGGATCAGCATCGGTTCGACATCGAAGAACCGAAGCTCGACAGCTACTCGGCACGCCTCACTTGGAACCCGATCCGTGAACTCTCTGTCCAGGTCTCCGCAGGGCATTTGCGCTCGCCCGAACAGTTGTCGCCGGACGTAAACGAGGATCGCATCACGGCATCGGCGACCTACACCCAGCCTTTCGGGCAGAACAATCTCTGGAGCACTACATTCGCCTGGGGTCGCAAAATGAACCATCCCGGCAACACCCTCGGTGGGTTCCTCCTTGAGAGCGAACTCATCTTCAATCGGACTTACACGCTATTCATGCGGGCGGAGCGTGTGGCTGAGGATGAGCTCTTGGAGAATGTCGCAGGAATGCCCGAAACTGGAACACGCATGCCGGTATTCACGGTCAACAAGGTGTCCATCGGCGGTATCTACGATGTTCCGGTTGCAGATCATCTCAAGCTCGGCATCGGCGGATTGGTTAGCAAATACGCCCTGCCATCCACCCTGAAGCCTTTCTACGGGGGCGATCCGACGAGTTTCATGGTGTTCCTCCGGTTGAAGTTGTCTTGAGACGGAGCCCCATCATGAAGTTGTTCGTCTTAGGACTCGTCACGGCAGTTGCGCTGCTTGTCGGTGCCGGTATGGTTGCGATCTATACCGGTGCTTACAACGTTGCTGCCGACAAGCCTCACACCGCTATCGAGACATGGATTCTCCGCACGGCGATGACCAACTCAATAAAGTCTCGTGCGGGAGCGATAGCCCCACCCAGCGACTTCGGTGCTGAGACCCGAATCCATGACGGCTCTCACCTGTTCGACGAGATGTGCGTGCAATGTCACGGCGCACCCGGCAAGAAGCCGGGCGAAGTCGGGTTGGGGCTTGGACCAGAACCGCCCGAGCTTTCAAAGGCTGTGGCTCGGTGGAACACAGCGGAGCTTTTCTGGATCGTGACACACGGCATCAGGGCCACCGGGATGCCCGCGTTCGGCGGCACGCACACCGAACATCAACTTTGGAATCTGGTGGCTTTCATCCAGAAGCTACCCGGCCTCACTGCCGAACAATACAAGGCGTTTGAGCATGGCGGTGGCGAATCACATGGCCATGACCATCGACACGACCACTAAGGAATATTGGGAGGTGGAACTATGAATATGCGGCTGATCATCGTCATCGGCCTGATCGCTTTTTCAGCGGTCACCGCCAACACACAATCATCGCAGCCCTATTCGGGCATGCAGACCCGAGACGTCAAAGCCTTGTCAGAAGAACAAATCGCAGACCTGAAAGCCGGTCGGGGCATGGGTTTGGCCTTTGCAGCGGAACTGAATGGATACCCTGGGCCGAAACATCTACTTGAGCTTGCCGATGACATTGGTCTCACGGACCAGCAGCGTGAGAAGATCCGACAGTTATTCGGGGCGATGCAGTTGGAAGCGATCCCGATTGGGCAAGCTCTCATCACTGAGGAAGCGAAACTCGACCGAGGTTTTGCTGACAGGTCCATCACTGAGGCGACGCTGAAAGCGCAAGTCGCCACGATCTCGGAAATCCAGGGGCAACTTCGCTATACCCACCTGAAATATCATCTTGCGACGGTCGAACTGCTCACGCCAGAACAAATGCAGAAATACGCCACCCTTCGGGGCTATTTGGAGGCTTCACCCGAGCGGAACCCGCATTCCAGCCCGATGCGTGAGCATCAGCACTAACACTGGACAATGATAGCGGAGTCATCGCTGGAACTATGGAGGATTCTGCCGCTATCACGTTAGCTCATTCCCTACTGGGATCTCACTCCACCTAAGCGGCGACCTTAGCAGGGCCCGCGTCGAGCTTGAGGCGGCGCTGCAGCGTAGGGCGTCCATCGAGCGGACCACAACCATCCATCTCGGCTTCGAGAGCAAAAATTTAGCCGGTGCTATCCTGGCGAGGACGTTGTGGTTGCAAGGCCATCCGGCTCAGGCCATGGAACGCGCACGCCAGATCGTCGAAGACGCCGTCGACATAGACCATCCGTTAACGCTGTCCATCGCCTTGATCTGGGCTATTTCCGTTTTCCTCTGGACCGGCGATCTCGGGAGCGCCGAAGAGCACCTCGATCGGCTCATTTCGCGCGCCGAGTCCCATTCCTTGCAGCCATATCTTGCCGTTGGACGCGGCTTTCAAGGGGAGTTGGCTATCCGCCGAAGCGACGCAAGAGGCGGAGTTGAGAGACTGCAGGGCTGTTTGAAAGAGGTTCACTCGGCGCCCTACGAGCTGCTCACCACGGCGCTCAACATGTCGCTCGTTCAAGGGCTTGCGGCGACCAGTCGGTTCGCCGAAGGCATCTCACTGATCGACGAGACCATGCGGCTGGTCGAGACCGACGGAGATCTCTGTTACATCCCGGAACTACTGCGTCTGAAAGGTGCTCTCCTTCTCGCAAGGCCGCGGCCCCGTGGTGACGAGGCAGAATCGCTTGAATTGAGCCGTCGTCAGGGCGCGCGAGCATGGGAGCTGCGAACCGCAGTGGATCTAGCAGCTCTGCTGGCCGTTCAGGGACAATCCGAGAGCGCCCGGGCGCTTCTGCAGCCGGTATTCGAGCAGTTTGTTGAGGGCTCGGATACAGCAGATCTGAAGGCTGCCGGGCGCCTGTTGGCGACCTTGGGGTAGTTTCAGCTTGCAGCTCCGGATGGGCCTCCGGATGGGCCGCCGACCCACCGTCCCATGAGCCCGCTCGCGGTCTTCCTGGCCTGCTTCCTGTTGATCTATCGCATCATTCATTCCCCCTTCGGCGAGGTGCTCAAGGCGATCCGCGAGAACGAGCCGCGCGCGATCTCGCTCGGCTACAAGGCCGACCGTTACAAGCTGGTCGCGTTCGTGCTCTCCGCGACCCTCGCCGGGGTTGCCGGCGCCACCAAGTCGATCGTGTTCCAGCTCGCCTCGCTCACCGACGTGCATTGGGGCATGTCGGGCGAAGTGGTGCTGATGACGCTGGTCGGCGGGCTCGGCACCGTGTTCGGGCCGGTGGTGGGCGCCATCACCATCATCGCCATGGAGAACTATCTCGCCCAGACCGGGCAGTGGGTGACCGTGATCCAGGGCGTGGTGTTCGTCGTGGTGGTGCTGCTGTTCCGCCGCGGCATCGTCGGCGAGCTCGCGAACGCGCTGAAGATCCCACTGTAATACCAGCGCCTCCCCCATTGTGTCGCGCGGGAGGCAAAGTCGATCCCAAACGCTCGCATCAGGCGCGAGGCCGCGCCTGGATTCCAGTTTTCCACAGGCCGATTGGCCCATTTGCACGATTGCGGTTGCGCCGAGCGCCCATCTCAGCCTCCCACAGCTCGGCGTATTACGTGTTTGGACCTTGACCGCCGCGCATTGCATGTTGTCGAATTCGCTCGTGGTAACTTCGAAACACCTTTCGGCCCGTCATTCTAAAAATGAAAATAGATGTTAGGATTCCGGCGCCAATTGCATCTACCATCAAACATCCGCAGAAGAACGCCGGCAGACACATCTGCGTTTCGGAGGCGCACAAAAAAGTCTGCCGAACCTTGTGAATGGATATACGTTGGCAAGTATGTACAGAAATATCGGGTAGGCCACTGCACACAAGGGAGTGGCAACGGCAATAAACTGTATTTTCCAAGCGTTGGCTGAGAGCAACGTAACAACGGGTATGTATATGAAAATGAACGCTATACCCATCCACAGCGGATAGTCTGCGCGCACAAGCATTTGCCAAAATATGGCACGTGGCGACAACGAAACTTCAGGATAGTTGTGAGCCACCACGAGAATAAACGGATACGACAAGAGCAACAAAATGACGGCAATAGCCCGGAGAACCAAGCCTAGGGGTGGCCTATTGGAATTGGGCGCCGAGCTGTTGGTCGGTGTCATTAGCTCATAGCCTCGTGCATTCGCCAAACCAAGCGGTCCATTGGTCCACCTCGCGTCAGGAACACGACGACTCCCGACTGGTCGACCCAACGGCGAATTTCGCGTCGCAAGGCGGCAGACTTTTGCGAATCCCGGCGCCGTGTCATCGATCCGCTCCCAAAGAGAGCGGGATCGACTCTGCGGGCCGTAACCAGCCTTCGAGCTTGCCGCCATGTCCTTGCCCGCCCGACATCCTTGTTCGTCAAGCGCTCACATCTGCGCCTTTTATGCATGGTCGTAGCCTCCTCTATCCCGTCCTCCACCCCCCATATGGGTAACCTGTCGCAATTTTTTTGGCGAGCCGCCGCGCGCTGCAGACGCCGGTCCCCGCCGGTGATCGCGTCTCCCCGTCGGTGTCGCGTGTTGCCAAGATTTTGCGGGGGAGTGCGCGGGCTCCGGTTGCGGCCCGTCGATCTCCCGGGTTTCAGGGTTCCCTCCCAGGAGCGGCGTGCTCGGGCAAGCCAATCGCGAGGCGCGGCGGCGACCGGCTAGCCGGCTAAATCCGAGCTCTAAAAGAAAGGGCTTTCACGACGCGTAGTGCTCCCTATGCGTCGCGAGCTATGAAGAGATTGATTGAATGAGTGCCCGCTCGATGCGATCGACTGAACCATCCCTGTTGCGCGCGGCGCATCCGCGCGTTTCGCCGCGCGAGGCCCCTGCTGCGTCCATCCAAAATTACGCCTTGCGGGATATACTGCCCTGCTGCGCGCTGCGCTCCACCCCCATTTGGGTAACCCGTCGCAAATTATTCCTGCCGCTGCCCGATGCTGACGGGCCGGCGAGGCCTGAGGGAATGGTTATGGGCAATTTGCGAAATGGATGTGAACGCACGGGGATCGAGCACGTTCGCCGCCTTGTCGCGGACCCGGATCCCGGCACCTGCGGCTACGACCGCGCGTAACCCTGGCTGGCAGGGTCCGGCTTGGGCATAGGACGTCGGCTCCGTCGGAATCATTCCAGTGAGTTCCTTCCGGAGGTGATTCGAGGTAGGCTGCTTGCCGGCTCCAGCCGGGGGCCGCTGGGAAAGTGGGCGAAGGTGTCCGCGGATATCCCGGCGGGGCGCCGGGGCCACAAATTCCCCGGCAGTCGTCACGAGGCGATCGGAACGATGACGAGCCGAATACTGCTGCTGCTAGCCGCCGTTCTTGTTGGCTTTCCCTCCGCTGCCGCCGATCGCTTCCGTGAAGGCAGCAGCGATTGTCTGGCGTTTCCCGCCCGGCAGGGTTTGGTCACGGACGTCGTCCGCATCGTGCTGAGGTCGTCGGGGATCGTCGAGACGAGTGCCGATATCACCTTCCTAGCTTGCAGGACACTTGGCGTGAGGCGCATCTCGGTGCGGCGACCGGCCGCATATTCCGATTACGGCGCCGAGGTTGCAGTGGTTCAGTCGGGGGAGCCCAGGAGCATTCCGATCGAGAACATCACGACCGAATCCGCGGTTCCGCCGAAGCTGGGAGGCGGGACCCAGATGCAATTCCATTACCTTGTCCCGGCGTTTCTGTCCGGCGACGAATTGCACGAAACGATCCGCGCCTCGGCGCCGCCCATCCTCTCCGGCAACCAGGTTTGGATTGACGATCTCCGAGGAATTCAAGACGCGTCCGCATACGACGTGATGTTCGAATCCGAACGCACCGATGTAACGGCTAGGCTCGTCGATCCGGCCGAATTCTTTACCCAAGTGCTCGACCTTCCCACCCGGAAGGAGTGGCGATCGGAGCGGCCGAGGCCGGGGGTGCTGCCGGCGCCTCGGCTCGAGATCACGACGCTCGGCGACTGGCCAAAGGTTGCCCAGCTGGTCCGAGCTGTTTATTTCATGGATTCCGGAAAGCTGCAGGATCTGCAGGCAGCGGGCATCCGGCCGGTGCCGGATGCAGAGGCGCTGTTCAAGGAGTTTACCCTCCGCTTCGGCAACATGACCGCCATCGAGTCTCGAAGCGATCCGCGATCGCTTGCGAGCATCCTGCAGACCAAAGGGGGCGACTGCAAGTCGTTGACGTTCCTGCTCCTGAACCTTCTCCGCTGGGCCGGTGTCGATGCCGAGCTCGTTCTCGAGTCCGAGAAGCATCAACTGAACCTGACGGATGTGTTTTCCTTCGGCCAGATCGATCATGTCCTGGTGTACGTACCGAGCCTCGATCGGTACTTCGATCCGACGCTCCCCGCAGGCTGGCACCAGGAACAGCCCAACCGAACGATGCGGACGAAGAATCGCATTCACGTGGCTGCCCCCCCCGACGGCAACATGCATCCGCCCCCTGCCTGCGCGGACTATTGCCTTCTGGCCGGGGGCGGCCGACGGAGCGATCCCATTCACGCCATTCGGGTAAAGAGCGAGACCATCCCGGGCTATCCATCACCGCGTCCCGCAACCGGCGTGCACGCTCCGCCGCAATGAGCGGAAGCGGCGCTTTACGAGGCCCGCGGTTCCGTCCATTCATCGCTTTGCGGGTTCGGCGGTGCGTCCGCCAATCCGCCGCGCCTGGGCGCCGTCCGCTGGCTCGAACGCGCGGCTTCCCGCGGCCGACGGCGCGACGTTGCTTTCCGTCCGCGGCACCACGAACGCGAGGCGGGTCAGCGGCCCGGTGAGCTCCGCCTGGCCGCGCGTCCGCGTCTTCGAGAATACGGTCTTGGTGTGCGCCCGCACGGTGCCGATCTCGATGCCGCGATCGGCGGCGATCACCGTGATCCAGGGCGTGGTGTTCGTCGTGGTGGTGCTGCTGTTCCGCCGCGGCATCGTGGGCGAGCTCGCGAACCCGCTGAAGATCCCACTATGATACCAGCAATACCAGCGTCCGCATGTTTCGCGCCGGGCGCGGTTGCTTCGATCCTGCGAGGCTGAGCCCGAAGCTCGCAGTTTTCCACAGGCCGGTTGGCCCATTTCCACGATTGCGGTTGCGCCGAGCGCCGCTGCGCGACACGCTGAGCCCGGGCCGAATCTGCGTATTGTTCGGCTCGCGTGCGCTTGTTCCGCGTAACAGTTCGTCCATCGCGTCATCGTCCATCGCGTATCGTTGCGGCGGTCATGTCCAGAAAAGTCGAAGTTTGGGATCCGGGCGAGATCGCCCGGCGGTGGCGTGA
>WNFG01024155.1_pt1 | contig 11498 bp, 14 predicted proteins | sample 5400431 | NCBI WGS metagenome assembly WNFG01 (sample SAMN13153346, study PRJNA577476) | soil metagenome | isolation source: 120 cm saprolite under Douglas fir tree site 2 hole 3 replicate 2 | place: USA:California | collected 2015-04-18
TCAACGCCTCAAGATTACCTCGCTGACGTTCCTGTTCACCGACCTCAAGGGCTCCACCGCGCTATATGAGCGGGTCGGCGATCTCGTCGCGTTCGATCTGGTTCGCGCGCATTTCCATGCATTGCTGGAAATCATTTCGTCGGAGAAAGGCGCCGTCGTGAAGACGATCGGCGACGCCGTGATGGCGACCTTCGTCAGGCCAGAACATGCGCTTGCCGCCGGCTTGCGAATGCGCGCCGCGATGGACGCGCTCAATGCCGAACGAGGGACCGACGATCTGGTAGTCAAGATCGGCATCCATGAAGGTCCGTGCCTCGCGGTGATGCTCAACGAGCGGCAGGATTATTTCGGCCAGACCGTCAACATCGCCGCAAGGGTCCAGGGCCTGGCGACCTCGCAGGCCATCCACATCACGGGGCCGGTGATCGACGCCCCCGGGGTGGCTGCAATCCTCGACAAGGCGGCGATTAAGCCTATCCAAAAGCACGCGGCGCTGCGCGGCATCGCCGACAAGATCATCGTTTACGAGATTTCGTGACGAATTTCGCGCCAGCGACGACAGATTGCCGAATCGTAATGCGCGTGCGGAACCATGATGGATTGCGCGCGTCTGATTCTCGACCCATATTTGAGCGATGGATGCCATCGCGAAGCCAAGTACCTCGAACATTTTGGTTGAAGACTGATGCTGGACGGACTGCGCCATTTCATCGCCGACGTTGTTTCCCCTACCGCGCAAGAAACTCGATCGTTCGACGATACCGGGTATCGTCTGGCGGCGACGGCGCTGCTGATTCACGTCATTTCGCTCGACGGCGAACCCTCCGAAGTCGAGAAACGCAAGCTTCATAGCCTGCTCGAAAGCCGCTTTGAGCTCGATCCCGGCACGGCGGATCAATTGATCGCGGCCGCGACGCTGGTCGAGGGTGAGGCGGTCGATCTCTATCATTTCACCAGCGTCATCATGCGCTCGGTCGATGAGGAAGGCAGACTCCGCATCGTCGAAATGATGTGGGAGCTGGTTTATGTCGACGGCGAGGTCAGCGAGTTCGAGGACAACGTCGTCTGGCGCGCGGCGGACCTGCTCGGGGTGTCTTCGCGCGATCGGATCGAGCTCAAGCGCCGTATCGCGGGCAGGCTATCCACCGCCGTCCCAGACGGCCCGGATATCGCGGACGCGACAAGCTGACGCGCTGCCGTCGGGCCGCCTGGAGCCCTAGATTGCGCGGTACCGGACATGGCGAAATTTTAATGTGCGGGGCAGCAGGCGGTCGCGAGGCGCGATAAACCTCATAATGTCACGATTTAGTTGGGTGGTACTGCGCGTTTGAATACGCCGGTATGCTTGCAGGTGACTTGCATCCCGCCTAAGGCGTATGCTCTCGTCCAATGTTGGCCGCATAACGTGCAATTGATTTAAGAGCATTGAATCGTGACTGAACGTGTGACGCTGATTACCGGTGCCTCGGCGGGCATAGGCACCGAACTGGCGCGCGTGTTCGCATCGAACGGCCATCGCGTAGCTCTGGTGGCGCGACGCGCGGATCGCCTGAAAACACTGTCCGGCGAAATCACCGCCGCTGGCGGTGCTGCGCCGATTGTGATTTCCTGCGATCTCGAACAATCAGACGCTGGCGAAAAGATCGCCGGGGCCTTGGCCGCCGAGGGCGTCGAGGTTGAGTTCGTCGTCAACAATGCCGGCTTCGGCTTGTTCGGTAATGCGATTGAAATGGACCGCGTCGAACAGCTTGGCATTATCGCGCTCAACATCCGCGCGGTGACCGATTTGTCGCTGCGGTTTTCCGATCAATTGATCCGTCATCGCGGCGGCATCCTCAATGTCGGTTCGATTGCCGGCTTTCTGCCCGGGCCGGGAATGGCGGTGTATTACGCCTCCAAGGCCTATGTGCTGTCGTTTTCAGAGGCGTTGCGCCGGGAACTCGCGCCTCGCGGTGTGCGCGTAACCGTGCTTTGTCCCGGCCCAGTGCCGTCGGAGTTTCAGGCGCGGGCGGGATTTGCGCCCGGATTTGATTCGGCGGTCCTCAATGTGTCCGCATCGGATGTCGCGCTGGCCGGGTATCGCGGTTTGATGGCCAACAAGCGCGCCGTGCTGCCCGGCCTCGGTATCAAGATCGTGCCGTTTCTGCTCCGGCTGTTCCCCCGCGGGTTCATCCTGGGAGCGGTCGGGCTCTTTCAGCTGCGCAAGCGCTGAAAAGGGGCTTCCGGAGCCTGTTTTGGCCCGCGATTTGCTTTGAACTCGTTCGGGTCGAACTCACACCAAATTAACGACTACTTAGGTATGATTCCGGCTCGGTAGCCGCCAAGAAGACATCGATGTCGTTTCAGTCGAGCAAAATCAACGCCGAAACCGTGCTGCACTTTCCCGGCGGAGTTGCCACGGCCCAAGTCCCGCGTTCAGAAGTCTTGTCTTCGCAACAAGTCTTGTCTTCACAAGCAGCGTCTGCAACCGCTGAACCTTTGCTACCGGTGCTGATCGTCCTGCACCAGGAAACCTCAACGCCCGGCCGGGTCGGCAATGCGTTGCGGGCGCTCGGACACAGGCTGGATATCAGGCGTCCGCGGTTTGGCGACCCGCTTCCCAAAACGCTGGATGGCCATGCCGGCGCGGTTATATTCGGCGGCCCGATGAGCGCAAACGACCCCGATGATTTCGTTCGCCAGGAGATCGACTGGATCGCCGTCCCGCTGCGGGAGCAGCGGCCGTTCCTGGGAATTTGCCTGGGCGCGCAAATGCTCGCCATGCAGCTCGGCGCCAAGGTTGCTCCTCATCCGGAAGGCCGCGCGCAGATCGGCTATTACCCGATCCGCCCGACCGCGGCGGGGCTGGCGATCTGCCCGGGCTGGCCGGATCATGTCTATCACTGGCACCGCGAGGGATTTGAACTTCCTGTCGGCGCCGAGCTGCTGGCCGAGGGCAGCGACTTCCCGGTGGAGGCGTTCCGGACAGAGCATTGCTTTGGCTTCCAGTTTCATCCCGACGTGACCTACGCGATGATGCATCGCTGGACCACGCGGGGCCATGCGCGGTTCGAATTGCCGGGCGCGCGGGAGCGCCATCACCACTTCGCCGATCGCGCGGTCCATGACGTGACCGAGCGCGCCTGGTTGAAGGCATTTCTCGACGGCTGGCTTGCACGAGCGCCGTTGTCGGTGATGTCGGAAGCCGCGGAATAGCAGGCGCAACGCCGCGTCGTCTTCCACCTCGGTGCTGAAAACCTTTTCAAATTCACAAATGTGATAATGTCGACCTAAACAAGCTTGCCGCCATCCGTCGGCGGGCAGGGGGATGCGACATGACCGGCGATGAATTCGCGGACCTGCTGAACGAATTCACCCTGTCGGCTGAGTCAGGCGATGGCGCGCGCTTCGCCAGCCATTTCACCGAGGACGCGGTTTACTACGACTACATCTATGGCGCACATAGCGGCCGGGCCGATATCGCGCATATGATGCAGGATCTGTTTCATCGCGATGCCGCCGATTATCGTTGGGAGATGTTCGATCCGGTGTTCGACGGCATCAAAGGATATGCCTGGTCGCTGTCGAGTTTCACTTCGAAGATTGAGCAGTTCAAAGGCCAGCGCGTCGTGATCGACGGCATGAGCCGCTTCATCGTGCGCGACGGCCTGGTCGCCGAATACCGCGAATCCGTCAACGGCGGCGTTGCCATGACGCAGCTCGGCGTTGCGCCGGACCGAATGACAAAAGTGTTCAAACGCTGGACCGGATGGCTTAAAGAGCGGCCGGAAACACTGGACTTTCTGGCGCGGCCAAGAGGTTCACGCGCCAGGTCGGTTGTATGAAATCAACAATAACGAGCGGTCGCAACGACGACGGCGAGCACAGGGAGATCGCGGGTGACCTATCAGCATATTCTCTACGACGTGAGCGAGAAGATCGCGACCATCACGCTGCACCGGCCGGAGCGCATGAACGCGTGGACGCCGATCATGGAGCGCGACGTGCGCCACGCCATGGAAGCCGCGGCAGCGGATGACAATGTGCGGGTCATCGTGCTCACCGGTTCGGGACGTGCGTTCTGCGCCGGCGCCGATATGGAGCGGCTGAAGGGGCTTGATCCCAGCGACATCAGGCGCGGCGAGAGCGTGCCGCCGTTCGATATGAACCGCAGGCCCGACTGGCAGACGCGCTACGCGTATTATCCGTCGATTCCCAAACCGGTTATCGGCATGCTGAACGGCGCCGCCGCCGGCATTGGGCTCGTGCATGCGCTGTATTGCGATTTGCGTTTTGCCGCCGACAATACGGTCTTTACGACGGCGTTTTCTCGCCGCGGGCTGATTGCCGAGCATGGCATCAGCTGGATGCTGCCGCGCATTGTCGGTCATGCCAACGCGCTGGATCTCCTGATGTCCGCGCGGCGGGTCTCGAGCGACGAGGCGCTGCGGATCGGTCTCGTCAACCGGCTGTATCCGCCCGACCAACTGCGCGAGCAGACTTACGCTTACGCGCGCGATCTTGCCGACTTCGTGTCGCCGAGCGCGATCGCCGTGATCAAGCGGCAGCTTTACGATGTGCCGTTCCAGACCCTGGCCGAAGCCACCATCGACGCCAACCGGGAGATGGCAATCGCGCTGCACGGCAGCGATTTTCGCGAAGGCGTCGCCAGCTTCATGGAAAAGCGGCCGCCGCGGTTTACGGGGAAGTAGCTCGGAAAAAGGGTGGCGGCCTCTGCAGCCCGTCGCCGCCCTTGCGGGCTATGCCGGGCACCCTTCGCCCTTCGGGTCTTTGCGCGGCTGCGCCACGCGTAGCCCCGAAGGGCGAAGCGTGGTGGAGCCAGGCGGGATCGAACCGCCGACCTCGTCATTGCGAACGACGCGCTCTCCCAGCTGAGCTATGGCCCCATCGCGACCGCCTTTAACGTGACGGCGGACAATCGGCGCCATTTACAATCCGCGCCCAGGTCAAGTCAAGAACGGTGAAATCGCTGTTTTCCGCGGCATTTGCCGGGAACTTCCCTTGTTTAGGAGGGAGGGAACCGATATTTAGCAGGAAGCCCCTTCCGCGACCCGAACCCCCGAGTAAGCCAGCATGCGTGCCGTTCTCGACATCATTCTCATCGTTCTCGATCTTTATGTCTGGCTGCTGATCGCTTCAGCCATCCTGTCGTGGCTGATCGCCTTCAATGTCGTGAACACGCGCAACCAGTTCGTGGCGGCGGTGGCGGAGTTCCTGTACCGGATCACCGAACCGGTGCTGGCGCCGATCCGCTCGTTCATGCCGAGTCTCGGCGGGCTGGATATTTCGCCCCAGCGTATTCTGATCGCCTGCAGGGATGCAGGATGGATGCTAGATGGATCCTTGGCGCTACTCCACCCAGGGCATCAGTGTCGCGCTGCGGGTCACGCCGCGCGGCGGCCGCGACGACATCAACGGACTGGAGACGCTCGCCAATGGCCGCACCGTGGTGAAAGTGCGGGTCCGCGCCATCGCCGACGGTGGCGAGGCCAACCGCGCCGTCACGGAATTGCTTGCGAAAGCGCTGGGCGTCCCCAAGGCTAAAGTGCGGATTCTCTCCGGCACCACATCGCGCCTCAAGCAAATTGCCGTCGACGGCGATCCCGCCAAGCTTGGCGAAGCGTTGCGAAAGCTGACCGCGGTCAAGCCGGATTGACAGTTAGAGGAATGAGATGACGGCCCGCATCATCGATGGAAAAATCATTGCCGCTGAACTTCGTGCCCGCGTTGCCGGGGAGGTTGCGCGGGTGGTGCGTGAGCACGGGATCACGCCCGGCCTTGCCGTGGTGCTGGTGGGCAGCGATCCCGCCAGCGAAGTCTATGTCCGCAGCAAGCACAAGCAGACGCAAGCCGCCGGCATGGCGTCGTTCGAGCATGTGCTGCCGGCGGATGTCGCGCAGAACGACCTGCTGGCGCTGATCGCCAAACTCAATCGCGATCCCGCCGTGCACGGCATTCTGGTGCAGTTCCCGCTGCCCAAATCGCTTGATACCGAAACCATCATCAACGCCGTCGATCCCGCCAAGGATGTCGACGGGCTGCATCCCAACAACGCCGGACGCCTTGCCGGTGGATTCGCCGCGCTGTCGCCGTGCACGCCGCTCGGGTGCATCATCCTCACCAAGAGCGTGCATGCATCGCTGCAAGGCATGAACGCCATCGTGATCGGCCGCTCCAATCTGGTCGGCCGTCCGCTGGTGCAATTGCTGCTCAACGAAAACGCCACGGTGACGATCGCGCATTCGCGCTCCCGCGAGCTGGCGCAATTATGCGCCCGCGCCGATCTGGTCTACGCCGCCGTCGGCAAACCGGAAATGGTGCGCGGCGACTGGATCAAGCCGGGCGCCACGGTGGTCGATGTCGGCATCAACCGGTTACCCGGCGCTGGCGGCAAGACCCGGCTGGTCGGCGATGTCGCCTTCCAGGAGGTTTCGAACGTTGCCGGCGCGATCACGCCAGTGCCCGGCGGCGTCGGTCAAATGACGGTGGCGTGCCTGCTGGTCAACACACTACGCGCCGCCTGCGCCATTCACGGATTGGCGGCGCCGGGGGTGTAGGGCGCGCAGTGACGCATCGTCTGTCATTGCGAGGAGCACTTGCGACGAAGCAATCCACGCCTTCGCTTCCTGATACGCTGCTGGATTGCTTCGCTTCGCTCGCAATGACGAAAGACTGCCAAACCTACATTTACTGGGAATCAATCGCTACTTCGACTTGGCGCGTGCAATGCCTTCCAGGATCAATTGGTGCGCATCCTCGGCGCCACCCCATCGCAGCACTTTCACCCATTTGCCGGGTTCAAGATCCTTGTAGTGCTCGAAGAAGTGCTGGATCTGCTGCAGCGTGATCTCGGGCAGGTCGCTGTAGGTTTTCACCTTGTCATAGCGCTGGGTCAGCTTCGACGACGGCACGGCAATGATTTTTTCGTCGCCGCCGGCTTCGTCCTCCATCAGCAACACGCCGACCGGCCGCACGCTCATCACGGCGCCCGGGACGATCGCGCGGGTGTTCGCGACCAGCACGTCGCAAGGGTCGCCGTCACCCGACAGCGTGTGCGGAATGAATCCGTAATTCCCCGGATAGCGCATGGCGGTATAGAGAAACCGGTCGACCACCAGCGTGCCGGCGTCCTTGTCCATCTCATATTTGATCGGCTCGCCGCCAACAGGCACTTCGATGATGACGTTGACCTCACGCGGCGGATCTAGTCCGATCGAGATGGCCTCAATGCGCATGGATGCTCCGCATAGCTTTGAGATCAGGCTTTAGATCGGCAGGCGGCAGCTCGGTCCAGGGCGGAGTAGCGCCCCCCGAAGGTCGGCGAACTCAATTGGTCCAGGCGAAGGCGACCTTGTCGAGCGACTTGGGCCCGAATTTCTCCCACGAGCGCGCGACCATGCGGCCACCGAGGGCGCGGTAAAACTCCGTCGCGGTATCGTTGTCGGAGAGCGCCCAGATCACCATGCTCTTCAGGCCGCTCTGCAGCAGGTCGCGTCGTGCGGAAGTGAACAGCCGGCGGCCGTGCAGGCTGCGCGCGCGGTTGCGGCCGTAATTGGCATAACCCGCGACCTTGTCGCCGAACACCAGCACGCTGACGCGGCTGCCCTTGCGGATCGCGCTGTCCCACCATTGCGGGCCGCGACGGTTAATCAGCTTCTCAAGCTCGGCACCGGGAATGATACCCTGATAGGCCGAGCGCCAGGCTTCGTCATGGGTGGACGCCACCGCGGCTGCGTCCGCAGCTCTGGCCGGCCGAACCTCGATCAGGGTTGTGCTCATGGTTCTAATCAAAGCAAGTCAGCGCGTCCGCATCAAGGTCCATCGTTAATTATCGGTTAACCTGTGGATTTTGGGCATCAGTTTTACGGTCTGGTTGTGCCGAAAGAGGACAGAGATGTGCTTTAAGCGACATTTACATGAACGCCGGCTGTGCAAAACGATACGGACCAACGGTTTTGGGCCGGCCGCGTTCACGGAAAAATGCACTGGATTTGATTCGCCGTGGGTATTCTGTCCCACGAATCCGAGTCGGTCTCTCCGGTCGACGTCAGGGAAATTCATGCCATTGCGCAAAACGTTTTCCGCTCTGGTTGTGCTCGGAATCATCTGTGCGCAGACCGCGACGGCGCAACCGCGGTTCGGCGCGCAAGGCGCCGAAGCCGAGCCGGGTCGCATGCAGCAATGGCTGGTGCCGTCGCCTGATCGTGACACCGCGGCGCATGCACTGCTGTTCCGCCCGCCCGGCGATGGCCCGTTTCGGCTGGCGCTGATCGCCCACGCCTCGACTCAAAACGTGCTGCGACGCGCGCAAATACCGCAGCCCGAATACCGCGCGCTGGCGGCTTGGCTGGTCGCGCGCGGTTTTGCGGTGCTGGTGCCGGAGCGCCCGGGCCATGGCGCGACCGGCGGAAAATATCTCGAGGACCAGGGCGGTTGCGACGAAGCCAACTATTCGCGCTCCGGATATGCGACGGCGGACTCGATCAAAGCCGCGCTCAGCTATCTTCGCGAACAACCTTTCATCCGGCAGGACGGCACCGTCATCGTCGGGCACTCGGCCGGCGCCTGGGGTGCGCTGGCGCTGGCCGGCGAGAACCCGCAAGGCGTGGCGGCGATCATAGCCTTCGCGCCGGGGCGCGGCGGCCACGCCAACGACCTTGCCAACCAGGTCTGCGCGCCGCACACGCTGATTCAGTCCGCGGCTGAATTCGGCGAGGATACGCACGTGCCGGTGACATGGCTGGTGGTGGCGAATGACAGCTATTTCTCGCCCGATCTGTCGCGGCAGATGGCCGAGGCATTCCGTGGCGGCGGCGGCAAAGTGGACTTTCGCGTGCTGCCGGCATCCGGCAGCGAAGGCCACTGGCTGGCTGAGACGGAGGCCGTCGCAAAAACGGCCGGGCCGGAACTGGATCGCGCGCTGAAGGCGCTCGCGCCGACCGCGGCGAAAAAGCGATGACGCTTTATTTCATCGTCAAATATCTGCATGTGCTGGGCGCGCTGGTATCCTGACCGCGCACGCGTTTCCGCAGGCTGTGGTCGCGCCGGTCACGATTCTGACCAGCCTGATGGATATGAGCATTGGCGTGCTGATCGCATTCCGCCGCACCTGCGCCGCCGGATTGATCGCCGGCATCGTGGCGTCGCTGGGCTACATGGTGGGAGCGGCGATGCGGACGCCGGATCTGTGGACCGAGCCGCTCGGCGCGCTGGTCAAGACCGGGCCGGCGATCGTCCTGATGCTGGTGGCGTTGTTGACGCTGGATAACAGGTAGCGTTTTAAGGAAACCAATGGATTCCTCAGCGACCAACCGGTGGCCGGACGACGACGTGATCCTCTATGACGGCGTCTGCGTGTTCTGCTCGCGCTGGATCCGCTTCGTCGCGGCGCGCGACGTGGCGCGGCGGTTTCGTTTCACCGCGATCCAGTCCGGCTACGGCACGCGGCTGGCGCAGGCGTTCGGTATTAACCCTGACGATCCCGACACCAATGCCGTGGTCCATGGCGGTGCCGCCTATTTCAAATCCGACGGCGCCCTGATGGTGCTGTCGAATTTGCCGGGCTGGGGCTGGGTGCGCGCCATGCGCTCCGTGCCGAAGCCACTTCGCGACGCGGTCTACAATCTCGTCGCCCGCAACCGCTACCGGATTTTCGGGAAGTATGAGGAGTGTTTTGTGCCAGATGCGGGATTCAGGGACAGGGTGATGGAGTAAGGGGTTAGAGAGCACCGACTATCTAAACAATCAAACCTGCTTTAAGTTGAGGCGGGGCGAGATAGCGAGCCGTCGCAGGCTTTAGTTTATGACCAAAGCAGTTTTCACCACAAAAGTTAGTCCAAGCTATAAGGATCTGCCCGAGGAACGATACCATTTTCCGCGTACATACCTAAACTATGTTCGGCAGACCGTCGGTGATTATATCGTCTATTATGAGCCGCGCAGATCTAGCGTAGAACTTTCGAGTCGCGGAGGTCGTCAATCCTATTTTGGCGTTGCTCGCGTTGAATCTGTGATTGAAGACGAAACCCTAGCAGATCACTTTTTTGCAATCATTGATGGGAGCACTTATCTGGATTTCGACACGGTTGTCCCATTCTACGAGGGCGACGAATATTACGAGAGCGCGCTAAAGAAGGACGATGGCAGTACCAACAAAGGTGCCTTTGGTCGAGCCGTGCGCCTCATTCCGGATGATGAGTTCGACCAAATATTGAAGTCTGGCTTTGCTCCAATTCTTGGCGGGAATCTAGCGGCAGAAGGCGCCCAGCCCGGATTCTCGGAGCCGCCCGTGCCATTCGAGCGACCAATTGTCGAAATGATGGTCTCTCGGCCATTCCGTGAACGGTCTTTCATGCATAACGTACGCGCCGCCTACTCGAATCGGTGCGCGATCACGGGCCTGCGGTTGATTAATGGAGGAGGTCGCCCCGAGGTCCAGGCGGCGCACATTCAGCCCGTGGCGTCGAATGGCCCGGACTCCGTTCGCAATGGATTGGCTCTATCCGGTACCGTGCACTGGATGTTTGATCGAGGACTTATTTCGATTGGTGACGACTATAAAATCCTGGTTGCCAAGAATCATGTTCCCGACGATGCCGTTCGCTTCTTGAATCAGAGCGGATTGATCAATCTACCCAATGATCCCACTCTTTATCCCAATGCACACTATCTAAAATTTCACAGAAACGAAGTTTTCAAAGGTTAGCGCTCGGCCCTACTGCGGTGAGCACCTCCCCCGCCGCCCTTTCCCCGCTGTCCCGCGCCCCGTGCGCGGTGGAGAAAAAGTTTGGCGAGGTGGCCTCTCCGGCAAAGAACAATCTGTTATCGACGGGCGCTGCGAGCACAGCGCGATCGCCGGCGTGGCCGGGCAGCGCGTGCGAATAGGAGCCGCGGGCGAACGGGTCGTGCGCCCAGCGCGATTCCGACAGCGGCTTCAGTTTGCGGCGAAAATCATTGCCAAGCAGGGCCACGATCTCGTCGATGCCTTGCGCTGCCAGCGCGCCGTCGCCGGCGTCTTCCAGCTCCTGCGCGAAGCGTCCGCCGAAAAAGCCTTCGATACAGGGCTGGCCGAAGGGGCGCAGATGAAAGCCGCCCATCGCCGTGCGCATGGTGGCGCCGCGCAGATTGCCGTCCTTCGGCAGCGCGTCGGGCTGATCCAGCGCCAGCATCACCTTGTCGGCGAGGCCGAGCGGCAGGCCGCGCGCGGCGGCTACCTTGCCAGGCAGCGCGGGATGAAAACGAATCGATTCGTCGGCGATCAGATTGGTCGGCACGGTGACGATCACCTTGCCGACCGTCAGCGTGCCCTGTGACGTTTCCACGCGCACGCGCTTGCCGGAATGATCGACCAGCGTCACGTTGCAATTGAGCGCGAGCGGGATCGGCGCGGCATAGGCCGTCATCAGCGCGCCGTAGCCGCGCCGCACCCGCCAGTTGATCTCGGTGTCTTCGTAAGCGTCCATGTCGAGGATCGAGACCCGGTCGAGTTCGCAACCGTT
>WNFG01011256.1_pt1 | contig 11497 bp, 10 predicted proteins | sample 5400431 | NCBI WGS metagenome assembly WNFG01 (sample SAMN13153346, study PRJNA577476) | soil metagenome | isolation source: 120 cm saprolite under Douglas fir tree site 2 hole 3 replicate 2 | place: USA:California | collected 2015-04-18
CTTATGCGACAGCATAGTCAGCGATAAAGTCTTCAAATCCTTTCGTTTTAACCTTTTACCGATGAGCGGCATCTAATCAACATTCAACAAAGTGTTCACGTTTCTGTGCATAGCACCCATCAAAATAATTCGTGACCCCTCCGGCGATGAACACAGGTAAGGTGTAAAGGGTGAGGGCGAAGAGGCCGCAAAGGGCGGCGCAAGGTCTGCAATGGCAGGCCACAAGAAAGGGGTAGTTCACATGGTACAGCAATATCTACTGGCTAGCGATTTTGACCAGACGCTTAGTTTCAACGATTCCGGCGTGGTGCTTGCCGAGTTGGTCGGCGTACAGGGCTTTCACGACAAGGTTCGCGGTTTGGCGCAAATCAATCTGGTGCAGCAGGGCGCGGAGCTCTCGTACCTGATTCTGCATGATCCGGAATTTCGCCGCATTCGGCAGGAACATCTGATCGAAGCCGGCAAACTGATTCGTTTGAAGCACGACGTAAAGTTGTTCACGAAGACTCTGGACACTCTCGCGGACGGTTATAAATTTAATTTCCACGTAATTTCAGCCGCACCGCAGGAAATCATCCAGTCGGCGCTCGAAGGCATCGTGGCGCCGGAAAATATTCATGGCACAAAGTTTTATTACGAACCCGGCAACGGGGAAGTGAAAGCCATCGTCCGCGCTTCTGCGGGCTGGGGCAAAGTCACGGTGCTCGAGGAAATTCGCGCGCAGCTAGGCATAAGCCACGACCATATCGTTTACATGGGCGATGGCAGCTCCGACCTGCCCGTGATGATGCACGTCAATCAATACGACGGCTTGACCATCGCAGTCAGCGAAGCTGAATACATCACGCGCATCGCGCGCCGCACTGTGCTGAGCGACAACGCCATGAGCGTGCTCGTGCCGATGCTGGAAGAAGTTCTGCGCTGGGATTCGTCGCAGATTCGCCGCTATTTCGCCACGCAAGGGTTGATGCTGCGCGAATGGGGCAAAATGCGCACCGATCATCTTACGATCGAGGAATCGCCAGAAGTCCCTCCGGCGCAGGAGAGCATGCCTGCCCCGACGCCCTTGGTTGCGCACTAAGACCAGGCTCGCCCATTCCCGCAACTTTTGATCCTTCGACGATCCGATGGTCGTCGAAGGATTTTAATTTTAGGATTTCTGCAGATATGTGCTGTGCTAACTTCGGCTCGAACGATTGCGGCATTCGTACTCCAACAGCTAGAATACGGACTCGTAAGTCGAAATCAGCACTCGCTGTTCTCGGGAGATTTGCATGGCAAAGAAGAAAATCCTGGTGCTGGCCGGCGATTATGTTGAAGACTATGAAATTATCGTGCCATTCCACGCTTTGCAGATGGTCGGTCACACAGTTCACGTAGTCTGCCCCGGGAAAAAAGCCGGCGAGTTTGTGCCTACTTCGATTCACGATTTTGAGGGCGATCAGACCTACACCGAAAAACGCGGGCACAATTTTGCCCTGAACGCTACTTTCGATCAGGTGAAGACCGAAGATTACGACGCGCTGATGATTCCCGGCGGACGGGCGCCGGAATATATACGCATGAACGCGCGCGTGCTCGAAATCGTGCGCTACTTCATGAAGGAAAATAAGCCCGTGGCGGCCATCTGTCACGCTCCGCAGGTGCTTGCAGCGGCCGGAGTGCTCAAAGGGCGGAAATGCAGTTCTTATCCCGCAACTAGTCCTGATGTGACTCTTGCCGGCGGCACCTATGTGGACGTTGGAATGGCCGACGCGGTGGTGGACGGCAACCTGGTCAGCGGGCCGGCTTGGCCGGCGCTACACGCGTGGTTAGCTAAATTTTTGGCCGTGCTGGGCACAAAAATTGAAGCGTAGAACTTCTCGTGATCCAGTTCAGGTAATCTTCATATGGATTTCGGTGCCGCCTTTTTCGAAGTGCACCTCATCCATAAGCTGATTGATCAAGAAAATGCCGCGCCCATGCGTTGAGAAAAGATTCTGGCCCACCACCGGGCTGGGAATAGCGGCCGGGTCGAAGCCCGGTCCCGGATCTCGAATCACGATTAATAATCCACGCGATTCGTCGCAGGCCACGCAAACTTCCACGATTTTTGTTGGATCATGTTTGCAACCGTGTTGCACGGCGTTTGCCAGCGCTTCCAGCAGCGCCACTTCTGCCTCGCGTTCCCTGCCGGCGGCGCATCCCATGGACTGGACGATCTTCATCACGTTATCAACAAATGGCGGGATCGCTTCGATCCTCCCTTCCAGAGTCTTCTGCAGCTTAAGAATCAAATGTTTGCTCTCGAATTCGCATTTTGGGAGCGCTTCCGCCATCGGTACACCATTCAACTTTTTGCCAGATTCTTCAACTGCTTTGCGAGACGTTCGATCTCGCTCGACTGCTTGTAAATCTTAACGGAAAAAATGCTTGAGGAGTGAAGTTCTGCTACTTCTTCTTTCAATTCATTTACTCGCTCACTCAGACTGGCCAGCGATTCGCGAAACTCTCTTTCGTGTCGTTGCAATAACGCTCGTTGCGAGGGCGTACGGCCTGTAGAACTCGCAGCGTGCGGTTCGGTTTCGGCCGGCTCCGGCGGACTCGGCATCTTTCGCGATTGCGGAAGCGCGCTGGACGGGATTCCACATATTCCCGCGGCAAATGTAGCACCCGTGCACCACAAAAATTGCCGGCGTAAATTTCTCATTGAGAGCCTCCGTGCAACCGCGCCTTGCGGCTTTTCCCATTCACCGGGAAACCGCTGGATTAAATCGACTTCTTATCTCGGCTTTCCACTCACTCGAGCTTCACGTACATCGTACGCTTACTTTGTGCAGTGGTACCTCGAGTCCAGTTGATGGTTTGCTCGCGCAGCGTGTTCAAGCTGTTCACGATGCGGTCCGCCTCCACCCTCACGAATCCATAGTGGTCCAGTTGCATATCGCCGGTCTGAATAAGGTACAGATACGCTTCGCGCAAGTCCGGAAATTCGCGCTCCGCGATGCGTTGTCCGCGCAGCTTCGCAGAAATCAGTTCCAGTGTTTTCTCGACCGCTTTGGCAAACGCTTCGAACTGCAGGCGGGGAGCTTCCGCCGGCATTTCTGGAATGCCTGCTTCTAACGCAATCATCGCGTGCGCAAATCGGTGCGACGAAGCCAACATTCCATTCGCTTGCGCAAGCTGCGCTGCGGTGGCGCCCGGCTCCGCGGCGAATCTTTCCATTGATGTTTCTAAATTGGAACGAGCAAGCCGCGCCGCTTGTCGTGTGCGCTCGCGTTCTCCTCCGGAGGCCGACGACCCATTCATCAGCTTGCGGCTAATCGACCGAAACGAATTTCGATAAGCATCCAGCAGCGCGGCGAATAAATCTGCAAGCCGGTTTCTTTCCCAGGTTGGCCAAACCGCGTATGCCAGCAGCGCGAACGCACCGCCGATAATGGTGTTCATGCCGCGCGCAGCGATCACTTCTTTCGGTGCGATCCCGGTGATCGAAATAAGCAATACGATGAGGGCGCTGATCGCCACGCCAAAGATTCCGTAGTTAGCTGGGCCTATCCAACGCACGAAAAACATAAATATTCCAATCAGCAAAATTTCCGTCGCGGTATGAATAGGAACAAAGTGAAACAGCCCGGTTGCCAGCAATAGTCCGGCAAGCGTTCCAAAAATCCGCAATACCCCGCGGCTGAAGGTCACCGCGAATTCCGGTTTCAGCACCAGCACGATGGTCATCGGAATCCAGTATGCGCGATTGGGATGCAGCGCGCGGCCCAGGGCATCGCCCAAGGACACGCAAATCGTCAGCCGGATCGCGTGCCGGAACGCCGGTGACTGCAAGTTCAAATTTGCGCCCAGCGTCGCGATGCGACTCGTGAATCGTGTCCACAGCGGCTGCAGCGATTCACGCTTCTCAAATTCTGCTTCCCCAGCTGGAGTCGCGTTGTGCGATAGATCAGTCGCCGCGCGCAGTTGTCCGCCCAACGCGTCTGCTTGAAATTTTACGTCCCGCATCACCGCATTCGAGAAGCCCTGCGGTCCTTCTTCTTCCGCGCGGCTCAATTGCTGGCCCAACGCGATTCCCAGGACTAAGCGGTCCGCTTCCAGGTTGATTTCTTTCCCTGATTCAAGACTTTCGGCAATCGCACGCAAAAGTATCGCCGCGTTTGCGCGCAGCTGGTCCAGCGTTGCAATTGCTGGATGAAATGCGTTTTCGCGTGTCAACCGGGATCGCAATCGTGCCAGCGTCGTCAAACTCAGCCGGATTCGTTCGGCTTGCGATAGCAGTGACCGATAGCGCAGTGCTGAAATTGACGTATCTGTTGTAAGCCCCGATAACGCATCGTGTGCCTGCGCAATTTCTTTTGTACCCGGCGGCGCGGAAGTCGCCTCGCTGGGATGCGTGGCGATGCGCGCCAGTTCGAAATACAGAGCCGCCAACGAGCGCCTTTCCGGTTCGTAGCGCCGCACCGGCCACAAAGCGATCGACAGCATGATTTGCAGCAATCCACCTGCAAGTGCCAGCCCGGCTGCCTGCAACGCCTGCAACGGCGTCAACGCCTGCGCCGAATACACCAACAGCACCACCGTGCTGATCACTCCCACATCCGCGGCAGTTGTTCCCAGTGAAACCAGCATCCCGGCCGCGAACGCCCCCACCGTCGCCACCATCACCGCGACGATATTGCTGTGAGCCGTCAATCCTCCCAACAGCACCGCGCTCGAGCACCACGCCGTGGAAGTCAGCATGCGCTTCGCTCGCCGCGCGTATGGATCGCTGCCGTCTGAATACGACACGTTCAACGCGCCGCTCGCCACCGCCAGCCCGCCCCGCGGCATGCCCATAGCGAGCCCGACGATCAGCGGCGCAACAACTCCAATCGTATTTCGCAGCGCCTGCCACGCATTGATCTTCGATCGATCGACATGTGTAACAATCTGCCACAGCGCCTTCATTGGGCTCTGATTTTGCTGTTCCGAAGTGGCGGCTTTGCTGATCGTCGTTGTGGGTGGAGGAGAAGTAGCCATGAAGGATTCGCGCTGCCACCTGCCGCCAACTGCGACTCATCTGGGCACCGGCAAGCGCGATCCATAAATCTAGCGCATGTGCCAGTCCGAGTCGAAAAACTTCCAGTGGCGGCGTATTTTTTCTGGATCGGGGCGTACCCTGCGTCGAATTTCTTACATCTTAGGGATTGAAAGCTGATCTTGGAGGCGAAATGGAATTCAGAACAATCGGCAAGAACGGAATACAAGTTTCGGCGCTCGGTCTCGGCTGCATGGGCATGTCTTTCGCTTACGGACCGGCGAATGATGAGGAATCACTCCAAGTGCTTCACCGATATCTGGAACTTGGCGGCAATTTTTTGGATACCGCCGAAATTTACGGGCCGTACAAGAATGAAGAGCTGCTCGGACGCTTTCTGCGCGAAGTTCCGCGCGAAAAGGTTGTGGTCGCCACCAAATTTGGTTTCCGCTTTAGTCCCGACGGAGTCAGGGGCGTTGACAGTTCGCCGCAGAACGTGCGGCGGGCTTGCGACGCCAGCCTGGGCCGCCTCGGCATCGAGACTATCGATCTTTTCTACCAGCACCGTGTCGATCCGAACGTTCCTATCGAAGATACCGTTGGCGCAATGGCCGAACTCGTTTCCGCCGGCAAAGTGCGCACACTGGGATTGTCAGAAGCTGGCCCAGAAACTTTGCGCCGTGCAGCAAAAGTTCATCCCATCGCGGCGTTGCAAAGCGAATATTCGTTGTGGACGCGCGACGTTGAGACCAACGGCGTGCTGGCCACCTGCCGCGAACTTGGCATCACCTTTGTTCCTTATAGCCCGCTCGGCCGCGGCTTCCTGACCGGCACGATACAAAATTCAAATGATCTGGACTCGACTGATTGGCGCCGCACCAATTATCCCCGCTTCCAGGAGGAAGCGATGCAAGCCAACCTGAAACTCGCTGCGGCCGTGAAAGAACTGGCCAGCGAAAAGGGCATTACGCCCGCTCAACTTGCGCTTGCCTGGGTTCTGGCACAAGGCCAGGACCTCGTGCCCATCCCTGGAACAAAACGCGTTCGCTATCTGGAAGACAACATGGGCGCAATCAACGCTCACTTGACCGCAGCCGGCCTCAAGAAGATCGCGGCTCGCTTGGCCGAATTCGAGATCGTTGGCGAACGTTACATGCCGCAGATGATGGCGCTGGTGGAACGCGCATAATTTCTTGTAGTGGGGAAATGAAGACTACTTGCCCGTCGAATGCAACGCTGGCAGCGTAAACGTCGGCTTGATTTCTTTTCGCTTGGCCCAGTCGTGATAGGTATGGCATTCAAAGCAGCGCGACTCCGCGCGCTCTGGGCCAGGAGCATGACATTTCTGGCACGTCGCGATTCCCGGAATCAGAATGTCTGAAGTCTCCGTACTCGTCAGCGCATTCTGATGGCAACCGATGCAGGAAAATCCGCGGTGCGCATCGTGATCAAATCGCGCGTTCGGCAGCCATTTTTCGGCGATGTTGGCGGTAAGAATGCTGGGCAAAGAATCCGCCGGTCTCTCGCTTACTGCCGTCGAAATCGAGGACATGATTCGCGATTCCGCGTTTGGATTCGCCGCGTCCCACCGCGCAATTCTTACGTCCTGAAGCGGCGTCATGGAAATCGCGTGGCATTGCGAACAAGTCTTATGCCACAACAACTCTTCCGAAACCGCAACGCGCTCCGCAACCCACTGCGCTGGCGACAGTGATCGGCTGACCGGTCCATTCGCTCGTCCGGTCAAATTCCTCCGCGGCTCCTCCACTTCGTGAAGCTCCGCGCCGTGCGTTGCAATGTACCCTGAGAATTTTTTCACTAAGTATGCGTGGACCACTTTCGGATTATCGTGGGGGACGCCCTCGTCGAAGCGTTTGTCGAATGTCAGCAAATGGCATCCCGCGCACGCGTTCGCAAATTTCGGCGGAGCCATCAGTTCCCGGCCAGAGCCAGGACGACGAGGCCGAAGGCTGACTCGGCTACTCCAAACTGTCGAGGCCACACCCATGAACATTGGAACAGCAGCAAGGAGCGAATGCGGAGAGTCCGTTGACCGAACCGTGGAATAGTGCGAATCAGAATATTCCCAGATCTGATTTTCAGTTGCGCCCGGGCGATGGCAGTCACTGCACTCGAGCTGCACATTCGGCCCGTTCGGTCCGCGCCGAATAGGTTGCAGGTGCAGCGCGTGGTTGAGCTTGATGGAACCGGCGTCGTGAGCCTGGTGTCCCTGAAGCGAGCGAAGTTCCGCGAACTCAGGGTGCCCGTCCTGAAAACTAACAATATGCTTTGCGTACACAGAACCGCCCGACCCGGTCATCGCCTCGAGATTGGCGTGACATTGCGCGCACGTCCGGTCGCTCACGGCGGCTAAGCTGATCCGGCCGCGATGCTCGACGTGGCACTGGGCGCAGGCCGCTTTTGTGTTTATATTCGTCGCATGGTGCGCGGGCCCGTCATGGCAGGCAAGACAGGCCGAATCCGCCGCGCTAGCCGAATACCCGCCAGCCTGCTGCACATGGCAGGCGGCGCACTCCTTTTCGAGAACGGCGTGAGCCTCGCTCAATCGCCCGCTCGAATAAACTCGGTTGTCCCGTCCCAAAACGTGCCAGCTCGCTTGAACGGAGTTGGCCTCTTGAAATAGTTCAGGTCGATCCGCTGCGCGACCGTCTTGGTTGTGCGTGTTCTTGCCATTAGTACCGCAACGCCATCACCGCGTGCACGGCTCCCAGCAAAATCAGCGCCAGCGAAAGTGGAATGTGTAGCAACAGCCAGCCATGCAGCCAGCGATGCAATCTTTCTTGCCGCAGCAATTGCCGCGCTTCATCGCAAATGTCTTCCAGATCAGCCAAAGTGTTGTGAGCCGCTGCCGGCAACAGCGTTCGCAAGCTGACAAAGACGCTCGACGCCCGCGCTTCATCGGCAAGACGACGCCCGCGCGATTTCGACTGCTCCAGGTAAGGCCGCATCTCCTCGATATAGAACTTGCGCAGCGGCGCGCTTTCCGCTTCGCTCAGCAAGATGATTTCCGCAGCGGGAGCCACTGCCGCGCTCGCTCCCGCGCTTACCGCAGCCGAAGTGCGCAGCGGCGCAGCGCTTGCCGCGATCGGCCGTAGCGCGGTAAATCCTCCAGCGCGTTGACTTTCTCCGGAAACATCCTTCGCAAATCCCACGTCGCCGCAGATCGATTCAACGGTGCGGTCCGCCTCCTCGCGTAACAATTTCCGCACATGAGAAATCTCGTCGTAAATCGTTTCCAGTGGAATATCCGCCGTCATTTTTTTCGGAATGGAATTCTGCAGCACCGCGCCATAAACGCCGCTCGCCACGGTAGCAATCAGCAGCCACATCAGCACTCGCGTCAGCGTCCCGCCAAAATGGAATCCGCCATGAAACAAAACCAGCGGAAGCGACAGCAAGCCCAGCCATAGGTGTCCGCGCATCCACGCTTTCGCGCGGCCAATCCGCCACGTGGGCACCCGCTTCCGCGCGCCCAATGCTGCGGCAAAAATCATGAATGCAAATCCCACTACGCCAAATATCAATCCCATCGCGCTCCCGCCCCGCGGCCCTTGTGGGGCAATCCAAGCCTCCAGGAAATACATAACTAATGCCGCCGCAAAAATTCCCAGCGAGCCGAGTCCCCATCCGCGTTGCGTCCGATCAATCAGCATTAGATCCCTTGCAGGTGCGAAGCATGCTGCGCACCTGCTTGGCAACCAAGCGCAAAAATTAGCGCTCTGCTGCAGCCGCCAATTGAGTGCTGCAAGTGGAAAGTCTTGAGCGAATCCAGCTGACAAATTCCATTCTTCACTTCACCGCCCCAGCCGCCAATATCCCCGCGAAAAATTCCCGCGGATCCACACGATGCGCCGCATCATGTGGGCACGCATACACGCAACTTGGCTCCTTCAAATGCGTGCACAAATCACACGAAGTCGCCTTCTGCCTGACTACCGCCTTCTGCCGTCCCGCATGTTCCGGATCATCCGCCATCACTTCGAACGGATGTAGATTGATATTTCCGTACGGGCAATTCCGCGCGCACAAACCGCAACCGATACACCAATCTTCGATAATCACTTCCAGAGAATTGCGCCGCCGAATCGAGCCCACCGGGCAGCCGACCATGCACAGCGGATCGCGGCACTGCCGACAACTGGTTGCAATCAAATAATGATCGAAGCGCAATCCATCGCGCACCAACCGCGTAACTCCCTCATGGGCATCGGCACACGCGTTCACGCAGGCATCGCAGCGCGTGCAATTCTGCAAGTCCAGTACCAGCAAACTCTGCGCCTCCATCAATCCCTGCGACAAAAATTGATCGATGGGGATGCTGTGCACCATCTGCATGCGCTGGGCATTTGCCGAACGCCGCTCCTCGGCCACCGCTTCCAGTCCGCGCCGCACGCTCGGAAACCGCTCGATCATCTGACGGAAATCGTCGCAAGAAACGCGCACCACTTCTACGTGATCCAGCGCGGTGCAAGTCGCTGTCCGCACACCCCCGCCGAGTAACCCGATTTCGCCGAAATAATCCCCGCGCGAAAGATAAGCCAGCACCAGCTCGCCACCCGGATAATTCTCTGAGATCTTCACGAAACCGATGCGCACCAGATAAAAACTGTCCGCGGCATCGCCTTGCCGCGCAATCACCTGGCCGGGCGCAAAGCGTAGCAGCTCGACGCTTTCCTTCAGATGTTCGATGAAATCGCTGGAAAGGTCCGCGAACATCGGTACGCCACGCAGATGATTTTCCAGCGCGCGTTTCCGGTAGTTCTGATCCACCTGCGCGCGAAAGGTCTTGTTCTTGAGCATGATGTCCAGAACGTTGCGCAACATTTCGTACGCCACCACATCCGATTCCGCCCGTACCGTTGCCGACCGCGGATAAAAGTTCATGCACGTCATTTCGCCGAACAAATCTCCTGCTCCCAGCTCAGCCACCGGATTTTCGTAGCTTAAGTCCACCGAAGCATCGATCGGAATCGTCCGGTCGCGTGCTTCTTCGTCGCGTTTGTCCGCTTCGCGCGGCGCCAGCGTGCTCGTCAATCGCTTGAAGAATCCTTGCGCGCCGCCCTGCGTCTTCACATGTGCCATGGGCGAAGAAATCGACACTTGCGCTTTTCCTTCGAGAATAAAAAACGCCGTCGAACCAAATTCGCCTTCCTTGCAGATCAATTCGCCCTTGCGAAACCTTCGCCTAACAATCGCTCCGCGATTCAGCTCCAGAAATGTTCCAGAAACCCCCTGAAACACCGGAATCTTCAGCAAGTCTTGCGCTTCAAATCCTTCCGCGCCCGGTCCCGTCGAAATCGCCGTGCCCGCAACGCTCTTGTTCGTCAACGCGCCTGTGGGACACGACACCATGCATTCGCCGCAGGAAATACATGTGGAATCGCCCATGGGCGAATTTAGGTCGAAGGCAATATCCGCTGCGTAGCCTTTGCCCATGCGCCCAAGCACGAAATTATTTCGCACTTCATCGCACCCGCGGATGCAGCGATCGCACAGAATGCACGCATCGTGATCCACTGCAATCGAAAGGGAAGAGTCGTCGTGGCCTCGCGAAACTGTGCGCCGCGCGTAGCGCGGCTCGCTCACTCCAGCGGCAGCAGCCAGCGTTTCCAGTTCGCAATCGCCCGAATTCTTTTGTCGCGCGCAAGGAGACGGATGGTCCGCCATCATCAATTCCAGAAGTGTCTTCCGCGCGGCCAGAACTTTTTCGGAACCGGTTATGACTTTCAGTCCCGCTTCAACCGGGCGCACGCAAGCCGCCGTAAGCACCCGGGCGCCAGTGTCTACAACACAGAGGCGGCACACTCCGACAGGCGTTTCATTCTGCAAATGGCACAACGTAGGAATCGAAATGCCTTGCATTCGTGCGGCGTCAAAGACCGTGGTGCCTTCCGGCACTCGCACGGCCGCGCCGTCGATTGTCAGTTCGATCATTCCCGCCGGTGCAGTCGTGGTGGACATAGGAATTAGGGCCTGATTCCCGCCCGATTTGCCTCACCCGCCCGCGCCGCCGCCGTAAAACAAATCCCACTCGGGCACAAACCCTGTAAAACGTGCGCATCCACCTCCGCACGAAAATGCTTCAACACCGATTGAATCGGCGCGGGAGCGATCTGTCCCAGTCCGCAAATCGAAGCCAAACTCATCGCCTGCGACAACTCATCCAACAAGGCCAGATCCGCGCGATATTGCACTTCCGGCAAGCCGCCTTGCGTCCACCTCGCCAGCAAATCCACCATTTTTTGCGAGCCGACGCGGCAGGGAACGCATTTCCCGCAAGACTCGTTGCGGTAAAAACGCACTGCGTTCAGTGCCATATCCAACATGCAAGTGTTTTCGTCGCAAACCACAATCGCGCCGGAACCCAGCATCGATCCCGCCTCAGCCAGCGTCTTGAAATCCAGCCGCACCTCCGCCATCGATGCCGGCAAATATCCCGATGATGGCCCCGAGGGCGCGAACGCTTTCAGA
>WNFG01004678.1_pt1 | contig 11495 bp, 10 predicted proteins | sample 5400431 | NCBI WGS metagenome assembly WNFG01 (sample SAMN13153346, study PRJNA577476) | soil metagenome | isolation source: 120 cm saprolite under Douglas fir tree site 2 hole 3 replicate 2 | place: USA:California | collected 2015-04-18
ACGGCATCAAGGGGCCAGGCTTGAGCTTCGATGATGCCGTTCACATCGTGGAGTCTGCCGATAGCTCAGCTCCCCGGTCGCGCATCGAGCCGTTCAGCCCTTACGGCTGTAATATGGCGTTCCGTTTGTCCGCAATCGGCGACCTCAGATTCGACGAGCGTCTGGTGCTTTATGGCTGGCTCGAGGACCGCGACTTCGGCGGGGCTCTCGCCAAGCGCGGAGGTCGGTTCATCAAGTGCGCAAGTGCCCGCGGGGTCCATATGGGTGTTAAGAGCGGTCGGGTGGCAGGTGATCGGCTTGGTTACTCGCAGGTCGTTAACCCAATCTATATGCTGCACAAGGGAACAATGACGGTTGGTCAGGTCGCTGGCCAGCTTTTCAGGAACATCATGAGCAACGTAGCGCGCGCAGTGAGGCCAGAGCCCTTCATCGACCGGAGAGGTCGGCTAAGAGGAAATCTCCGAGGATTTGCAGACGTGCTCCGGGGCCGTCTTGAACCGGAGCGTGCGGCGGCGATCCGGCCCCCGGCAAAGACATAGTGCTGCGCAAGGTCACCATGGCAGAAGCCGCGCCACCGCAATCGGCCGGCGAGCCGTCCTCGACAGCAGCGCCATCGAAGCACGGGCGGTTTGCGGTGGTAGCGGTCGCAAAACCGCACAAACCAGATGAATGCTTGGACCCGAGCGGGAGCGAAAAGTTGTCGCCTTGTGCGCTGACGCTGCAGTGATCGTCGCTATGGCCGCGGGCGGCTTACAGAAAGCCGCTTACCTGCCGAGTATGCTAACCTCAATACTACTCGCGATTATCCTATTGCCTGAACCACGCTAGAGCTAGCTGACCAGTTGAGCCGAAGTCCGGAGTTGCAATAATGCTGACAACAAAAACCATTCTGGGCGCTGGTTGGACGGTTTCCTCCCGACTGGCGGGCCGCTTGGTGGCCTTCGTTACGGTTCTCTTCCTGGCCAGAGCGCTGACCCCGGCCGACTTCGGGCTGACCGCAATCGCTACGATCCTGATAGCTATCGTGGATACTGTGCTCGAGGTTCCGTTAATTCTGGCGTTGACAAGCCTGAAGTCCGTCACGAAATCTCACCTGGATACTGCCTTCACGTTGGGCGCCCTGAGAGGTCTTTTACTCTCCCTTGTCGTTCTCCTGTCGGCTTGGCCGTTTTCCCGCATTTACCACGACGATCGACTCATCCCCCTGGTTGCCGCACTTGCGGTCGGGCCAATAGCCCGCAGTCTCTATAATCCCGGTATGGCAAACTACGTTCGGCAAATAAGCTTTCGCCAAAATTTTATCGCGGAATTCCTCGGCAAAATAATAGCCTCTATGCTGGCAATCTCGGTCGTATACTTGGGAGGTGGATATTGGGCCATTGCAGTCAGCAGCGTATCCTCTAGTATTGCAACAACCTTCATTTCGTATCTTCTTGCGCCGTACAGGCCAGCATTCTCCTTGGCTAGGTTTCCGGAATTTTCGAAATTCCTCGGATGGTTCAGTACAGCGCAGATATTTGTAGCCTTGGGCTGGCAATTTGACCGGATATTGCTTGGCTACTATATCACCAAAGCTGATCTAGGGCAGTATACTATGGCAAGCGATGTGGCCGTCTTGCCCACGCAGAGTTTGATAGGTCCGGCCATGCAGCCACTTATGGCGGCATTCTCGAGGATCAATGACAATCGCGAGAGACTTCGAAACGCATACTTGAAGGCCTCGCGCTTTACGATGATGCTTGCGGCGCCGACATGCATAGGCATGTCGCTGACTTCGGATATGATTGTTAATGTGCTATTGGGCGCCAAGTGGACAGACGCGGCCATCTATTTGCAATGGATCGCTCTCTCGATTGTGCTCAACGCCTACTATCAACCTCTGCACTCTCTTGCACTTGCGACCAACCGAACGAACCTCATATTTCGATTGAGCTTCATAGAAGTATGCTCCAAAATTGTTTTGGTTTCGCTGGGGTTGTATTTTTATTCACTGATAGGCGTAATTGCCGCGCGCGTGGCAATGTCGGTGATCATGTTTATTTTGTCATTGCTAAGCGCGAGGTATCTGATTGGTATAAGAGTGGCTTCCGAGCTGGGCAATCTGTGGAAAGTGGGAGTGGCTTGCGCCGCAATGGCCTTCTTGGTTCTGATCTTGCGTCATGAATTAGCCGGAAGAGATCTTAACGCGTTCATCGAATTGAGCCTGACCGCCGCCTTTGGCGCGGTGGTCTACATCGGTGCGCTTTTCGTGCTTGGGGTCCGATTTAAAGGTTATCGCGAAGCGGTTGAGTGATCGATGAGGGCGGGTCCGGATCAGACTTCGCACACCGGAACGACACGACGTCTGCACGGTCTATTCATCCCTGGTTTAGCGGCGTGGCGTGCACGGATTCCGCTCTGGATCCCTCCACAAGGCCGCTCGATTGCCGTCGATCGACCCGCGTGGTGCGGGGGTCGATAGGCAGAGATGCATTGATGAATCACGGTGGCAGAAATGGAAATGGGTTGTTGGCCGGTGTGTCTGTGGTTAACGTCAAAGCAGATGGGCTGCGGGCGCGCATTCGGCTATGACGAAATGCCGATGTTCCGGCGGCCGGATCGGGGCTAGCGCGGCGCATGTCGAATGCCTTGCCAGGGCGACTTGCCCAGACCTGACACCACAACGTTGAACCACGTCGACACTTGAAGAACGCCGCATTGATCTCAGCGAGGAACTTGTCAGATGAATAACTCGCCTCTTGGCTTCTTGGCCGCCGCCCTCGTCACTTTGAATTTTCCAATGGCACACGCGGCTTCAGCGGAGACTTCCAGTTCCTGCGAACTCCGTCCTGTCATGATCGAGAACTTCGACGAGGAAACCGCCCCCAACCGTCGAATCGAAAGCATCTCCTCAAGTCGAACCGGTCCGGCGCGCTGGATCGCCCACACGCCTTGGAGCGGTGATTTTGGTGACGCGAGGTTCGCGGATCCGGGGCCGGGTGGCCCGTTCAACATCAAGGGCGGAATCCTCTCAATAACGGCCTCCAAGGATCTCGAAGGGCGATGGACTTCAGGCCTGATCGCCGCGGCCGATGCAACAGGCGCGGGCACAGGAACCCGCTATGGATATTTCGAAGCGCGTATGAAGATGCCACCGGGACCCGGCACTTGGCCGGCCTTTTGGCTCGTGTCATTGAAGCCGGCGGCTTCCCCTGAGGCTAGGGTTGAGGTTGACGTTATCGAGTACTATGGCCATTACACATCAGGCTATCGAGCCAACTTGCATGTTTGGCAGGACGGAAAACAAACCCTGGGGACCGGTGAGAAAATCGAGGTTCCCAATGGCGTCCTGGTCGATAGTTATCACACTTACGGCGTTGATTTGTCCCCGCAGGCCGTGGTGTTTTTTTTCGACGGAAAAAAGGTTTGGAGCCAGCCTACTCCGCCTGAATTGACGGGTCCTATGTACCCACTTGTCAATCTGGCGCTCGGGAGTGGATGGCCGATCGATAAAACCCCAAATCCCTCTACGCTGCTCGTAGACTACGTGCACGTCTACGGGCGTGATGCAGGACCACCGGAAGGCTGCCCTGCTGGCCCCCCTAAATCCCAATAAGCCGTACGGCCTCGGGAGTCGGCGTTTCAGGCCTGAAGCGGGCGACGTTTTCGTCCAGGCTTGGCAAGACGAACTCGTCAAGCGTTAGGTGTTTGGTCCCGGAGTCGTGGCGCTGTCCTGACACGCGAGTCCGAGGGAGCGCTAGGCAAACATTCCTCACGGCGGCGCCCGTACAACGCCGCACGTTTGATCCGAGCTCCAAGCGTCGAAATAGACGATCGGTACGGTAGTCTCACCCGCCGGTGCGAGCCGAACAACCCCTACGAAGTGGCGGTCTCGTGCAACGACCGTGGATGCTCCCACAGGACCGCAACCCCAAGGGCACAGTGCTCACACCGATTGAGGAGGTGATGATCGTCGGCTTCCGCCGGCGCACGCTGCATCCACTCGATTACGTTTTTGGCTGCCTGAAGGTCGGCATCCCAAAGCTTACGCGGTCCAGCCTCCACCGATGCCTGGTGCGGCACGGTATCTCTCGCCTGCCAGGAACTCGAAGTGAACGCCTCCAAACGCTGTCGGTTCGCAGACAAGACGATCGGCTACGTCCAGGTCGATATCTGCGGCCTTCGGCTACAACTTCCGCCGCATCCCGGCTGAGGTTTTTTTTGCGCCTCTCCCTGATCGTGAGCCTGCGCGGCTTCATCGTCCGATCAACCCTCTCAATCCCGCTTGTTAACGGACAACTACGTATCGAGCGCGTCGCCCGAGAGACTCTGGAGGGTTTACCAGCCGCCTCTTGCAAAGTTCACTGGCAGCCTTCATAGCACGTTTGAAAGGCAGACCGAGCCGTTATCGAGACATGATCTCGACGCATGTCTAACCCGACCGTACCCGCGCGTGACCACTGTTAGATCCTGGTGGATCTTCAGCCGCGAGAGCGGCCGATCGTGCATGCGCGCTGGCGCCCAAATTTGCCTCGCGGCTTGTGCTTCAATATAAGCACCTTTGATTTGTTTTGACTATGTTAACACACGGCTTGCCAATGGTGCTAGGCGATAATTACTCTCAGGTTTCATCAGCAGTCAGGATCAAATTTGCCCGGACATGACCAGACCTGACACCGAAAACCATTTGCAGAAACCTCGGTCGGAAATTTGCATGCCGGACGGTCCGAAGCTAGCCGTAATCATCTCCTGCTACAATTACGAGTCGTTCGTCGAACGCGCCATTCGAAGTGTCCTCGATCAGGGTCGACATGACTGCGAGGTCGTCGTCGTCGACGACGGATCGACGGACGGTTCATGGGACGTGATCAGCCGCTCCGGCGTGACAGCCTTCAAGATCGAGAACGGCGGCCAACGGGTCGCTTGCTTATTCGGCCTTGACCGGACCCGGGCGCCGTTCGTGCTGTTCCTTGACGCCGATGATGAGCTAAAGCCCGGCGCCCTCGGCACGATTATCGACCGGCTCGACTTGGGTGTCGCGAAGCTTCAATTTCCTCTCACGCGGATCGATGCAGACGGCAATGTCATTAGTGGCGCGCTTCCGTCACTCACGGCGTTCCGCGTTCGCGATGCCCTCGCTCGTCAGGTGCTCAAAAGCGGCATCTACAAATCCCCGCCGACCTCGGGAAATGTGTTCCGCCGGGATGTGTGTGAACTGCTTCGGGAAGCCAACTACGACAGTGCGGTCGATGGGGTTATTCTGTTCGCCGCGCCACTATTCGGCGATGTCGTCAGTATTTCCGAGGAGCTCGGACGCTACCGCATCCACGGCCGCAACGATTCCGGCCTCGGCCGTTTGCCTGACGCCGGCTCTCTCGAACGCGACATCAATCGCTTTCTGGCAAGGATGGAACATCTGCGCACGATCATACGGCGGGTTGAGCCGGACCAAGAACTCTTCGATCCCCGTGAGAGCTTCTATTTCCGCGAGCAGAGGTTCTTCCTTGAAATCGCATCCGGACGGCGTCCGCCGCTGACCACGCTGCCGGGACTGCTCTCAAAGGTCTTAAGCGAGCCTTTTTCGGTAAAGAACAAGGTCGCTATGGCCGTTTTCTTCTTTCTCGCCTCGGTGCTTCCAAACGACAGAGCAAAGGCTCTTCTCGCCTATCGACTTAAAACCGGGCATCGAACGGCACTCGGCTTCGCGAAGAAGATTATTGGGCGCGAACTCCGCTCCAGAACTGAGCCGTGAGGTGCCCCTAAAACCCCTCTGTTTCCTTCAGAGGCGAGCTCCCGGCAGAATCGACGCTCGACCCCGCAACTCCGAGCAAGATGCTCGGCGAAATTCCTGGCGTCAACTGCGACGAAGTGCGGATTCTGCCTTTAGAGTAGAGACACGTGCCGTTGGTTGGTAGTCAAAGCCGCCTTGACGTCCGAATGATTCGATTCCTCGCGCCCGTAACGCTGCGATGGCGTCGGCGGCTTGCTTGTCTGCTTTGTCGGTATAAACGGGATAAGCGTTCGAGACGACGTGACTACCCTCCAGCTTTAGATCTCCGACGAATAATCCGTTCTCTGACACGTGCCGCCTGAAGTCCCGCTCTGCCGTTTCAACCAAACCGGAAACATGATCAGCATTAACCTCGACCGCAAAGAACTCCCGACCATCAGATTTCCCATAAAAATCTGAATAGACTGTCAGGCGCTTCCACGAGCCGGTGTGAGAAAAATTGTACAGTACGGAGTCTTTGAAGCCTCGATCGCCCGAGAAACTGAAGAACAGGCTGATCAGAGTTACCGTCGGAAGCCTATTGTCAGAGGGCATGCCGCATAAATTCTGAATACGCTCAAGCGGTATGGTCGACACCACGCGGCTTGCAGCAACGCGTCGGCCTCCTGCCTCGAGGAAGAATACGCCATCCTTTTTTTGCAGGCCATGCATTTTCACTCCGAGGAGGAACGTCACGCCACACCGCTCTAGCCGCTGCACCGCGCCTTGGTAAAGGTAGGAAAAGCCTTCCCTCGGGCGAGCAAGCTGCTGATTGGGAGCTGACTTCGGAGCAGGCATCACCCAACGACAGAACGCGCCGCGTGGAGATGCGTGCTCTTTGATCCAAAGCATTCGCTTTTCCGCAAATTTTATATCGATCTTCTCCGCTGGAAGACCGTAAAAGCGCTTCATATAATTTCCTAATCCGGAGCGGTGTAGCAGCCGGGCGCCAATCCAATACTGAGCAAAGTCCCTCGCATTCCGCAATCGGCGACGAAAGATGCGCGCAAACAAAACAGACGACAGGATGCGGAGCCACTCGACAGGGCCGGCGGCTATGAGGTCATCTTTGATCGAAATAGGATATTGCGTAACCGCGCCCTGCGGGTTCAGTCGACCCCAACTCGGGTTGATTGGAACGTAAAGCGGCAGAATCTCAGGCAGGTGCGCTAGCAATGGTGAGTCATCTTGAAATATAAAGCTGCCTATATCGAACGTATATTTTCCAATGCTGCAATCGATATGGTTGCCTCCGATATGGGCGTACTCGTCAACAACGATTACATTCTGACAGCCCTCCTTCAGCAGGACAGACGCGGAGACAAGTCCGCTGATTCCGGCGCCCAAAATAATGACTTCAAAAGTATCTACCGTGCTGCGGCGATTTGCTATAGTAACATTAAGCATATGACTTCCCTTCGCAAAAACGGACAGACCGGAGGATCAAGAATGTGCTGCGTAGTATAATACATGGCTCGCGCCGGATCGCGCGTTGGTGAGGCAATTGCGGCAATCTAGCATCGTTGAAGCCAGCAAGCCAACTGCCCAGTCGGCGAAAGATGCAGCGTCCAAGTGGGCAGTTGTGCAATTCTTCGCCAAACAACCGCGCAGACCAATCGTGTATCGAGTTCACTGCCCCTGTCGGCACCCGAGCGTGATGTGTCAGTCACCGACGCGATTTCTTCCGAACAAGTCGACGCCGTGAACCCTCTACCGGGGTCCACATGCCCCCGATGAATTCGGTCGGCGAGCGCTCGATCGAGTGCTAAGCGGTTTGCATTAGCCTTGCCCAAGGGGCGTCGCCATTTTGAATTGCCTGCCGACCTCTTTGGCCCATTTGACGGAAGCCGCCAAACCCTCGTTCAATGAAACCTGCGGTTCAAAACCAATCTCCTTGGCTCGCAAAACGGAATAGGTGACGTTCATGCCATACATCCGGAGCTCTCCTTCATTGGGTCTGAGCCGCAGGTCGGCTTCGGTGCGATTGATTATCCCAGAAAGTACTCGATTGTTTCGGGCGAGTTTCAGCAGATGTGGATGCCGCCTGATGAGGTATCTTCCGACACTTCGGATCGGGCGCCTCAAGGCGCGCTGAAAAGCAGACGACGCCGACGGCTGTGAAAGCGGACCATACTCGAGCGCCCGGCTTAACCTCGCAAAATATTCGTTGAATGTCGGTATTTCGGCTCCATTGGCGTTGTATGCTCGGTTACGGCTAGATGGCCAACGAAACGTACGAGATCATTGACATAGATCAAGTTGGCGTTGCCTCACCGGCCGCACCAAGTTGTGTCAATTGACCTGCCATGATGCGTTTGATGTACAGGGTGGTCCACAGCTCGCTCTCGGGTCCATATACGAGCGTTGGCCGCAACACAGCGACAGTAAGCCGTGGGGAAGCCGCAGAGACCGACACAACTGCTCGGCCATCCACTTCTGTTGCCCGTAGAGGTTCACCGGAGGCACCGGAGACGTTTCCTCGGTGACGATACCGAGTGCGTCGCCATAGACGGCAACCGAGCTCATGTGAATCAGCCTTCTGACCCCCATTGCGGCCCCCCGATCGAGAAGAAGTCTCGTTCCCTCCACCGTCGGACCCGCGTCGATCCGGCTATGAGCACAATTGACGATTACGTCGATGCCGATCAGGGCGGCGTCCAGGGATTCCTTCCTCATCACGTCGCAGTGCACGATCTAGATCGGCAATTGCGCGAGGCTGCCGCCGCGCGTTCCGCGCATCACCCCGGCACGAATGTCCGTTGCGCCGGCGCGATAAAGAAGGCCAACTATCCCGCTGCCAATAAAACCACCGGCCCCGGTCACAAAAATCTTTGGCCAACGCAACGGCATAACTCCTGAGATCTCAACGCAACCGATGGCAGCATGACATCGGCAAGGTTGCGAACAGTCAAATACGAGCCGATTTCCCGCAACCGCCGATGAACATGATCGTTGCTATTTCCAGGAAGCACTCCAATAGGTCACGATATAAGCCTGAGGAAATAGCCAGCGCGCCTTGCTTCTATCGACTACGCCGTTCTCCTTGAACATCTTCTTTCTAAAAATCGTTTGTATGAAGTTATTCCAGTTCACCGGATACCAAACAGGTGGAGGAAGGATGGTGACGCGACCGAAATCACTGCTCGCGGCCTGAGCTTGCAATTCTGGCAAGCTCGTTGAGATTCGACCCAAAATCTCTGCCGCGGTATGTTGAATATAGAAATCGACGGCATCCTTGAGCAGGACAGGCCCCGTCAGCCACTCCGGCCGAAAATCTCGGGCGCCCTTGTTTTTCTGCAATTCCGCCAATCGTTCGGAAGCCAATGCAACGGCCAGCAGCCAGATCGCCTGCTTCGGCCTTGACGCCATGATCGCATTTGGGATGGAGTGTTCAAAGTCGTTGTCGTATCCCATGCGCCCAACCAGGACATCGCCCATCCCGCGCATTGACTCCAGCGGCCTTAGACATTCCGAATCCATATCGGCATAAAAGCCGCCGTAGACATATAAAAAGAAAAGCCTGATTATGTCGGCGCGAAATATCTCGCGAGAATAGCTGTTATATCGATCGAGAAACCACGAGAACTTCTCCTTTATGAATTGCCGATTGTCTGCGTCATCCCACAAGAAGCATCTGAAGTCGGGATTATTGAGAAGGAAGCTTCCTCTCCAGTATCGGTAGTTTGCCGGCATTTCATGGTGTGATTTCCAGGTTTGAAAAATGATCCTTGGAATCTGCGTCCGGTCGTCGGCTGGCTCGTCATCGGGGATGCCGAATTCCCCCACCGGCCCACCCTCGGATTCGATCCGATCCAGCGGCATTACGCGGCCGGTCAGGCTATACCATAACAGTCGATACGACGTTGGATCGCTGATTGCGTCTAGAACGCGTCGAACGCGCGGGCCTGAAAAATCCATTTCGAAACCTGTTTCACTCTGTCGGTGCGGGCGTTAAATCTCCCCGAAATATAACAATGAGCGGAGCGCCGCCCGCACCTCAATACAAGCAACTTGGAAATATAGGAAACGGTCTGATCGGCCTGCTGTCGGATCGGGTGCTGCCATATCCGCAGGCGTTGGGAACATATATTGCAGGCACAGGTTTTGCAATGTTCCTGGTTCGGCCGACTTGAGCCGTGATCTCGGATCCGGATCAAAAGGCGCTGGGGCTTCGTACCATCGAAGGAAAGTTCGATCGTGAAGTTGTAAGTATTCGCCGCGGTGATCATCGGCTTGATTGTCGGACCTGTCAGGGCCGCCGATCCCAACATTTTATCACGGCGCGAGCAGTCCGCCGGCTGGAAACTGCTGTTTACGGCGCGACGCTCCGAGGCTGGCGCGGGTTCAAGAGTGACGCTCCTGGAGACGGGTGGAAGGCCTCGGATGGTGAGTTAACGATGACGGGTGGCGCCGGCGACCTCGTGACGGTTGACGAATTCGGAGACTTCGAACTCAACCTCGAATGGAAAATCGGAAAGGGAGTGAACAGTGGAATCATCTACCGCGTGGGTATGAGCGAGTCGCAGACTTACGAAACGGGACCGGAATACCAATTACTGGATAACCCCAATACGCAAGAGAGTCCGGTCCATTTTGCCGGCGCGCTTTACGACCTGGTCCCGGCGGATGCGGACTACACGAAACCTTTCGGCGAGTGGAACAAAGCGCGCATCGTCGTTCGCGGCTGGAAAATCCGACACTGGTCAAACGGCACCAAGATCGTAGACGTCGATCTCGCAAGTCCGGAAGGTAAAAAGCTCGTCGCAAACAGTAAATTCGGAACGATGCCCAAGTTCGCGACTCTGCTTCGCGGCCATATTGCGCTCCAGGACCACGGTGGCCTTGTGAGCTTTCGTGGCATCAAGATTCGCAAATTGAATTAGCCTTGAATTAGCCTTGGCTCCGCTCTTTGAGATTCAGGTCCGACTGAACTGCGCGGCATCCTGTTGTCTGGCCTAAATCAGCATTAACACTAACCAGCTTGAGCTCGCTCCAGGTCGGTCTTTTCTGTTAGAGAATTGGCACTATGTTGCAATTCCGCGAAGCGGCGTTGCGGGTCGAAAGCAGCCTCCTCCAGCTTCGATCCACCGCATTGACGCCCCGAGGCAATAATTCAGGCGAAAGCATTTGATGAAGGTCGCAATCATTCACTACTGGCTCGTCGGTATGCGGGGTGGCGAGAAGGTTATCGAGGCGCTTTGCGAGATGTATCCGCAGGCCGACATTTTCACCCACGTCTACGTGCCGGAGATGGTCTCCGGCAGGATTCGGCAGCACCGCATTATTCCAACGTTCATCAATTCGCTGCCGCGCGCGAGCAAGATGTACAAGACATATCTTCCCCTGATGCCGCTTGCGCTCGAACAACTCGACCTGCGCGGCTACGACCTCGTCATCAGCAGTGAATCGGGACCGGCCAAGGGGATCATCGCGCCCTCCAAGGCGCTCCACGTCTGCTATTGCCACACGCCGATGCGCTATGTCTGGAACATGTATCACGACTACCGCAATAGCGCGGGCCGTGTGGCGCGGCTGATGATGCCGCCGCTTACGCACTACCTGCGGATGTGGGACGTGACGTCAGCCGCGCGGGTCGACAGCTTCGTTGCGAACTCGGCGACGGTTGCAAGGCGCATCCACCGATACTACGGAGCGGATAGCATCGTCATTCATCCTCCCGTCGACACCAGTGCGTTTTCGATCGCGGCTCCTTCCGAGCTTGGCGACCATTATTTGATGGCCGGCG
>WNFG01007490.1_pt1 | contig 11485 bp, 8 predicted proteins | sample 5400431 | NCBI WGS metagenome assembly WNFG01 (sample SAMN13153346, study PRJNA577476) | soil metagenome | isolation source: 120 cm saprolite under Douglas fir tree site 2 hole 3 replicate 2 | place: USA:California | collected 2015-04-18
GCCTCCGCTGGTTTCGCGGATCGCGCCGTCTGCGCCGCAGTCAAGCGTCACCCCTCGGATCGCTCCACCCTCTCCCGTGGCGAAGACTTCGCCCTCGCTGCACACCGTCATTATTCAACCCGGCGATTCGCTCTGGAAGCTCGCGCAGCGAAACCTCGGCCATGGCTCGCGCTGGCAGGAACTTCTGGCGGCTAACCCTGGCATCGTGAACCCCACGCGCATCGCCGCCGGCACGGAAATCATGATACCCGCCAGAGTCACCGGCTTGAAATCCGACCTGAAGGCTACTGTTAAGCAGGGCGACACGCTTTCGAGCATTGCGCGAGTAACCTACGGCCGCGCCGCCGCGTGGCGCTGCATCGCGCAGGCGAATCCCGAAATCGCGGACGCCAACCGCATCTACGAAGGTCAGCAACTGCTACTGCCCTTCAACTGCAAGCAGTAATCTCCCAATTCCTCTCTGCGACTCCTCCGCATCCTCTGCGCCTTTGCGTTGTTTTTTTCGCTGCTGACGCCCCCTCAGCCATGAAGGTTGACGCTCGGCAAGAACTTCGGAGCTTTACGGACCTTCGTCGCCTGCTCAAACGCATACGCCAACCGAATCAGCACCGGCTCGCTCCAGGCCCGGCCAAAGAACGAAATCCCCACGGGCATGCCGAATACGAATCCCGCCGGAACGGTAACATTCGGGTAGCCTGCCACCGCCGCTGCTCCCGAGCTGCCTCCGCCAAAGTGGTCGCCATCGATCAAGTCCGTCAACCAAGCCGGTCCGCCCGTCGGTCCCACCAGCGCGTCCAGATTGTGCTTGTCGATCGTGGCGTCGATGCCCTCTTTGCGCGCCAGTTGATGGTTCTTTTCCAGCGCCTCGATGTATTCCTTGTCGCTGAGCGGCCCCTTGGCCTCCGCCTTCAAGAAAAAGTCCTGCCCAAAGTAAGGCATCTCTTTCTCGCGATTCTTCTCGTTGAACTCGATGATGTCCTTCAGTGTTTTAACCGGAGGATTAAATCCCGGGCGCGCCAGATACGCATTCAAGTCCGCTTTCAGCTCATACATGAAAACGGTCGATTCCGTCTCGCTCCACTTTCCTGCCGTTTCGATCTCCACCGGATCAACCAGAATCGCGCCCTCTTTCTTCATCGCCTCCAGCGCCGCTTCCATCACTTTGTCGACCGCGTCCATGAACCCGAAAGTCTTGCGCACCACGCCAATCCGCGCGCCGCGCAACCCGTCGGCCTTGAGAAATTGAGTGTAATCCGTGAATGATTTTCCTTGGCTTTCCGCCGTCGCGCGGTCCTCGGAATCCACGCCGGTCAGCGCCCCCAACACCGTTGCCGCATCGCGCACCGTGCGGCACATCGGCCCTGCGCCGTCCTGGCTATGCGAAATCGGCACGATCCCGCGGCGGCTCACCAATCCCACCGTGGGCTTGATCCCCACCAAACCATTCGCCGAAGACGGGCACACAATCGACCCATCCGTCTCCGTGCCAATCGCCGCTGCGCAAAAATTCGCGGAAACCGCCGCGCCCGACCCAGAACTGGATCCGCAAGGATTGCGGTCCAGGGCGTACGGATTCTTGGTCTGCCCGCCGCGCCCGCTCCAGCCACTGGTCGAGTGCCGCGAGCGAATGTTCGCCCACTCGCTCAGGTTGGTTTTCCCCATGATCACGGCACCCGCTTCGCGGAGCCTTTGGACCACAGTCGAATCCTTTGGCGGCTTCGACCCAACCAGCGCCAGCGACCCCGCCGTGGTCATCATCTTGTCGGCCGTATCGATGTTGTCCTTGATTAACACCGGAATCCCATGCAGCGGCCCCCGCGCTCCCTTCTCCTTCCTGTCTCGGTCCGAGGCCTCCGCAAGAGCCAGCGCGTCCGGATTCAACTCGATGACGCTATTCACCGCCGGCCCATGTTTATCAAGCGCCTCAATCCGCGCCAAATACTTCTCGGCAATTGCCCGCGCCGTGTACTTCCCCGCCTTCATCCCTTCCTGCAGCTCCGCAATCGTAATTTCCTCAAACTCAAACGTCGGCACGCCAGGCAAACTCTCCGGACGTTCGCGAGCTCCGCAGAAACGCTCTCCGTCCCTTTTCGTTTTTCAATTTCTAGCTCCTCCTCTTGAGCATCGCCAAAACGCAGCGATATTACGACAAGCGTGCCACAGCCGAGATGTCATTTCCGTGTCTCATACTATCGGTCTGGGGGGCTTATTTGTAACGTCGATGTAACTGTTCAAAACTTTTGTTAAGCCATTATGCCATTTCGTAGTTCATCCAAATTTCCGTATCAGCCCCCTTGGTAGATAACCCCTGTCGCCCGTTCTTGCAGTCACTAACCCACTCACTTTGCTGGCCTTGTCGCCCCGCAAAGGAATCCCACGTCTGGCCCTGTGATTGCTGCCAACAAGTTAGCTCCGTGGAAACGCAGTGGTGGCGTTCCCATCCAAGACTAAACAGGCATGGCAGTCGCAGCACGCGCAACCCGTCTCGTGGGGTCAAAGCACGCTTATATTTTGTCGCCAATCAGAGGACACCGCAGCCCTAAGTGGCACGGTGACAGACCCTTCAGGGGCGGGCATACCGAATGCGAAGGTCGTCGCCGCAAATCAGGCCACCGGCGTCGCATCCGTCACCCAGACCGACGCCGTGGGCTCCTATCTCTTCCCTGCGCTTCCCATCGGCGTTTACCGGATCGAGGTCCGTTGCTCCGGCTTCCAGACTGCCTCCCTGGCTAACCTGAAACTCGATGTAGCAACAGCCGTCACTCAAAATGCTCAACTGAAGCTCGGAGTGGCTACAGAAACACTTGAGATCACGGCCGACGCCGCGACTGTCGACACTGCCACCACGAGCATAGGGCAGGTGATTAACGACAAGACTGTCCAGGAAATTCCGCTAAACGGCCGCCACTTTACCGATCTCAGTTTGCTCACGCCGGGCACCGTGACACCGCCAGCTAATGGCTTTCTATCGGCACCGCTTCGCGGCCAAGGATCATTCGGAATCAATACGGCAGGCCAACGCGAAGATACGACCAACTGGTTGGTCAACGGCATCAACATGAACGACAACGTTCAGAACCAGATTACCTTCCAACCGCCGATTGATACGCTTGCGGAATACAAAATTGATAACTCCGCTTTTCCCGCAGAATACGGGCGGAATGCAGGGGCTATCGTAAATCTCGCCACGCGCTCGGGAACCAACGATTATCACGGGGAACTGTTCGAGTTCTTCCGGAATAACGCTCTCGATGCGCGGAACTTTTTCAATGACGTAAGCGGCCCTCAGGCTCCGTTTCAAAGAAATGAATTTGGCGCTGACTTCGGGGGCCCCATTAAGAAGAACAAGGTGTTCTTCTTCCTCGCTTACGAGGGCATTCGTCAGCACCAAAAGATCACAGTGTCCCCGGCTGTCCCTAGCCTCAATGATAGGGCGGGGGTCACTTCGGCTGCCGTGAACAGTCTGTTGGCTCTTGTCCCAAAGGCAAACTTTGCGCGAAGCGGCCCAGGGATCACCGACAATCCGGCCAACCCCGTCACCTGGACAGGTTTCACCGGCGCCGCCCTCGCCAATGTGAACCTCAACCAAGGGTCGGCTGATATTGACGTTGAATTAACAAGCAAAGATCGCATCCACGGCTACTATGTAGTGCAAAAGGATCTTCGGCAAGAACCCACCGCGAACACGAACGTCCCGGGGTTTGGCGATACCCGAGATGGTTTCCGTCATCTTATGACGATCAGCGAGGACCACACGTTCGGCCCGGCCCTGGCGAACACGGTGCGGTTAGGTTTCAATCGCATTCATCTCACTTTTACGCCCACGGCGCTGGACCCCAAAGCCTTCAATATCAATCTCCCCGCGGGCTCTCCTCCGGGGGGCGTGGGATTACCGAATATTGTCGTGTCCGGCTTTATGACTTTTGGAGGCCCTCCGGGTGAGCCGCAGGGACGTGGTGACACAACGGGAGTCTTGAATGACACGTTGAGCTGGCTGAAGGGGCGTCACTCTTTTGCATTTGGAGGAGAAATCCGGCGGGCCTACAACGACAATATCGCGGAGAATGTCGGCAGTTTTACCTTCGTGCAAACAGGTTCCGCCTCCGCAGGCACGTTCCGGACCGCAATGCAAAACTTTCTAAGCGATAGAGCTTCTGCTTTTACCGTCCTGCTCGGCTCCGGAAACGATAAGATCCTCCAGCCATCGTATGACGTGTTCGGCCAGGATAGCTTTAAGTGGAGGCCCAACTTTACTCTTAACATCGGCCTGCGATATGCATGGAACTCCTCGCCCTCAGAGGCGAAGGGCCGCTTCACTCAATTCGATCCCGGGACCGGGACTCTCGTCGCAGCAAGTCAGCCGTATCAAACGAATAATATGAATTTCCAGCCGCGCGTGGGGTTTGCGTGGGACCCGTTCAAGAACGGCAAGACTTCGATCCGGGCCGCCTACGCGATCCTTACTCAGACTCCCACAACAAACATCGTAACGGGTTTGAGCGGTAATCCACCTTTCGCAGTACCAATCTCGATCAATGCAGGGGGGTCCATTACCCTGGAGAATCCCTCCAACTCGCTGAGGTCCACTAGCTTGGGTCCCGCAGCCGTCAATTCCGGTTTTAATGACATGTATTCTCAGGACTGGAACCTGACCATCGAGCGTCAACTGAGTTCCACCATGGGGTTAACCGTCGCTTACGTGCGCTCGAAGGCCACGCACCTTCAGTTGAATCAGAATATCAACCAGCCGTTCGTGAGGAATGGGTTGTACGGATCAACTCGGCCCTTCCCGACACTTGCGACCACGAGCAGCATCCTGCCGGCTCAGTGCGCGCCTCCGAATCCACCTTGTACGCTGGCCAACATCAACCAGGTGAATAGTGTGGGCAATTCAAATTACAACGCGCTTTGGGTCACGTTTCAGAAACATCTTTCGCGAGGCATCGAGTTTCTTACTTCCTATACCTACTCGAAGTCCCTTGACTACAACTCCTTGTCCACCGCAGAAAGCATTCCGCTGCAGAACGCCTACAACCCGCGCGGCGATTACGGTCTTTCGGAATTCGACGTTCGTCACCGCTTCGTTTTCAGCGGATTTTACCAGTTACCTTTCCACGCGAATCGGCTCGTCGGCGGATGGGAACTCGGCATCATCACGCAGGCCCAGACCGGCAATCCGCTAACTCCGCTCATCTCGATCAACCCGGGAGTTACCCTCACAGTCCGTCCAGATGTGACCGGACCGGTTCACGTGACAGGCGATCCAGCTCAGTGGTTTTCAAATCCCGCCGTCTTCGTGTCGCCTTGCGTTGGGGCAATTTGCCACCCCGGCAATTTGGCCCGCGACGCGATCACCGGACCCAATTTTGTAAACACGGATTTCTCCGTCATCAAGAACACCAAGATAACAGAGAGGTTCAATCTGCAGTTCCGGACAGAGATGTTTGACGTTTTCAATCATCCTAACTTCGGTAACCCTGGCCTGGTCGTCGGGGGTTCGACGTTCGGTCAGGTCAGAGTCAACGGCACGCGGTTTCCGACCGGCGACTTCGGCTCTGCAAGGCAGATTCAGTTTGCTTTGAAGCTTCGCTTCTAACGGTCGCTGAGGTTTCTTCAGTCGGGGCACTGAAATTTCGGCCACATCTGTTCTTGTAAAGGAAGATGGGAGAGTTTATTATAGAAGGTGGATGGCGCTCAACATCAAGGACGAAGAAACCGACAAGCTCGCTAGAGAGGTCGCCGAGCGCGCCGGCGAAAGCCTCACGGAGGCGATCCGTATCGCCCTCCAAGAACGGCTTCAGCGCCTCTCGGGCCGGTCGCGCGCAGCCACGCAGCGCGAGAAGATCTACGAAATTCTTGAGCGCGTAGACGCCCTGCCCCGCAAGACCGATCTAACCGACGACGAAATCCTCGGCTACGACGAACACGGGATTCCCCGCTGACTTCTTCTGGCCATGGTAATCGACAGTTCAGCATTAATCGCGATTCTACTTAACGAAACGGAGCGCGAACGCTTTCTGGATTTGATTCTCGCTGCTGAGAGAAGACTTCTTTCAGCAGCCACCGCTGTGGAAGCAGGAATTGTACTCGAGTATCGCTCGTCGCAAATTGCTGTTCGCGAGTTCGATCTTTTTTTGCACCAAGCTGGCATCGAGATCGTCTCCGTAGACGCCAACCAAGCTGATCGAGCCCGCATCGCCTTCCGCAAGTATGGGAAGGGACGCCATCCTGCCGCACTGAACTTTGGAGATTGCTTTACACACGCCCTCGCCGCGGTTTCGGGAGAGCCCGTTTTAGCCAAAGGGAGTGAGTTCGCGCAGGCAGGACTCAACGTTTGCATATGATTCATCGCCAATTGCCCGTCCTTCACAGCCGCATTTTTCGCTAGAATAGAGCGCGAGGAATCTGCATTGATCCATCGCCACGTCTTTCATAACGACAGCCTGCTGCCCATAGAAAAAGTCCGCCTCTCCCCCGGACAAGCCGGCTTCATTTGCGGCTGGGGCCTTTTCACCACCATTCGCATCTCCCGCAGCGAAGCCTTCGCCTACGAGCGCCACTGGCGCCGCCTCGAAAAAGACGCCGCCCTCATCCGCCTCCCCATGCCCTACACCGCCGCCAAGGTCCGCATGCATCTTCACGAAGTCATTCGCGCCAACAATGTCACCGAAGGCTGCGCGCGCATCTATCTCGTCTACAACCAAGTCGGCTTCTGGCGCAGCGACGAGCCGCAGCCGCAAGTCGACCTCATCATCTATTCCGCGCCGCTCCCCGAATATCGCGAACCGGTCCGCCTCGGTCTCCGCCCCCACGGCCGCCACGCCGCCTCTCCCCTCGCCGGAGTAAAAAGCATCTCCTGGCTTCCCAATGTTTGGGCCGTTGCCGAAGCGCATAAGGAAGGTTTCGACGAAGTGGTCCTCCTCAACGAGCGCGGCGAAGTCGCCGAATGCACCGCCGCCAACATTTTCACCGTCAAAAACGGCAAGATTTACACGCCGCCGCTAAACTCCGGCTGCCTCGAAGGCGTCACCCGCGGCATCCTCTCCGAAATCGCTCCCGAAGCCGGCATCAACGTCGTCGAGCAAACCCTCCGCACCGAAGATCTCTACTCCGCCGACGAAGTCTTCATCTCCTCCACCAATCGCAACATCATCGGCGTGGGCGAAATCGCCGGCCACAAAATCGCCGCTGCCCCCGGCCCCATCACCCGCCAGGTCGAAGATCTGTTCGTCACGCACGTGACCGACTACGTCACTCGCCGCCACGCCGCCACTTCCCGCTAGCTCCCTGGTTCACGCCCGAAACCGTTTCATTGACGCTTCTCGGCCGTCTCACTAACATACGGCACACCGGCCCGCCCTACAGCAACCTTCATCAGGAGGTCCCATGGCATCGCTAAGCAAAAGCGCCTTGATTACCGGGAGTTCTCGGGGCATTGGCAGAGGCATCGCTCTGAAGCTCGCCGAGCAAAAAGTAAAGATCGCCGTCAACTACGTTAAAAATGAAGCCGCCGCGAAAGACACCCTCGCCAAAGTTCGCGAAAAAGGTTCCGACGGATTTGTGGTGCAAGCGGATGTCTGTCAGCCTCAGGAAATCCAACGCATGTTTGCTAAAGTAAAATCCGAGTTTGGCAATCTGGACATTTTCGTCAGCAATGCTCGCACCGAAGTGCCCTCGTTTTACAGCGGTCCCATGGACATCACTTTGGACCAGTGGGACACTGCCATGAATTCCCAAGCAAAAGCATTCCTGGTCGGAGTTCGCGAAGCCGTCGCTTTGATGAAAGAAGGCGGCCGGATTATCGCCATCACGTATGCTCCCGGTGGCCGCACCGGAAGCTGGCAGCCCTGGGTGGCCATGGGTTCGGCAAAAGTTGCGATGGAATCGCTTTGCAGGTATTTCGCGGTCGCCCTCGCCACGCGTGGAATCACGGTCAACTCTATTAGTCCGGGATGGATCGAAGACAGCGTCCTCAACACCTTGCCCCAACAGGCGCAGCAAATGATTCACGAATGGCACGCGAGCGGTTGGACGCCCATGAAGCATATCGGGCGTCCTGCCGACATTGGCAACGCCGTCGCCCTGCTCTGCTCGGAGCAAGCAAGCTGGATTACTGGACAGCTCCTCACCGTCGACGGCGGTTCCTCACTTATGGACCCGGGTCTGCCCCTGGCCCTACAGCTCGGATAACATGACTCTCCGCCTCGTCACGACCTCACGCGAGCATGCCACTTTCTTCACCAGCTGGCGCAACGCCACCGCCTATGGTGTACTTGTCTTTGCAGACTTTCGGACCTTTTCACACCGTGCCGAACTCGTTCCCAGATAGCACCACGACCACCGCCGCCGCGCCACCAGACTGGCGCGCAGACACCGCATGGCATTCCTATGCGGTCCGTGTGCCTCGCCGGCCCTCCGCGAAATCCCTGCTTCTCGCCTGCCTGCTGTTTCTCCTGACCCTTTGCACCTGCCTCGTCGCCGGCACGCATTTCGCCGCCGCCTACGCCCACAACGAAGCCGTCTCCTGGGACGAATTCATTCGCGCCTTTGCGCTCGTATATCGCCAACCGCTCGCGTTGGCCGCCGGACTCCCCTTCGCCCTAACCTTGCTCGCGATTCTGCTCGCTCACGAACTCGGCCACTTTTTCGCCTGCCGCCATCACCACATTCATTCCAGCTATCCTTTCTTCATTCCTTTCCCCACGCTGATCGGCACGCTCGGCGCGTTCATCCTCATCCGTTCTCCCATTCGCACCACGCGTGCGCTTTTCGACGTCGGCGCTTCCGGCCCTCTCGTCGGCTTCCTGGTCGCCGTTCCCGCGCTCGTCTACGGCATCGTCCACGCCAAGTTTGTCCCCGGCCTCGCCGTCCCCGCCGATAACAAAATCATCCTCGGCGCTCCGCTAATCCTCCATCTCCTCGCGCCGATTTTTCACCATGGCGCCAACGCCGCGAGCCTCCTTCTTCATCCCGTCGGCCGCGCCGCCTGGGTAGGACTTTTCGCCACTTCGCTCAATCTTCTTCCCGCCGCACAACTCGACGGCGGCCACATCCTCCGCTCCGTCAACCAGCGCGCTCATCGCGCTTCCTCGATCCTTCTTCCGCTCCTCCTGATTTTTCTCGGCTTCCGCTTCTGGCCCGGCTGGTACATCTGGGCCGCAACGCTGATCGCCATCCGTTTTCTCCGCTCGCTTCCCATTTACAATCCCGAACCGCTGGACTCCCGCCGCCTAGCCGTCGCTTTCCTCTCCCTCCTGATTTTCCTCCTCAGCTTCATGCCCGCCCCCTTCCTCGACCGCTAAACAACGCACCAATAAGATGAGCTGTCATCCTGAGGCTCGCCGCCTTTTGGCGAGCCGAAGGACCTCAACCGCTCCCCAAGCAGCACCTCACAGTGGGACAGCCATTTCTGGCTGTCCGCCTTTCTCATCTCTGCGTCCCTCCGCGCACTCAGCGCCTCTTTACCCTGAGCCTCGAAGGGTGCGTTGGCTTTTCTCTTCTTCTTTCCCAAGTCTCCCACTATCATGCCCCTCGAATGCCCTCCCTCGTCCGCACCCTCCGTGAACGCGACCTCTTCCTCCTCTTCATCGGCTCCGTCATCGGCTCCGGCGTCTTCCTCACTCCCGGCCTAATCCTCCGCCAACTCGACGGCTCCGTCGGCTTCTCGTTCCTCGTCTGGATCATCGGCGGCGTCCTCTCCCTCCTCGGCGCGCTCACCTACGCCGAGCTCGCCGCCGCCAATCCCGAAGCCGGCGGCCTCTACGTCTTCATCCGCGATGGCTTTGGCCGCATGTCCGCCTTCCTCTATGGCTGGTGTCTGTTCCTGGTAATCGCCAGCGGTTCCGTCGCAGCCCTGGCCCGCGCTTTCACCCGCTATCTCGCCGAAATCATTCCTCTCACGCCCGTCGAAGCCACCCTCGTCTCCATCGCCATGATCGCCGTCGTCACCGCCGTCAACGTCTGGGGCACGCGCAAGAGCTCCGACCTGCAAAACTGGACCACGCTCATCAAAGTCGGAATCATCGTCGTCCTCAGCGCCGTGCTTCTCTCCCTGGGGCGCCACATCTCCGAAATTCCCGCCGCCAGGGGCTCGTCACAGACGGGCTTTACTCTCCTCTCGAGTTTCGGCTTGGCCATGATCAACGTCCTCTGGGCCTACGAAGGCTGGCAGTTCGGCACCTACAGCGCCGGAGAAGTCATCGAGCCGCAAAAATCGTTCCCGCGCGCCTTCCTTCTCGGCTCCCTCACCCTCACCGGTCTCTACCTGATCGCCATCGTCGCCTATCTCAGCGCCCTCGGCCCCGCCGCGTCCACCGCCAGCGAAGCCATCGCCGCCACGGCCGCCACCGCCGTCCTCGGACCCTGGGCCGGACGCGCCATCGCCTTCACCATCCTCATCTCCACCTTCAGCGCCGCCAACAGCGTCATCCTCACCGCCCCCCGCGTCTTCTACGCCATGGCCAACGACAATCTCTTTTTCAAAAAATTGGCCGAGGTCCACCCGCGCTTCCGCACCCCTGCTAACGCAGTAATCGCCCTAGGCGTCTGGTCCGCCGTCCTAGCCAGCGCCGGCAAATTCGCCGAACTGATCGGCGGCGTCATCTTCATAGGCTGGATCTTCTACGGCCTAGGCGCCGCCGCCATCTTCCCCATCCGCCGCGCCTCGCGAGGTAGACCTCTCCCCTACCGCGTCCCCGGCTACCCCGCGACCCCCCTAGTCTTCGTCTTATCCGCCGCCGCCATCGTGGCCAACGCCATCTATCTCGCCTGCAAGGATCCCAGCCAGTTCATCCACCTGGCCATCGCCATCATTCTGTTCGTCCTAGGCCTACCCGCCTACCTCTTCTGGCGCCGCCGTTCCTCCTAAATATGGAGTGCGGCGGACTTGCCGCCGCTCTTACCAAGCGAACCCCTGCTCCCAACTCACTGCGAGCCACGATCGCGCACCGGCGATGGAAGCCCCTGACTTCAGCTCTGACACAACCGCTCGCCCAAAATCGGCTTTTCTCTCGCCGTCTTCCTTGTAGCGGCCGCCGAGACCCGCATTGACGGGAGAGAGATGCTTTTCAGCGAGAAGCAACACGCTTCGTTTATCGGGATAATTTTCGTTTGCGGGCGTCGCCGTGCTTACTCTTTGGGACTGTCTGCGCCTTCTTGCGGCGCGCGGGTAGAGTTTGGTGCGAATTTTGCGGCTAACTTTGAGATGACCTTCGCCTGGATCGCTACATTGAAAAACAAATGCAAGATCCTGAGTTTCGAGACCTGGTGGAAAAGGAAGTCGCGGCTCTTGAGGTAGGCATTCAGATTGCCCAGCTGCGAGAAGCGCTAAAGATGAATCAAACTCAGCTTGCCGCGCGCGCGGGAATGAACGCCTCCAAAATATCGAAGATTGAGAGTTCGCCGAAAAACGTAACGCTCAATACGCTCACCCGACTCGCCCTGGCGCTCAACCGAAGGATTAAGATCGACTTCATTCCCGTGAGTG
>WNFG01009195.1_pt1 | contig 11484 bp, 11 predicted proteins | sample 5400431 | NCBI WGS metagenome assembly WNFG01 (sample SAMN13153346, study PRJNA577476) | soil metagenome | isolation source: 120 cm saprolite under Douglas fir tree site 2 hole 3 replicate 2 | place: USA:California | collected 2015-04-18
GAGTTCGAGCAGGCGGGCGAAGCAGCTGACTTCATTTTTTCTCAGACGGTTCTGCGGCCCAAGATTGCCTTGGTTCTGGGATCCGGGCTTGGCGCCTTCGCCGACGAATTCACCGATGCTTCGAGAATTCCCTACGCGAAAATTCCTCACTTCCCCCAATCGACTGCCATTGGCCATGCTGGAAAGCTTGTCATCGGAAAAGTGGGAGCCATTCCTGTCGCGGGCATGCAAGGTCGCGTCCACCTTTACGAAGGCTATTCCGCGAAGGAGGTGGTCTTTCCCATCCGCGTTTTCGCGCGCATGGGCGTGAAGGCCGTGATCCTCACTAACGCTGCCGGAGGCATTAAACGCGAATTCTCTCAGGGACGCCTCGTGGTCCTCAGCGATCACATCAATTTGCAGGGAGTCAATCCGCTCACTGGACAGAACGACGAGCGTTTCGGCTTGCGCTTCCACGACATGACAGCGGCGTACGACCGCCGATTTCGTGAAATGACCGTCGGTGAAGGAAACCGCATGGGCATAGGAATATATGAGGGTGTATACGCGGGGCTCCACGGGCCGAGTTATGAGACTCCAGCGGAAATACGCTACTTGCGCGCGATCGGCGCCGATCTGGTGGGCATGTCCACGGTTCCGGAAGTGATTGCCGCGCGGCACAGCGGCATACGCGTGCTGGGCATTTCCTGCGTGACGAATGCGGCAGCAGGAATTCTGGATCAGCCGCTCAATCACTTGGAAGTCCTGGAGACGGCCGAGCGCGTAAAAGGACAATTCATCGGCTTGTTGAAGGCGGTCATTCCGCGAATCGCGGAGGCTATCGCATGAGCGAATACGATACTCTGATTTCGGCCGCCCGGCAGGCGAGGGAAAACGCGCATGCGCCGTACTCAAATTTTCGAGTGGGCGCCGCTCTGCGTGCAACCTCGGGAAGAATTTTTGGCGGCTGTAACGTCGAGAATGCCACTTACGGCCTTACCCTTTGCGCCGAGCGGGTCGCCATCTTCAAAGCCATCAGCGAAGGCGAGCGCGGCTTCGACGCTATTTCCGTGGTCACCGACACCGACACACTTACACCTCCGTGCGGCGCATGCCGTCAGTTGATTTGGGAATTCTGCGGCGACGTCCCCGTAATCCTCGCGAACCTCAAGGGCAAGACCGAGATCATGCAGATGAAAGATTTGTTCCCCAAACCCTTCGACTCCTCCAATCTATAGAAGGGGAAAAGCTGAAATGGAAACTTCAGGCGCGAAACATAAGTCAATCTTAGCGGTCGCATTTTTTTGTGCGATGGGACCCAGTGTGATTCTTTCCCCGCGCGCGCAGACGCCTTCCAAGGAGGCTGTGTCTGTCGACCTGGTGATCACCGGGGGCACGATCGTCACGATGGACACGAGTCGCCGAATCCTTGACGACGGGTTTATCGCCGTGCGTGGAGACGAGATTGTGGCCATCGGATCTGGCCCCAGCGCGGGCTCCCGCTTTGCGCCAAAAGGAATGAACGCCAAGCTAAAGATCGATGCCCGCGGCAAGCTGATTCTCCCGGGATTCATCAACGGCCACACCCACGTCCCGATGACTCTGCTCCGCGGCTTGCGTGACGACGTGACTCTCGACGAGTGGCTGACGAGATTCATTTTTCCCGCTGAAGCGAAAAACGTAAACGAGGAGTTTGTGCGCTGGGGCACGCGCCTTGCCGCGGCCGAACAAATCCGCGGCGGCATCACCACTTTCGCCGACATGTACTACTTCGAAGATGCCATCGCCGAAGAAACGCAGGCCGCCGGCATGCGCGGCGTGCTGGGAGAAACTATCCTCGACTTTCCTGCCCCAGACAATAAGAGCAACGCGGCCATGCTCGAATACACGGAAAAATTCCTGAAACGCTGGCAGGGCGACCCGCTGATTCATGCCGCGGTCGCGCCTCACTCCATGTACACCTGCTCGCAAGCCACGCTTCAGGATTCCGCCGCGCTCGCCAGGAAGTACAAAGCGCCGATCCTGATTCACATTGCGGAGACGAAGAAAGAGTTAAACGACAGCCGGGAGAAAAATGGCACCACGCCGGTGCAGTATCTCGACAAACTCGGCATTCTCGGCCCAGACGTGCTCGCCGCGCATTGCGTCTGGGTGGACGAAACGGACCGTAAAATCCTCGCGCAGCGGCAAGTGGGTTGCGTGCACAATCCTTCCAGCAACATGATGCTGGCCAGCGGCGTTGCCCCTGTGATTGAGGAGCGAGCCTCAGGAATAGCCGTGGGCCTCGGCGCCGACAGCCCGGCGGGCAGCAACAATGATCTGAACTTGATGGAAGAAATGGACCTCGCGGCGAAGCTGCAGAAGATCACCAAAATGGACCCGCGAGCGCTGGGCGCAAAAGCTGTCGTCGAGATGGCCACTATCGAGGGTGCTCGGGCCCTGCATATGGAAAAGGAAATCGGCTCGCTCGAAGTGGGCAAGAAAGCCGACATTATTTTGATTGACCTCGATGCCCCGAACGCCGTACCCATGTACGACGTCTATGCGCAACTGGCCTATGCTCTGAAAGGAAGCGACGTGGAGACGGTTATCATCGGCGGCCGCGTGGTGATGCGAGACAGAAAACTGCTGACGGTGGATGAGCCGGCGGTGATTGCCAAGGCCAGGGAATTCAAAAGCAAGGTCGAGGCCTCGCTGAAGTAAACCAATAAGAGTTGAACTCAGAAAACCTCAGAACGCACTGTGGAATCAACAATACAGGTACGCCCTCAGGACTTGGCGTAGCAGACCCCGCAGCGGAAGCGTCTCTCCTGCTTCAGTTCCGTGACGTGGACGATGTGCCCTCGGACGAAAATGGACTGTGTACCCGGTGAATAGGGCACGGCCACTTCGATCTCGGTTTGTGGAACATATTCTTTCCGGCTTTTGAATCCTATGCCGCCTCGGGACATGTCTTCGCATGTCACGATATCGTCGCCAAAGGCGTAGCTCCGGATGCAAGCTTTGAAATTCACTTTAGTGCGTACGTGCTTCCGTTTATTTTCGATGCGCGCCGCAGGCTCCATCTCTGGTGACGCGTGCGGGAGCGCCTCAACAAGCTCCGGTCTTTCCTCACCTTTCGGCGGGGCTATTTCCGGTGGAACTGGTTCGCCGCTGGCATTGTCAATTGCCCGCCTCCAATACGTTGATGACCCGCAGTTCCTGCAAGTGCGAACAATTCCTTCGTTGACCAGGTACACGTCCGATTCCAAATCGCTTTGCTCAACCATTTCGCGGGTCTTGCAGCCGCTGCATTGAAGCAGCACGCGGCTGGCCTCTCTTTCAGACTCCGTCATGCTGGGGAATTGGATGTCCCAGAGGTCCGTCTCCGGGTTCAGGAAGGCCACGCCGTAGGTGTAGGTTTTGCCTTGAGCACCGAGATTGCCGACCACGCGAACCTCAGCCTCTTTGTTGCTGTCGAGCCTGCGGAGGATTAATTCTTGTTCTGCGGAAAGCGCATATTGCGAAACGATGCCGGCACCGTGGCGGCTCAGCACGACCGTCTTGGTCTGCTCAGAAAACATCTTGCCCTCCATGTCGCTGCCCACCAGCAGAATTGCAATTTCTTTGGGAATTCGGGTGCTGCGACGCGCGCCTTCTGGAGGCATCCCTGCTCCACGCTGAGGTTGTCCAGGAACTGCAAAATGTTACTTGGATATCTCAGTGGAAGTCACGACTATTCAGAAGCCTGTTTTCTTGCGCTCAACAAGCCGCAGCAGACCCAAGGCGCCGGTGAAACACACGTCTTCGCAGCGTCCGCAACGGTCGACTATTCACACGCGTATCCCGGGATGGGATTGCAGTTTAGGAGAGTCCAGCGTCTAGGAACAACTTAACTAGGCGATTTCCTTACCCACGGAAAGGCCTCACGAGGTTATTCCTTGTCTGATTTGCGAACCGCCACCTTACGTTTGTCCTGAACCGCCACCGTGCTGTGTGGCGTGGACTTCGAGAGTTCGCGAGCCGAAGCCAGTTGCAGGCTTGCGCTCAATCCAGTCTTCTTGTTCTGTGCTTGGTATGAACCAGTTGCCAGTGTCGGCTTGGCTTTCGCAGCCACTGGTTTCCGGGCAGCGATCTCCCAGGGGTCTGTTCCATCGAAGTGATCAGGGCTAACTTCCGACTGCGCCTTGCAGTTGGGTGCGAAGAACAGCAGCGCCCCGAAGCCCACTACGATCGTCGGTATCTTCAACAAACTAAACAGTTTCACGGGCGACCTCCACTTTATCTTTTTGCCAGAAACCCGGGGATAACCACTCCAGAGAGCGAGCCGTAGATTGGACTTCTCTGAGCTGCACCGATGTTCTCGCGCGCCCCTGGGGGTGTCGATAGGCCACGAGTACTACCGTGTATCCGGCTTGCCAATACCTGAGAAGGCTCAGGATTATCGGGAATCGATGCCCAGTGCCACTTTGGAACGTCTGCTAAATCCTCTGCTGATAGGCGTATAATACTCTTGTCGTTCCCATCCCCGACACCCATCCAGCCAACTTTCCGTAAGATTGCGGAGTGTCCCATGCAAGCCATCGCGCGCCGGTTGGAGCGACGCATTCCCCTGTCAGTAAGGGTGGATCTCCGCAGCCTGGATGTCCGCCATCCCACTCAGGAAGGCCTCACCGAAAACGTAAGCAGTCACGGCGTGCGCGTTGTTTCGAGCAATCCCTGGAAACGCAATGAGCGGCTGAATTTGTGGTCGCTGCCGGGGGATTTCCGGGCTCGGGCGCGAGTCGTCTATTGCGAGTCTCTCGGACACCGTTCCTTCGCCATCGGACTGCAACTGTTAGCCTCTGCCGGAGAATGGAAATAGCTCGCGAAGGAAGCCCGCCCGCTTATCTTGCAGTATCCCGAGAAACCACTGGGTAGTTAGCGCGACAATGCCAGAAGCGATTCGTTGAGCTTAGTCAGGTCTGAGTCCAGCCGGTAATAGCCGGAGCGCCATCCTTTCGGCGTCTCATTCGGTGGGAAATTGAGCACGGCGAAGTCGTTTGCCGGCCCTTGCTCATTGGCCAGTTTCGGGAACTTATCGCCGACATACGTGGCGGCGTGCTGGCTGACGACGCGCTCGCATTCATTGACTGAGAGTACGGCGCGGAGCATGCCTTGGTTCTTTGTGTGGGGTTGGCAAAAGTAAAGTGTCGGCATACCACGGCATCATCCGCCATTCGAAGTAAAGGTTGGAATAGTACGATGGGTCCAGGGGCGAAAATAGTGGCGAAGAACGCACGAAAGCTCTTCTACGCCGCATAACTAACCACATTTCAACGGCTTGCAACGTTATTTCTGTCTTTTTGAAGCAGGAGGCGGTAACTCAAAGAGAACGCTTCCCGAAACAAAATTGGCAGCGCCCTTTCCACAACCAATGGCTCAGCGTTTTCTGAACAAAATACACAACTCGCATTTGTCTGCCAAACTCTATTCAATCGCATGAACAATCAGCAAAAGCGAAGCGTCCCTATCACGATCCCCAGTCGAAACGCTCAGGAATGAAGTATATCCAACGCCGTGAGTGCATAGATCGCGGCGCAATCGATTATTTTTCGTAAGTCGATGTATTCGTTTGGTCCGTGTGCCACGGAGAGCAGGCCAGGACCGTAAGCATAGGCCGGGACGCCCTGGGCGGCGTAAAAGCGGATCTCCAGCAAACCAGGACACATTTCAAATCGTGCCGATTCACCCGTTACAGCTCGTATGCTGCGCGCCAGCGCTACCCCGAGCTGCTGCTCCTCGCTGCATGCGGAGGATGGCCCCTCCTGCAACATCTCCCATCCAAGTGTGATGCCATCGCGCTTGCAACTCTCCAGGACCGCAATCAATCGGCCTTTCTCGTCGCCGAGATTTTCCTCGGGATTGATTCGCCGGTCGATCGTGAACCAACGCTCCTCCGGTACCACGTTGAAATTTGTGCCGCCGCCGCTTTGCCCGCCCAGCATCAGAATCGATTGGCGCGCCTGATCCGCCCCGATGTTGAATTTAGTCGCTCTCTTCTCCACTTCCTCCTTCAATTCCTGTAGCCGCCTAACGACTTCAAACATGCGGTCGAACGCATTTACCCCCTGATGCTGCAATCCAACGTGTGCAGATTCTCCGTGCACACGAACGCGCAACGAAATGGCCCCGCGGTTTGCGTTCCACACGACGCCACTCGTCGGCTCAGCCAAAAGCATGCCAATCCCGCCGTGGCCGAGCCTCCCCTGCGCCGCCAGCCACGCCGAGCCGCCTTCGCCTCCCGTCTCTTCATTGGGAACCAGCACCAACGCAATCCTTCCGCCCGGCTCGGCACCGCATTCTCTCAACGCGAGAATGGCGTAGAGCATCGCGACTATCCCGCCCTTCATGTCGCACGAGCCGCGACCAAACAAGAAATGCTCCTTGCGGACTGGCTGAAACTGTTCCGGGGACTGTGCTGGCACAACATCATAGTGTCCATGAAAGTAGAGAACGCGTTCTCCTCGTCCGTACCAGGCAATTAGACAGCTGGAAGCGTCGACGGTACCTTCTTTCGCTGCGATGACCTCCAGGCGCTCGCATTCGAGACCCACCCGCTTCAGTCGGTTCTCAAGAAAATCGGCGCAGACGCGGTAATTTTTCCCTGGCGGGTTCTCCGTCCGTATGGCCACTAGTTCGGCCAGCAACGCCGCCATTTCATCCTCGCGTTGTTGCAGCCATGCCACTACCGTGCCAGTTTTTATGGCTTCTTCGCCCATGGGTTTTGTCATGTCGCACCATACTAGGAACTCAAATCAGTAATGCCAAGTTCCATTTTGGTGTCGGTTGTCTGGCGATCAGACTCTTCTGGTTCTATCTCTGTAGGGGCGCTCATCCGATGGGCGTGAGGATTCGGCCGTCTGTGGTAGTCTGTGCCGCAATGGAAACACCAACCGGAGAAGACGCATGACCGCCGGCGCGAACGCGTTCCCCGTGCTGCGATGGATTGGTCTGCTGTGGACGATTGTGTGGCTGCCCGCTTACATTCGATTTTGGGGCTGGGCCAATCTGCTGCACTTATGCGATGTTGCGGTCATCCTTGCCTGCGCAGGTTTGTGGTGGGGAAACTCCTTGTTGATTTCCAGTCAGGCGGTCAGCTCGCTGGCGGCGGGAATCTTTTGGGCCACTGATATTGGCTGGCGGCTTGTCACCGGGCGATTTCTCGTCGGCGGAACGGACTACATGTGGGATTCCCGAGTTCCGCTCTGGGCGCGGCTACTTTCTAGCTTTCACATCGGTCTTCCCTTGGCGCTGCTTTGGGCCATGCGCAAAGTAGGATACGACCGTCGCGCTCTGGCATTGCAGGCGGCAATTGCCGCCGGACTTTTCATTGCTTCGCGGTTTTTGCCGGCCGGTTACAACATGAACTATGTGGTTCAAGATCCGCTCTTCCATCGCTCCTGGGGACCGGCTCCCGTGCACCTTGCCGTGATCTTTGTCGGGGCAGTCGCGCTCATATATTGGCCGACCCACTTACTTTTGAGTTGGATGTTTCCGGCAATTGGCGCCACCAAATGAAGTAGGCAAGAAACCGGACCGGTGAAAATGAGCACGGACGTGGAAAAAAATCGTGACAAATATCTCGCCATGCTGAAGACCGCCGTGGAAGAAGCGCGTCTCGGTCTCCGCGAAGGAGGCATCCCCATCGGTGCCGCGCTATTCGATCGCGACGGAAAACTGCTCGGCCGCGGCCACAACCGCCGAGTTCAGGAGGGCGATCCCTCTGCGCACGGTGAAACCGATGCGTTTCGCAAAGCCGGCCGCCATCGCACTTACCGCGACAAAATCATGGTGACCACTCTGGCCCCGTGTTGGTACTGCAGCGGCTTGATTCGCCAGTTTGGTATCGGCACCGTGGTGGTCGGCGAGTCCGAAAACTTCTGCGGAGGCATCGATTGGCTCCGCGAGAATGGCATCGATGTCATCGACCTGCACTCCGCAGAATGCATTCAAATGCTCGCCAAATTTGTGGCGGAGCACCCGGAGATTTGGAACGAAGACATCGGCGTGGACTGAAGGCTCGGCGTGACTCCTTCCGAAAAATTGATGGACGATGAACTCCCTCAATCTTTCAATGTCGCGGCCTATTTTCTGGACGCCCCCGCTGCGCTGTATTCTGAGCGTATCGCCATCGTTGGCGAACCAAGCGAAGTTAGCTACGGGGAACTGGCCGCGCTCGCCAATCGCGCGGGGAATGCGCTTCGCGCGCTGGGCGTTTCCCGCGGCGACCGCGTTTTGATTGTCCTTCCGGATTCGGCGGAGTTTGTTGCCGCCTTTTTTGGCGCCGCAAAAATCGGTGCAGTCGCTGTGCCCGTAAATCCCTTCGCGCGATCTTCCGACTACATTCATTACCTCGAAAATAGCGAGCCGCGCGCCGCGATGGTCATCGGCGAGAATAAAATGGATTTGCACGGGGTGTCCTGCGCCAAGTGGACTGCCTGGATAGCCGCGGCCAGCGAGAAACTCACTGCGGCGGATACTTCGCCTCATGACCCCGCATTCATGCTTTACACCTCCGGCAGCGGCGGCGCGCCTAAAGCGGCGGTGCATCGCCATGCCGACATGCTGGCGACGAGCCGGGGTTTCGCACGGGGCGTGCTCGATCTTCGCGAGGAGGACGTGACGTTCTCCGTCTCGAAATTGTTTTTTGCCTATGGCCTGGGAAACGGGATGTATTTTCCGCTGGCCGCCGGTGCACGCACGGTTTTGAATCCGGAACGCACGAAGGTCGATCGTGTGATCGAACTGGTGAAAGGCCGCCAGCCTACCATTTTCTTCGCCGTCCCAACATTTTACGCGGCGATTCTGCGTGAAGTGCAAGAGAAGAATTGCGACGCGGATTTTTCTTCCGTGCGGCAATGCGTTTCCGCGGGCGAAACTTTGCCCGCCGAAATCTTCAACGCGTGGAAGCGGCAATTCGGAATCGAAATCCTCGACGGAATCGGGTCGACGGAAATGTTGCACATGTTCATCTCCAGCCGTCCGGGGAAATGCAAGCCAGGGAGCTGTGGTTTTCCCGTGCCAGGTTACGAAGTCAAAATTGTGGATGACAGCGGAGAATCGGTCAGTGCAGGTGAGATCGGCAACCTTTGGGTGCGAGGCGAGAGCGCCTTCGCGGAATATTGGCGGATTCCCGAATTGACGGCGCGCACGAAACGCGGAGATTGGGTGGTGACCGGCGACAAGTTCTTTTGCGATGCGGAAGGCTACTACCACTACTGCGGCCGTGCCGAAGACATGCTGAAAGTTGCGGGCATGTGGGTTTCGCCGATGGAAGTGGAGAACGCGCTGCTGGGGCACCCGCACGTCGCTGAAGCCGCCGTGGTCGGCGCGACCGACGAGCGGGGGCTTTCGTATTCCGTGGCGTACGTGGTGTTGCGGGGGAATGTCCAAGGCTTGGAAATACTGGCGACGGAAATTTGCGAGCACGTTAAAGCGCGGCTGGTGTCGTACAAGGTCCCGCGTGAAGTGCGATTCTGCAGCGAGCTGCCAAAAACCGTGACGGGAAAAATTCAGCGCTTCAAGCTGCGCGGCGCGTGAACAGATTCTTCGGAACATGCGCCCTCACCAAAATGCTGCCGGGCTGAAGCCCGGCGCTACGTTTTCGGAGAATTGATCAGGGGGCGTCATTGTAAGTGTCGTAGGAAGAGGCGATGGCGCGAACTTCGGCAAGAGTCTGGTCGCGCAGGAGTTTGCCGTCTTCGAGAATTGTTTCGAGACCATTGTTGGACGGGATCGGAGCGCCTTCAACGATTTCGACGGTGGCAAAATCCTTGCCGTTTTGAATGAGGTTGAAGCGGCCGCCCTTGCTGGCTTTCGACGGATCGGTTTTGGGATTTTTGTACACGTTGTGCCATTGGCCGTTGCGGTCGATGGCGGAACACTTCAACGCAAATTTCAGCGTGTCGCGGTTGATTTGCTGCAGCAGCGCGCCGCCCATGCCGTAGCTCCAGATGTCCTGCGACCAACCCCTGCGGGTGAGCTGCGCGGTGATGTTTTGAATGGTGTAGAAGTTAACGCCATCTCCTTGGATGAAGCGCACGCAAGGAACGGTGGTCTTCCAGCCTTTGCGATTTACTTCGTAGCCGAATTTCTCGCTGACAATTTTGAAGAGTTCCTCGAGGACGGTGACCGCTTCGCCGGAATCGGGGCGAATCACCAGCGTGCCTTTTCTTTGAAGAACTTTGTCGCGCAGCGCGCCGCCCCAGAGATTGCGGACGGCGTTGTAAATGTCGTAGGAATCACTGACACAGGCGACGAGTCCTTCGGGGCAGTTTGCGAGGATGTTGGCGTAGGCGTCCAGCTCGTGCGCTTCGCCCCATGCGGTGACGGTGGAATGTTCGGAAGCGGGGATGCTGTAGGCGGCGCAGTCGAGCGGGTTCCGCGCGGTGAGATCGGCGGAATAAAACTGGTTGAGGAGTTGAATCGCGGCAAGCGTGTCTGTGCCGAGGAAATTCAGGAGATGCGCGGCGCCACCGATGGCGGCGGATTCCTTGGAAGAGACGCCGCGGAATCCGAAGTCGTGGAGCTTGAAGGGAAGAAGCGAAGGATCGCCGGTGCGGACGAGGGCTTTGCCGATGATTTGCTTGATGGCGCGGGAAAGCGTGGCGACGGTGATGGGATACCAGACCTGGACGAGAAGCGTTTCCGCCCAGTTAGTGAGCCAGTAGAACTCCGGGTCGGTGTTTTCGATGGTGATGAGGGCGTTGTGAGTCTTGACGACGGTGCCTTCCTTGACCGCGCGGATACGCAGCGGGAGGCGGCCGCCGTGTTTGGCATAGAGAGATTTGAAGCCCTCGTAATTGAAAGATTTGGGATGCCCGGAAAAGTGCGCGTGCGCGACGCGGCGGGCCTCTTCGACGTCGTCGAGGGTGAAGACCTGGCCGGCGAAATTGGATTTGATGATGTATTGGAGCATGGCGAACATGGTCTCTTCAAACATACCGCCGCGGGATTCGAGGTAGGAATAGATGTGGCGCGTGTTCGGAGGATATTGCCACCAGTGGGTGAGCTTGTAGGAGTCCGTGTTGAGGATCGGATTCAGGCTCAGCGACTGCATGGGGCTCCTTGGGGTTGCAGGCACGGTCGAGCCAGGGATCGATTCCTGCCCACGGTGAGCAGAATAGCAGAGCGGGAAACGGAACGTCTCCACGTCTGAACGTCCAAACGTCACCACGTCGAGAGGCATCGGAAATCTGGTTAACAATAACTGGCCCCCTCCCCCATGATTTTTGTAAGTGTTGCATCTAAAGGGTTTAGCTAGACCGTAAGTCTTTTGTTTGCAACAGTTGCGGGGAGATCCATAAGTGTTGCATCTAAAGGGTTTAGTGGGGCAAGTAGATAGGGGAATACGGAGTGGAGCGTCGGCACGTGTGGACGTCCAAACGCCGAAGCGGAGAGGAATGGACAGCGATAGCCGAATGGCAGGGAGTGAAGATGGAGAGGTAGCGGACAAAGGAAGGCGCTCCCTTCTCCGCCATGGTG
>WNFG01016333.1_pt1 | contig 11484 bp, 7 predicted proteins | sample 5400431 | NCBI WGS metagenome assembly WNFG01 (sample SAMN13153346, study PRJNA577476) | soil metagenome | isolation source: 120 cm saprolite under Douglas fir tree site 2 hole 3 replicate 2 | place: USA:California | collected 2015-04-18
TTTCTCGCTGCCGTTCATTGTCGAGTCATCTCCCGTTTGTATCATGCTTCATGCCGGAAAACGAGGCCGCGCAACGAATTGCCGCGCTGCGCGCGGAAATTGAAGAACACAATCGACGTTACTACGAGGAGGCTGCGCCAACGATCGGCGATCGGGAATACGATCAGCTTTATCGAGAGCTCGTCGAATTGGAAAAACGTCATCCGCAATTTGCCTCGCCCGATTCACCCACCCAGCGCATTGGCGGCAAACCGCTGAAAGCGTTCGCGCAGGTCACGCATCGCGTCCCGATGCTCAGTCTCGATAACACTTACTCCGAAACTGAAGTCGCAGAATTTCGCCGGCGCATGGAGCGACATTTGCCTAACGAGGAGATCCCGACAGTTGTGGAGCCGAAGGTGGACGGCGTCGCTGTCTCGCTTCTTTACGAAAAAGGACAACTGCGCTATGCGGCGACGCGTGGCGACGGAACGGTCGGTGATGACATTACCCAGAACATTCGCACGATCCGCTCCATCCCGGCGAAGCTGAAAGACGCCGCGCCGGCGATCCTGGAAGTGCGCGGCGAAGTGTTCATGGATAAGCGCGGCTTCGCGGAGCTGAACAGGGAGCGAATCGGAGCCGGCTTGCCGCCATTCGCTAATCCGCGCAACGCGGCCGCTGGTTCACTCAAACAACTCGATCCTTCGATCGCAGCGAAACGGCCACTCGGCGTGATTTTTTATGGAACTGGTTTGGTGGAAGGCGCGAAATTAGAAAAACATTCCGAGCTTTTCCCCTTACTCAAAAAACTCGGATTGCCCTGCTCCGAGCGCTGGTGGATGGCGAATTCGATCGAAGAAATTTTGCAGGCGATTCGTGAACTCGATCAGGTGCGCCATGATTTTGCGTATCAGACCGATGGCGCGGTGGTGAAGGTCGATTCATTCACGCAACGCGAAGCGCTCGGTTTCACCACGAAATCACCGCGCTGGGCGATCGCTTATAAATACGCCGCGGAACGAGTGGAAACGCGCTTGCACGATATTTTGGTTCAAGTCGGGCGGACCGGCGTGCTCACGCCAGTTGCTGCACTTGAACCCGTTGTCGTCAGCGGCAGCCGCGTCTCCCGCGCGACGCTCCACAATCAAGAGGAAATTGAACGAAAGGACATTCGGATTGGCGATGTTGTTCTGCTCGAAAAAGCTGGCGAGGTGATTCCAGCCGTCGTTGGCGTGCGCACGGATTTGCGCACAGGCGCGGAAAAGAAATTCCGCATGCCGGCCAGGTGTCCGGAATGCGGGAGCAAGCTCGTGAAAGATCCAGACCAGGTCGCCGTGCGCTGCGTGAACAGCCAATGTCCCAAGCAGCTGAAGCGCCGAATTGAGCATTTCGCTTCGCGAGGCGCGATGGACATCGAAGGACTCGGCGAAGCGATGGTGGAACAACTCGTTAGGCGCGAATTCGTGCGCGAGATTAGCGACATCTACGATATCGATGCGGCCAAACTTTCCCAGCTTGAACGGATGGGAGAAAAGAGCATCCGCAATCTGCTCGACGCAATTGAGAAGAGCAAGATTCGGCCACTCTGGCGGCTGATTTATGCGCTTGGCATTTCGCACGTTGGCGTAAGCGCATCGCGCGCGCTGGCGGATCATTTTCGGAACCTGGACGCGCTCATGCGGAGCACACCCGAAAAGTTGCAGCGCATCCCAGACGTGGGCGAGGTGGTCGGCTCCAGCATTCATCAATTTTTCCAAGAGAGTCGTAATCGAAAAATGATCGAGCGCCTCGAACGGAGCGGTCTCAGCCTAACGAGTGAGGATCGTGCGGCGAGCGACGCATTGCCGGCATTCAAGGGAACAACCTGGGTCTTAACCGGCACGCTCAGTCAGCCGCGCGACGAAATCGCAGAGATGATCGTTGCGCGCGGCGGCAAAGTGAGCGGGAGCGTGAGCAAGAAAACAAATTACGTGCTCGCCGGTGAAGAAGCCGGAAACAAATTGGAAAAGGCAAAACAACTCGGTATTACGATCCTGGACGAGGCAAAATTTCGCAAGATGATTGCATAGCACGGGTGTCTCGCCCGTGTTGCTCCGCGTCTCGCGGAGCAAATCTCATGTCAACCTTCAGCTCTGAATTTAATTGCAGCGGACGAAACGTCCGCTGCCGCGCGCGAGACGCGCGCCCTACCCCACAATACACGCGCGCTACGGCGTGCGCCTGACAATCGAATCGAGTTTGACTGGAAGCGATTGTCGCGGAGCGAGTGAGTCAGGGCCGGAAGCATTCTGCGCCGCCGGATGAAAATCGGCTTGCACATTAAAGATCAGTTTTTCATTTGCGCGCATCACTGTAATCGGCACGGTATCGCCCGCGGTAATAAAAAACGACGCGTCAATCACATCCTCGGGTTCGCGCACTTTCGTGTGGCCGACCTGCAACAGAATGTCGCCGGGCTTAATTCCGGAATCGGCCGCCGGCGTGCCCTCCATGATTTTGGTCATCTGTGCGCGCGACCCTTCCGCCGGAGTCTGTGCTTCGGCGACGTCAATTCCAATCCAGCCGTGGCGCGGCTCGCCAAAGCGAACGAAATCATTGCGGATTTTTTCGGCGGCATTGATCGGCAACGCGTAACAGGAGGAATTGTTCTCCAGGCTACTTACAAGAATCCCCACCACTTCGCCTTTGAAATTCAAAAGAGGAGCGCCGGCTTCGCCGCGCTGGCTCGGAATGTTAACCCGCAAATGCGTCGTCGAGAAATAACGGCCGAGATATTTTCGATCAAACCCCGCGATCATCCCGAAACTTGGCGTCTCCGGCAGATCGAGCGGATAACCGATCGTGACCACTGGTGTGGCGATTTCAAGTTGATCCGATTTGCCGAGCGCCAGTGACGGAGTGGTCGCGTCGACTTTAAGAATGGCAAGACCGCTGCGGAGATCGACCAACACTTGGTGAGCCGGCATTTTTTTGTCGCCCATCTCGACGGTGAAATTTCCGGCGTCGCCACCAACGGAATAGGAAGTGAAGAGCGTCCCAGTGGGGTCAACGAAAAACCCAGTGCCGGAAAGTTCGCCGTGCTTATCCGAGGCGTGGATTTTGACGACGGCCTTGGCGCAATGGTCGAAAATGTCTTTGACCTCGTGGCTGATTAGGCTGGAGGGCTGCTCCTGCGCGACAAGGAACGGCGCCGCGCAAAAAAAATTCAGCGCAAGGCAAACGCTAAAACCGAGCGCAGGAATCCGGAAAGAAAATTCCGGTTGGGCCCTAAAAATTGAAAGCGGTCTCATAACTCACAGGAATGCTATCGAGGACGTAGCGTGGGGTCGCTGCGGCCCGGTGAGTGTGGGCGCTTTCTTTGACACTGCGGTAGAGTGGCGAACTGAAGTCGCGCGTCGCAAGCGGCCGGGCAAGAGTCCATTCACTTTCCCGATCGGCCGATGATGCGGTGAGCACGGTGGGCGCGCGCTGCGACAAATCCAGTGGCTGGGGAGTCTGATAAACTTTCAGCGAAATCACAGCGGCACAAATCAGCACCGCGGCGGCCGCCACCGGGTAGGATGCGAGCGAAGGCAGGTTGAGCCGGAACATGAAGTCTTGGGCACGCTGCAAACCGAGACGCCAGAGCGGCGCACGCAATAATTCGTCCCGCTGGCGACGATGGAATTCGTGCACGAAATTCTCGAAGTAACCGGGCGGCGGCTGCTCGTGCCGCTTCAAGCGAAGCAGCTTGCCAATTTCCTCTTCGTTAAATTCGTTCATGACGCCCGGAGCTAAGCCACCGGATTTTTCCGAAATTCTTCCAGGTAATTTTGCAGTTGCCGATTCGCGTAGAAGAGCCGGGAACGTACTGTGCCTTCCGAAACGCGCAAGATTTTACTGATTTCCGCATGAGGCATTCCCTGAATGTGAAACATGGTCACGACCGCTCTGTGTTCATCAGACAATTTCATCATGGCCTCGTTCAATCTTCGCTGCAGCTCGCCCAGGTCGGCTTCTCGCACCGGACTGCTTGTCGCGGTCAGTTCGAGGAACTCTTTGTCGTTTTGAATACTGGCATCCACGTCATCGAGGCTGAGGTGATAACGCCGACTGCGTTTCTTGAGGAAATTCAACGTCATGTTGACCGCGATCGAGTGGATCCAGGTGTAGAAGGATGATTTGCCGCGAAAGCCGCGGATCGATTTGTAGGCCTTTGCGAAAATGTCCTGCAGAAGATCGTTCGTGTCCTCGTGATTTGAGGTCATGTTGTAAACCAGCCCGTAAAGGCGCGGCGAATATTTCACGACCAGTTGATCAAAAGCAGCCGCGTCGCCGGACTGCGTACGTGCAACCAGCGCCTGGTCTTCGTCCGTTCGTGGCTGATCCATCGCGTGCCGCCTAGACTTAACACGCGGCGCGGTGCGCGACGATAGTAAATCGGAGAAGCGACGAGGAGTGACAAGCGCGACTGAAGCAGACATGCGTTTCAGATGCGACGCAGGTTAACTGCGTCGATCGCGCACTGAGAGCAGCCAGAGCAAGTTGCCGAGAGCGGCGATAAACGCGGCGACGTAAGTGAGGGCAGCGGCGTTCAAGACATTGCTCACACCGGCCGCTTCTCTTCCCGGCTCAATGATTCCCATCTGTTGCACAATGATTTTCGCGCGTCGCGATGCATCGAATTCCACCGGCAGCGTGATCAACTGGAAAACGAGCAGGATCGTGTAGCATATAATACCGAGATTGATCAAGCCGGTGAGCCCAAAAAATAATCCGCCGAAAATCACGACCGGCAAAAGTTGCGACGCCACTTGCGTGACCGGCACAATTGTCATCCGCGCCATAAGCGGCGCGTAAGCCTTCGCGTGTTGAATTGCGTGCCCGGTTTCGTGCGCAGCGATTCCGAGCGCAGCGACTGACGGCGTGTTGTAAACGTTGCTCGAAAGACAGAGCCGTTTCTTGCTCGGATCATAATGATCGCCGAGATAATCATTCGTCTCGACGACAGAGACGTCACGGATCTGTGCCGCCTGCAAAATCTCACGAGCCGCTTCCGCGCCAGTGATGTTGGAGCTCGCGCGCACCGCGCCCCATTTCCGAAACGCACCGCTGACGCGAAACTGCGCCCACAATCCGATGATCAAAGGAAGGCCGATGAGCAAAAGCCAATGATGGCCGAAGAAAAGTCCGCCGCCATATCCGTAGGGGTAGTACATAAGATAACTTTTACTTAGACGCTTCGGTTCGCGCTTCGTTCAGATTTCCAAATGCTTCTCAAAACGCGAGAGCAAACGGACACCTTTGTCCGTCAGAGCAACTACATCTTCGAGCCGCACGCCGCCGAGACCCGGATAGTAAAGGCCTGGTTCGACGGTGAGCACTTGACCGCGCTTGAAAACGGTTTTTTGAAACCGCGGGAATTCGTGAATTTCCAGACCGAGACCGTGACCGGTGCCGTGAAAGAATCCGACCTGCCGCCCTTTGCGCAACTCGGTCGGATAACCACGATCGCTGAAAAACTTTTTGATCTCGTTGTGTAGTTTCAGACCGTCCACGCCCGGTTTCATTTTCTTTAGCGCGAGCGCCTGACCGTCGCGCACCGTCTCCCAAAGTTTTCTCTGCTCTTCATTCGCGCGTCCGCGCACCACGGTGCGAGTGAGATCGCCGTAATATCCGCTCGCGGCATCGCGTGGGAAAATGTCGAGAATGATGAGCGAATCGGCGAGGAGCGGTCCGTAACCGCGTTCATGCGGATCGCATGCTTGATCGCCACCGGCAACGATTGTGTTCGCCGGCAAACCGCCGGCGCGCAGAATCGCGGAATCAATCTCCGCGCGCAAAGTTTCCGAGGTCAGGGTGCGACCTGACCATTGCAGTTTTTTCCCGCGCCCGGATTTCGCTGCGCTCAACACCTCCATCGCCCGCGCCATTCCATTCTCCGTGATCCACAGCGCACGTCGCATCAAACGCAGTTCGTCATCATTTTTTGCCTCGCGCTCCGGCCAGAAAAGTCCATTCGTTGTCTGCAAACGAATTTTGTGCGCGGCGAGCTCCTGCGCGAAAGCGAGCGGGAAATTTGCCGGCACTTGCGCCGAGCGCACGCCCCGCGCGCGGAGGAAATGGGAAAGCACCTTTTCGAATGGTGGGGTTTTCTTGCGTTTGCCCTGGAGATCACGTTCGAATTTGCTGTAAGGAACAAATTCATCCGCCTGCGCTTGTTTACGGCCGCGATCGATTTCCAGATCGCTTAGGACAAGCGTGCGCTTTCCATTTTGCTCGAGAAAAATGAATGGATCGGGCGCGAAGAAACGAGTCGCATAAAGCATGTCGGGATCGTGCTCGCTCGCGGCTACGATCAATCTTGTTTTGTTTTTGTTTTTCGTAATAGAATCAAATTCCGCAATCTGACTGCCCGCTGCGGCGCGCCCGGCGCTGCGGCGCGCCCGGCGGTCGCGCCCTACCAAGTTATTCAGCTTCTTCGCACTTCCAATTGGCGCCGCAAAACCCAATGCAGCAAGCCGAGAAGGGCCAAGGTTGATCCGACGAGCACCGCGGTGTTGAAAGTAAAGACGCCGACTTTGACCCGGAAGTAGCTTTTCTCTGAGCCGAAGAAAACATTCGGCTTTCCGCCACGTCGATAATCGCTCTGCTCCATCTCCGCGTTGGAAATCAAATCCGAAATCTTTTGGTTTACATAAAGTTGCTCCGCGGTGACGGCGCCGACTGCCTCTTTAAAAAGCGCGCGATCGAATGCGCGCTTGCGATCGAGAATTTCATCGATCAAGGCCAGATAACGATCGAGCTCGTCAGCGGATTTGGCTTCCAACCCGGAAAGCATCGCGAGCGTTTCCTTCAAGTCGTCGAGTCGCTTATTCACCTCCGGAGTTTGCTCGTGCCGTGCGACAATCGCATCGATCTCCCGCTGCGTGCGATCCTGCCGTCGGGTCAGCGGATTTAGTTTCGCCTGCGCCACGACCAGCTCTTCGTATGACCAGCGCATGGCAATGAACTGGCAGATGAGCGGCACCTGCAACTTGCTGTCCATCTTTGTAAATTGTTCCGAAGTGGGATGCTCGGAGAACCAACGCGAGAAGCTGTAAACCAGGGCGAGGTTCCGGTTCATATCTTCGTATTTGATGAGCGCGCCGCCCATGATGATTTGCGGAATCAAAACCAGCGGCACAATGTTCGCAGCGGTTTTCGGATCAGCGACAAGCGAGGAGGTGACCAGGCCTAACGAGACGCCGCCCATCGCGGTCATAAAGACGATCCCGAGATCAATCCAAAACATCCCCCGAATCTGGAGAACGTAATTGCCGAGCAAGACAAAAAGAATGCATTGCACGAGCGCGAAGACGCCGAGCGAGACTGTTTTCGCAAAGACGTAATACGGCAGGCGGACGTTGAGATTGCGCTCGCGTTGCAAAACCGGGCGATCGCGAATGATGTCATCCGCGCTATTCGTTAGGCCAAGAAACATCGCGACAATCAGCGCGAGAAAAAGAAAAGTCGGAATGTGATAGGCGGAGGCGAAGTCGTAATGTCCGCTGTCCGAATAGCGCAAGATGCTGGCAATGAGGAGCGCAAGCACCGGCGCAACGCCGATCGTGATGATGAGGTTGGCGCGATTGCGCAGCTTGCTCATAAAGGTGCGGCGAAGCAGAGTGCGCAGCTGCGTCCATTCATCATGCCAGCGAATCGGCGCGCGTCGTCGTTGCGCCGGAGCAGCGGGCAAGGCCGGTACCGGCTCCTTGCGCAGAGAGACTAGCTTGACGTCCTGGATGAGGCGGAAAGCTTCGTATTTGTCGCGCCAGAATTCCGGCGAATAGCGCCGCGCCGCGACCAATTGTCCGCGATTGTTCTCTTCGTAAATGATGTCGCCGCTCAAATCGCGCAGCGGTGTTTCGAGGACATCGAAAATAAATTCCGGCCGCGTCGTTCCGCACGATGGACACGCACCAAGGTCAGCACCGAATTGATGCTGATGCTCCGCTTCCGCGAAATAGCGCAGCATATCGGTGGGCGTGCCGAAAAAGACCAGGCGCCCGCCTTTATCGAGCAGGATCGCCTTGTGAAACATCTGGAAAAGTTTCGAGCTCGGCTGGTGAATCGTGACGATGATGATTTTGTTGTGCGCCATCCCGCGAATGATTTCGATGACGTGCTCGGAATCTTTCGAGGAAAGTCCGGACGTTGGTTCATCAAAGAGGTAAACGTCAGCCGAACCAATCATATCGAGTCCGATGTTGAGTCGTTTGCGCTCGCCGCCACTGAGCGTTTTTTTTACGGGACTGCCGACGACGCTGTCGCGCCGCTCGCTCAGGCCGAGCTCGATTAGCTTGCCTTCCAGCCGACGAGTGCGATCCCGCCGTGAAAGATGCGGCGAGCGAATCGCGGCAGCGAACTGCAGGTTCTCACCAATCGTGAGATGCTCATCGAAGGCGTCCTCCTGCGGGATGTAGCTGATGTAGCGTTTGAGCTGATCGAGATTGGCATAGAGCGGCTGGCCATTGAGCAAGACCTGACCACTGGTTGGTTCGAGCTGACCGCCGAGCACTTTGAGCAGCGTGCTTTTGCCGCAACCGCTCGCACCCATCACGCAGACGAGTTCGCCGCGATTAAGCGCGAAGGAAATGCCGTCGAGACCGACTTCACCGTTACTGAAACGATGGCCGATGTCGCCCACCTCGAGGCTACGAATGATGTTGCGTTCCTCTTCGATGATGCGCTCGGAAAAATTGCAGCGCAGGAATTGCCCAACGTCGATGCGGATGGTGTCGCCGTCTTTCAGCGGCGCGATCGTGCGCACGGAAGTTTCCCCTACCATGATGGGCCGATCCGCTTCGATCACTTCGAGAACGCCGACGCGCTTATCGTAATCGCACAGAATTTTGAGCAGCACGTCGCCACTCGTGCCCGGTGAAAGCAAAATGTCGTCGGCCTCGAGCAAGCTTGGATTATTCGAAACGAGGTAAGATGATTTTGACGCTTTGAGTTGAAAACGGCCGCCCATCGCGCGAGCGCGCCGGCGCAAATCGAGCAAGTCCATCTCGCTGTCGTGGCGGAAAACAATTTTATCCTCGAGCGCCGCTTCAACTTGTTTGCCGGCTTTGAGTTTCACGCCATTGAGCACGGCATCAACATCGCGCAACGCCTGCACGCGCACCTTGAGACCGAATGTGATTTCGAGAGAACTTTCCCGGGAACGCGAGCGTTCCAGCTCCACCTCATCGGCATCTTTATTGACGCGCACGAAGATCTGCGGAAGCGAAACATTTTTCTTCGCGTTGAAATAGGCCGCTAATTCCTGATAAGTGAGCACCTGGTCCCCGATCAGGATGCGCTGGCCGGGATAGATTCGGCAAAAACCGCCGCGCACCAGTGGACGACCGCGGACGGAGACAGCTTGGTCGCTGTAGTTCTTGAGCAGGATCAAATCGTGATATCGAAATGAGAGAAGACGATCATTCTCATTCAGACTTTTCAGCATAACGTCGGATTGGCCGTTGTTGCCGAAAGAAACCATTTCTAGCGGCGAGGTGCTGGCTTCGGAACCCGGCGAGTCGGATTGTTCCGAAGCATTCAACTGGTAAACAATATCGACCGCTTGCGCGGCCATGCCGAGCTGCGACATGAAGGAATAAAAGGCGACGACTTGTTCCTGTTTTAAGCCGGCCTGCGAAATCAAATCGTAAAGCTGAACGCCGAGCATGATCTTGCGCTCGGTGCTCAGCTGAAGAGCGAGCTTTTGCGCCATGGCCGAGAGATTTTGCTGCTCGTAGAGCGCCTGCCGAAAAAGTTTGCGCAGCTCCGAATAAACCGCTTCGGGATAGTCGTAACGCAGAAAACCCAGGCTAGAATCGATCTCTTCCTCCAAAAGAACACCGTCGGCTTTCGAAAAACTCGCCAGCACCTGGATGAGAAGTGGCAGCAGATTTGGTCCCTCGGAAACGCTGCGCGGTTTACGCAAGGCGCGCCGCATAAAACGGCGGCTGCGTCGCCGCAAACGGTAAGCAAACGGCGTGACCCGTTGTACCGCGCGGTCGATTCTGTCGGCGACCGATGTAACCAATTCTGTCATGATCTGTTCGGCTTAAAAGCTTACTTCATGCACTGGGCAGCGCAATTCTCGCCGTCGAACCGATTCAGTAATTGAAAGGCATTTCTACCTGAGAGAAATCACCGCAGGCGCGGAGCCTGCTCTTTGCATTGCCAAAATGTTCATGGTAGCGTTTTCGCCCCTCTAAGAGCACCCTTCTGCATATGGCTTCATCTGACCGCAACTCGCAAAAAGATAACAAATCGCGCGGGAGCGAACCGAATTTCAATTGGCGCGGCGTGATTCTGATTGCGATCGCCTTTGCCTTGATTGGCCTGGCGGTGCTTTTCCGCGGCGGCGCCTACCAGACTTTTGAAGACGTTCCTTACAATCGCTTTCTCGAACTGCTGGAAAACAAGCAGATCGTAACCGACAAAAACTACCCGCTCCAACTCGTGGTCGAGGATGGCCGGCCGACCCAGACTTTGCGCGGTTTTTACATCAAGCAAGGCGCGGGCGGCGCGCAACCACAGCAGGTGCCGTTTAGGACAACAGTCTATTTAAATTACAACACCAACTTGCAGGAACGTCTGGCTGCGGCTGGGATCCAACCCGCGATCCGCACGGAGTCGAACGTGGTGGCGCAGACGTTGGTGGGCTTTCTCCCCATCGCGGTTTTTCTCGTTGTTCTCTACTTACTCTTTCGCCAGCAGATCCGAATGGCCGGCAAAGGCGCTCTCAATTTCGGTAAAAGCAAAGCGCGGATGCTGGCGCGCGATAAAAACAAAATCACCTTCCGCGATGTCGCCGGTGTGGAGGAAGCAAAGGATGAAGTGCAGGAACTCGTCGAGTTTCTGCGCGATCCGAAAAAATTTCAAAAACTTGGCGGTCGCATTCCGAAAGGCGTCTTGCTCGTCGGACCGCCCGGGACTGGAAAAACATTGCTTGCGCGTGCAATCGCCGGTGAAGCGGACGTGCCGTTCTTCTCGATCAGCGGCTCGGATTTCGTGGAAATGTTTGTCGGCGTCGGCGCGTCGCGCGTGCGCGATATGTTTGAGCAGGGAAAGAAATCGGCGCCCTGCATTATTTTCATCGACGAAATTGACGCGGTCGGCCGCCATCGTGGCCATGGTGTTGGCGGCGGACACGACGAACGCGAACAGACGCTCAATGCGCTGCTCGTCGAGATGGATGGATTTGATACTCAGGAAGGCATTATTATCATCGCCGCCACAAACCGGCCCGATGTCCTTGATCCCGCATTGCTCCGTCCTGGCCGTTTCGACCGCCAGATCACGGTGAATTTGCCGGACGTTCGCGGTCGCGAAGCCATCCTCAAGGTCCACGCCAAAAATGTGAAGCTGGCGCCCTCGGTTGATTTGTCCGTGATTGCGCGCGGGACACCTGGTTATTCCGGCGCCGAGCTGGCGAATCTTCTCAATGAGGCGGCGTTGCTGGCCGCAAGCACAAACAAAAAGGCC
>WNFG01004686.1_pt1 | contig 11483 bp, 8 predicted proteins | sample 5400431 | NCBI WGS metagenome assembly WNFG01 (sample SAMN13153346, study PRJNA577476) | soil metagenome | isolation source: 120 cm saprolite under Douglas fir tree site 2 hole 3 replicate 2 | place: USA:California | collected 2015-04-18
GGCATGGGTTGACCATTCTGCCCTTTATTTCTGGCGAACGCAGCCCCGGCTGGCACGCGGAAGCACGAGCGGTGATAGCCGGCCTTCAGACTCATACCTCCCCGGCGGACATCTTACGCGCAAGTATGGAGGCCCTCGCTTACCAGCTTCAAGCCGTCTACCAACAACTGAGCGGTGCGTTAGATGTGCATGAGAAGAAGCCCCGGCTGGTTGGGAGCGGTGGCGCTCTACTTAGCTCGCCCACACTCCAACATATCGTGGCAGATGCCCTCGGCACGCCACTGTATCCTTTACAAGAACACGAGGCTTCGGCGCGTGGAGTGGCCCTGCTCGCGCTCGAAGTGATGGGTATGATACAAGATGTGGGCCAGGTGCCTCCTTCTCTCGCCGACCCTGTGAAACCTGACGCTGAGCGCGGGAAGATTTATCAAAAGGCGGCGCAGCGGCAGATGCAGTTGTACAGGGTACTGTTGGGCGATTTATAGATTCCCCTTTGTAGCCTCAGGGTACCCGTAAAGGGTATCCCTACCATGCGCGGTGCGCCTTCGCAGGCTCGTTCGTGCATAGTAGGGGTACCCCTTGCGGGTACCCTGAGGGCAGAGCTGTTGCAAGGTCGAGAATACAAGAAGCCCCAGCATGGCGGAGGCAAGCGCCGCCACTACTATACCCGAGCATGACGGGCAGAACGGGTATAGTAGTGGCGGCGCTTGCCTCCGCCATGCCGACCTTGCAACAGCCCTGTGGGTGGCAGTGTTGCTTACGGGGCAAAGGCAAAGAGACTCCCGGTACTGTCTCCTATGTATAGTACTCCATTGGAGATAGATGCGGCACCAAAGAAAACGGCTCCATTGTTCGTGTTATGATAACTGAAGAGTGTCGCACCAGTAACTGTATTAACCACAACCAGAGAGGAACCATTGCCAACCACTGCCACCCCCGGGACTATGGTGACGGCGCCAAGCACCGGCCCACTTGTCATACACTGCTCCCAGATGAATTTCCCGGTTGCAGGATCGACTTTACGCAGGCTTCCCTTACAGTTTTGACCATTGATCGTCGTCGTCCCACCAGATACGTAGAGGTTGGTGCCGTCCCATGCGCTCGGTGATATGCTGCCGTCTCCACATTCTGGGCATGCGCCTGCCTTTGCAATTACACGTTGCCAGACGGGTCCCTTGTTAATGCCCGCCCGGTTAAAGGCATAATAGATGCCGTTCTTGTTCGCAACTCCTACCATCTGGGTCAAGACACCGTTGATGGTTGCCGTGAACAGCGTTGGCGTGCTGAGGAAATCGACATCGAACGATTGCTGGTTGAGTGGCACCTGCCAGTGATGCACAAACGAGAGGTCTGCTAGACGTAATTCCATGACAGAATACGCGTATGTCTCTGAGGATGAACATGAGCCAGGATTGCCCGTGGCGTAGTAAAGGACGCCGTTCGCCTGGTCAATCGTCGGTGACCCGGTGACATCTGCCCCGATGCAACCATTGGGGACATTATTATAAACGTGTTGAATAGCGCCTGTAGAAGCGTTGATTTGAATCATCTGCCCCTGCACGAGAGGGCAATCGTTAAGGGATGACATACCGATGTAGACGCTCCCATTGTAGACCGCTGGCGAGCTCCAGATGAAGTGAGCGGGGGGCGCACCCAAAAGCGTACGCCAGAGCAGGGCTCTGGTTATGGCATTGATCGCGTAAAAATGCCCATCGCCACCACCAACGAAGTCTACCGAAGTCTGCACTCCGTTGATTGACACGGTAGCGATCGTTGCGGTACTCGCCACCCCGACAGTCCCACCACAGGACCCGGTCGTCACCCCAATGTTGAGCGCCCAGAGCTTTGAGTTATCGAGGTTGGTTGCATGCTCGAAACCATCCCACGAGCCCCAGTAGATTACCCCGTTGGCAACTGCAGGTTGTGTAGAGATAACACCCCCTGTTGTATGGATCCATTTGAGCTTCAGGTTGGGTGCCGTCGTTGGATTGATAATGGTTTCAGATGCATTGAAGCCACTACGAGTGTTATCCATCAAGTATGTCGGCCAGTCACCCGACGAGGCTAAAGCGCTCATAGGCACAAACAAAACACCAAGAAGAGCTAGAATTCCAACTATCCCCCTAAGGGAAATTCTTGCTTGTACCCACTTGCCTATCACAAGCATGTTCGCACTTCTCATTATGGTAAAATCCTCTCTTTGTTTTTTCATGAAGAAAGAGACTTATGCAGATTGATGTATCCAAATTCTTCGATGTATCGCCCTTGATCATATGTTTCAAAAACCGTGACGATCAGCTCGAACGGATTCATCCCGCTCTCTTCGTATGACACACCGTGTTGTGTCGGGCTTCCCCCTTAAGATCCAACCGTAATGGGAGCGTTGATGTACATCCCGGCGAAAACATGGTCCTGGTAATGCCATACTTCCGAACCATCAGTGATGCGAAGTGCGTGTATAACATCGTCTTTGGATGAACCAACATAGATGAAGCGATCAAACAAGGCGAATGGAGCCCCTGTGTAGTTTGCGATCGAACGTTGCCAGATGAGTGAGCCCCTGGTGGCATCGACAGCAATAATGTAGCTGGCAGATTGGATAACATCATTTGTGTTGCTTGCAGGATCGGGACGAGCAGCGCCAGCTACTCCTGCGTAAACTACACCATTGGCGACTCTGGGAGATGTATAAATGGCTCCACCAGCGTTATAGCGCCACAGTCGTGAGCCATTGGTGGCTTTAAATGCATACAAGGAGTTATCACTTGAACCAATGTAGACTACGCCATTGTCCACTGTCGGCGAGGCTAGTATGAAATCACCCACCTTATCAGAACGCCAAAGTCTTGAGCCGTCTTTTGCGCTGAACGCATACACATAGCTGTCCTTAATGTCTGGACCACCCTGGTGTTCAATCGCCCATGAAGCGATGTAAATGACGCCATTGACGACCTGTGGCTCTGTGAAGTTCTGATCATTTAGTTGATTCTGCCAGATCTGTGAGCCGCTTTTGGCGTCAAGGGCGAACAGGTAGCTATGCGCTACTCCATCGTATGAGCTACCGTAGATCACGTTATTGCTGATTACTATAGTATGCATAGTGGCTACTGTGGTGGCTGATCCAGCATGGTAGCGCCAGATCTGCGAGCCTTTTTGGGCATCAAGCGCATACAGATTACCGTCACTTGAGCCGACATAAACTACGCCATTGGCTACTACTGCAGACGATAAAACCGCTGCATTTGTTTGATACTGCCACTTTACTTTTCCATCAACAGCGCCAAGAGCATACACAAAACCTTCCAGAGAACTAACATAGGCTACGCCATTAGCAACTGTGACCGGGGCGGGTATGCTATGCCCCTGGGTCTTGAAACGCCAAAGAAGCTGCCCATTTGCAGCATCCAACTTAAAGAGTGCCCCATCACCCGAACCAGCGTAGACACCCAATTTGGAAGTGCTGCCAATTGCGCTTCTGCTATGGTTTAGTACAATAACCAGGCTACCGAGCAGAAATGTGAGAACCAACACTGCAGCAATCGCGCCCAATCGATGCTGCAGCGAGCGTTCATCCTTGGAAAAAGGAATGTTGCTCTTCATAAAGACTCCGCCTTTCTAATCGAAAACAAGACACTACGTGAGCAGCAAAACTTTGAGCGGGGACTGAGCCAAGTTCTGGTCTGTGTGTACCATGTGTGCTCCAACTGGCTGCGGATCTCAAGTTATAGGAGAAGCATCTCTTCTACACAGTTCACCATATATGTAGCCTACCCCTTTTAGAGCCTGAGTACTCGCCAGAGAATCAGATATTGGTGCCAATGTGGGACAAACACACTGGTGAGAAGTATTGCGAAGAACAAAAAGAGAACGAAGTAGTTTTTGTGGGTATTATTGTAGTATCGCAATGCCCTCATAAGAAGGTAAGATCACCAAAAGTTCCCAAAGCGCGATTTAAGTACAAACAAGTTTAGACCTCAAAACATTCATCCCCCCCTTATAAATAAGTATAAGTAAAATCTCTTCTTTTGTCAAGAAATCAGGTTATGAACAACTTTTTCTGTGAAAAATAATATAAGGAGTATTTCAGAATGTCTTTTATCAGAAGAATGCCCAAGAAGCCGAAATGAAGCCATCTGCTATTGCAACAATCTTTGGAAGGCAGATACAAATGCATCGGCGTTTTCTTCTTCGAAGACGCCGAGGATGTGGTGGGCGTTGATATCGAGCAGCACACTGTGGTTGATAGCACTACCCAGGCCCAATGCCTGGCGAATGCGCAAGCCCTCATCATCGAGTGAGATAGCTTTGGGGTGGTCGCTCAGCTCAGGGTTGCATTCGACAATCAGCGTTTGAATGCCGGACATGCCTAAAAGATTGCCTGCGGTGAGTCCAGTGGGGTACCCCTCCTGCTCCCCTTGCCCGCAGGCAATACGGGTACCCTGGGAATGGTAGGGGTACCCTGGGAACGAACGGAGCTTACACTTTTTTCACGGCCAGGACGACGTTTGCGCCACCGATGCTGCGCCCCCCAATCAGGACGGCGGGTCGAGACAGTGGGCGTGCTTCATCGCGCACCATATCCAGGCCATATTTTGGATCCAGCTCCTCGCAATTGATGGTTGGTGGGATGAGTCCATCGTGCAGAGCCAGCAGCGCGGTAATTGTATCCAAAGCTCCGGCCGCAGCGTAGCTATGGCCCAGCATTGTACGAGGCACGCTGACAGGCAGGTGTTGGAGTTCAGAGCCAAAAACCATCTGTAGCGCCTCGGCCTCACCCTGATCGGAAGAGGACATGGCTCGCCCGTCGAGATTGAAGTAGCCGATGTCCTGTGGGGATAGCTGTCCTTCCAGCATTGCCAGGGACATGGCGCGAGCATACTGTGTACCATTGGACGAAGGAACCTGTAACCCATGAGCATCGTTGGTTTGCCCATGCCCAACGATCTCTCCATAGATTCTGGCCCCTCGTTGCCGCGCGTGTTCATATTCCTCCAGGATACACAGCCCGGCTCCCTCCGCTACCAGCAGGCCGGCTGCCCGTCGATCAAATGGGCGATAGGCGTTGGTGTTGTCGCCGTTGACATAGCGGTCATCATCATAAGCGAGCACATAGAGAATGAAGGGATGTAATAACGCTTCACTTCCACCTGTAATGATGATATCTGCGGTGCCACGCCGAACGGCATTATAGGCCATGGTCATGGCATCCAGGCCACTGACGGTGTCGTTGACGGGAGTTTTACAGTATCCCTGAATACCATAGCGGATGGATATCTGCCCAACATTTGCCACCTGGAGCCAGGCGATGGCTGTATAGGCGCTCAAAGCACGCGGCCCTCGCGTATACACCGCGTGAGTTTGCTCCATAACATACTCGACGCCCCCCAGCGTATTCGCCACAACTGCTCCTACTCGTTTTGGATCTTCCTCAGCCAGGTCTAAGCCTGAGTCCTGCAATGCTTCCTGGACGGCGGCGAAGACAAAATGGGTCACGCGATCTGTACGATTTGCCAATTTGCGGTCAATGTAATCATTTGCCACAAAGTTGTTGATTTCACCCGCAACTTGAATCGGCAGGTCATCAGCCGGGAAGCGTTGAATGTGTTTTATGCCAGAGATGCCTCTGCTCGTTGCACGCCAGAATGCCTCTTTCCCGATGCCATTAGCCGCTACTACACCTAATCCGGTGATGACCACACGTCGCTCTATATTCTGCTTCATTGTTTTTGCCTCGTTATCGACTTGGGGACTGTATATACATACTTCATCCTACATTTGCCGGTCAAGCCAGTCGGGACGCGCTAGAACGAGTGCGCTGTTGACCCCACCAAATCCACTTGAGTGAGTCAATGCGATGTTAACGGTTGCTCGCCGTGCTACGTTTGGCACATAATCGAGATCACAGCGTGGGTCTGGATTTTCCTGGTTAATGGTTGGTGGAAGTATCTGGTGCTCCACTACCAGTGCGGTAACAACGGTTTCAATCGCGCTGGCTGCCCCTTGCGTGTGTCCGATCATCGATTTTGTCGCGCTAATGGGAATATGGTAGGCTTGTTCGCCGAAGGCGGCTTTATATGCTGCTGTTTCCGCCACTTCGTTAGTAGGTGTTGAGCTACCATGCGAATTGATGTAGTGCAGTTGTTCTGGCGTAATCTGCGCTTCCTGCAGTGTCTGGATCAGCAAGTTTTTAAGTGGCGAACCATCTGGAGGAAGGGAAGTCATATGGTGTGCATTGGTGTTCGAATTGAAGTTTAATACTTCAGCATAAATGTGCGCGTTGCGTGCCAGGGCCAGATCTCGCTCTTCCAGGAGCAATACGGCGGCACCCTCTGCCATCACGAAACCATCGCGATCGCGGTCATAGGGGCGTGATGCTCGCTCGGGGTCATCGTTGCGTGTACTCATGGCTCCAATCACACAGAATGCGTCCAGTCCGGGGTAGGTAATGGCAGAGTCAGTGCCGCCCGCCAGCATACGATCTGCACGTCCTTCTTGAATAGCCCAGAATGCTTCCCCAATCGCGTCTCCTCCGGCAGAACAGCCTGTCGCGATGACGGTGCATGGTCCATGCAGTCCGTGATGTGCGGCTATGCTGGCCGCCGATGCGTGGGTCATCAATAAAGAAGCGGGTATATGGCTGTTCTCAGGATTACGCGGGGGATGTGCGCCTCGACCGGTCAAGCGGAGCCAAAGTTTCTCTCCCTCTTCGACTGAGGCCATTGCTGCGCCTATATACACGCCAGTATGACTACGCTCCTCCTCGCTGAACGCGTGGACGAGGTTTGCGTCCTGGATTGCAAGATTGGCGGCGGCTGTCGCGAATTGGGCACTGCGATCCATGGTTGCGCACTCTTCTGGTGTTACACCCAGAGTGGCCGCATCGAAATCCGGGATCTCCCCGGCTATCTGGGTTGGTAGTAAGCTGGGGTCAAAGCGCGTGACACGCCGTATGCCTGAGCGGCCAGAAATACAAGCTTGCCAGAAATTCTCTTTGCCTATGCCATTGGGCGCCAGCACTCCAAGGCCTGTGATGACTACTCGTCGCTGCATAATTCTCTCCTGTTTCAGGTTTCTATAGATTATTATAAACTCTTCTCTAAGTATTTAACATAATCAGAAAGATTGCTATGAAATGAGTTGCGAATTTTGTATGAAATAACACACAATTTTAAGAAGACGTACGCACTTTTTGCAACACAACCTCAATACGGTTTATACTAAAGAGAGTAATGACTGATGTCCAATTTCAGGGAGGTTTGACATGGTAGCTCAAAGAGAACCACGGCATATGACCGTAGATGAGTGGCGCGAGCTGGAGCGGAGCAGCCACGATGCCAAACACGAATATATTGACGGTCAGGATTGAAGTGCTCTCAGAGTCTACAGAAGCCTACGACCGGGGCAAAAAGTTCGCCCTCTACCGCCAGTGTCCAACCATCGAAGAGTACGTACTTATCGCCACCGATCACCAGGCCGTTGAAGTATTCCACCGCACGCCGGAAGGATGGGCGGCCTATCATGCCCGCGTCTTTGGGCCAGGCGATACAATAGAGCTTGCAAGCATTGGCGTCCAGTTCCCTCTAGCCACACTCTATAGGCGTACCACGGTAGGAGAGATGCTAGACTAAGATCGAATATCCTTGCGTTTCAAGCCGATAGCGGTGACAATACAGAGAACAATAATCAGTACACCCAAAGCTCCCCAGGCCAGTAGCACCCGGTGGGCGGCATCCATCTGACTGAACGTGGAAAAGAGGGTACCATGGTAGGTGGTGTCATTGCCAAAAAGTTTGTCACCGCCTAATTTGTCGCTATGCAAGCCAATTGATGAACCCAGGGCGGTCATGGCCCAACGTGTTGGGAATAGCGTTGCCACAATTTGCAAGGGCCAGTCTTTGATGGGAATCTCGACTCCGGCAAAGACTACCTGTGGAATAAGCAGGAATGGGAGCAGGCTATTGGCACTATCCTCATTGGCGGCGAAGGCGGAGGCGGCCAACCCTACCATCAAGCCCCCTAATCCTGTCAGGATGAGTGTAATATAGGTCTCCAGCACTACCGGCAAGATGATGCCCTGGTGCAAGGGCTCGAAGATATTGACGATGATGAGCAGCGCGCCGCTCTGAACCAGGGCTAACACTCCGAGCACCAGGAACTTCGAGGTCAGGTAGGGCACGATACCCAGATTCACGGTGCGCTCGCGGCGGTAAATGGAGGCTTCCTTGACTATCTCGCGAGTTCCATTGATACAGCCGAAGAGCACCGCCACAAATGAGATGAGGAAGAGTGCTTTCTGCGCATTGATGCTATCGCCTATGACGATAAAGTCTTGCAGCGCTGTATTGCGCCTGGTTGCTATATCGCCTGTATAGCTGTTTACATATTGTTGCCCGGTGCTATTGTTTTTGAGATAGTTGACAATCAGGTTGCAATCGACTGCATCGTTTTTCCCGGTGCTCAGACCGAGGATGCCGCCTGTCTGGGGAGGCAAGCTAATCCTGGTTGTGCTGATACGAGGCGCACACTGCACAACTTTGTTGGCGTCGAAGATGCCCGTGCCAACCTCCGAACGGATCAAGAGCATCAGAAGGAGGGCGATGAGGGGTGCTTGTAAGAGCAGGATAATCAGGTTAGCCGTATCGTTTCTGAGTAATTCAAGGTTGCGCTGGGAAAGCAGTATGAACTGCTGCAAGGGGTTGCCACGTTTAGGCCGTTTCACTTCTTTGGCCTTTGGCACTCCATTGATACCGCCGGTCTCCCCAGTCCCCGTCGCTCCACCTCTAAGTGGTGCGACAACGTATTCTTTATACTGGTTTGAGACCTTAAAGCGTGCTGCCGCTTCCTCGGGAATATTGGGATTCTCCTCGGTTGGTTCCAGGCTGCTGTATATTTCGGCGAAGTCGGTTTTACCGAAATAGGCTTTTGCCTCCTCAGGTGGCCCGAAGAAGGCCAGGTTACCTCCCTGGCATAAGAAGCAGACGTAGTCGCAGGTATTGATGTTGTTGGTCGCGTGCGTTACCAGCACAATGGTATGCCCCTTGTCGGCGAGTCTGCGCAACAGGAACATCATTTTGCGGTCAAGGCCGGGATCGAGGCCGGATGTTGGTTCGTCCAGGAAGAAGAGGCTGGGATTGGCGAGCAATTCCAGGGCGATAGAGACGCGCTTTCTCTGTCCTCCTGAGAGTTTCTTGACCAGGAGCTTGCGACGTCCCGTCATTTCAACGTCTTCCAGCACTTCGTTGATGCGCTGCTTGATCTGTGCAGGAGTGAAGTCACTGGGCAGGCGCAATTTGGCGGCGTAGTACAGTGCTCGTTCAACGGTCAAGTCGCGGTGAACGATGTCATCTTGCGGCACGTAGCCCAACTGTGAGCTAAAGGCTGCCAGGTTATGGTAGTAGTCCTGGCCGTTGTAGAGTACCTTGCCCTGCTGTGCTGGCCGCAAGCCATTGAGGGCGTCCATCAGGGTTGACTTACCCGCACCGGAGCCGCCCACCAGGGCGACAAATTTGCGCGGCGGGATGGTGAAGGAAAGATCATTGAGCAACACATAGTTGTTGTTGCCGGACTTTTTGAGATTGAGGGCGTCAATGCGAATGAAGTTGCTTTCGTCATACTGCGTCAGTTGATTGGCCTCGAAGACGAGCTTATACGGCCCAATACGGATTTCATCACCTAGCTTGAGGAGATGGCTGGTGGTCAGCTCAGAGTTGACAAAGACATGATTGGTGCTGTTCATGTCAAGGATGCGATAGGTGCCGCCCTCGCGTACCAGTCGTGCATGGTGTGCAGAAACCTGGGGGTGAGACAAGACGACGGTATTCCCCTGCACTCGTCCAATGGTGAGTTCGGGATCGCCCAGTTTGATGGGCTGCACCGGGGCCAGTAGTTCCTGTTGTGTGCCTGTTCCATCATTGTAGACGAGGGTGATCAATGTACCATTTTCGTCACCGATACGGAAGATGTCACCACGATTAAGTGTTTTGCGAAAGGTTTCATCTCCGCGAATTTTGCGGCCCTGGTAGAGCAGGCCATTGAGGGTCCTTGGTTTATCTGGGTGAGGATGGATCAGCTCGAATTGATTGCCATGGCGGATGATCTGGATGTGGAGGTTGGAGACAATGCCGCCATCTCGAATAGCAATATCGTTGGTTGCATCACGGCCAATATTGATGACATCTTTTGTCAGTGGATAGGTCTGCCTGCTGCCAATGATGTTGCTGCTCACTTCGAGTGAGGGTATGCCGACCGCTGTGGGTGAGGCAATTTGTGTCTCATCGGGACGTCCAACCAGTCCTGTGGTGTGATACCCCTGACTCTGTGCCGCCGGATACTGCTGTTGTGGAGGCGGAGTCATTGACTGGCGCTGCTGTGGAGGCCCTGGCTGGTAGTGATATGGTGGTTGGGCCGGGAACTGTTGTTGAGGGGGCATGGGTTGATACTGCTGCGGTGGTGGCTGCTGCGCTGGATTAGGGAATTGCTGGTATGCCGGTGGGGTAGGTTGCTGGTGGGGTGTCTGAGATGCTTCTTGCACTTCCGCTCGCCTGAGAAAGAGGAAAGTGGTGTCTTCCCCCAGACCAATGATGTTGCCGTCAGAGATATTGGCCTGCTGTATTGGTTGCTGGTTTACGGTCATGATATTCTGGGGAGAAAGTTTCTCGATACTCCACAGGCCGTTATTCCATAGAATGCGGGCGTGCGATCTGGATACTTTCTGATCACCCTTGATAACGATGTCATTGGTTGACTCGCGGCCAATAGTGGTAATCAGCCTGGTGATCTGGTAAGTCATTCCTGCGAGTGGACCGGTGAGGAACTTGATCGAGCTTATTTCTGGTGGTTTGTTTGCTGCGTTCACACTCTATCTGCCTTCCTGCCTATGTGGTTGGTAGCCTTCATAAATTACAGGTTAAACTGCATGAGCTGCCCTCTTGCACACCATTATATTATAGAGCTAAAGAACTGGCAATATGTCTCTTCCTTTGGATTTCAAAATATGTTGTTGGGCATGGTTGGTGTAGGTGTTGCTGCCATCGGCAGCAACACCTACACCAACCATGCCCAACAACATAAGACTATCACGAAGCTAGCCGGTCACAGTTATTGTGAGATTCATTTTAATATCAGTTCGCGTGCGACCGCTGCAGTGCAACAGAGTCTCACCGTATGTCGCCTGGTAGGGGCGCGATCTCTTGCCCTGGGTGTTATTCCGCCTGATGAGAGCCTCGATAGCCTGGTGAGCGGCAGTGATGAGGCACCAACGCTGTTGAGTACCTACCCCAGCTACCTGGCACAACTGGTCAAGGCTGCCCGTCGTCGCAGGCTGGGGCCGCGTAACTTCCGCTTGCGTCGTATCGACTGTGGTGGAGAAGTGCTTTCTGGTGCGCTGGCAAATGTCGCCTATGAGACGCTAGGACCAGCACTGGTCAACGATACGTTCGGCATGACGGAAATCTTGCCAGTCAGTGGACGTGTGTGTAACCAGG
>WNFG01004694.1_pt1 | contig 11477 bp, 10 predicted proteins | sample 5400431 | NCBI WGS metagenome assembly WNFG01 (sample SAMN13153346, study PRJNA577476) | soil metagenome | isolation source: 120 cm saprolite under Douglas fir tree site 2 hole 3 replicate 2 | place: USA:California | collected 2015-04-18
CGAATCCGACTCCCGTTCCGCCAAGAACCAATAGTGAAAACGACTTCTGCGAGTTCGCAATCCCCACGACGATATTCGTGAATGATTGCCCGTTGCCCAGATTGCCCGCCGCCAATGCATGCACCGCGCCGCTCAAGCTGAAGATCTGCGGCTGGCCGAAGTTTCCCTTCCCATCGCCCGGAAAGACATACAACGCATTCCCGCCTTTCGATGCCGCCACCAGGTCGGTATTGCCCTTGCCGGTGAAGTTTCCGGCCGCCAGAAAATCCGGCCGGATGGGAATGCTGAACACTTTGGCCTGCGGCAGAAACGGCGCCGGAAACTCCCCGCGCCCGATAGCCTGGAAGGACGCATCGCTTTGCGGCGCGAACGCATCCAGATTTCCCCGGTGCACAACAATCGCGCCGCCTCCCGGCGTCGCATATCCCACTGCCAGATCCTCGATTCCATCCTGGTCAAAATCCCCGTGGATCATCGCGAGCGGCTGGCCTTGCCCCGCGGCCAGACTCTGCGCAGCGCTTTTATTTTGCGCCGTGCCGTCCGCTCCCACGTGAGCCACCTGCAAAGTTTGGCGGTCCTGCAGCCAGATCTTCGGCCCGCCTTGATAACTTTGCGGCGCTTTGCCTTTGCCCGCGGGCGTGGACACGTGGCCCTTCCGCGCGCGGGCGCCCAGCGAAACCGTCATAACCATCATGAGCGCAGGCAAGAGGATTGCTGCTGCTCGAACACGCGAAGATATGGGCAGGGTATTCATGCTGGGCTCCTTAGCTAGGTCTGGCTCCTGCGGAAGCTGGCTACGCCAACAAACTCTCGCGCCGTCAGAGAAAGCGTACGCTGTCCGCGAGAGTTCACATGCCTTTCCTGGGCCTTAATCACGAGGGAAGCAACACACCACCGTGTTGGATCGCGGGGTGGCGCATACTTTCTTCTATCGCCGCCTGTTTGTCAACGGAGAATTTCGGCGCTTCGCCGCGAATTCATTCCCATCGTCGGGACGCTGTCCTCATGTCAATGCCGCACTATCCGACGCGGCTCGGCACCCTCAAATACGCGGCCACGAACAAAACGCCCAGCAGCAAGTCCACGCCGCCAAGCACCAGGTCCGCCGCATGCATTCGCTCTTGCAGCACCAGCACGACTACGGCGGCGCCGTAACTGAATTTTGCAAGCGCCGCAACAATCATCATCGGCCGATACCGCTCCGGGGCCGTCGCAATCAACATGTACGCGATCTGCCAGACCAGCGCCGCCCCTGCGAATCCGTAATAGAATCCCGGATGCGTGATCTCCGGCGGATCCCTCCGGCCGATCACATCGAACAGGAAGTACAGCGGCGTGATGATCAGCACGCCCCAAATCCCCGCAATCCAGAACACAACCTTCGCAAATTTCATGCCCGCCTCCTCATGCTTCCCCTCCCCGCAGATTTTATACGATTCTCCCGCCCGGCTGTCATCCCGAGCGAAGCGCGTTGTTTGCGCTCCGAACGCGTTTGCGGAGCGAAGGGCAGCGACCTGTCCCGGCTCTGCCGGGACGGGCGTTCTTTGCGAGTCCCGACTCCGTCGGAAGGGATCTGCTGTTTCAACTGGGGGTCGGAGCTTTAGCTCCGACATAAAGCCAGCCCCGGAAGTGTCATTCTGAGCGGAGGGGCGCGACGCTTTGCGGTCCGTGCGCGTCGTGCACGTCGCGCCCCGAAGTCGAGGAATCCCTCTTCGCCTTACGTTGTCATCCCGAGCGAAGCGCGTTGTTTGCGCTCCGAACGCGTTTGCGGAGCGAGGGATCTGCTGCTTCCTCTCTCGCGTCTCGCAGTCGAGAGCCTGGGCGGCCCACCCTTTGCGCCGAGTAGGGTTGCGGGTGCCCCATCCTTTGCGCAGTCCAGCAAAGGGTGGGCTCTTCGCTCCTGACGCTCCGAATTCGCCCGAATTCACGCTCAAATCAGGCCTTGACAACCGCTAGTCACTTGTGGCATACGTAGTCTTGTTGTTATCGCCAGGCGCCCGCTAGGTAGCTTTACTTCCTAACCCGCCCCGCCTACTGAAAGGCCGCGACAGATCGCTAGGAGAGTTAGAAAGCTCAAGAGAGTACAAAATGTCGGCTAAACGCTTTAGTTTCACACTCTTATCGAAAAACGCGTCTGCAAACCATTTAGAATCACACTCTTGTAAAAACAAAGGACTTAAAGTGCCCTGTTTTCACACTCTTACAAAAAACATAGGGGGGCAGGGGGCGATGCGCCGTTTGCGAGTCCCGATTCCATCGGGAAGGGGGGTCCGTCTGGGCGACAGCGTCATCCCGCTCGCCCGGAGGCACGAAGGGAGCGAGCCCGCGATTCTGGCGAGCGACGAGGGATCGCAATGTTCAGCGGGTCGCGAACCACAATCCGTGAATCGCGAGTCACCAGTCACCAATCACGAGCCACTTCGCCTAAGTCCTTTAACATCAACACTTACAAAAACAAAGGACTTAAAGTCCTTTAACATCAACACTTACAAAAAAAGGGGCGGGCTCCGGGCCATAGGTGCCCGGCAAGAACAATGTCTCCTGCCTCATCAACCTCCTTTCCTTCCTCTGCCTCCTTTGCCTCATCCAGTCAGCGAGCGACTCACCGACTTATCCACAGTCTTCCACAGCGCCGCTCAGCCCCGAGCATCCAACGGGAGTAAAATACATTTCCCCGCGTTTCAGGGTGACCACCGCCATGGCAACCGCCGTACTTGTTTCTAAGAAGCCGAACGGCAACCGCACCGGCCTGTTCCACTGGATGCACCGCGCCGCCAAAGAGGCCGACCGGGTCCGCACGGACTTCTCCGCCGACGCCGTTCACGACCTGCGCGTGGCCTTGCGCCGCTGCCGCTCCATGGCCAGCGTCCTCGCCGAGGTCGTCCCCATTCCCTACTGGCAGGCCATAAAGAAGGCCAGCCGCAAATTATTCCGGCGCCTGGGCGAGTTGCGCGATACGCAAGTCATGATCGAGTGGGTGAAAACGCTGGCTCCCAATTCCGACCCCCCGAGCAACCAATTGGCCGGCCAACTCCTCGCCATCCTCGCCGAGCAGGAACAGCGCCGCAAAGCGGCCGCCTCCGCCGCTCTCGCGCGGTTCGACCTGCGGAAATGGGAAGCTTGGGCTGTCTTGTTGCGCAAGCATGCCTCCGCCGTGCGTCCCGATGGCCGAGTCGCTCAGGCAGTCGCTCTCGAGCGCTTGCAAGCCGCGCAGGCTCTCCATCAGCAGGCCATCCAGCACCGCAGCCGCGAAGCGTGGCACGCGCTGCGCATCGGCATCAAACGCTTTCGCTACACCGTCGAGAATTTTCTTCCCAGCCGCCACGCCGAGTGGAGCGAGGACTTAAAGCGCGTCCAGGACTTGCTCGGCGAGGTCCACGACCTCGATGAGCTGTCGCGCTACCTCGGCGAATTGCGTCCCGCCGTGAAACCGGAAGAGCGCGAGCGCTGGAGAAACCTGATTCAGATTGCGCGGACCAGGCGCCTGGCGGAATATCGCGCGAAGACCGGGCAAAAAACGAATCTCTGGAACGTCTGGCGCGCCGGACTTCCCGAAGGCCGCCCCCTGGAAATCGCAGCTATGGCTCGCCTCACCACCACCGCAAAGATTCTCGATCCGGACTTTCTCGAAACGTCCGAGGAGTCCCATTCCGCGCTCCGCTTTTTTGATTCTTTAGCGGCCGCTGAAGCCGGACCCGTTTTCCGGGATCCTTCCGCGCGGCGCATTTTCCATGCCGCCGCTCTCCTGCGCAATATCGGACGCGGCAGCGGGCAAAGATCCCATCACAAGCTGGCCCAAAAAATTCTTCGCTCCCTCGCGCCTCCCCCCGGATGGACACCGGACGAAATGAAGCAGCTTGCCCTGGTCGTCCGCTATCATCGCGGCGCCGGGCCGAAAGAGACGCATGCGGACTTTCAATCTCGGGCGCCGGATTCGCGCGAGCGCGTGTTGTGGCTTGCCGGAACTCTGCGGTTGGTGCTCGCCTTGAAAAAAGGCGGCCGCAATGGCGCATCCGTCGCCCAGGTTCAAAAATCAGACGACGCCATTACCATTTATGTCCGCGGCCAGGACTCGGCGAAGCACATCGCCCGCCTGCTCCGCAAGAAAAGCCTTTTGGAATGGGCCGCGCGCCGGCCGGTGCGCATTGAATCGCGGCAAAACGGCGCCGCGCAAATCCACTCCGCCCGCGTCAGCCGCGAATGGCCCGGAGAATCTTCGGAGGACACACCCACAGCAGCCTTCCGCTCGGAGGGGAGACGCTCGCCATTTCGAGGCAGGCGACGCCGGATTTTTTCAGTGCTGTGATCGGGGCGGGAAGGTCCAGCGCGCGCGCCAGCAGTTCATCCAGATGCGGCGCGTGGCCGAAGCAGAAAACGCTTCTCGCTTTCTTCAGTTTTTGCAATTCCGCCAGCGTGGCCGCCGGGTCCGCGCCGGGTAGCAGCGCTTCGGTCTGCAGAATTTTTTCTTTCGCCAATCCGAAAACTTCCGCAAAAATCTGCGCGGTCTGCAGCGCGCGCACAAACGGACTGGAAAGAAACCGCGAAGGCGCGATTCCCAGCGAACAAATTCCCTGCGCCACTTCGCGCGTCTTGGCGATTCCTTCCTTCGTCAGGAAGCGATCCGCTTCCTCGGGACAGTTTGGATCGCTGCGCTCGACGGCAATTCCATGACGCACGAGATACAAATCCATTTCCGCTTCCTTTGTGCCGGCTCGTCAGGCAACGCGGCTCGACGCAACGCTCGCGCGGATGAAAACCCTGACTCCGTATTCGCGCTCGAACAGCGCCGCGCCGCGCTGCGCATCCTGAATATCTTCCGCCGCATCGCCGCGTGAAGTGACGCGCAGCCCGATTTCCCCGCGCTTGAAGCTGGCCTCGACTCGCGCGGCGCTTTGCTGGTGCGAATGGTCGAATCCTTCCGCGATGCGCAGCAGCGACGCCAGCGCGCGCACGCGCTTGCGTTGCGCCGGATCGAGCGCCGCATAACCCGAATGATGCCCCGCGGGCTCGGACTTGCGGTTGTGATAGCGCACGATGCACGCAACCATGTCCCGCTGCTCGGAATCGAGTCCGGCGATGTCGGCGTTGCGCACCAAATACTCGCCGTGCTTGTGGTGGCCGCGATGGTTCACGATGTGCCCGATGTCATGCAATAAACCCGCTGCTTCGAGCAGCAGGCGCGATTCCGCCGGAAGTCCATGCACCGGACGCAACTCGTCGAACAGCATCCGCGCCAGTTCGCGCACGTGCTCGGAATGATGCTGGTCGGAATCGAGCCGCCGCGCGTACCAGCGCACCGCGGTCAGCAGTTCGCGCGCCGCCGCGTCGTAGCGCGGCTCGCGTTGCCGCGCGAAGTGTTTGTGCGCCAGATCCTGCAGCAGACCATCGCGCACGCCGACTCCCGGCACAAGCATTACCCGCAGATTCAGGAAGCGGCCCAACGCCAGAAGGATCACCGCCGCGATGGCCATAACGTCGGCGCGGTCGCGGCGCACGCCAAACGCTTTCATGCGCCCGCGAACGTCGCGCTCCACAATATCGGAAAGGTGCGCGCGGAGACGCGGCAGGTCCAGAGAACGGAATCCGCCCTCGCGCGGGCCGGGCGCAATCTGCGCGAGGGCTTCCGCGTTTCCCCCGCAGACCGCCGCGATTCCTCCGGAAAGATCCGGCCTGCGCGGGAGCCGCGATTCCAGCAGCGCCCGCACATAACGGCGCACCTGCTCGACGTGTTTGGGACGCATCGGACCCGCGAGGTTCAGCGTCTCCATCAGACGGACAGCGCCAACCGGAAGCTGCACCGAGTGCTCGAGCACGCTGTCGCGCAGGATGCTCAACTCGAGACTTCCTCCGCCCAAATCCACAATCACGCGCGGCGCGCGCTCGTGCCCGAGCGCCGCGAGAACCGCTGTGCGGCCAAGCCGCGACTCTTCGGCCTCGCTGATCACCTCCAGGCGAATTCCCGCAGCGCGCTGGACTCGCACGACCAGCGCCCGACGATTGCGCGCTTCCCGAGCAGCGCTTGTGGCCACGGCGCGATAGGCAGCGACTCCAAACTCGTTCATCTTCCCGCGGAAATCCCGGAACGCCGTCGCTGCCAGGGAAAGGGTTTCGTCGCTGATGCGCTGCTCCGTGAAGGCGTTCTCACCCAAACGCACCGGACAGCGTTCGCTCAGAAGGACTTCGATGTCGAGAGGAGAGAGTGCGCGGGCGATGCTGAAACGAAGGGCGTTCGAGCCGGCGTCAATTGCCGCGATGTGAATGGGTTCGGCCAAGATCCGGTTCACCGCCAGAGATGCGCCAGCGCACTCGATGGCGTGTACTTCGCGGAACGGATGCCGAGGTGTTCGCCGATGCGCTGCCGCAACAGCTTGTTCACTTCGGGCACGCTGGCTTCGCCGTCGAGTTCCAAGAAACCGTGGCGCTTGGCCATCAGCTCGAATTCCTTCTTGATCATCGCCTGATAGCGGATGAAGGAACGAAAGAGATCGTTGGAGAGCGACATGTCGCGGCCGGATTCCCAATAACTGATAGCCTGGGACTTCTTGAACTCGCGCGCAAACGCCGTTTCCGGGCGCACATTCAGCCAGAACGTCAGGTGCGGGCGCAGCGCCATGGCGTAGAGCTCGAGCAAGTACTCGCGGTTGATGCCGCGAACCGAACCGCGCGCGATCAGGGTATAGATAAATCGGTCGGCCAGGACCACCATGCCGGAACGCAGCGCGGGGATGATGCGGTGTTCGAGTTGGTCGAAGAAATCGGCGGCATACATCAGCACCAGGGTCATGCGCGTCACGGCATTCTTGGCCATCAGGTCGTCAATATCCTTTCCGACCAAGTAGGACCGCCGCAAGCCGGTGGTCTGAACCGGGAAGCCTTCCCCCTCGAGCCATTCTTGCAGGAGAGCGATTTGCGTGGAGCGGCCCGAGCCATCCATTCCTTCCACGACCACAAGCGTACCGGTCAACTCTTCCGGGCGGACGCCGACCAGCGACTCGCCAAAGAAATACTGGTTGGGGTCCACGGAGGCCGCCGCGGGCCGTCCGTTGTTTTTCGGCGCCGCAAGTTGCGGCGCCGCGTCTTGTTCGGTACGGCGCTTACGTGGAGTCATGGACAGGTGCAAACCGTTTCAGATCGATCCGCGAGGCAACGATCTCCCGCATTTGTTTTTGGAGCTGATTGACCGGCATGGTGCCATCGAGGACGACGAAATTATCCGTTTCGGCCATCTTGTCGTACTGGTTCAGGATCATCCCCTGAAAAACGCGGAAACTTTCCGCGCGGTCGTAAGACAAACCCAAATCCATTCCGGCCTCATAGAATTTCAACTTCGGCCGGCCGCTCAGAATACGGTCCACAGCAACATCCAGCGGCGCGCGAAAATAAAACGTGAGGTCAGGCACAGGAGCGAACCGATAGAGGTTGCGCAGCCAGCGCGGGGAGCAACCGCGCGCGGTGTCGCGAGCGAAGGCCGTGTAAATGTAGCGGTCCGCAAGAACGAGATAATTCCCCTGAAGCAGAGGCAAGATCTGGCGCTCGCAGCGGTCCGCGAAATCGGCCGCGTGCAGCAAAGAGAATGTCACCGGAGTGAGCAAGCGGCGCTGCTTGCCGCGCCGCGTGGCCGATTTCACCAGAGGCGAGGAGTTCCATTCCGTGAAGTGCAGCCGGTAACCGCCGATCTCGAGCCATCGCTTCAGCAAATACAATTGCGTGCTCTTTCCCGAACCATCGGTACCCTCGACCACGATGAGAGCACCGGGGTAAGAGCGTCCGGGCAGCGGTTTCGGTGTCTTCTTCGGCTCAGGCTTTGCCGCCGGCGCTTCCGGCACCTCGATAATTTTCTGCGTTTCTTCCGGCATTTGTGACAGTGATTCTACCCTCGAAACGTTAACGGCGTGTTACGAAAGTACGGATTGGCACCGGTTCCGCACTGCCCGGGCATCAAAACATAGAAAACTTGACCCGCAGGAATTTCTTGGGATTCTGGCGGAACTCCCCCATCAGCAACCGCAAGTCTCCCGCGAGACCCGAAACATTGTCATAGAACTGCGGGTCGTTCACAAATTTTCCCGCCGTGCCTTCGTTCTGCGTCAGCTTGGCGGAGACCTTCGAGAGGTTGGCGCTGGTGTCGCGAAGGTGCGTGTAGAGAGTGTCGTCGGTGGCAAATTTGCCGAGAGAGCCCTTGCCGGCGCGGACATCGGTCATGAATGCGTTGCCCTTTTCGATGGCTCCCTTCGCGTTGTCGTACAAGGATGGGTCGTAGATGAGTTTCCCGAGGCTGCCTTTCTGCGCTTGCGTATCAGCGAGCATGGTGTCCACGCGGTCCACGGCTTTGTAGGCTTTGTTGTAGATCTCATCGGAGGCGACCACCTTTCCAAGCGAACCCTGCCCTGCCTGGATATTGGAGACCATCTGGTCGCTCCTGGACAAGATACTGTTCAAATGGGCATAAGCGGCATCGTCGGTGAGGAGTTTGCCGAGCGTCCCTTTGCCGCGCTGAACGCCATCCACAAGTTGGCGGATCTGGTCAGAAAGGGCGCTGAGGTTGCCGAGGACCTCAGCGCTGCGCTCGACGACCTGCTTGATGGCCTTTTCTTCCTGGCCCTTGACTTCATCGCCTTCCTTGAGGGGCGTGCCTGTAAGGCCGCGGCGAATGGTTACGTAGCGATTGCCCAGCAGGCCTTCGGTCACCAGGCTGGCGACGGAATCGGTGCGGACTTCGGTTTGGTAGTTCTTGTCAATCCGCATGATGACCTCGATGTTGCGCTTGGGGTCGAGCGGCTGATTTGGCGTGCGCGGAGTGATGTGGATGGCATCCACGTTTCCAATCTCGACGCCGTCCAAGCGCACGGGCGCGCCGGTCGACAAACCCTCCACCTCGGGGAGAAAAGTTGTCAGGCGATACTTCGGGCCAAGAATCCCCGGGCCGGTAACGTAGAAGATACCGATCGCCAAGAGAAACAACCCCACCAACACGAACAGTCCAACGCGCAGTTCGTTCCAAGATACTTGCTTGCGCTGTGCCATTTCAGCCTCCTTGGTAAGTCAAAATCCGGTATTTTCCGCTCGCTCAAACCAAGAACCGCTTCAAATAAGAATCCTCCGAATCGAGAATGCCGCGCTGGTCGCCTTCGAAATACACGCCGCCATCGCGGAGGACAAGAAAACACGTGGGCACTTCGGCCTCCTGCAGCCCCCCGAATCCATTGCTGCTCATAGGGACGACGCGATTGCCGTCGGCATCGAACCGGAAATTGGCCAGGGCGAAGGCGTCCTGCAAGCGATGTGTGGCCAAAATCGAAGTGACCCCCAGGGTATCGCGCAAGCGCAGAATCAGCGTGATGATGGTCTGCGAAGTGATGGGGTCGAGCCCGGCCGTCGGGGAATCATAGAGCACGATGGGCGGGCGGCTGACCAACGCCCGGGCGATGGAAACGCGGCGGCGCATCCCTCCGGAAAGCTCCGAGGGCAATTTCTCCAAGGCATCTTCCATCTCGACAAAGCGCAGCGCTTCGCGGACGCGCTCTTCGATCTCGTCTTCCGCCACACGGTCTTCGCGCAAGCGGTAGGCCACATTGTCCGCGACGCTGAGCGAATCGAACAACGCGCCTTCCTGAAAGACAAATCCGATCTGGCGGCGGAAGCCGAGGAGTTCGACTTCCGAGAGTTCACCGAGGTCGCGGCCAAGAACGAGCACGCGTCCGGAGCCGGGACGGAGAAGACCCGCGGCAAGCTTCAAGGTGAGAGTCTTGCCCGTTCCGGTTTCCCCGACCAGAACTTTTGTCTCGCGGGGCGCGACAACAAAAGAAAGATTCCGGAGAACGTCTCCTTCGCCGAAGCCGATGCCGACGTTTTCGAAGGAAATGACCGGCCCGGCGTTAGCCCCGTCAGTCATACGGAATTCCCGCGATTCTTGGACAGTGGTGAGATGCCGGCTCCCATTCCCCTAAGGATTTGGAGGCGCAATCAGGAATTCATCCCCCGTGCGTCCCAGCAATAACTCCCGCCGATGCTTGAGCATCTGCAGTTCGCCGGAAACCTCGATCAATTCCTTCTTCTGCTCCGCAGATAATTGCGGGCCCAGATGATCCAGCTCCTCGAACCTGGCTTGCAGCCGGGGAATTTCCCGATCGATAAAAGCAGGCCCGATGAAAAGGGCCTGGGCCTTCCTGCTGGCGACCAGATGATGATTATTCTCGGTCCACGCCGGGATGATCCCCACGTCTCCCAACTCGACGCGGATACCCGCGGGCCCGTAATCTTTCTTGATGACCGAAAACTTGACCACCAGAGAATCGCGGGGCTCACCGGCCTTGTCGGGCATCAGTCCTCCGACATACTGGCGGGACTGGTTAGAAAGAAAATTCCCCAGGGAATAAAAAATCACGGTAGTGCGCTGATCCTGGGTCAGAAAAGTTTCGATGGGCTGCAGGACATGAGGATGATGTCCGAGCACGGCGCCGGCACCGGCTTCCAGGAAACCGTGAGCGAGCTCGATATCCTCGGGGTGCGGCGCAGGAGCATACTCGGTTCCCCAATGAATGGAAATCAGCAGAAAATCGCATTGCGAACGAGCCGCCTTGATTTTTTCCAAAACGGCCGGCACATCCAGCCCCGGAGCGCCACCCGATTCACCGGGATACGGGAAAAACGCAACGTGAGGTTCGCGGTCCTTTTCGGGATTGCGATTGCCATTCAGCCAGCGAGTCATCCCGAGCCAGCCCACCTTAATGCCGTTCTTTTCGATGACCACAGGCTTCCAGGCATCTTCGGCCGTGCTTCCGGCTCCGGCAAAGAGAATTCCTTGTTCGCGCAAACGTTCAAGAGTCTCATCAAACCCCGCATAGCCCTGATCAAAAACGTGATTGTTCGCGAAGGACACGATCTTAATTCCGTTGAACTTCAAAGATTGCAGTAAAGCGACGGGCGCATCGAACTGAAACGGCCTCGATCCCCGGGAATGAGCGGGAGCCACAGGGGTTTCCAGATTGACAAAGCCGAAATCGGCCTGGCGGAATACATCCGCCACGCCTGCGAATAACGCATCCCACCCGCCATGATTGCCTTCGGCGGGAGGCGGGGCGGCGGTTGAGGCGTCTTTCGATTCCGGAGAGCGGACAGCCTGAACGTCTTTCGCGGTTTGTTCATGGGCAGCGGCAGCTTTGACCACTGATTGATGAGGAATGACATCGCCAGCGGCGGCAAAAGTAATCCGGCTGATTTCGCGAGGGTAGGAGGCAGACACGGAAGTTTTTCCGGCCGCGGTACCGTGTCCCCACTTGAAAACAAGAGGGGCAAGTAGAAGCAGAGAGAGAGCCAGGGCAGCTCTTCTGATGATCCTCTTTCCTCGAACGACTTGGTCCACCATTATCTTTCCACTCGTTTGGCGCAAAGCCGGAGCCTCCCTTTGGGCTTGCCGCCGACAAAAAGTATACATGCAAGTTGGCATGGCTCGGCTGTTCTCTTCGTGAATTTTACAG
>WNFG01017226.1_pt1 | contig 11467 bp, 8 predicted proteins | sample 5400431 | NCBI WGS metagenome assembly WNFG01 (sample SAMN13153346, study PRJNA577476) | soil metagenome | isolation source: 120 cm saprolite under Douglas fir tree site 2 hole 3 replicate 2 | place: USA:California | collected 2015-04-18
AAATGAAGACGCCACGGGATCTCACGTGCTCGTTCAGTCCTGACCGGACTCAGGTGGCGACTGGCGTAGTTGGCAGATCGGTACGGGTCTGGAACGTCGAAACGGGGGAATGCGCACGGCAACTGGTCGGACACACCGAGCGTGTGTGGGGGCTGGCGTGGAGCCGCGATGGACAGCGTATCCTTTCCGGCGCGTGGGACAACACAGCGAGGCTCTGGGACGTGAGGACCGGGAAATGCCTCCGTGTTCTGGAGGGCCATTCCGGTTTCGTCCGCGCGCTGGAGTTCAGCGTCGATGGATGGCTCGCAATTACCGCCGGCGGCGATCGCCACGATCGAAGAGTGCGGCTATGGGATCTCGAGACAGGGGAATGCCTGCAGGTGTTCCAAGGGCACACCGACGGCGCCTACTGTGCGTTGTTGGCGTCCGATGGGCGGCGCGCCGTTTCGGGTTCGCGCGACGGAACGGTGCGTGTTTGGGATATCGAGACTGGGTATTGTCTGCGAGTGATCGACGCCCACGCTTCGCATGTCCAGTACCTGGCGTGGAGCAAGGACGAGCGGCGCATCCTCTCATGTTCGCTTCACATACGGAACTGGGACCTGGAAAGCGGACTTTGCCTACAAGCCTTCGAAGGTCACACGGACACAATCCGAACCGTGGAATGGAGCCCCGATCAGCGGTTCGTTCTTTCGGCGTCACACGATTGCACGGTGCGAGTTTGGAAAGCAGACTCGGGCCGTTGCGCGAACGTGCTGGAAGGTCATCCAACGCTTGTCGTAAATGCGGCCTGGACGCCCGACCAACGGCACATCGTCTCTTGCGACGAGGACGCGCAGATTCGGTTTTGGGACTTGTGAGACGCGCAGGCATCGGGGATAGAATGGTTCGGCACGCGGTGGAGGTCGTTCATGAGTATCGTTCAGCACAGGACCAGGCCGATTCGAGTTTGTGTCGTGTCAATCGCGCTGGGTATTGCGTTCGGGTCTGTTATCGCACCCTTGAAGCCCCTTTCAGCGCAAGACCGGTTAGCGTCCAGGAAGACGGATTCCTCCAAGCGAATGGCTGACGGCAAACTGTGGACGACGCGCAACCTGAACGTCAACATTGTCCCGTCCTACTGCTACCAAGATGCGGAACGGCATTGCCGTCAATTTGGCCGTTTGTACACGTGGGAGTCGGCGCGGCGAGCCTGCCAATCATTGGGTGACGGATGGCGATTGCCGACCAACGACGAATGGCGGCAACTGGCGAAGCACTACGGTGGGCTCCGTGAGGAGTCGGATGATCGCGGTAAAGCGGCGTACGAGGCGCTCTTGATTGGAGGCAGCTCGGGATTCAATGCCTTGCTGGGTGGCGGCCGCTCCGATGATGGCCAGTATGCACGGTTGGCTGCCCACGGATTCTACTGGACGGCATCGGAGAGTGAGCCGGGCAGTGCATGGCTCTACAACTTTGGTCAAGGCGGGCAATCCCTCAATCGCCATAGCGATGGCAAGAAGCAGATGGCGATTTCCGTTCGGTGTGTCAGCGAGTGACGACTGAAGCCGTTGTCCCGCCTCTGCTGAAACAGACCGGGGGCACCGCTTCGCAGCCACTAACGGCCGTAGTCGCGTAGGCGTTTACCGAGCGGCAGGCTCAGATGCGGGCACCCAATTTGTCGACATGGCTACAGACAATGCTGCCTAACGGGCTCGTTCCGCGCCGACAGCGAAAACTCATGACGCACTAACCAGCAGCGCCGGTAAGCGTCTCAAGTGTACTATGTTCGATGCTTTCCTTCAGGACCTTCGCTACGCACTTCGCACGTTGCGCTCAAGTCCCGGCTTTGCTTCGGTCGCGATCCTGTCGCTCGCGCTCGGCATCGGCGCCAACACAGCGATTTTTAGCCTGATTGACTCCGTGATGCTGAAATACCTGCCGGTCAGGCATCCCGAAGAACTGCTGAATGTAACGTTAGGGGACAGCGTCAGTTGGACCAACCCGATCTGGGAGCAGGTACGCGACCACCAGGACGTCTTCTCGGGTCTGTTCGCGTACGGCACACTCCGCTTCAACCTCGCCTCGGGCGGCGAGGCCCGCTACGCCCAAGGAATCTGGGCCAGCGGCGATTTCTTTTCAACGCTTGGTGTGCGCACGTCACTAGGCCGCACCTTCACGCGGTTGGACGACCGGCGCGGGTGTCCCGGCGGCGCCGTGCTGAGCTACGACTTCTGGCAGAAGGAGTACGGCGGAAGCGCGGCGGTTCTCGACAAGACCATTTCGCTGGACGGGCATCCGTTCCCAGTTCTTGGCGTGACCGAACCGGGGTTCTTCGGCATGGAGGTCGGCCGTGCCTTCGACGTGGCCGTGCCTGTCTGCACCGAAGCGATCATGCGCGGGAGCGGCAGCCAACTGGACCAACGCAGCAGTTGGTGGTTGCGCGTCATCGGCCGGCCCAAGGAGGGGCTGGACGCGCGACAAGTGACGGCGCGCTTGAAAACGCTGGCGCCTGGGGTCTTCACCGCGACGGTACCGCAGAACTGGCCTGAGAATAGCCAGGAAGAGTACCGGCATCGCACGTTTGAGACGCTTCCGGCGGCGAACGGCCTCTCCTCCCTCCGCGCCCAGTACCGGCTGGCGCTGTTGACGCTGATGGGGATGGTGGGTGTCGTGTTGCTGATCGCCTGTGCCAACGTGGCCAATCTCCTGCTGGCGCGCGCCACCGTGCGGCAGAAGGAGATTGCTATCCGCCTGGCGTTGGGGTCGGGACGCGGGCGCTTGATCCGGCAGCTCATGACGGAAAGCGTGCTGCTTTCGCTTGCGGGCGCGGCACTCGGGGTGCTGTTCGCTAAATGGGGCAGCCGGATCCTAGTCAGGTTTCTCGGCAACCAAGTGATCCTTGACCTGGCGGTGGATGCCCGCGTCCTGGCATTCACAATTGGCGTTGCCCTGCTGACCGGACTGCTCTTCGGCCTCGCGCCCGCATGGCGAGGAACCCGCGTTCAACCCCAGACGGCGATGAAGACTAACGCAAGGGGCATTGCCGAAGGGCACTCGCGCTTCAGCCTCAGCAAGGCGCTGGTGATGGTGCAGGTGGCTCTGTCGCTGGTGCTGCTGGTGGGCGCCGGGCTAATGTTGGAGACCTTCCAGAAACTCGCCGCGCTGGATGCTGGGTTTGAACGCCACGGTGTGTTGCTGGTTAACGTCGACCTGCGTAACGGGCATTATCCGAAGGAGCGGCTGGCTGCGGCCTACGACGAAATGCTGGAGCACCTGCGAGCAATTCCCGGCGTGCGCTCAGCCAGTTTGTCCAGCAATACTCCAGTCAGCGGAAACACCTCGAACAACTTGATAGCAGTGGACGGGTATGTGCCGAAATCCCCGCGGGACACGCTGGTGTGGATGAACCGAGTGAGCCCGCGGTACTTTGAGACTCTGGGCACGCCGATCTTGGCCGGCCGGGACTTCAATACCCACGACACGTCCGGGTCGCCGAAAGTGGCGATCGTCAACGAGTCGATGGCAAAGAAATTCTTTGCCAAGACCAACCCGATCGGGCAGCATTACCGATACACCTTCCCGACACTTGGCCCGCCGATTGAAATCGTTGGCGTGGTGAAAGACGCCAAGTACCGGAATCTTCGGGAGCAATCCTCCGGCACCGCCTACGTGCCAGCAAGTCAGGAGGAGTACGGCATGTACCTGTCTTTCGAACTCCGCTCCGCCGGACCAGAGAACTCGGTTTCGGACCTGATCCCGAGCGTTAGGACGGCGATGGAGCAGGTAAATCGTGACGTCACACTCGAATTTCGTACTTTGGCGGTTCAGGTAGCCGAGTCGCTCCTTCGGGAGCGTTTACTGGCCACACTGGGGGGCTTTTTCGGTGGTCTCGCGTTGTTGCTCGCGACCCTCGGGCTTTACGGAGTGATGTCGTACAACGTGGCGCGCCGCAGGAACGAGATTGGCATCCGCATCGCCCTCGGCGCCGAGCAGGCCCGCGTCTTGCGGATGGTGTTTGGCGAAGTCGCTTTTTTAGTAGGCGTGGGCCTCCTGAGCGGCCTCGCTGTCGCGGTCGCGACAACCCGTATTGTCGCAAGCTTTCTCTACGGGCTAACGGCCACCGATCCTCTCACGATCATGCTGGCGTCCGGAGTGCTTGCGACAGTTGCCGCCGTTGCCGGATTTCTGCCCGCTCGGCGAGCCTCGCGCCTCGATCCGATGGCCTCGTTGCGCGAGGAATGACGCTGGCGGTTATTGAACTCGGAAACTGTCCACTTGGGCCGCGTAGTCAGCGCGTCGGAGAAGTGCCGCAGGAATCAGTAGCCGCAACTGCCGACGGCTGCCGAGAGCGGTAGAATTCGCAATTGCTATGGGAATGACAGAATTCTCTTTTCCATGCGTGTCGATGGCAAGTTCTGGCAGAGAGTACTTCCAGATCTTGTTTACCAGTGGTGAGGACACGGACGATCCTTATTTTCTGATTCAACGACAATTCGAGTCCTATGACGGTGGACTCTTCTACATTGAGAGCCACGAGCAAACGCTGTGCGGCCATTTCAAGATCAGAGCAGCACATCTTGAAAGAAACATGCTTCGCCTCGAATTGGCATCTGAGCCAACCAAAATAATTCAAATCAGGTTTAAGGCCGGCGCTACCCGATCCAACCAACTGAGGCGTGTTCTAAGGATCATGATCCCTGCCGGCGTACTGACCATCGAATAGAATCCCTGGTGATCTTACCCAGGCCGGAATAGCTTCAGTCGGTCATTCACTGACGGCGAACGTTCGAACTTGGCAGATCTCGAATCGCTAAGGCTCCGTTTCGGTTGATGTCAGCGCCACTCAGAGGTAATGTTCAGTTGGATACCGATAATGCCCACTACCCTACGAATTGCGCATCACGTTCCCGCGGCCAAAGCTTCCGCGTTTCGTGGACTCAAACCAAGAATGCGACATGACTGGTGGCCTCGCGCCGACCCAGGACTCGACTGATTATCGCTTGGTTTCATTTGCCCCTTCCTCATTCAATACCGGGCCGAGCGTTTGGGTCCTGCTCGTGGAGATTTCCGCAACAGATTTGGAATCCAGTATAACTCGACCTCTTCTCGCTATCCTCCCCGCACGGAGCGGTCTCGCGCTTACTGTGCGGCGCCATCCGCCACTACAAGAACCACGGCAGACGTCCGCTCCGAATTAGTCAAGGCCAAGCGAAAGCTTGAGACCGATTTGCAAAAACTACTGGAAAGCTTTGAGGCCGAGACCGGGCTCAGCGTCTATGAAGTCAAGTTATCGCGGGGCAACACCGCGGGTAATTCCAATTGATTTCAGGCTGAAACATCCCACTCGTCGAGGTGTGGTTCAAACGGAAGCAGGATTCATCGCGGCAAAGTTACATCCTCGATCTCCCGATACGCCGGAACACCGATCGTTCCTTGAGCTTCACGCCACTTGCAGTGCTGGACCAGTTCGAATTCGCGTGCTCGTGCCGGGCCTCATGATGGGTGCCGTGCAGGCGCGGCGGCTGGGCCGCTAGCTCTGGGTCAAAGCGGCGCCGATCGTGACGGACAACGCTAGAAGGGACCTGGACGTTTCTTATCTAAACACTTTATAGGCCTTTTACACCACTCGCGGGCCATTACATTTCTAGCGTTCGGCCGCTCCGGCTTGTAACATTTGCAATCGCCTTTCGATGGCGGGCTTAGTCGCTTGGTAAATGTCCTCTGCGAGAACCGCGTTGACTTCGTCATAAACGTGGGCTAGATCCCAAAAGCTTGTCGTCGGCAGCAACCGTGACATGTTCAGCATCACCACCTGGGGATACCGTGGAACCATGCCTTCGATCTCGCGGCCTGCCACGTCATAAAGCACATTAAAGGCGCGAATCCATTCGAACGCCGTCTCCCGGGACAAGTGAAACGAATTCATCAGGCCGTTCGCGGAGTGATCGGCATCCAGTTGGCCCACTGCGTTGAGAATACAAACCGGCTGATAATCGTAAACCCGCGCCAGTTCGATCAGTTTTCTCCAGTTGGAAAGATAAGCGGCGACGTGCTCCACGACGAAGCCGTTGTCCGAGAGGATGCGGCTGGCCGGCACGACATTAGAAACGGCTGGGGCGTCGGCTCGTGGTGTAAGCTTGCTGCCGCGCTCGAACCGGGCGCGCAGTCCGCGGTACAAAAAGCTGCGTTCCAGGGCGATCTTCCACAACGGTTCGCGGTGCTCCCGGCGATAGAGATCCCAGGCTTCTTCCATGTTCTGAAAGTTGTAAGGGAAGTTTGGCCGGGATTCGTAAGTCATCGGTAGCCCGAGATCATTCATCCCGTCGTACAGGACAACAATGTTGGGTTGGTAGTCCACCACCGTCGTGACCAGTTGCACTAATGACTGGCGCCCGGTACAGGACTGGATTCCGGCGTTGATGACCTCGATGTCGCGCCCCGGATAGCGACTTTGCAAAACCTTCTTGAACGATCCGGGCAGGGTCAATTCGAAAGTGCTGGCAAGCTGCACGCTCGACGAGCCGAGAAACGCGATGCGGAGTTGCCCCGCGGGTTTTTGCTTCGGCAATCGGTAATTCGGCAACGGGACTCGGAACCCGTCCTCGTTGGAATAGACTAAAACGCGGCTCTTGTGGTGAGACATCTCGTAGGTTTCAGTCGTCTCGTAGACGTAGCTCTCATTCGGCCGGAACATCACGTAGGGATAAAGGTGGTTGTAGAAGGGAATGGGGGGCCGTGGGGCGTTTTGATGCGCGAGATAAATCTCGATAGCGACCACGCTGACCACTAGGGAGCCGAAAATGTATCCGGCGTAAACGCAGACGCTTTTCCACCGGTTGCTGGTCGCCGGCACCCGGTCATTGTACTTCGCCGCGGCCATCGCGTGCCAGTCCCCGCGCGTCGAAACCATCGTCCTCTTCGACGCGCGGTTCAAACGGAAGTACAATGCATCGCGGTAATGTCACATCCTTGATATCCTGATACGCCGGAACACCGGTCGTTCCTTGAGCTTCCCGCCACTTGTAAGTGCCGTGCAACAAGTCCCAGATTGTAAATCCGCTGGACCAGTTCGCATTCGCGTGCTCGCGCCGGGCTTCATGATGGGTGCCGTGCAGGCGCGGCGTCATGAGGATGAAGCTCAGCACTCGTTCAATTCGAACCGGCAGGCGCACATTCGAATGATGGAACAAAATGGAAGCCAATAGGAACGTCTGCCAGATGGATACTGCCAGCGGTGAAGCGCCCGCCAAACGTATTTGAGCCAGTCGCCAAGGAATCGAGAGCAGCATCTCGCCGAAGTGAAATCGAACCGCCGTGAATGTGTCGAGATCGAGATCGATGTGGTGTACCAGATGGAATCTCCAGAGTTGCGGCACTTTGTGCGTCAGCACGTGCCAAATGTATAGCCCGTAGTCGAGCAAGATCACGCTCAGGACTAAACGGGCCGCGTGCGATCTCGCGAGCCAGGGAACGAGACCCAATTCGTTGCGCTCCACGTGCCTGGCCAGCCGCATTGCGAATGGCTTTTCGATCAGTTGCATCACTAGCCCTGCACCCGCAGCTAGAGCAAGATTACGAGCGTCTCGCAGAAGCTTTGGCTCACGTTTCCGCTTCCGGAGCGCACGAGAAAGCTCCAGCCCAACCAGGCAGACCGCAACCCCCGCCACGATTGTTCCACTCAACCAACCTGGTAATTCCTTGGATGCTCGCCCACTCACTTTCGCAAAGTACCATAGAGTTGGAATGGTCCTTCGGTGACGGATTGCGTGCTACTCACGGGCGCGTCAGGATTAGTCGGCAGCACCTGGCTCCCGCTGGTTTTGAAAAACCATCTTGAACGCCGGGTCACAATTCTAAGCCGCTCGCCGGAACTCGGCAATCCCGCCCGAAACATTTCCACCATCCACGGCGATCTCACTCAAAGAGATCTCGGCCTCGCGCCCGAAACCAAGCGCGCCTTAGTTCAAAACGTAACCGGCATCATCCATTGCGCCGCCGACATCCGATTTCGTTTACCGATCGATCAGGCGCGGGCGACGAACACCGCCGGGACCAGGCGTCTTCTTGCGCTAGCGCGAAAATGCAAGCGGCTCGAAAAGTTTGCCTACGTCAGCACCGTTTATGTTGCAGGAAAGCATCGGGGAATCGTCCGGGAGGAGCAACTCGCCAGGCCGCCGGGCTTTATGAATGCCTACCAGCAGTCCAAGCATGAAGCCGAAGAGCTAGTATTTGAAGCGATGCGCGATATTCCTGCATCTATCTTCCGGCTCAGTTCCATCATCTCAGACTCCGCGGGCGCGGTACGCCAGTTCAATTATTTTCATCAACTACTGAGAATGGTTCCTAGAAATCCGTTCCCGATAATTCCCGGGGACCCCGACGCCGCAATCGATCTCATTGCGAGCGATTGGGCGGTTTCCGCGCTGGCATTGCTCTATGAGTCGCATTTTGTTCCAGGCCGCGTCTATCATGTATGCGCCGGCCGGAAGGCCTCGATGACCGTCCAGGAGATTCTGCGTTGGACGTTCGACATTTTCAACGAGGGCCGGCCTAAACCAGCTATGCAGCCGCGACTGGTGAGCTTAGATCAGTTCGAGCGATTCGCAATACAGCAAACCAGAAAAGGCAATGCCCCGGTTAGAGAACTCCTGCGAGTGCTGCGTGAATTTCTGCCGCATCTGGCGATCCCGCAGCACTATGACAATCGTGAAACGCTTGCCGTGCTTCGACGCGCCGGACTGGAGCTACCGCCGATTCGAGAATATTATCCGCGAGTAGTTGCGTCTTGTCTCAGGGGGCGAGCCCATGAAAGGCCCGACCATGCAACATGATTACGACATGATCGTGATCGGCGGAGGTTCGGCCGGCCTGGTTGCCGCCGGAATGTCTGCCTTGCTCGGCGCTAAAACTCTGTTGGTGGAGCAGCAGCGCTTAGGTGGCGATTGTACCTGGTACGGTTGTGTTCCCAGCAAGACGTTGATCAAGGCCGCGAAGATCGCGCACGAAATGCGCATCGCCGATCGCTATGGTCTAACGCCTGGCACGCCCGAACACGATTTCGGACGCGTGATGCAACATGTTCGCGCGATCCGGCAGAAAGTGTATGAACAAGCGGACGCTCCTTCGCATTTTGAACGCATGGGCGCAGAGGTGACGCAAGCAGAGGCGTGGTTTCTGGACTCTCATACTGTGGAGCTCTCCAAGCCAGGCTGCGCTGCGCAAAAAATCACGTCCCGCTACTTTGTGATTGCAACCGGCTCCCGGCCCATCCATCCGGAATTTGCCATTCCTACGCTGAGTAACGAAACTCTATTTGAATTAACATCGCAGCCTAAGCGGCTAATCGTGCTGGGTGCAGGCCCAGTTGGAATTGAAATGGCGCAGGCTTTCCAGCGGCTCGGGTCAGCCGTTACGGTGGTTGCGCCCTCCATTCTTCCGCGCGATGAGCCGGAGCTGAGCGCGCTGTTGAAGACTGCGCTCGAGGCAGATGGCGTTACCTTTCTGCTTGGGAACCGCGTCACGGCAGCGGAAAGGATTGACGATACTCCAACCGCAATACTGGACAATGGCCGCAAGCTTCCATGCGATGCTATTCTTGCGGCGATTGGGCGCGAGGCAAATATCAAAAGCCTGGGACTCAAGAACGCCGGTGTCGAGACCGCCAAAAAGCACATTATTGTTGACGATCGCTGCCGCACGTCGCAGAAACACATCTATGCTTCCGGTGACGTGTCGGGGCGATATCAGTTCACACACATGGCTGAGCATATGAGTAAAGTCGCGGTGACAAACGCTATTTTGCGATTTCCGAAGAAACTGGACGAGCGGCATGTGGCCTGGGCGACCTTCGCTGATCCCGAATTGGCGCACTTGGGTGCGTCCGAGGACGATCTACGCAAGCAAGGGACCAAGTTTTCCGTCTACCGATTTCCGTTTAGCAAGATCGACCGCGCAGTCGTGGAAGTCGCGAACGCGGGACTCGTCAAAGTTCTAGCCGATTCATCCGGAAGAATTCTAGGCGTTTCCATTTTGGGCGCACGAGGTGGAGAAATGATCTCGGAGTGGGCGCTCGCAATGCGAAATGGCGTGCGCCTCAAACAGATTTCGGACACTATTCATCCTTACCCCACGTACATGCTGGGCAATCGCCAGGCAGCCGATCAGTGGAACAACAATCGTCTGGATTCGCCACTACTGGGACTGCTCGGAAAACTTCTCGGCTATCGGGGCGTGCGCAAGGGAGCTGCGGCGCTGTGAGCAGCCGGCCGCTGTTTTCTCTGGACGCGCGCGACTTGTCGTCGATGACCGGCTACTTGCGCGATCGTAACTGGATTGAGATCGACGAGCAAGTTTCTTCAGCCGCGCCGGCGGGCCCCGGCAACATGAACTACACGCTTCGCATCCACACCACTAAACGCTCCTTCATAATGAAACAGGCTAGGCCCTGGGTCGAAAAATATCCGCACATCCCGGCGCCTTCGGATCGCGCATTGATGGAAGCGCAATTCTATAACGCTATCCAGGCCGACGAGGAGCTTGCGCGGTGCATGCCGCGATTGATGGGACTCGATGCGGAGGCGCGAATCTTGATCCTGGAAGACCTGGGCGCGTCGCCGGACTTCACGAGCATATACAGCGATGCGTCTATCAGTTCGGGCGAAATCGATTCGCTCACAACTTTTCTGGCCAGGCTGCATTCACGTTTCCGGGATGCAAACTACGCCGGCAGATTTGAGAATCGCGAGATGCGACAGCTCAATCATGAGCACATTTTCGAATTTCCGCTTCGTGCGGGCAACGGCCTGGATCTCGACGCTATCACGCCCGGCCTCACCGCCGTCGCGAGAACGTTGCAACAGGACGGAACATATCGCAGTCGCGTTTCCGCGCTCGGCAGTCTTTACCTGGGCGCGGGCCAGTGCCTCATCCACGGCGACTATTTTCCCGGAAGCTGGCTACGAACCAGCGATGGGGTTAAGATCATTGACCCCGAGTTTTGTTTCTTTGGCCTGCCTGAATTCGAGCTGGGAGTCATGATTGCTCATCTTCACTTGGCGCGGTGCCCGGATTCGCTGGCAGCCCCCAGTATCGTCAACGGCAATTTGATCCGCAGCTTCGCTGGCGTAGAAATCATGCGACGGTTAATTGGAGTTGCTCAACTTCCCTTGCCATATGGACTGGAAGAAAAGCAGCGCTTGCTCGAATTGTCACAGCGAATGGTATTACCCGCATGAAATTGCTCTTGCTATCATTCATGCCGGCCGTGATCGTAGCCGCGTCTGTCTGGATCGACACCGATCCATCGGTGCAACGCGGCGCTCACGAGGTTGACGACGGATTCGCTCTGCTGCAAGCGTTCCATTCTCCCGAACTTCGAATCCGCGGTGTCAGCATCGTTTTCGGCAATGCGCCGCTAGCAACGGCATTACCAATCGGCCAGGAGATTGTCAGGCGATTCGGTCCCGTCGGTTTAGCTGTCTATTCA
>WNFG01004704.1_pt1 | contig 11466 bp, 13 predicted proteins | sample 5400431 | NCBI WGS metagenome assembly WNFG01 (sample SAMN13153346, study PRJNA577476) | soil metagenome | isolation source: 120 cm saprolite under Douglas fir tree site 2 hole 3 replicate 2 | place: USA:California | collected 2015-04-18
GCGAATGGTCGATCCGTTGGCAATCAATCCTGAGCCTGCCGGCCGCTTCAGCTTCAGGCAGGTGCTGCCCACCCTCGTCTTCGATGTGGCGATGCCGGTCATCGTGTTCTTCCTGCTCACCGGTTATGGCGTTTCGACGCTGTGGGCTCTGGTCGCGGGCGGGCTCTCTCCGGCGATCAACAATGTCCGGGTCTGGGTCAGGTCGCGCAGGCTCCAACCCGTCGGCATTATCGTGATGACGTTTCTGGCGATCGGAACGGCAACCTCCCTGATCACGGGCAGCGTGTTCTTCGCGCTGACCAAGGCGTCGTTTCTGACCGCGACCTTCGGTCTCATCTGCCTCGGCTCGCTCTTCGCCCGGCGGCCGCTGCTGTTCTACATCACCCGGCAGTTCGTGGCCGGCGACGACCCGGTGAGGCTCGAATGGTGGAACGGCCTTTGGCAGTACCCCCATTTTCGCGCCGCGCAACGCTTGGTGACCGCGGTGTGGGGAGTCGTGTACCTGGTCGAAGCGCTGCTCAGGCTCGGCTCTGCGCTGTTCCTCTCGCCGGCGCAGGTGGTGACGCTCTCGCATGTGATGGCATTCGTCGTGCTGGTCGCGCTCATCCTATGGACGCGGCGCTATCTGCTCGCGGTCCGTGAACGGCGGATACGCGAGCTCGCCGCTCAGGCGCAGCGCTCGTAGCAGGTCCTGGAAGCCACTCCGCCGGCCATGACCCGGTCCCGCCCGGCCGCCAACCAACTTGCCCGGTGTGCCAAGCCGAGAAAATTGGTGTCGCTGCATCCGATCGGGCTTAAGATGACGTCATCGCTGGCATGGCGTCACCAGGCGCCAGCGGCCGAGAGATACGTTTACCCCCGGAAGAGAGGTCACGCGCGCTCCCGCCTGAAGGGAGGCTCAAATGCCGGTCTTCATCACGCAAGGTCGCTTGACCCGCGAATACGTCAGAGGGGGCCTGAAAAAGCCGGAGGACAGACACGCTTACATTGCCGGGCTGTGCGAGCAGTCGGGCGGCAAGCTGCTCTCCTTCTACTTCACGCTGGGCCGTTATGATTTCATGCTCGTCACCGAAATGCCGGACGCGCAATCCGCCACCTTGCTTTCGTTGGTGGCCACGGGCGGCGGCGGCACGGACGCGGTGGTGACCACCCAGGCCTTCACCCCGGCCGAGGCGAAAGAGCTATACGCAAGGGCGGGAAAGATCGCCTACAAGCCGATGGGCGCATCTTGAAACACAGCGCCCGGCGCACCGATGGAATTGCTCCGAATGAAAAAACGGACCGCCTTCTAAGCGGTAGGTCACCGGTTCCATTCCCATAGGGCGCGCCACTTCGCCGGCCACGACTTGATGGTGTATCGTGCGCGAGGGAGGCGCATGGAACCATCGGAAGCGCTGCGCGAGTGGCACGATTTCTACGTGCTGATCGGAACGGCCTCGGGGGCGCTGATCGGCCTCATGTTCGTCGCGGCGTCGATCGCCGCGACGGCGATGGGCGAGCGGTACCGGCCGGGAATGGAGGCGTTCATCACGCCGACCGTCGCCCATTTCAGCGCCGTCCTGTTCGTTTGCCTCCTGGCCATGGCGCCGACCCACACGCGGACGTCGTTGGGCGTCGTGACGCTGGCAGGCGGTGCGATCGGGCTCGGTTATTGTGCCAGGGTCCGGATGCACATGCATCGCCTGAGCGCCTCGATCGATCTCGTCGATCGCCTCTGGTATGCGGTGATCCCGGCGCTGGGTTACCTCCTGCTGGCGGCAAGCGGCGCGGCTTGGCTCATGGCCGTCCCTTCGAGCCCGAATGTGCTGGCGGCGGCGCTGGTGCTCCTGCTGCTCGCCGGCATCAGGAATGCCTGGGACATGACGGTGTGGATCGTCGAGCGCCAGCTCAAGAAATAGCGCCGCCGACGGGCCAGAGGTGTCATTGCGAGGAGCGCGAACAGCGCGACGCGGCAATCTCCCGCCGGCATGGCGCCTGTGCTTGCCGGAGATTGCTTCCCCCCGGACTTGATCCGGGCGTCGCTCGCAATGACAGGAAAAGGCGGGCAGGGCCGGCGCGGCGGGCGCGCCCGTGTCGGTCGGGAAATGCCCTGACACCAACGGCCGGCACTCGACTCGGCTTGCGTCAAGAAGCCGGCGGCAAAGGGCCAATGTTGCGATACGCTCTCAAGTCGACCGGCATAGCGAGTAGTGGGGATAGCCGTGACGCTCCTGCCCCTGCAAACCTTGTATTTTGACGATTTGCACGTCGGAATGACCGAAAGGTACGCCAAAACCGTCAAGTCGTCGGACGTTGTCGGATTTGCGGAGCTGACCGGGGACCGAAACCCGATCCATCTGTCGGAACATTTCGCGGCGAAGACGCCCTTCAAAGGCCGCATCGCCCATGGCCTCTACACCGCCGGTTTGATCTCGGCCGTCATCGGCACGCGCTTGCCGGGGCCGGGTGCGATCTACATTTCGCAAACCTTGAGCTTCATAGCGCCCGTGAGAATCGGCGACACCGTCGAAGCCACCGTCCGCGTGGTGGAACTGATCGAGCGTGGCTATCGCGTGAAACTGCTTTGCCAATGCGCGGTTGGCAGCAAGATCGTTCTGGAGGGCGACGCGATGATCAAAATGCCGCCTCGCCCGCAACATGTCAGCGCAAATCGCACCCCCTAGCCGGGATTATTCGTCACGGTGCCAAAAATCGAACCGTGAACGACGCGCAATGCGTTGATCCGATTCGGGATTAGGGTATTCGATCGAGCGTGACGACCCGTTCACAGGGCGCCACGCGGCCAAAGGCTCCCGACGCTTGTCGATTGCTCATTCGATCACCTCGTCGGTGCGGGCGAGGAGCGTGGGTGGATGGTCAGGCGATAGCCGCCTTCATGTTGCATTGTGAGCCCGCGATGCGAATATGAGCGTCAGCGGCAGGGGACAACAGGAATCCAGAGTGATGTCCGGAGCGGAAGCGCAGCGGTTCGCGGACTCGCATCCCTTACGACTGTTCCCCACGTTCGTTTGGCGTGTTGAGTTGGCGGACAACTTACGTGCACGGGTGAACGCCAGCGTGTTGAAGGCGGTCGAGGAGTTGCGCGGGTCGCTCCCGCCGCTCAAACCCGGAGAGGGCTGGCAGTCGCGACAAGACCTTCACCGGCGGGCGCCGTTCTCCGAACTCGTCGCCTGCATCGACGCAGCGGCCGCGGAGGTCGTGCATTTTCTCAGGATCGGCCACGACGCCCCTTGCATCACCGCCTGTTGGGTGAACGTCCTTGCACCGGCGCGGACGCACCCTGCGCACAGCCACCCCAACAATTTTCTGAGCGGCGCTTACTACGTGAAGACGCAACCTGGAGCGGAGACGGTGAACTTCCATGACCCGAGACCTCAGACCGGAATCATCCGCCCGCCGGTGACCGAACTCACCGCCGACAACACCGACCAAGTCGTCGTGAATGTGAGGGACGGCACCCTGCTCCTTTTCCCCGCTTGGCTCGTGCATTCGGTGGATGCCAATCGCAGCGCCGAACAGCGAATCAGCGTCAGCTTCAACATGATGTTTCGGACTTACACCGAGATCATGAGTAAGCCGATGTGGTAATGCAGCAGGGTCGCCGCGGCGAGGCCGCCGCCGAGTAGCGTGATGTGGTCGCGCCGCGTAATCCAGTGATCGCGTCTGCCCGCGTTGTGCTGTGGCCCCATGGCATCCCCTCCCTGGCCATGACACGTCTCAGCCTGGCACACGGCGGCCGTTCGTAAGCCTATCGGTCCGGCCCGTGCCAGAACCACCTCGGATCGGCGTTGATGGCGACCGTTCTCACGTCATGCACTGCACGGGCGTGGGCGAACGGCGGCCGAAGTAAGCGACACCGATCGCTTGCCGATTTATCCCGCGCAGTGGTGAATAGGTCCGGCTAGGAGGATGAGGCGCCATCATCGCGGCGTGTCTCCCGGCGGCGTGAAACTCGCCCTGGATAAAGCGGGGCAAAGATCATCCCGAGCGGCGATCTCGCGGCAGCAACGCCCGCCGCGTCCCGGGTGAGCCGCCTTCAGCCGTGATGGCCGCCGCCTCCGCCATGGGCGAAGCCGTGGCCGCCATGCGCGAAGCCGCCGCCGCCATGCGCGAAATGGCCGTCATGATGCCAGCCGTGATCCCAGCCATGATGCCAGCCCCCGCCATAATCGAAGTCGAACGTGCCGTAGATCGGCGGTCTGCCATAGGCGTAGTAGTCGGCTGGGCCATAATAGCCCGCCGGCGCCGGTGCCGCGGCGCAGGCGGCAAGCGTCAGGCCGATGCCGGCGAGCAGCGGCGTCCTGACTCGATAAATCGTGCGGCGCATGTCAATTCATCCCTGATCGCGACGGCACCAACCGCACGGTCACGCTGGACGTCTGCGGATGACGATCGGTGGCGTGCGTCGACGAGCTCGCCGCCGCCATATTTTGCGGCAACGCATGCTCCTTGGCCTGCATCGGCGCGGATGATGCTGCGGTCTGCTGGTCGAAATCCCGGAAGAGATAGCCGGGAGGGTCCGCCAGCGCCATCGGTGCCGCTGCCGTGAGGAGGGCGAAAGACACTCCAGCGGCCCGCAGCGACCTGCGCAAGATATCGGTCATCGTATGATCTCCTGTTCTGGCCGCGATCTAGGGGAAAGGCGTCGCGGCATCGCCCCTTACAACTGGGCGCGGATTTACCTCGAACCAAATTGATTGATCTTGTCGTTTCGTTCGGAAATCTCGATCAAGCGGGCTTCGGGCGCGACGGCCTGCTCACCATCATGAATGCGACATCGCTCCCGCAACTGAGCGCCGAGCGCGCGGGCGACAAGCGACGCACGCACCGGGCGGGCGGTGGCCAAGGACCTCCTCCGCCCCCGCCGATGCGACGCGCTCCTCCAGGAAGGAACGATAACCGTTTAGGTGTGCCGGCGGGTGTCGTCGCGTTCGCGATCGCGCGCAAATCGGGCAGGACGCAGCGTGTGCACGGTGTGCGCCACCATCATCGGCAGCCTCTATCGCCCGGTGAAAGGCGTTGGGCCGCCGCAGCCTTGAGGCGGCTGGCTTTTCTATAGCCGACGCGTGATGTCGAGCCGCCTCACGGGATGGGACGACCTATTGGCACCAGGGCACGTCTATATCGACAAGGCGGTTTCAAATCTCGCTTGAGGCGATGACCGCTCCCTGCTCACGCAGGCTGCTTCGCACGTCGTCGACATCCACACCCTTCTTTTTAGCGTAATAGGCAGCGGCGACGCCGGCAGCTTGCCCGGTCGCGAACGCAGTCCCCATGACACGCAGGCTGGCGCCCGCCCGTCGATCGCCGTCAGCCGTGCGGCCCGCAGCGAATAGGTTCGGCGTGTCGACGCTCATAAGGCACGAAAGAGGAATATCGTAAGTTCCATCAGCTGGTGGCGCTTCGAAACTGCTTTCGTAGGTGACGCGATCGTGCCATTCCACTCCCCATGTGCCCAGCGCAATCGTGTCCGGCGCATGGCGGCCGGCCAGCACATCATCCTCCCACTTGAGTTGACGGACGCTGTTGATATGGCGGCTTTCCCGCGTCCCGAACTCCGGACCGGTGCTGGCGAGGTAGGCGCGCTGCCAGCCAGGCAGCCCGCGCAGTATCTCCAGGTATCGCCACGCCTGTTCCCTGCCGCTTGCCTCTGCTTTGGAAAGGCTTGCGACATCGCGCGGATCGTAGTCGACGGACGCCAGATATGCGACGACGTCCCCGGAAATCGGCAGCCGCGCAATTACGCTTTTGTCCTTCGTCAGCAGTCGGCGGTCGTTGCGATCGTCATCGTGTCTGGCTGCGCGAAGCGCCGCGTGCACACTTTCCGCCGAAATGTCAGCATCTTTTGCGACGCCACCGAATCGCGTTCCGAGCGTGCCGAGGTTAACCGCGCCAGCGTTGCCGTAGCGCGTCGAGGCACCGCTGAACGCGGCGAGATCGCAATCACCGCTGGCATCCACAAAGGCGTCCGCCTCGATCCAGTCTTCGCCTGAATGATTGGCAAAGCGAATCCGCGAAATCTTGCCTTCTGTGCGCTGCGCCCCCGTCACAAATGCGTGCAAAAGAACTTCGACACCAGCGTCCCGGCAGACCTTGTCGAGAACCAGCTTGACGGCTTCGGGATCGAAGATCAGGAAAACACCGCGATGCCGTTGCGGCGGCGTGATGGCGCCCATCGCGCGGAGCATGGCAATCACGTTGTCGGCTAAGCCCCGCACGGCCTGCCGAGGCTCCTCCTGTAGCGTATAGATGCCGCAATAGGTCAGGACGCCACGCGTCGTCGATGCACCGCCCAGGCAGCCCGCCGACTCGATCAACGCGACCCTGGCTCCCGCTTGTGCCGCGCCTACGGCGGCCGCGACTCCGGCAGAGCCACCGCCCACCACCGCCACATCATATTTGCGAATCATTGCCACCCATGCTGCAGGTACCGACCGCGGAGCGCCACGCCAGAATTGCTGAGTTTTGCTCCTTGCTGCGCCGCACTCGCATCAATGCCGCGCCGCGGTGGCGCGTGGGGCCTCAAATCGCGGGCCTTCGGCTTCGGCGCCGTGCCAGCGCGTGCGGTTCGGGCCGGGTCTCAGGCCCTGATTACACCTGTTGTGAGGCGGACGCTGCCCTTGGCGGGCCTCGTCGATCACTCCGGCTTCGGTGCAGCGGCGAGCATGGCGCGGTAGATCGCCTGCGCCGTGATGGGCGCGTTCGGCGTGATCCGCGCATCCATCGTCCACGGGGCGGCGCCGGCTTGCCGCATCGCCGGCGTCGGCTCCTTCGGCACGATCTGCCAGCCCTCGGGCGCTGTGACGGCATCAAGCGCGTCCTCGATCCGCCGCTGGATGATGTCGAGCTTCTTCTCGCCCACATGGTTGAGCCAAACCGCGGGATCGTCGCACAGGCTCGTGACGACCTGGGCCGCCGCCTCTTTCGTCGCCCGCGCCATCTTCTGCACGATCTGATAGCCGGCCGCGTCGAGCGCGGCGAGCAAATCGCCGGCAACATCGCGGGGCTCGCCGAGGTCGGTCTCCTCGAGCACGCGGATCATCACGTGTCTCGCCATCCCGTCGATCACCATGATCGCTCCTCCGTCGTCAGATCGCCATCGCAGCGTTGTGCGCGCCCTTGGGAGCCGCGGTTTGCTATGCCTCGGCGACCATCTTACCGCCATGCTCGGCGACGAAATCATCGAAATGTTCGGTCAGCATATAAGGGCGAAACCGCCGCCACCCGCGAACACCTTGGGTAGAAGCCCAATGCCGCCGGACGGCCGCGGCGACCGCTGCAAACTATCCCCGCACTAGGCGAAGCATCGCCGGCGCCATCTGCTAGGATCGCGTTCTCCTTCTTCGGGCTCGCGATGGCGGTTTTCGAGTGGATCGTGGTGCTGTTGCCGGTGGCGGTGCTCCTCGCGGGAGAGCGAGGTGGACCAATCGAAGAATCGAAGAAGGGCTTCAGTTTGGAAACAGATCGCGGACCCGCACGAAAGCCATCCCCGTCTCAGCGGCTCGGCGCACCTTACGATCAAGAACTTGGTTCAGCGGTAGCTCCCGCAAGAACGATTCGGAAAGGTCGTAACCGTCCATGCAAATGACCCGTTTGCCGCGACCAAACGCATGCAGTCCGTCTTCAGAAAAGCCGCTGTAGCTAATGATCAAACCCCGTGTCCAAGCGGCTTTCTGCTCGACTTTGCCATGGAACGTATGAAGGTGGTCAATTCCCGAGCGTTCGTTCTGCCATTTGCCCTCGAGCAAGTAGATTTCGTTGCCCAGCAGGAAACTGCCGTCTATCTGTTCACCTCGAAGACGAAACGGGTCCCTAGCTTCCAGACCGAACTTGTCGAACAATTTTTTCAGAAACGATTCGAATGCGTAGCCTCTCGGGTGCGGCTCTAGGTTAGAGAGACCTTGCAGTTCGGCCAGAAGCAGCGGGTAGACCTGACGGTCGAAGGCGGGCTTTACCGGAGTTTGTGACGGTTTGGCGTCGCCAGTGATTCGGTTGATTAAAGCGAGTAACTGACCGTGCGCATTTTTCAGCTTGTCCTCCAACCCATGTCTCTGCCGCCTAGCTTCGCGATACTCCCATAGTGCAATGAGGGTGCGGACGGCCGTCTCTTTATCGACGACTTGGAGGAAACAGCGCAGTCGTTTGGCTTTGGACGTTCCGTATTTGGCGTACAGAGGGTCGTCGATATCGATGTTCAACTCTTCGGCAAAGAAAATCGCGAAAGTTCGGTCGGAGAAATCCAGCACATAGCCGCTACCCATCTCGAACAAGTCGTCGATTAACATCATGTCGATCGAGCGGATGTTAGGCATCGTCAGGTTCCGTCGAATCACAGAGGGGAGGGCATGCCTTTGGTAGCCGTCGCCAGCTAAGTTTGGCGCAAGCCGTCCTGGCCATTCAACAACCTCCCGCAACCTGACGCCGCGGTCCTGCCGGAGACATCGCGTTTTGAGAGGAAGCTAGGAATTGGGGTCAGAGTAGACTTGTCTGGCCAGCGTGAAGCGCGGGTCGCCGCTTGCCGCGGAAATCCACTCTGACCCCAATTCCTTTCGCAGATGGTTGCCGATGACGTGTCCCGATTGCCTCGGCCGGGGGGCGTACCGGTCTCGTGAACGGAGCGTGATCGTTGTCGGTCGTTTTCCCCCACACGATCCGCCTTCGTTCACGCGCCACGTGGCGGAGCGCCGCCAGTTTTCCGTCAAAAGAAGGGGCAGCGCTCTAATCCGGCGGTGGGCTATTGACGCTGAATGGCCAACCGCGTCCACTTCAATCCTGTGGACCTTCGCGACCTCTGCGGCTGGCGTGCGCAGCGGGTCGGCGAACACAGCGCGTGCGCGATCATGTGCCGCAAAGTACTTGAGGGTGTGTGCGATATGATCGTCAATAGTTGCTGTCGCGTTCTCTATTCGCTAGTTCTTTCTGCCGCGTTGACCCCGCCACTAGCTGCGCTGAGCCAGCCACTAGATCTTCCTGTCGGCGAGCCCATGCCCACCCGGTACGAGATCCATTTAAAGGGGAGGGGCGGGTCGAGGGTGAACGCGAGCTGGGAATTCAACTTTCCGCCAGCACCTTTGCTGGGGATCGATGCAGAACCTACACTCGATTCCGATCAGACGATTGATTACGTTTATCAGCCCATCAAAGACTGTCGTCTGATCCCTGGTCCGTGGAGCGGCACCTCCAGCATTGCGCTCAGGGTCACGCGGCAAGTGAAGCAAGGAGACGCTGACGAGCTGAGTTTTACCATTCCAACCCAAGAGCCATGGATGCTACGCTGCAAACGTGGAACCGCGGGACCGATCCTGGCGCCTGGTGATCTACTCCCACTGAAGTGGCCTGCGGTCAACGGCTCGCAAGAGATTTGGTCGAAAGACGAAGGCTTCTCGGTGAAGCTTAACTTTGCCTGTGCGTTGCAGGACCCCGACACGAGGGATGCAATCCGATTTGCCATTACGCCACCGACCGACCAACCATGGCCGCTAGCGGGGCCTGACCACACAAAGACGAAAACCGCGCTTGTGGCGATAGCCCGATCGATTGGGTTAACCGGCGACTGGTCTGCCGGCCTCACGATCTTTCGGTTTCCGGATTCCCCCAAGCCTGTCGACATCAAATGGCTGCACTATGATGCACACTTCGGCGGCGGTTTATGCTTCGGTATCACCTCCGTCTCGATCACGTTCCCCGCCATAGAGATGTACATCGCTAGCAACTATGACGAAACAAGCTGCGAATACAAAGCGACGTTCGCGCACGAGCAGAAGCACTACAAGGCTCTCGTTGATATCGCCCGGGTATATCAGGACTACATCCAGCAGCGGCTAATGCAGATGAATGTCCCGACCGTGCACAAGCTGGCGTATGTGGCAGCGGCGGACGGTATCGAAACCGCAGTGAATGAAAGCGTAAAAGCAATCATCGATGGGGAACTCTCGACGATGATGACGCAGATGACGGAGGAGACGCGAGCATTCGATGCTGAAGACACACCCGGGGTGCTGGTGCAGTGCAGCAACTGGAACGACTAGGGTGCAGGTGCTCACCGGCGATGGCTTCCTCGTGCTGACCGAAACAACGATGAATTGGGGTCAGAGTAGACTTGTCTGGTGGGCGTGAAGCGCGCGTCGCCGCTTGCCGCGGAATTCCACTCTGACCCCAATTCCTTTAATTCCTATCTGCGGAATTCCAATCTGACCCCAATTCCTTCGCGAGACGCGGCGCCCGCAGATCGAGGAAGAGATTCGCCGGCCTGGGTCCAAGGCCCGCAACGTGCGAGGCTCGTCGTCAGGGAGGTTTTTGGCCAACAAAGATTCTGATCGTTGCAGGACTCGGGTTAGTGTTGCCTGGAACTGGTGTTGCGGGTTCGCCTTCTGGCCCAAGCGTCTTGTCATCCTGTTCGAACTCGCCGCCCGGAAGCCAAGCGATATTCGCCGCAGTCAATACTTTGCCGATCGCCTCCGCTGCTGCTTTGTTTGCGGCCGATCCGGCACGCCACGTTATCAGCAGCCCGCCAATCGAAGGGTGGCCGCTCTGCGAAACCCATGACGCAGTTCGCCAGCCCGCGCCGTCTCGCAGATTGCCTTCAAGTCCCATGGCGAAGAAATACGCGTCGGGCGCCCCCTCTGGGTATATCCAGAAATGGGCAACCATCCCGGGAAATTGTTTGGCAACATTCATAAGGTCCACTTGCTGCTCCGTGGGGAGCCAGCGAGGCTTTAGCTTTTTCTGCAACTCCGCGAGGGCAAGTGCAGACTCGTTCGCTCGATACGTGGCGACCGCGGCCTCCTTTTGGAGCGTGGCTAATTGCAGCTCTCTTGCACCATCCAATTCGGCGCGGAAGTGCTTCGCGATGCGTCCTGACACCAGCTCGACCAAAAGGGCGATGATAACGATGGCGAATGCTATGTCCGCCACTATCTCCAATCGCTCCGCCCAAAGGCCAGCGTTGGCTAAAGCAGCTTCTTGCATCGACTCACCTTGGGACGATGTTGAATTGCTTGGGGCGTTTGGCGCTTGGGCGCCTCTCATCCGACGCCGGAGCCGTAGGGAGTTCAATGAGGCTACCGGGTTGCTGGGTTCTGATCGAAGCCGCGCATAGGAGTGCAAACCTGCGTGCTCGCAAACCCACACGTCAAGGGGTGGAGCGTCCTGCATCATGTTCCCAGGGCTTTGACGCCGTGGATAGCCCTTTGCCCTTGCGGTCGGCAGCAATACGTTCTGGAGGGCGACGCCAGGATCAAGATGCCGCTGCACCCGCCACAGGTCGGCGCAAACCGCACCCTCTAGGAGGACGAGGTTCGCCGATCATCGCGGCGCGTCTCCCGGCAGCGTGAAATTCACCCTAGATGAAGAGGGGCAGAGTCGATCCAGGGCCTGCTAGGATCGCGCGTTGCTCCTCCGCACGGGTCGCCGATGGCGGTTTTCGAGTGGATCGTGATTCTGTTGCTGGCGGCGGTGCTCCTCGCG
>WNFG01017008.1_pt1 | contig 11465 bp, 16 predicted proteins | sample 5400431 | NCBI WGS metagenome assembly WNFG01 (sample SAMN13153346, study PRJNA577476) | soil metagenome | isolation source: 120 cm saprolite under Douglas fir tree site 2 hole 3 replicate 2 | place: USA:California | collected 2015-04-18
GTCTCCCATTGTTTTTTCAATCTTGCAAAGCGCCTGCACCGCGGTCATGGCCATCAGCGGGTTGCGAGTTGCCATTGGACTTAGCGCTCTGGCGGCTGCCGCTGGAATTCACGCACCCGCGCGCGGCTTCCATCAAGATGCCATCCGCATACCGATGATGGTCTTGGCCTTCCTCGGAGCGGTCATCAACCTATTCGTAATTTGGAAAGTGCGGAGCTTACGCAGCAGGCCCGCGGCACAGTGGCGCCAACAGCCGGTGACAAAGAAAAAGCTCAACTCCGAACGTTTTCAAATCGCTCTCGCCGTGTTGACACTGCTTCTGCTCGCAGCCGAATGGATCACTCATCCCATGGTTCATCGCATCCCATAAGAGTGAGTACGAGATAACCCCATTCATTCTTCTTCGGAATCCTTCTCCGAACTCGCCAGCTCCTTCGCCAGCCGTTTGTGCAGCCGTTCGCTGTATCCCACCGGCAATTCAAACGTCCGGTCGTCAGCCGTCAAAACAAGGATGTTTCGCGTGGAATCCAGGATTGCCGAGCAGATTTCGCAGTGTTCGAGGTGCAACTCGATTTCTTCACGCAGCTTGGCATCCACCGTCTTGTCGATGTACTCCGAGATGTGTTCCCAGACGTGTTTGCAATCCAGTTTCATAACGCTCTCCCGAAGAACCCTTTGCGTGCCGGAGCCGTCGTTTTCAGGAATGGGACCAGTCTCTTTTGCAGCATCATCCGCGCGCGGTGCAGCCGCACTTTCACGGCGCCAGGATTGATTCCCAGCACCTGCGCCGTTTCCTCGATGTTCAGTTCTTCCAAGTCTCTTAGTGTAAACACTTGCCGGTAAATGTCGGGCAATTCCGCCACGGCAATTCGCAGGGCCTCGCGCAGTTCCTTCCGCTCCAGCGCTTCCAGCGGTATCTCGCGCCAGTCTGTCAGCGGCGCGGGGGTAAAATCTCCTTCGTGGCTCTCCTCTTGCTCCTCTATCGACTGTTCCGCCGCCCCTTTTGACTTTCTCAGCCGTTTTCGCCCTTCATTGATCGCAATGGTTGTAAGCCAAGTGCTGAACTTCGCTTCGCCTCGAAAAGACGCCAAATGCCTATAAGCATTGAGCACTGCCTCTTGCGCTCCATCCTCGGCGTCGGTCTCGTTCTTGATAATCGAGAACAATGTCAGATAAACCATCCGCTCATAAGGCCGAATCAATTCATGAAATAGTTCTTTCTCGCCCGCCAGTATCCGCGCGATTAGCCCCGCTTCAGTTGTCTCCATTGTTCGCATCACAAACTAGTGAGTACCGCCCTCTTCAAAGGGCGGTACTCTTATCGCGGCTCACACTCTTGATTTTAGAACTTCTCCAGCCTGGCAACTCCAAAAATCGCGTGGAATCTTTCACAATAAATCGCCACTGCCTGATATTTGTTCAAATCGGCGCCCGCGGGCAAACCATAATTCTGATCGCCTTGATTCCCCTTCAAGGTGCCGAGTTCAACGCTGTCAAGATCGCCTTTCACTATCTCACCGTCAAGCGCCTTGTTTTCGGATCTCACCAGAATCACGTGGACATCTGGCCCGTTCGATGTCGTGAAATCCGAGAGCCGCAAATACTCTTTGCCATCCACACTCTTGTAAACAGTCGCCCTTCCGCTCGTCGGGTGGACCTTTCCCTCCAGTTTTCCCGTGTACAACGTTTCCGGTCCCGCGCTCAACGCGGCTGGCGCTTCCTCATTCACCTTCTGATTGATGAACAGCCTCTCCGGCCGAAACGCCCACCACGCCCCCGCAAGCACTGGAATCCCGATCAGGACGGCAACCCACTTGTAGCGTGACAACCACGATCTTGTATTCGTATTCATCGTTTTCTCTCAAAGAAAAAATCGGGCAGTGTAACCTGCCCGATTTGTCCTCCCTTTCGAATCCTCAAAACTTCTCCAGCGGCGCGGCGCCAAAGTTCGCATTGAAACGCTCGCAGTAGATCGAAACCGTCTGGAACTTTGTCAGGTCCGTTCCCGCAGGGATTTCGTAATTCTGGTCTCCCTCATTCCCCTTCAGCTTCCCCAGCTCCACCTTTTCCGTGTTGTCTTTCAGGAAATTGGCATCGTCCATCGCATCCTTCGTCGCCACCAGGATCACGTGCACATCCGGACCGTTCGAAGTCTTGAAATTGGTCAACCGCAGCACCAGCTTGCCGTCCGCCTCTTGATACACCGTCGCGCGCCCGGAAGTGGCGTGTACTTTGCCGTGAAACTTCCCCGTCTCCAGGGTCTTGGCCTTCCCGTCGTTCATCATCTTGCCGTCTTGCATCTTGTCGTGCTTCATGTCGTCTTGTTTCATGCTGTCTTGCTTCATGGCGTCCTGCGCCTGCAGTGTTGGCTGCAGTAGGAACGCCCCGGCCAGCGCCGCAAATGCCAAGCATGTCTTGATCGTCCGAATCATACGCATCTCTCCTCTACTCTTAGTTTTGGAGGGTAGCTCTTCGGCCCCCTCATCCCGTTCGCTCCATACGAGTCTGCTGTCCGCCAAAGGTTACGGCCCGCTAAACAAACCGGCTACACCGCGCCCCTCCACCCGTTTACTTTCGACGTACATTCCCCCACCGGTTCTCGGCCTTCTGCCCGCCGAGCAGGTATCATGAAATTGCGTAGGGATCTCACATGCCTAGGAACTTCGCCGTCCGGCTCAGTTGTCCTCATGGGGATAGTGACTCCTGGGTTACTATTTCCCACCGTGAGGAATCCCTCGAACAGATCCTCGAGCAGACCTGGGATTTCAAGTGCCGCGAACACGGCCCCCAGCAAGGCATCCCCGAGGAAGCGATGGAAGTCGCCCCCCTCGACGATCCTCAACCCCCGCCAACGCCGGTTTCGTTTGCCGTCCCCTTCCCGGCCACTCCTGCAAAGAAAACTCCCCGCTCCAGCGAGCGCATCCCCATGCGCGTACCCGTCGTCATTTACGGTTTTGCCGGCAAAGGCGGTGCATTCCACGAAGATGCCGAGACCATCCTCGTCAATTCCAGCGGCGCCCTCGTGACCCTGAAAGCCAAACTTGCATTGGGCGACACGGTTTTTCTTGTCCACAAAGGCAGCCGCCAGGAGCAGGAAGTCCGCGTCGTCTACCTTGACGCCTACTCCGACCGCGAAACCCGCGTCGGCCTCGCCTTCAAACAACCGGTATCTGACTTTTGGAAAACCACGCGCAAGGCGCCTCGTATCCCCAAGACTCTCCGCGTCATCGTTAAAGGTACGGACCCCAGGGGCCATCCTTTTGCCCAGACCGCCTGCACCGTCGATCTCAGCGAGGAGGGCGCTCGTCTCGACGGCGTCGGCTTCCTAACCACTCCCGGCCAGACCATCGAAGTCCGGCGCCTCTGGCGCAAAGCTCGTTTCCGCGTCGTCTGGATTGGCCAGGTTGGCTCCACTGAATCCAACCAGGTCGGTGTGGTGCTGCAATCCGAAAAAAATATCTGGCGCGTCGAAGTCCCTAAATCCGCTAAGCAGCCGCAGACTTCCAAGCCGCCAGAAAAATAATTTCTCCTCCCTCGCCAGGCTTTTCTTCGCTACACTCTGCGTGTCCAACATGTCCAGACTATCCCGCCGCAACGTGCTCCAGGGTGTTCTCTCTGGCGCCGCTTTGGCCTCTTTCCCCTCTGCCTCGTGGCCTCAGGGATCTACCCCGATCAAACGCAAAGGCAATATCCGGCAGTCTGTTTCGCGCTGGTGTTATCAGAAAATTCCTCTCGACAAGCTTTGTGCCTACGCCGCTGAAATCGGTTTGAAGGGAATCGACCTGCTCAATCCCGACGAATTCGAAGTCCCCGCGCGCTATGGCCTGGTCTGCGCGATGGGTTATGCGGGCGGCGGTGAAATCGAAAGCGCCATGAATCGCCTTGAAAATCACACCAGGATCGAAGAAGGCTTTCGCAAATACATCCCGCTCGCCGCCAAGGCCGGCGTGGTCAACGTCATCACTTTTTCCGGCAATCGCCAAGGCATGTCCGACGAAGAGGGCGCCAAGAACACCATCACAGGCCTGAATCGCGTCAAGAAAATCGCCGAGGACCACGGCGTCACCATCTGCATCGAGCTTCTGAACAGTAAGGTCGACCATCACGACTACATGTGCGACCACACCACCTGGGGCGTCCAGGTCGTCCAGGCTGTCAATTCTCCGCGCGTCAAGCTGCTCTACGACATCTACCACATGCAGATCATGGAAGGCGACCTCGTCCGGACTATCCAGAAAAACATCGATTGGATAGGCCACTTCCATACCGGTGGCGTTCCCGGCCGCCACGAACTTGACGCCACCCAAGAAGTTCAATGGGACGGCGTGATGCGCGGCATCGCCGCCACCAACTTCCGCGGCTACGTGGCCCACGAATTCGTTCCCACCCGCGACCCGCTCAATTCCCTCCGCCAAGCCGCCGACCTCTGCGACGTCTGACCCCGCTCCGCCCAATCCAAATGCTGTTTGATTTGCTTTGGAGTGATATTATCAGCGCGCTAGCGTCCCGGAAGATGCACAAGAGAACCAGGCTGGGTCACTTGCATTCGATTACTTCAGCGAAGGACCCAGCGAAGGGAGACATTTTATGTTAGCGATTCTGACTCTCACTCTGGCATTCGCTATTTCACAGGAGCCTGCCACGCAGCAGCCCGCCGCGCAGCCTGCCGCCGAACCTGCCTGCGGCCCCGCAAGTGAAAAACTTAAGAACGAAACGGACAAGAGCACTCATCCGGAACCAAGCGCCCCGCAAGACAAAGCTCTCGTTTACGTCGTTCGGCCCACCATGATGGGCAACAAGGTCCAGACCAAATTCGCCGTAGACGGCAAATGGGTGGGCGTGAACCGCGGCAACAATTACTTTTTTGTGTTTCTTGACCCGGGGCCTCACCGCTTCTGCTCTCAAGCGGAAAACTCGGAGTCTGCCCCGCTGGTCCTGGAAGCCGGCAAGGTTTACTTTTTCCAGCAGCACGTCGAGATGGGCTTCCTTAAAGCTCGCACCTCCCTGGAACGCATCGACGAGGCTCGCGGGCGCGAAGCCCTCAAGAAATGCCATCTCAGCATCACCGAGAAGAAGTCTCCATAGCCACCTCTGGCTGCTGAACCATTCGCAGACCCACTAGGCGACCTTCTTTTCCTCGACAGTTTTCAACGCTCCGACGATGTCGAGCGCGTGGTTCCACATTGCCGACCCGCCGCTGACCATCACGCCGATGATGAGGTATTTCACCGTCATCAAGCCCATACCCGGCAAACTCCACGCGTTATAGTCTGAATTCAGAAAATTACCAAGTGAGCTGTTGACCTGCACATAAGCGGCGCCGGCGACGACGATGCCGGCGAGTGCCGCCAAAAATTGCAGCACCATATGACGGCGGCGCTCTTTATTTGCATCCGGATCAGTCGCGGCCAGTGAAGGAAAAATTCCTTTGATAATCTCGACCACGCGTTCAGCCGCAATGCTCATCGCGGCCATGAGCGTGAAAAACGTAGACAGTTTATCCACGGCGGTGCCTCCATTTGAAAATTAAAAGTGTACTTTTGGAGTCGGCGAAGCGTTTCTAACCAACGCGGAAGTGCTTATATTCAACTGTACCGCTCTTGTCAAGACACTTATGCGGTAAACATTTCTTCGGGGGGTGGCCCGTCAATTTCGCTTCTTCCTGTTCGCGTGTGTTCATCTTTGTGGATGGCGTCTACTCCGACCTGTTCGGGGCAAGGTTGGGACTTTGTCTTTTCTGCCTTCTATTTTCCGATTTCTATTTTCTAGTTACTGATTTCTAATTTCTAGCTTACTGGACGCAGGCTCACTCTTAGGTCTCGCGTTCAATGCCCTTGCTGACCCGGAATACGTGCCCGTCCGGGTGTCGCACGTGCATCTCGCGAACCTTCCACGGCATGTCGGTCGGTGGAAAGGTGACGTCTAGCCCGGCCGCGATACATTGTTTGTGGACCTGGTCAACGTCCTCCACCCATACCGACATCCAGACGCCCTTGTCGGCCTCTTCGTCTCCACCTGACTGAAACGTCGTCGTGTTCGCACCCCTGCCTCGGCTACCTTGTCCTCCGTGGCAAAGAAAAATCTCGCACTCGCCGGACCCGACCGCCCCAAAAGTCGGAGGCGTTCCCCAGTCCCAGAGCTTCCTCCAGCCCCACTTCTCGAACCACGCGAAGCTTGCGGCGATGTCGGACACATTCAATATCGGTGTTATGGCTTTTGCATCCATAGCGCGGAAGGATACCACGCACGCGCGATGCGCGGCATAAGGCCTGTGTAAGTCAGAGTGGCGGGCTAGGAGCGCCTAGGTGCTCTTCAGTTCTCTCATTTCTGTTTCGGCCTTCCAGTTTTTCTTCTCTGCTCGCTATTTCCTAGTTTCTGATTGCTAGTTTCTGGTTTCTAGCTTGTGTTCAATTTTGAACAGACGGGACCCGCCTCGAAGTTGTAGCTTTCCTCTGAATAGCAAAGGTGGAAAACAAGCTCCTATGGTTCCTTGGACTGCCTCCGAGGACGCCATTGTGAGCATGCGGTCACGGCAATCCCCCACTACCCCACCCTTGGTCCCCAAGGGTGGGGATTTTTCTCTCTCTATCTTCGAGGCTCCACGCTTCCTCAGCGTCTCTGAGTCATATTTTCCTTCAATCTTTGCTAAGTCCGCTCGGGCCTGCCTCGACCGCTCCCTGAAATATTCCTTCCAACTCTTCGGCAATTCTGGCACTAGCAACGCCCGCCGCACCGCGCGGATCTCCGCATCTCCATACTTCTTCGCCACATAAATACTTAGCTATCTGGAGGCTGGCCCGCCCCCCATTGCGGTGTTCCTGTCATCAAAGCAAGGGCTGATTCGGAGAGTACTCAAACACTCAAATATAGTGTCGACACACCTGTAACGAGTGCGTATCTTACACACCGCATGTGTTGGGAGGCTCCATGAAACGACTCAAAGAACTTCGGCAATCCCACGGACTCACGCAGGAAGCGCTGGCGAAGGCGCTTCAAACGACACAACAAACGATTGCTCGATGGGAAACGGACAAGGCCGAACCGAACTTGAGCGCCCTCCGCGATCTCGCTATGATTTTCGGAACAAGCGTTGACGATTTGGTTGGCAGCAACCCCATCTCGAAGACGGTCACAACAACTACCTACACCCTGTTCACCAAGGGAGACCAAGACGGGTATTGGGGAAACGTCGGTATTCTACTCCCGGGCGAGCAGCACACCCGCTGGTACCCGATCACATCGAGCGAGCGAGTGCGAATTGCAAACGCATTAAACGATCGCGATGCACAATTCGTTTGCTTTTCAACGCTCAACAACCGGATGATCGTGATGAATACAACAAACGTCAGACGCGTTTGGTTTCTTGATGAGGCGTGCGATCAACCTGGCGGCGACTGGGAAGTTGAGTGGGACAGCGTTGAAGGATGCCCGCTGGAGTTCTACCGAGCCCTCGAAGATTACGCTTTTAGCCAAGAAAATTTCCGCGCTTCCGCGTCGCCCACTCTCATCTCGATGGTTGAAGACAGAGTTAAGGAGGAGGAGTGGGATGAAGAAGCCATTCTTAGGGTCACAAGTGAAACATTAATCTGGCTTTCTGCTGGAGACCGCATCAATTATTCGGTAGATGAAGATGACCTTTGGGGCTTGATCGTTGCCATTGGGTCGGAAGACGTAGATAGGATGATCCGGCTAGATGAGTACGGGGGCGACTTCGAGAGTCTTTATCCGCGCGATAAAATAGCGCTTGTCGAAATGCCACTCTTGCGAGTCATGGACGCAGCTAAGCGTGAACTACGTGAACTTAATGAAGACGCGGCTGAAGCCGACAGCGGACACTCTACGGCTTCGACAGAGCCCTCTCGGATGGAGAGCGATTGATTTGGCCAGTCAGCTAGACTCGTCATACTGGTAGTAGCTTGTCACGTCGCGCCGGGTGTCCCATTCGAGCGCAGCAAGAGTTGTGATTTTCTCTTCGCCATTTTCTACTCTTAGCGTTCTAATCTTTTTCTTCCTACTAGCGAGCGGGACAGGCTTTTGAATCGGGTGGCGTCACACGACCATCCGCCTCCTCCCTTGGTTCATGATAAACTGCTCTTTATTGGCGCCTATTGGCCCAGCTGCGATGGAGGGAGACCATAGCCACCAATGCACAAGGAACCAGCGATGAACATTGAAATCCATGACGCCGCCCTGGAAGCCAGAATCAAGAAGCAGCTCCAGGCTACCGGTTCCGCCAGCGTCGAGGAAGTGTTGCTCCGCCTGCTCGAAACCCAGGAGGAACAAGACCGCTGGCTTTCGGAGAACCGGGAAACCATCAATGCAAAGATTCGGCGCGGCATCGATCAACTCGACCGCGGCCAGGGAATCCCGGAAGACCACCTCGATGCCCACTTAGCGGACCTGAAAGCCAAGCCTGAATGACACGGCGGTACGTTCTTGCGCCGGAAGCCGCGTTCGACCTCGTCCATATCTGGCGCTACCTCAAGGAACAAGGCAGCATTGAAATCGCGGACCGCGTTGAGTCGGTCATTCGGGACAAGATCCTTTTCCTCGCCGCGAACCCCGCCGCCGGACATTGGCGCAGGGATTTGACGGATGAAGTGGTGAAGTTCTTCCCGGTCTACTCATACTTGATCGTCTACCGTCACGAAACCACGCCCCTGCAAATCGTCTCCATTCTTCACGGACGTCGCGACGTCGAACAACTCCTCAGGGACCGTCTATGAGTCTCGCGCGGATGCCCCATTCGTGCCCAGCATGAGTGGCGCATTGGTCAGGCTTCTCCTCCTGCAACTTAAGACTAAGGACTAACAACTGGCTCAAGAGGAGTTAGTTGTGCTTGAGGAGGACCCGCAAGTGCTTTACGGCACGCTCGGTGTCCTCGCGGAATTGCGAGACATCGCGACGGAAGGATTGCGACCACTCGTGCACCAAACTGTGGAAGGGGTAGAACAATATGCGGTGCGCGAGCAGCAGGGCCTGAGCCGTTCTTGTGACCGTGGGGGCGAACCAAAGCACCAGGATGCGAAACAGGGGTAAAGCGTGATGCCCCTGCGCAGTGATGCGCACTGCAAGATAGACCATTCCCTTTGCATACGCGTACAGCACGCAGAAAACCGCCGCGGCCATCAGCAAGAGGAGTAAGAACAAGATGGCAAAGAATAGAAAAGCGAAAAACAGCTCTTGAATATAGAAGACCCGAAAAGCGAGAACGGCGACCAGGAGACCGCACGCGCAGATCAGCGCGCGCAAATTAAGCATGGCCCATTGCCCCTCCAAGACCCCCACTTCTTTGATGCACTTTGCCGCCACTTCGCAACAGCCTGATTAGTGGCGGCACACCGTCTTTCCGACGCTCCTGCTTCTAGCTTCTGCCTTCTAGTCTTCCTCCCAGCCCTAACCCGCGCCCCAATGTTAGAATGCTGCGTATTGCGGCGTGCGCGCCATACCATATCGAACAGGAGATTTCCCATGCAGATCAGGCTGGCCAGCGTTATGGTTGACAACCAGGAAAACGCTCTCCGCTTCTACACCACGACCCTGGGCTTTGCGAGAAATAAGGACATCCCCATGGGTCCATTCCGTTGGTTGACTGTGTCCTCGCCGGAGGGCGCGGAAGGTGTCGAACTCGTGCTCGAGCCCATGGGCTTCGCCCCTGCTCAGACCTATCAGAAGGCATTGTTCGCCGCGGGCATCCCAGCTACTGCGTTCATAACGAGTGATATCGCCTCGGAGTACCGGTGTCTGAAGGATCTTGGTGTCCGTTTCCGCGGTGAACCAAAGAGCATGGGACCAATCACCGCCGTCCTGTTTGAGGACACCTGCGGCAACCTCATCAATCTGGTTCAACCAGCGGCCTAACGTCACGAGTACCTCACATTTCCGGAAACTTTCCTTCCACCACACTCGTACCTATCTTCAAGAGCCGGCTCAGCGCCGCTCAGGAGGCATCCAGTCATGTCCGACCGTAACAGGCCTTTCTTCGCCAAGATCGCTTTCATTGCCGCTTCTGCACTCGTCCTTTCGCCCTTGGCCGCCTTGGCACAATCCACTGCCGCCCCGGCAAGTTCCACCCAATCAACAGTTTCCGCCTCCAAGGACAGTTGGCTGCACATCCGCGTTATCAGTTCCGACGCCAAGGGCGAAACCGTCCGCGTCAACGTCCCCCTCGAACTGGCCGAAAAAGTTCTTCCTGCTATCCACCAGGAGCGCATCCATGACGGCAAGGTCAAGATCGACAATGCCCATGTCAACGACGTAGACCTCCGCGCTCTCGTCGAAGCCATTCGCACGACCAAGGACGGCGAATTCGTCACCGTCCAGAGCAACGATTGCGACGTTCGCGTCGCCAAACAGAGCAACCACTTGATCGTTCATGTCTTCGACAAGCAGAATTCCAAGAAGTCCGAAGTCGAAGTTAAGGTACCCATGAAGGTTATCGATGCCCTCTTTTCCACCGGCAAAGATGAACTGGATCTCGTTGCCGCCCTGCACGCTCTGGCCGGGCAGGGAGACACCGAACTTGTCTCGGTAAAGGATCACGAAAACACTGTCCGCGTCTGGCTCGATTCCAAAAACGTCACGGACTGAACCGTTCTTTTCGCAACCTTAATTGAAAGGAGACAATCATGGTGCTACTCGCGAAAGCAGCTCTCGGACTCGGCGGAACTCTGGTTCTCGCGGGCGCCTATACCATGCGCGAAGGCGTGATCCGCATCGACGTTGACGAATACCGCTCCGGCGGCTCCCACGTTCATATGTGGGTTCCCGCAGCCGCCATCCCCATGGTCATGCATTTCGTTCCGGAAAAGTGCTTGCATAATGCCACGCATCAGGCGCGCGAAGCCATGCCCATTCTTCATGCCTTGGTGAAAGAACTCACAAAATATCCTGATGCCGAGTTCGTAGAGATTTACGATAAGAGCGAGCACGTTCGAATGCGCACGCACGGCGGGAAATTACAGATCGACGTTGATGCGCCGGACCAAAAGGTTCACGTCCTCTGCCCGCTCTCAACTATCGAAGACGTCACCAGCCAGATCGAGGAACGTGGCCCCGCCGCCTAGCACCAGTCTGGCGAACTCGATGACCAGATTTTTGAGGAGTTTTAGACCGCAAATATTCTCTTGCTTTTTGCTTGGAACCGTTGAGTGTGAATTTGGTTTTGGTCGCGATTCAGCCTGCTGCGGCTTCTTCGTCCTTTGCACGCTGAAAATAAACTTCTTCAAGCACCGCATCCTTCTTCCAGCCTGCTCTATAAAGGATGCCGCGCGCATTCTCCACCATCACTGGATGGCCGCATAAGTATCCCGTCGTCTCTTCCGCCCGCAGCCCCCACTGATCGGTATACTTCCGCAACAAATCATCCACGCGCCCGGTCTCGGCGCGCCAATTCGAATCTTCCCAGGGCCTGCTCACCGTGGGCACATACTTGAACCAAGGCGCCTCATTCGAGTAGCGTTCCA
>WNFG01007127.1_pt1 | contig 11463 bp, 12 predicted proteins | sample 5400431 | NCBI WGS metagenome assembly WNFG01 (sample SAMN13153346, study PRJNA577476) | soil metagenome | isolation source: 120 cm saprolite under Douglas fir tree site 2 hole 3 replicate 2 | place: USA:California | collected 2015-04-18
CGGCGCCGACCAGGGCCACGAGCCACCACGCGGCCACGATGGTCGCCCCGCCGAAGGGAATCCACACCACCCACTCCGCCACCGCCTTGCCGGTCTGGATCCCGTGGTAGGGAATCAAGGCGCTCCACAGCAGGTAGCCGAAGGGATACGCGGCGCCGCCGACGGTGAGCAGCAGGATGATCGCCCGCCGCGCGCCCACGGATTGGACCAGGGTGGCCGCGGTCATGGTGGTGGCGATGATGACGAGGCCCATCCCTTCCGCGTGCAGGTGGAAGAGCCGGAGCCCGGCGTCGAACTTGACCAGCGCCTCGTCGATGATCTGCTCGTCCACGTCGCGCACCCCGACCAGCCCGTGCGTGGCGGGCCGCGACAGCATGACCGCGCGGGCCCCGCGCGCCAGCTCGAGCTTGAACTTGGCCATGGAAGCCCCCCCGACCTCGGCGCAGGCGATCAACAAAATTGCCGCCACCAGCGTGGGGAGCGGGGGACGACGCCAGACGTCGGGGGGCGGTGGCGTCACGCGTCCCGATCTCGGCCGCGGCCCGCCACCATGAGCACCGCGAGCACGACGAGGCCGACGATGGCGGCGCTGCCGAGCGGCGTGAGGACATAGCGCTCCGCCAGCTCGATGCCGGCGTCCCGTCCCCACTCGAGCACCGCGAGCGAGTAGGCGAGATAGCCCAGTGGGAAGAGCGCGCCCAGTCCGAGCAGCGCGGCGACCGCGCCGCGGGCGAGGCGCCACCGAACCGTGCTTGCGGCCACCGTGCCCGCGAAGATCACGAGGGGGCCCAATCCCTGCGCGTGGGTGTGGAAGAAGGACAGGCCGGCCTCGGCGGCGTAGACCGCGCGCGCGGTGACCTCCGCGTCGTACTCGGCCGAGCCGGCCAGCCCGTGCGCCTGCGCATTGGCCGCGACGCGCGCTCGCGCGTAGCCCGCGAGCTGCGGCCGTAGCTGCGACATCAGCGCGCCGGCGGTCTCGCCGAGCGCGATGAGGACGAGACCCACGAAGATCACCACGAGCGGCGGACGTCTCATGCCGATTCGCGGCGAGCGTACTCGGGCCGCGTCTCCCCTGTCAACAAGCCCCACAGGCGGGCCGGCGTGACCGGCAGGTCGTTCAGCTCGATCCGGAACGGAGCCAGGGCATCCGCCACCGCGTTGGCGAGCACGGCCGCGGGCCCGAGCGTGCCGCCCTCGCCCACCCCGCGGACGCCCAGCAGGTTGTCGGCCGGCTCCTCGATGTGGTGGAGCTCGAGCGGAGGTATGCTGGCCGCGGTCGGCAGCGCGTACTCCATGAAGGTCCCGGTGAGCAGTTGCCCCGCTTCGTCGTAGATCAGGTGCTCGAGGAGCGCCCCCCCGATACCCTGGGCGATGGCGCCCTGCACCTGACCCTCGACTATTGAAGGATTGATCATCCGCCCTGTGTCCTCGACAACCACGTAACGGTGAATCGTGAGCGCCCCGGTCGCGGCGTCGACCTCGACCACCGCCGCCTGCGATCCGGCCGCGAAGGTCCCGCGGATCGGATCGTAGAATCTGGTGGCCTCGAGGCCCGGCTCCATGTCCGGCGGGAGCCGGTGGGTCTCGAGGTACGCGACCCGGGCGATCTCGGCCACCGTGATCGCGCGCCCCGGCGCGCCTTTGACCGCGACGCGACCGTCCAGTACCTGCAGATCCTCGGGCGCGGCCTCGAGGAGGTGGGCCGCGATACGGACGACCTTGTCCCGCACGGCGCCGGCCGCCCGCATCGCGGCGCCCCCGCCGATCACGGCCTGCCGCGAGGCGAATGCTCCGAGGCCGAAGGGCGTGGCATCGGTGTCCCCGAGAACGACCGACACCGAGTCGAACGGCACGCCCAGCTCCGACGCCACGATCTGGGCCACCGTCGTCTCGAGCCCTTGGCCCTGCGACGTAACCCCCGCCAGCACCCGCACCGCCCCTGAAGGATCCAGTCTGACAGTTGCGCCCTCGTGGCCGGTGCGAAAGGGCATGCGCGGGCCCGCCGAGGCGGCCTGCCCGAGGCCGGTCAGCTCGTTGTAGTTCGCGAAGCCGATGCCCACGTAGCGGCCTTCTTGCCGGAGGCGGGCCTGCTCGGCCCGGAACGCGCCATAGCCGACCGCCTCGACCACCTTCTCTGCGCCGGACCTCCACGGGATCGAGCCCGAGCGCGCGCGCGCCGAGGTCCAGGACCCGCTCCATCACGAAGGTGGTCGCCGGACGCGCGACGCCGCGGTAGGGGCCCGCCGGGGCGGTATTGGTCGCTACCGCGGCGACCTCGCACCGGTAGTGCTGGAGCTTGTAGGGTCCGGCCAGGAGGCCGCCGGCCATGAGCGCTTCGATCCCCGCCGTCCACGGGTACACGGAGTAGGCGCCGGCATTGCACGCGACGCGCACGTCCATCGCGAGCAGGTGGCCGGCCCGATCGAAGCCGGCCCGCACCGCGTAGTGGTGATCGCGCGCGTGTGCTGCAGCCAGGAGCCCTTCGCGGCGCTGCTCGACCCACTTGACGGGATGGCCCAGACGCATCGCGAGCAGGCAGAGCGCGACATCCTCGGGATAGAGGATCGCCTTCACCCCGAACCCACCGCCGACGTCGGGCGCCACGACCCGGACGTGGTTCTCGGCCAGGCCGAGGATGCCGGCGAGGCCGTGTCGCGCCAGGTGCGGGACCTGGGTGCCGGACCAGAGGGTCAGCTTGCCCTCGGCCGGGTTCCAGTCCGCGACCCCGCCGCGCCCTTCCAGGGGCGCCGCCGTCTGCCGGTTCGTGCGGAAGGCGCGCTCCACCACGACGGCCGAGCCGGCCAGGGTCGCCTCCACGTCACCGTTCTCGAACCGGCGCGACAGGAGCACGTTGTCCGGCGCCGCGTCGTGGACGACGGCACGGTCGCCGCGGGCCCGGACGACGTCCACTACCGCGGGCAGCGGCTCGTAGTCGACCTCGACGAGCGCGGCGCCGTCCTCGGCCGCGTAGCGCTCGCGGGCCACGACGGCGGCCACGGCCTCGCCCGCGAAGCGCACCGTCGGCCAGGCCAGGATCGGCTGCTCGGTCTCGACGTAGGTGGGCAGCGCCGAGCGCGCTCGGACGCGATGCTTCGCCCAGTCCGGATCGGCGCCGGTCACCACCGCCACGACGCCCGGAGCCGCCGCCGCGCCCGTGGTCTCGACGCCGCGGATCCGGGCGTGCGCATGGACACTGCGCACGAAGGCCACGTGCAGCATGCGGGGCAGCTCGACGTCGCTCACGTACCGTCCTCGCCCGGTGAGGAGGCGCGGATCCTCCTTGCGGGGAACGCGAGCCCCGAACACGCTTGAAGCTCCGGAATGTGGGACGCTCGACACCGGTCGCGCGGGCTCCTCACACCATGGCGTAGCCGCCGTTGACCGAAACCACCTGGCCGGTGGTCCAGCCCGATAGCGGCGAGGCCAGGAGCAGGATCATCGGGGTGACGTCGTCGGGACGGCCGACCCGCCGCAACGGATACTGGGCCAGGATCTTCTTCATGCGCGCGTCGTCGGCCCCGCCCGCGTGGGCCTCGAGGCTGTCGGTCTGCACGAGCGCGAGGGAGACGCAGTTCGCCCGGATCCCGTAGCGGGCCAGCTCCTTGGCGAGCGACCGGGTCAGGCCGACGGTGGAGGCGCGCGTGGTCCCGGTCACGAGCAGGCCGGATTCGCCCACGCGCCCCGAGTCTCCCATGAGGTTGACGATCGCCCCCGAGCCCCGCTCGGTCATGCCGCGCGCCACCGCCTGCGTGATGCGGAGCGTCCCGGTGACCGTCACGTCCACCTGGAGCGCCCACTCCTCGGGCGTCGTCTCGAGGAACGGCTTGCGCTGGGTCGCCGCCGCGTTGTTGACGAGGACGTCGATCGGGCCCAGCTCGCGCTCGACCCGCTCTACGGCGCCCGCCACCTCGCGATCACTACGCAGGTCGGCTCCGACCGCGAGGGCTTTCACGCCCAGCGCGCGAGCCTCGGCCGCCGCGGCATCGGCCCCGCCCGCCGAGGAGTGATAGTGGAAGGCTATGTGAGATCCTTCGCGCCCGAAGGCGAGGCCGATGGCCCGCCCCAGGCCCTGTCCGGCGCCCGTGACCAGCACGACCTTGCCGCCGAGGCGGAGATCCATGGCCTGCGATCATACCTCCGTGGGCCGCCGCAGCGATGCTCCGTCTTCGCCCGGCTTGCGCCCCGCCGGAGGGGTGTGCGAGAGTCCCGCCATGCGTCGCGGCGCCGACTATCTCGCGAGCCTCCGAGACGGGCGCGCCGTGTTCCTCGACGGCGAGCGGGTCGCCGACGTGACCCGGCATCCGGCCTTCGCCGAGTCCATCCAGCGCATCGCGGAGCGGTACGACGCGGCCTCGAAGGCGCCCGACGTCACCACCTGCGTCGATCCGGCCACCGGCAAGCGGATCGGCGCGATGTGGCTGATCCCACGGACCGCGGAAGATCTCGGGCGCCGGCGGGCCGTCCACCGGTTCTGGGCCGAGGGCTCGTACGGCCTCATGGGGCGCACGCCTGACCACGTGGCCTCGGTGCTCACCGGCTTCGCGGGCTGGCGTCAGCTCTTCGATCGCGGGGGCCGGCAGTACGGCGACAATGTGGTCCGGTTCTACGAGAAGGCGCGGGACGAGGACCTGTATCTGGCCTATGCGATCGTCCCGCCCCAGATCGACCGCACCACGCCGGCCCACCAGCATCCGGAGCCCTTCCTGCACCCGGGGGTCCTGAAGGAGACGGACGCGGGCATCGTGATTCGCGGCGCGCACTCGATCGCCACGTCGGTGACCATGGCCGACTGGCTCTACGTGAGCTACATCACGCCGCTCGCCCCCGGCGACGTGGACTACGCGATCTCGCTCGTGGTGCCGGTGAACGCGGAGGGCCTCCGGCTCCTGCCGCGCCGGCCCTACGCGACGCTCGCGACGAGCGTCTACGACTACCCGCTCTCCGCGCGCTTCGACGAGGTGGACACCACCGTCGTCTTCGACGACGTGTTCGTGCCCTGGGAGCAGGTCTTCGTCTACCGGAACGTGGAGCTGGTGACCGCCCAGTTCCACGAATCCCCCGCGCACGTGACCGCGAACTTCCAGTCGCTGGTGCGCTTCGGGGTCAAGCTCGAGCTGCTCGCCGGCCTCGCCCTGAAGCTGGTCGAGGTCGGGCGCGGGGAGGGGGACGCCAGCACCCAGGCGACCCTCGGCGGCGACATCGCCACGTTCTGCGCCGCCTTCGACGCGCTGGTGCAGGCGGCCGAGCGCCGCCCGCTCGTGAGCGAGGGCTACGCGCGGCCGCACCCCCAGTACGTCTACGCGGGGATGAGCCTCCAGCGCCGGCTCATCGTGGACATGTACCGGACGGTGCGCGAGCTGGCGGGGGGCGCCTTCCAGCACCTGCCGTCGTCGGAGGCGAGCTTCCTCTCCCCCGAGACCCGCGCCCACACCGAGCGCTACTACCAGTCCACCGCGGCGAGCGCCCGCGACCGGGTGAAGCTGCTCAAGCTGATCTGGGACTTCATCGGCACCGAGTACGGGGGCCGCCAGCTCCAGTACGAGATGTTCTACTCGGCGGCGCAGCCGGTGGTGAATCGCCGGATGTTCCGCTCCTACGACTGGGCCGCCGCCAAGGCCATGGTCGACCGCCTGCTCTCGGAGTACTGATCGGCCTTGCGAGCTCAGAAACCGCGAGGGTGGGCGCTCGCGCTGCTCGTGGGCGTGGTGGCCTGCGCGTCACCGGCGACGCCGCCGCGGGACACGCCGGCGGCCGGCCAAGAGCCGCCGCCCCGCTTTGCCACGGGCGGTCCCGACGCGGACGAGTTCGGCGCCGGCACCGACTACCCGAAAGGCGACCGCGCGACGTTCTCTGGCATCGGGTCGCTCGTCGGCTCCCACAGCCACCTCGACGAGATCTTTCCGGCCCGGCTCATTCAGAAGGCGCCGACGCCCTCGCGCCTCGTCCGGGTCGCCGAGCCGCGCATCACCTGGCGGTTCCAGGGTGTCGACCTGACGCTCGATGACTACCTCGCGCGCAACCCGACGACCGGCCTGCTGATCGCGCGGGGTGACACCATCCTCGTCGAGCGCTACCAGTACGGCCGCACGGACCGGCATCGCTTCACGTCGTGGTCGATGGCCAAGACCGTGACCGCGATGCTCGTCGGCATCGCGATCGCCGAAGGCCGCATCCGGTCGGTCGATGATCCCGCGGCCGCCTACGTGCCCGAGCTCGCCGGCACCGAGTACGGGCGCACGTCGCTCCGCCACCTGCTGCAGATGTCGTCGGGCGTGTACTTCAGCGAGCAGTACACCGGCACCGACGACAGCGCGCGGCTCGTGGCGAACACGTTCCTCCTGCGCGGTGCCGGCGGCGCGAGCGCGGTGACGCCGTTCAACAAGCGGGTGGCGACGGCGGGGACGAAGTTCTCCTACGCCTCGGTCGAGGCCCAGGTGCTGGGGCTGGTGCTGCGGGCGGCAACCAATCGCCCGCCCGCCGAGTATCTCGAGTCGAGGATCTGGCAGCTCATCGGCGCCGAGGCCGACGCGACGTGGCTCGTCGACAACTCCGGGCAGGAGGCCACGTACTGCTGCCTCAACGCCGGGCTGCGCGACTACGCACGCCTCGGGCTGCTCCTGGCTCACGACGGCAACTGGCGCGGCCGCCAGGTCATCCCGGCGGCGTGGGTCGTGGAGGCGACGACGACGCGCGCGGATCAACCGCATCTGTGGCCCGGCGTGGCGACGCCGTTCTTCGGCTACGGCTACCAGACGTGGATCGTTCCCACGTGGATCCTTCCCGGCGAGCGCCGGATGTTCATGTTCTGGGGCGTGCGCGGGCAGCGGATCTACGTCGATCCCCAGAGCAAGCTCGTCATGGTGAACACCGCCGTGCACAAACGGGCCGTCGATCTCGCCGCGCTACGGGAAACGGACGCGCTCTGGACGGCGCTGGTGAGTCAGCTCGGCGGCTGACGGCGGCGGCGGTGCCCTCCACGTCAAGACGAATGTGGCGGGGTACTCAACTAACGCACGTTCCCCCGCGACGGAGCACGCGCCCCGGCAGTCTATCAAGACGCTGGCGATGGGGCTAGGACAAACCGGCGCCGGACGGCCACGCGCAGCAGACGTTATACTGCCGCCTACCGTGGTTGTCACCGGGCCCGAGGATCTCGTCCCCGATCAGCTCACCGAGCGCCTGCGCGGCGCGCTTCCGTTCGGGCGCGTCACCGCGGTTCACGCCGGAGAGCGCCGCACGACGATCCTGTCCACGATCGTGCCCTTGCGCGTGGAATATTCTCCCGACGCGCCGAGCGAGGCCCCGACCCGCTTGCTCTTGAAGGCCACGCGGGGCGGGCTCGATGCCAGCCTGCAGTCGGTCGGCGAGCGCGAGGTAGCCTTCTACCGCCAGGCCGCGCCGCTCATGCCGGGCGGCCCGTTGCCGCGCTGCTACGACGCGGAATACTCGTCGGGGCGCTTCCACCTTCTGCTGGAGGACCTCTCGGAGACGCACATGCTCCTCACCGAGTGGCCGCTTCCGCCGAGCGTCGAGGCGTGCGAGCGGATCGTCGACACGTGGGCGATCTTCCACGCGTTCTGGTGGCGCCACCCGAGCCTCGGTCGGGAGGTGGGCACGTTCCTTGACGAGGCGGCGATGGCGAAGATCACCGCGGAGTATCGTGGACGCTACGAACGCTTCGCGGAGACGCTCGGTGACCGTCTCTGGTCGGAGGCCCGCGCGGTCTACGCGCGGGTGTTCGACGCGTTGGGGCGTCTATACACGCCCGGGCGTCTCTATGCGGCCTACACGCTCGCCCACGGCGACGCCCACGTGTGGAACCTCCTCTCTCCCCGCGACGGGGCCGCGTCCGGCATCCGCCTGATCGACTGGGATGCCTGGCGCATAGGGCGCGGCGCCGCCGACCTGGCCTATATGATGGCCGTGCACTGGTATCCGGAGCGCCGCGCGCGGCTGGAGGCGCGGCTCATCGAGCGCTACCATGCCGGCCTCCTTGCCCACGGCGTCACCGCTTACAGCCTCGAGAGGCTGTGGGAGGATTATCGACTCTCGGTCATCGGGCTCTTGTCGACACCGGTGTGGCAGCAGTCTTACGGCCTCCACCCGGGTATCTGGTGGCCCCATCTGCATCGCGTCCTCGCCGCCTTCGAGGACCTCGGCTGCGCCGCACTCCTCTCGTAACGCCCAGGCCGGCTTGCCGGGCTCTCGGCTAGTGACGTGCCCCGTGCGCGGAGGAGGACTGCGTCGCGGCGCCGGCCGTGTGGCCCTCGCACGACACCTTCGGGTTCCCGATTCCCGCCTCGCCGTACACCAGGGGGACGCGCCCCTCGCCGTGGGCGACTTCGCCCAGGACGCCCTCTAGCGCCTCCAGCGCCGGCTCCCGCTCCAGCAGTGTCATCGGGGGGGAGCCTATCAGATTGACCGTCCGGTCATGTCGATCTCCGGTCGTCTGGTTCGACTATCCATCAAGGGAGGGCAAAATGACAGCTCGTACCGACAGATCGACAACGATTGCGCTGCCCCGCCGTCTCTTGCGCAGCACGGGCGCAGTGCTCTTCGGGTTCATCGCGGTCGTGGTTCTCTCGCTCGCCACCGACCAGGTGCTGCATATGCTCGATGTATACCCGCCCTGGGGCCAGCCAATGCACGACACGGGCTTGGTTCTTCTGGCGCTGAGCTATCGGATCGTCTATGCCGTCGCTGGCAGCTACATCGCCGCGAGGCTCGCGCCCCGGAATCCGATGCGCCACGCCCTGGCCCTGGGGGTCGTCGGGTTCGTGCTGAGCACGGCCGCTGCGATTGCCACGATCCCGATGGACTTGGGCCCGAGCTGGTTCCCGATCGCGCTGGTGCTTACTGCCTTGCCCTGCGCCTGGCTGGGCGGAGCGGTGCACCGCACCGGGCAGGCCGGGTGAGGACGTCCATGCTCCTGAGCCAGAAGAGCGCGGTGATCTACGGGGCAGGTGGGGCGCTCGGCGGGGCGGTGGCGCGCGCGTTCGCCCGGGAGGGGGCGCGCCTCTTCCTGGCCAGCCGCACGCTCGCGAAGGTGAGAGCGGTGGCGGACGAGATCGCCGCGGCGCGAGGTACGGCCGAGGCGGCCCAGGTGGATGCGCACGACGAGCAGGCCGTCGAGCGGCACCTCGACGCCGTGGCCCGCACGGCGGGCGGGATCGATATCCTCTTCAACGCCATCGGCATGGAGGACGTGCAGGGGACCGCGCTCGTGGACATGCGGGTGGAGGACTTCCTGCATCCGATCGTGGTCGCCGCGAAGACGCAGTTTCACACCGCCCGCGCGGCGGCGCGGCACATGGCGAAGCGGGGCTCGGGCGTGATCATGACGATCACGGCCGGGCCGCCCGAGCCCATCCCCTACATCGGGGGCTTCGGGCCGGCCGGCGGAGTGATCGAGGGCCTGTGTCGAGGGCTGGCGGCGGAGCTGGGGCCGCGGGGTGTGCGCGTGATCTGCCTGCGCTCCGCGGGCTCCCCCGATACGCCCGACGTCCGGATGACCTTCGAGCTGCACGCCAAGGCCACGGGCGTGACATACGAGGAGTGCCTGGCCGCTTTCAGCAGCACGACGTTGCTCAAGCGCCTGCCGCTGGCGGCCGAGGTCGCGAACGTCGCAGCCATGATGGCGTCAGACGGCGCCAGCGCGATGACCGGCGCCTTCGTCCACGTGACGTGTGGCTCGCGGGAGTGACCCCGCCTAGAACTCCTTGTAGTGGAGGAACTTCGCGTCGATCGTGATGACGCCACGCTCGCCCTTCTTCTCCAGCGTCACCTTGCAGTCGATGGCCGAGAGAATGCCATCGCCCCACAGCTCGTTGGAGCGCTCGCGGAGCGCGTCGCCGTAGACTCCGACCAGCTCCATGAGCCGGTACTTGAACGGGTCCGTGGTGAGCGGGAAATCGGTGCGGAGCGGCATGGCGGTGGTCGCCATCGCGGTGTCCGCGTCGATGCCGAGGGCCTGCGACAGCTTCTTCGCCTCCTCGGCGTTCAGGCGATGCTGCCCGTGGAGGGCCGCCGCGATGTACATCGTGTCCTTGGTGCCGATCGCCTTGCCGAGGTCGTCGTAGGAGAGGCCCTTGGCCTCGCGTGCCTGACGGATCTTCTGGAGCGCCGCTGCCCGGTCCATGGTTTGTCTCCTTTCAGCGTGTGGGAACTAGAGTGAGCCGACCCGGCCCTCGGCGACGGCCTGCTCCTGGAGGTGCCGGGAGCGCTCGACGAGGAAATGGAGGATGTGGCTCCGCAGGCGCGCGTACTCGGGCTCGTCGATCACGTCCGCCCGGGAGCGGGGGCGCGGCAGCTTGACCTCGACGATCTCGGCCAGGCGCGCGTCGGGGCCGTTTGTCATGAGCGCGATGCGATCCGAGAGCAGGATGGCCTCGTCGACGTCATGCGTGACCATGAAGACGGTGTTGCGGGACGCGGTCCACATCCGGACGAGCTCCTCCTGGATGACCCCGCGGGTGAGCGCGTCGATCTGGGCGAAGGGCTCGTCCAGGAGCAGGACCTTCGGCTCCGTCGCGAAGGCCCGGGCCAGCCCTACCCGCTGCTTCATGCCGCCCGACAGGGCCGCCGGCCGTTTGTTCTCCGCGCCGGTGAGCCCGACCATCTCGACATAGCGCCGGACGCACTCGTCCACCTGCGCGCCCGACCACGCGGGATAGGCCGAGCGCACCGCCAGACGCACATTCTGGGTCACGGTCATCCAGGGCATGAGCGAGAAGTTCTGGAAGACGACCATGCGGTCCATGCCGGGGCCGCGGATCTCGCGCCCCTCGAGCACGACGCCGCCCGCCGAGGCCGGCTCGAGCCCGGCGATGATGTTCAGGATCGTGCTCTTGCCGCAGCCCGAGTGGCCGACCATCGTGAGGAACTCGCCCCGCTGGACTCCAAAGACGACGTCACGGAAGACACAGACGTGCCCGGCCCCGTCCGGATCGGGGAAGAACTTGGTCACGTGGTCGATCTGGAGGAAGGCGGGCATGCCCCTCAGTCCGAGTACGCGACCAGCTTGGCGATGCGGCCGAGACCGAAGTCGAGCAGCACGCCGACCGCGCCGATGGCGAAGATGGCGAAGATCACGCTGTCGAGCGCGAGGTTGTTCCACTCGTTCCACACGAAGTACCCGACCCCGGTGCCGCCGATCAGCATCTCCGCGGCGACGATCGCGACCCAGGCGCTGCCGATCGAGATCCGGAGGCCCGCCAGGATGGCCGGCGCCGCCGCGGGCAGGATGACCTGGAAGAAGCGGCGCGGCCAGGAGAGCTGGAGGAGCCGCGAGACGTTCAGGTAGTCCTTCTTGATCGAGCCGACTCCGAATGCGGTGTTGGCCATGGTCGGCCAGAGCGAGGACACGAAGATCACGAGGACCGCCGCCTGCCCGGCGTTCTTGAGCGTGTAGAGGAAGAGCGGCATCCAGGCGAGCGGCGAGATGGGCTTCATGATCTGGATGAA
>WNFG01011741.1_pt1 | contig 11463 bp, 9 predicted proteins | sample 5400431 | NCBI WGS metagenome assembly WNFG01 (sample SAMN13153346, study PRJNA577476) | soil metagenome | isolation source: 120 cm saprolite under Douglas fir tree site 2 hole 3 replicate 2 | place: USA:California | collected 2015-04-18
GAATATCGGGCCAAGGTGCTCTTTTCTTGTGAGCATCAGGCTTGGCATCTTCGTAAAACTACTCGATCACCCAGCGCGCATGAGCCAGGAGGACCAGTCGCTCTAAGGGCGTCCCGCGAACGGTTTTTCTGTTAGACAAAGCAAGCCATTGTTGATCAATTGAAGAATCTTACGGGTTTTGCATCGAAAAAGGGCTTGACAGAAGAGGTAGACAGCAGTAGTCTAATGCTTATTCTTGGACAGAGGAGCATTCACGGCTAAACAAAATCGTGAGAGGCGCTCTGGACTTTTTTTGAGACCGTACGTTGAGCGCGGTTTCTTAGTACGAAATCCCAGCTATCATTTATGAGGGAAGCGGGTAACCATGAAACCACCACGTTTTCATTACTGTGCTCCACATATGCTTGATGAGGCGCTTGCCCTGCTCGATCAGAATAGCGAGGACACCAAAATATTAGCAGGCGGCCAGAGTTTTGTGCCTCTTCTGAATATGCGCCTGGCAGCACCTACCTACATTGTGGACATTAACCACATTGCCGAACTGCTGTACATCGAACAGGAAGACGACTATCTGGCGATTGGCGCAACTGTGCGCCAGCGGCAGGTTGAACGGTCTGCAATAATGCAGGATAAGCATCCACTGCTGATCGAAGTAATCAAACATATCGGCCATATGCAGATACGTAATCGTGGCACGGTTGTAGGCAGTGTAGCTCATGCTGATCCCGCTGCTGAACTTCCTGCTTTGCTGACCTGCCTCAATGGTGAAGTGCTGGTGCAGAGCATTCATGGAGAACGCGTTATAAAAGCAGAGGAGTTCTTTACAGGTTATCTTTCCACCGCGCTTGAACCTGGCGAAATGCTCACTGAGGTACGTTTCCCTTTGATTGCGCCTCAAGCCGGATGGGCATTTTTGGAGTTCGCGCGACGATCAGGAGATTACGCTCTGGTAGGCGCTGCTGCTGTATTAACCCCAACAGCAGATGACCGTTGTATGTCAGCACATATCGCCTATCTTGGAATTGCCGGTGCACCCATGCGAGGACTGACTGTTGAAGATGCCATTGTTGGCACGACCCTCGATGAACCAGCTCTCAATGCTGCCGCAGAGGCGGCAAGCAAACTGGTAAGTGATGATATGGATGATGTACATGCTACCGTTGCATACAGACGTGTTCTGACTGGGGAATTAACGAAACGTGTGCTAAAGGCTGCCTGGGAGCGGCGAGGTCACTAGCTAGAAAGAAGAGTAAGGACTATGCAAGAGCAAGAAGAAGAAACTCCGGTCTTTACCGAGGAATGCGACATAGCATTGACCGTGAATGGTCATCGTTATGAGCAACGGGTGCCAGTGCGTCTGCTTCTTTCAGATTTTCTTCGCCATGAAATGCATCACACGGGCACGCATGTAGGCTGTGAACATGGCGTTTGTGGTTGTTGTACTGTGCTGTTGAACGGCGAGGCCGTGCGTTCTTGCTTGATGTTGGCTGTACAAGCCGATGGCATGGTAGTGACGACCATCGAGGGTATGGCTGGTACGAACAGTGACTTACATCCTATCCAGCAAGCTTTTCAGGAGAAGCATGGGCTGCAGTGCGGCTTTTGCACACCTGGCATTATCATGACGGTACACGCCATGCTCCACGAGAATCCTAATCCCAGCGATGAAGAGATTCGCCATGAGCTCTCAGGCAATATCTGCCGCTGTACCGGCTATCAGAATATTGTCGAAGCGGTCAAACTTGCGGCCGAACGTCTACGCGAACAGCAGATGGAGGTGCAGTGATGGCCACACGTTGGTTTGGTGCTTCCATACCGAGAAACGAAGATCCTCGATTACTACGAGGAAAGGGTAGCTTTGTCGATGATATTGATTTACCTGAACAATTACATGCCGCAGTCTTGCGTAGTACGCATGCGCGAGCGCGTATTCTGAATATTGATGCAAGTGGCGCTCGTGAACTGCCGGGCGTGCATCTTGTACTCACTGCCTCAGACCTTGGTGAGGTACTGGAACCTTCTCCTTTGCTTGTACCTCATCACTCCTTGACACAGCCGCGCACACAATTACCGCTGGCTCTCGATGAAGTTCGCTATGTCGGTGAAGCTATAGCTTACGTTGTGGCTGATGACCGTTATATCGCAGAAGATGCGCTTGATCTGATCGATGTTGAGTATGAGCCTTTGTCCGTTGTTCATAACCTGGATGTTGCAGCCTCTGAAGATGCACCGTTAGTACACGCGGACGTTCCAGGTAATGTAGCTGCGCAGCTGGTACAGGTGGTGGGCAATCCCGATGCGATTTTTGCCAGCGCCCCGCATGTGATGCGTGAGACGCTACTGATGGATCGCGGCGCAGCAATGCCGATGGAGTGCCGGGGTGTTCTGGCACGCTTCGATGCACACGAAGGTATGCTTACCTGTTGGATATCAACGCAGGGACCTATTCCGATCCGCAATGGGCTTGCGGCAATCTTTCACTTACCTGAGCATAAAGTACGTGTAATTGCACCTGATGTGGGAGGAGGTTTCGGCACCAAGATCATGTTGTTCTATCCGGAGGAGGTCTTGACGCCGTTTGCAGCCATTCACCTGGGAAGGCCCGTCAAGTGGATCGAGGATAGGCGTGAACACTTTATCTCAGCTAACCAGGAACGCAGCCAGCTTCACGAGGTAGAGTATGCTTTTGATGATCAAGGCATTTTGCTGGCTGTGCGGGACAGCTTTTTGCACGATACAGGAGCTTATACGCCGTATGGCATCATCGTGCCGATTATCACTGCATGTACGCTACCTGGCCCTTACCGCTTACAAAACTATTATAGCGAATTCAAAGTACTCTATACGAATAAAGTGCCTGTCAGTCCATATCGAGGTGCGGGTAGGCCACATGCGGTCTTTGTGATGGAACGCATCATGGATCGCATCGCCGGAGAACTCCATTTGGATCGTGCTGAGGTGCGTTCGCGCAACTTTATTGCACCTGATGAATTTCCCTGGGATGTGGGCTTAGTCTACCAGGATGGTGGGCCTACAAAATACGATAGCGGTAACTACCAGGCGGGGCTAGATAAGCTGAAAGCCATGTTGGACTATGAAGACTTTCCCGCGAAACAGGCCGAGGCTCTCAAAGAAGGTCGTTACCTGGGTCTTGGCATCGCTTATTATGTTGAAGGTACGGGTATTGGCCCATACGAGGGTGCGCAGGTACGCGTGGAGTCAGATGGTCGTGTATTTGCTTCTACAGGCGTGACTTCACAAGGTCAGGCTCACTATACAACATTTGCGCAGATTGTAGCTGACCAGTTGGGCATACATCCACAGGATGTGATGGTGACTACCGGTGATACCCAGGCATTCTACTGGGGTGTCGGCACGTATGCTAGCCGTGCCGCGACAGTTGCCGGTTCAGCCATGCATCTTGCAGCGGTTAAAGTGCGTGAGAAGGCTAAGCAAGTCGCCGCAGATCTCCTCGAGGCTGCACCAGAAGATATTGAGCTTATGGATGGCAAGGTCTTTGTGAAGGATGCTCCCCATCGTTCGCTCACACTTGGCCAGGTCGCAATCGCCGCCAACCCCTTGCGCTACGCCTATGGAGAGAACGCGCGTAAGTTGATGTCTATGAAGCTAGCAGGCCCACGTCCGGGACCAGCTTTGCCACCTGAACGAGGTGGACCCGGTTTAGAGGCCAGCGAATTTTATAGTCCTCCACATGGTAGCTTTGCCAGCGGTGTCCACGGAGCCATTATCGAGGTTGATCCGAAAACTGCAATGGTCACGTTCGTCAAATACGCGGCTGTGCATGACTGCGGACGTGTTATTAATCCCATGGTTGTTGAGGGGCAAGTGCATGGCGGTGTGGCGCAAGGCATTGGCGGAGCTTTTTTTGAACGTCTCGTATACAACGAAGAAGGGCAGCTTACCAACGCGAGCTTCATGGATTATTTAATTCCGACGGCGGCCGAGATCCCGTCTATTGCGGTCGACCATGTCGAGACCCCTTCACCACTTAACCCTCTAGGAGTGAAAGGCGCGGGTGAAGCAGGTGTCATTCCAGTTCCAGCTCTCTTCGCTTCGGCCATCGATGATGCTCTTTCGCCATTTGGGATCAGAATACGAGAAATGCCACTACATCCTTGCAGGTTGTACGAACTTTTGGAGGAGTCGAAGGGATATACTCTAGACATGCAGGCGATGATATGTGATACTCTGCCTACCAGAATTTTCCATTAGCGGAGGGATTGCCAATGTCCTCAGTGTATCCACCATTTGGAGGTCTACCAGCACAACGTTGCCTGCGTTGTGGAACGCCATTACCTCCTAATGTAGTCACTTGCGTGAATTGCGGTACATATAATCCTATAGCTCAACCTGGAGCCACTCCTGATCAGGGACAAGTTCAATGGGGAGGTTCGCAACCTCAGACTTCGTTTGGTGGTGGACAAATTTCAGGGTCACAATGGGGGCAAGCTCCTGTATCTCCTCCACAAAACAACCAGTGGGGACAACCGCCTGCACAAGCTCAAAATAATACCTTCGGTACACCTTATACACCTCAACCTTCGTCTCCTCCTAACAATTTCTATCCTATGCCTGGACAAAATCAACAGTCCAATTATAATAACTACAATGCGGCACCTCAACAAAATGCTTATTACTCTGCACCTGCTAACCTGAATGGCTATACTCCTGTGGGTTATAATCAACCTCCTCAGCAGAAACGAGGCCCCAAAGTTGGTTTAATTGCCGGCATTGTTTTGCTGCTGATTCTGCTGGTTGGAGGTGCTTTCGCCGGATACCTCTATGTAAAAAACCACAATCAAAACAGTACTGCTACAAATGCAATGCCAACCGTAGTATCGACGCCTACGGTGACACCATTGTTCATTGATACTTTCGCCAAAAATAATCTGGGATGGGATCTGACGAGCAATGCAGGGAAATTTTCCGTAAAAGTTGGTGGTGGTTCTTTGGTTCTGGAAGATGACGAAAATAAATTGCTATGGGAAGTTTTGCCTGGCAAAAGTTTTACTGATTTTCGCCTGGATGTGAATGCCACCCTGACTAAAGGGGATGCAAATAATGGATATGGTGTGTTAATTAGAGCATCAAGCCAGGGTACTAACTTAGATACTTATTACCGTTTTGAGTTGTACGGTGACGGCACTTATGCAATATTTAAAGGATCATTAGATGCTACAGGTCAACCTAAAAGTAATACTGTCCAGACTTATACGGTAAATAATGCTATAGCGAAAGCAGGGAATGTCAATCATATTACAATTACCGCCAAAGGACCAAGAATGATATTGATCGTCAATGGTCAGACAATTTATACCTTTGCTGACGATAGTTACAAAAGTGGTTACATTGCCTTGTTTGTTTCAAACTTGCCTACCCTGAATCCAGGCGCTCAGGCAACCTTTACTAACCTGGCGGTTTTTCCCGCATCTAAGTGATCCAACGAAACTGTTGGGGGAAATGAAAAGAGAAGATGACAGGTTTAATGATCATTTTCCCAATAGCACATGCGCATATAGCGCAGGATCGACGTTGCCCCCACTTACAATACAGCAAACGCGCTTCCCACGAAATCGTTCAGGGTGAACTAGCAAGGCGCCAAGGGACAAAGCTCCAGTGGGTTCGACTTTGAGATTGGCATAGAGGAAATAACGACTCAGTGCTTCAAGAGTTACTACGTCGGGTACTGCTATGATATCAGTTACACCTCGCTGCATGATTTCCCAATTGAGTTCACCGAGACTTAAGGTACGCGCACCATCGGCTATTGTGTCTGGCTCGTGTTCATTGCAGATAAGTTGGCCTCTTCGCAGTGAGCGTGCAGCATCATCGCCTGGTGAAGGTTCTGCCCCAATGATTTCTGTGAGCACGTGCAGATGATCGCGCGCGATGATCTGCCCAGAGCATAACCCACCACCACCTACAGGCACAACGATTATATCGAAATCGCTGGAACTTAAAATTTCCTTGCTCAATGTCGAATTACCAGCTACTACACGGTAATCATCATAGGCCTGTGCATAAAATGCCCCAGGCTGTTCTGTAAGAAGCTGCTGGACACGGTCGCTACGACTGATCTTTCTTACATCAATTAAGTCAACAATGCCTCCGTGAGATTGTACAGCGTTGATCTTCACCTGGGCAGATGTGTCAGGCATAACAACCGTGCATGTTTTACCAAGTAATTTACAAGCATACGCAACAGCTTGCCCGAAATTACCAGATGAGGCTGTGACAACCCGCTCATGTGAAATACTGGAGAGAAGATTATAGGCAGCGCGAAATTTGAAACTGCCTGTATATTGGAAGGTCTCACTGGCAATTGTCAGGTCGCAATGTAGTTGTGTTGAGAGCGCAGGACTTGTTAATAAAAGAGTAGGACGTACATATAGAGGGAGTTTCTCCCATACCGAGGTAATATATTCGTCGGTGAGTTCAGGTGCTGTAGCGTAGGGTGGCATTGTACAAACTCCAGGTGTTATGGAATGATAACGATATTACTTGAATTGTATCATGGGAGTTTGACCTCGATGTACTTGCTTTTCTTTACACATTGATGCATACCAAATTGTACTTCCCTAACTAACGTTTGTTAGAAAAGTAAATATGACGCTCTTTGCTACATTTCTTGGTCAGATACACCAGGTGAGCAAGGTAGCACATATATTTCTTATAGCCATTTGATATGGAAAGGAAACCACAATGAGGATTCATGGTAGCCGCGGTGCGGTATCCACGTTGCAGGTTTTCTGTTAGAATACTGTTCTGGAATTACCTCGGGTGAAAAGAGGAAAATGAGATGCTGCCGGAGAATCGTTTATCTACTACCATTACGCAAGTAAGCAGGCGTTACTCGTTGAGGTTATGGAAACACATATGCGACAGTTGAACGCTAACCTGGAACATATTGTAAGCAAGCAGGACACCGTGCAACAACGCCTCTATGAAGCGATCTCGAATCATATACGCCTCCATACCACTTACAAGTCCGAATTTTTTATCATTGATACCGAAATTCGCGCACTTAAAGGAGAAAACCGTGGGAAAGTCCTTGCCCTGCGCGACCAGTACGAAGACCTATTCCAGAAACTGTTACGGGAGGGTATGGAAGAGGGGGTTCTACGCCAGACCGATGTGAAAGTTTCCTCTTATGCGATCATTGCAATGTGTACCGAAGTAGCACAATGGTTTCGACCATCCGGTAGGCTCAGTGTCCAAAAGGTAATTGAGATTTATAACCAGATGGTTACTGAGGGACTTCTGTTGATAAAAGATCTTGCTGAAAAGCAGGGGGAATCAGTGCATACTTAACCCCTTGCTTGCGTACCAATAGTTCTAATGCTTCTATCGCGGAGGTAAGTGGAAGTCGCGCTGTGATCAGGGCTTCGACATCGATGTGATGCCCCTGTATGAGTTCAAGTGCTTGCGCAAAGTAGGCTGGAGTATGGTGAAAAACTCCTTTGAGAGTAAGCTCACTGTAATGTATAGGGCGTGTATCGAGGCTCACTCGTGATCCAGAAGGACACCCTCCAAAAAAGTTGACGAGGCCTCCAGGACGGGCGAGCGAAGCTGCCAACTCCCAGGACTCAGGGACCCCTACTGCTTCGATCACTACGTCGGCGCCTCGATGTGCTTCTGTTTCCTGAAGTATTGCCTCTCGTTGTTCCTGAAGTGACAACTGGCCGACATCGATAACCACATCTGCACCAAAATGGCGGGCAAGAGCAAGTCGACCAGTGCCACGGCCGGTAATCACCGTGCGCACGCCTTTCAGCCTGGCTATCGCAGTGAGTAAAAGCCCCAGGGGGCCAGATCCCAGAATAACAACTGTGTCTCCCGGTGCGATCTCGCATGCATCTACTCCGTGGAGTGCGCAGGCTAATGGTTCGGTTAATGCGGCTGCAATAAACGAAGTACCTGGTGCAAGGTGATACAGGTTCTGGCGCACAATGCGTTCGGGTACAAGCAAGTATTCGGCATAAGCGCCATTGAGCAAAAGCAGATCTTCGCAGATACTGAATCTTCCGCGACGGCAGTAAAAGCACTGCTGACATGGTGCTGAATTTGCGACGACGATAGCATCTCCTTCGGCACATTGGGTTACCCCTGTACCTGTGGCAGCTACAATACCCGCAACTTCGTGACCAAAACCTGCGGGTGTTTTGCGGAAGAGCATGGGATGACCTCGCAGGTATGTTTTCACGTCAGTTCCACAGGTAGTTGCAGCAGCAACTTTTAGAAGGACTTCTCCAGTTCCTGGATGGGGAATGGGCCGATGTTCCATGCGAATATCAAGCGGCGCGTAAAACATTGCTGCCAGCATTGTCATAATGTTTCTCAATCGTTCCTTTTTCTCATGTATGTATCATTGGAAAGTCCTGGAGCGTTATTAATCTGTGTCCGAGACTACTGAGAAAGAGTATACCACTTCGGACTTATGTGCAAACAGGGAGTACTGATTTATGAGTATGTCAGAGGGAAAAACGGGAGGAGAGGATACTCAAACGCCACGGCCTAAGCGAGGTCTAAAGGTTCCATTGATTGCAGCTATCATTACTGTGCTTCTCATCTTGAGTTTTAGCGGACTTCTTTTCATGCAAATAAGCAAAGGAAAAGGTCCCCAATCTGCCACAAGTACTGAAACGCCTACTCCTACTCCAACACCTACATCTATATACATGGAAACCCCACCACCACAGGCGGTGTTTTATGATACGTTTATAAATAATGCTCTGGGCTGGAGTACTGTAAGCACAGCAGGTTATTACCGAACAGTCAAATCTAGAAAGTTGATATTAACGAATACCAACCCGGGCACGACCTTAATTGAGAGTCTGCCCACAAACTCAATCTATGATAATTTTACAGTAAGCGTTGACCTTACAATCCTCAAACCTGGAGGGAACGATAGCGTCGGTATTTATATACGCGGTGATAGTAACCTTGATCACGACTATCGGATTGATCTCAACGGCGACGGTACCTTTGATATTGCGAAAGAGTACTTAGATTCTAAGAACCATCCCCAGTCGATCTTTCTTGACGGGCCACGTAACAGCTCTGCTCTCAATCCTCCTGGAGCGCAAAATACGGTCACGGTGATAGTGGATGGTTCCCAGTTGCAATTGTTGCTAAACAATGTAAAAGTCAGCACGGTGCATGATAGTGATTATGCGACCGGGCAAGTGGCACTTTTTGCGCGTGCAGGTGGGGACTCGAGTGGTGTTACCGTATCGTTCAGCAAGGTGGAGGTTGATAAACAGCTGGAATAATAGGTTCCGGTCGGCAACGATGATCTCTCCCGTCTGGTTGAGGCTTCCATTCGGGTGATATTTCGTATAGCCATTAGCTATATATCTCCAAACACGATGAACCCCACCCTACACAAATGTAGATAGAAAATGTCTAGGGGGAATGATCATCTCACATTACAAAGGTAAGTAATGCGACGAGCTTTGATCTGGCCGAGCTTTCGCATATTCGTTAGTCACGGCAATGTTGCTATGACCTAACGTATCTCGTACCACAGTGAGCGGCGCCTTACGATCGATTGCATGGGAGCCGTGACAGTGCCTGAGCCAGTGAGGAGATACCAGACTGTTTAGCCGCATCTCGAACGATACGAAAAACGGTGGTCGTATCTAGACGAGCCCCTTTATAATATCCATCGCGCGAGACTTCCTGACGTGACTGGAATACGAAATCGTCCGCTGATGCATCCTCGCGTATGGCTGAGAGGACATTCCAGGAGCTTTCTCCCAGGAGCACGTGGCGTTGCTTATCTCCCTTACCGCTCATGATATCGAGCTGTACGCCTTCGTCTCGACGGATGACATGGCGCCAATGGAGATTGCATAACTCGGAGACGCGCAGACCAGCAGCATAGAGTGTATGGAGAATAGCGTGGTTGCGCGGGTCCTGCTCTAACACAATCATTTTTAGGACCATAGCTTCTGATAAGATTCGCTGAGAAACAGCGCTCTTGGCCGTGGGAGGCTTGATTGCTGCCATAACATTAGCCGGAAAGATGCCGGAGGTGTATGCGAAGCTGTAGAGCGATTTCACCGAATTGATGATACGTCGCTTGCTGTTGTCCTCCAGCGGTTTGACTTCGCCGCGCTTGTTGATGATCCCGAGTTCATTGAGGTTATCGCAAAAATCTAGCGCGTCTTCGAGGGTAACTGATATTATCGGCTTTTCGACAAAGGCGCGGAAAACCTCGATATCTCTCAGATAGGCCCGCTGGGTTTGTGGACTTTTTTTGAGGCGAACCCACAGCTCGATCAGTTTATCTTCGGTCGTACCCTCTGGTATGATGGCTAAATCGCGTCTCATTACTAGCTCCTCATGCTAATTCGGCAGTTAGACTATTTCTCATCTTCGAGTTCAAGATAACTGCACTTATCTTGAAGATCATGTAAAAGTATTGTACCATGCTCAAGTGTCCTGAAACAAGGATTTTTGGGACGAATATTATTGTAAATCTATGAAAAGGACAACAACATCCAAAGCTTTCCGCTTACTATATCTTCTTGATCCGCTTCGCTTTCTCAACTCTCTTCAGAAAGGAAGTTGACTGGCAGATTATATTTTTATGTCAAATAGATGTCGTTGATGTAATCTAAAAGCATTAAAAGACTATAAGAAATCTTAAAAATGCATGTAATGCATTACCAGGTGCTTGTGCTTGTCTGACTAGTGCATGCCAACAAGCACTATGTTATACTGAACTCCATCAAGCATAAAGGGTAATAATCATCCAAAAGGAGTCATCAAATGCTCTCAACACCTGACACTGGCCCGATACGAATCTGGAATAGGCGATTGATTATCCTTCTTACCATTCTAGCAGCTCTTGCATTGGCAGTTACGATTCTTTGGGGCATCAGTCACATCACCACATCGGTGCTTGTGGTTGTGATCGCGGCCCTCATTGCCTATGCCATTGCCCCGGCCGTGGAGATATTCCACAAAGTAATGCCACGTGCCCTGGCGATTCTGCTTGCCTACTTGATAGTCATCATTATTTTAGGAGTAATTTCCTATTATGTTGTGAGTACGGCAATTGTCCAGATCGGAGTACTCGTACAAGGTATCAGTAGCTGGTTAAAGCCTGGCAACAGCGGACCTATTTCGCTACTGGCATTGTTACTAAAATTGGGCTTGACACAGGCTCAAATCAATGCGCTCGGACAGCAGATTGCAGGTACATTATCGAACCTCGCGAGTTCGCTCGCAGGCGGGATTTTACCATTGCTCGGTGGGGTTGCTGGTGGTATGGTCAATATCCTCTTAACAGTCGTAATCAGCATTTATTTGTTGATATATGGAGCGCGGGCCTTCAGTTGGATACGTAATGCGACTCCCAGGTCGCGCCGTGGGCAGTTAGGTTCTACAATCGAGATACTCCAACGCGTTGTGGGTGGTTACATCCGTGGTCAG
>WNFG01019886.1_pt1 | contig 11463 bp, 7 predicted proteins | sample 5400431 | NCBI WGS metagenome assembly WNFG01 (sample SAMN13153346, study PRJNA577476) | soil metagenome | isolation source: 120 cm saprolite under Douglas fir tree site 2 hole 3 replicate 2 | place: USA:California | collected 2015-04-18
ATTCAAGCGGAAAGGAGATGCCACATTCCCCACCCCAGGGCGCAATGAATTGCGTCCCTACACACCCACAAAGGGTGTCACTACATTTCACACAGCTTTTATTGATGATGGTGGGTCTTTGTGGCACATCTTATGGATACACTAAATGGGCCAAGTAGTCTGGGCTCGATTACGTTTGTGGCTGGTCCCCAGGCGGGAAGCGTCTTCCAGATCAGCAAGCCAAGCATAAAGATCGGGCGCGAGCCGGCTAATGATATTGTTGTTTCTGAACCATCTGTTTCGCGATATCATGCTCAAATTACGCAGAACAATGGAGCATGGACCATCAGTAACCTCACAGATAGAAATAGAGTTGCTGTCAATCAGCGCGATGTACCGCCCTCTCAGCAGGCAGTCATTAACGAACGGGATATGATAACCCTGGGAAGCGGTACAGTATTTCAATTCCATGTCAATACTGAGATGTTTAACGCGCCAGATGCTCCAGCATTCCAGCCTCCTTCCGTCGTACCCAAGCCTCAACCACTTCAGGGTTCGCCTCCTCCTGTCGTTAGAACAGAGCCATCTCAACCACAGAATAATCCTGTTGTACCACCTCAGTATAATCCCACTGTAGCAGCTCCTCCACCAGTGGCAGGGCAGTGGCAGAATCTTGTCGGCGGGCAAGGGGAGCCGAAGGGTGGACCTGACGTACTTTCAGGTGGCACAGCTAATATCATGCGCGGCACACCATCGCTTGAGATTAGCTCTAACACGCATCAAGATAAGCCGAGCTATCCGCTTACCAAACAAGTTATCAATATTGGTCGTCACCCGGACAATGATATTGTGATCAATGAGCCGATTGTCTCTGCCTTTCATGTCCAGATTAAACGTGAGGGCGACCGGCTCATCTTGATCCATCCTCATCCCCAACAGCAGAGAACGACCAATGGGCTGCTGTATCAGGGTCGCTCGATCCCGGGCAATGAACCATTTCGCAAACCGTTGGAGCGAGGCGACATTTTCCGCATTGGCGACGAGCACGGCTCAGTGGTCACGCTCACCTACAATGATGGTTCGGCGGCAGCACAAGATATTGTGTCAGAAATTCGCCCCATTCCACTGGGTGCGCCACAAATTAGTCTTGGACGACATCCTGATAATGCGGTGGTTCTCAACCATCCACAGGTTTCCGGCCATCATGCTCGCCTGGAACTGATGCAAGGAGGCTACCGCATAGTCGACCTGGGCAGTACCAACGGTGTCTATGCCAATGCCCAGCGCATCCACAACCAGATGCTCAAACCTGGTGACGAGATACGCATCGGGCCATTCAAGCTCACATACACGGGTACACAGCTTACACAGCACGATGAGAGTAACAGCGTCCGTATCGATGCGATAGGTCTCAAGAAGGTGGGCAACAGGAACGCCATCTTGATTCATGACATCTCGATTACCATCCCGCCGCGTAAATTTGTGGCGCTGGTCGGCGGTTCCGGTACCGGCAAATCTATGCTAATGGATGCCCTGAATGGTCTTCGACCGGTACAGGAGGGTACTGTTCTCTATAATGGGCAGGATTATTATAAACACCTGGCAGCCTTTAGCACTCAGCTTGGCTATGTGCCGCAAGACGATATTATCCACCGCGATTTGACGGTTGATCGCGCGCTTTACTATGCCGCCAAGTTGCGCCTGCCGAGCGATTTCACCGAAGAACAGATCAAGCAGCGTATTAACGAGGTGCTGGAAGATGTCGAGATGACCTTCCGGCGAGGGTTGTTGGTGAGCAAACTTTCTGGGGGCCAGCGCAAGCGCGTCTCCATCGCCCTGGAGCTACTGGCTAATCCCAGTGTTTTCTTCCTGGATGAGCCAACGTCGGGCCTGGACCCCGGGCTGGATCGTAAGATGATGTTCCTGCTGCGCAAGCTTGCCGACAAGGGACACACCATCATTCTGGTGACGCACGCTACGAATAACATTAATACCTGCGACTATGTGTGCTTCCTGGCTCAAGGCGGGCGTTTAGCCTACTTTGGGCCACCGAGCGACGCGAAGACGTATTTTGAGAAAATGGACTTTGCCGAAATATATAGTGCCCTGGAGCCGACAGAGCAAAATAAGAATATACCAGCCGAGGCCGAGGCGAGGTTCCGGGCATCTCCTTACTACCAAAAGTATGTGAAAGAGCCGCTTGACCAGGGGCCAGCCGGACGTGCCAGGGTGATTGACGCAACGATTGCAGTCAAGCCGCCGAAGCGTGGCGATCCGATGAAGCAATTTATATTGCTCTCGATGCGCTACCTGGAATTGCTGAAAAACGATACCGGCAATCTGCTGATTCTGCTGTTACAGGCGCCAATTATCGCTGCGATCCTGTTCTTCCTGGCGGCTCCTGGAGTGTTTTCCTCTTCGAATGTTGTTACCTGTTCACCGCAAAACAACATTCCAGACACGGTGGGTAACAAGTATGACTGTCAAAATGTGGTGAACGCGCTCAATACTTCCCAGGGAGAGCAGTTGATTGCGCAAAAAGGCTTGACGAAAGATGAAGCCTTGCAACAATCTATCGCTCAGGGTTCAGGCGGGGATGCGCAGAAAATCCTGTTCATTATGGCTTTTGCCGCCGTGATGTTCGGGTGTATCAATGGGGCACGCGAGATTGTGAAGGAGGAGCCGATCTACCGGCGGGAACGCACGGTCAACCTGGGCATTGTGCCTTATATGCTCTCGAAGGTGGTCGTGTTGGGCGTGCTGTGTCTTGTGCAGAGCGCGATACTGGTGGTGGTGGTGTCTTTTAAGGCACCGTTTGTCCACGGTACGTTCCTACCGCCGTTTATGGAAATTTACATCTCGATGGCACTTACATCCATCGCGGGGTTGATGTTAGGATTGGCCATTTCGGCACTTGCTCCGAACAATGACCGTGCGACGAGCTTCATTCCGATCATCCTGATCCCACAGGTGATTTTTTCGGGCATTATCTTCCCACTGGATAACCCATTCTTACAGTTTTTAGGGTCGTTTTTCGCGGCTCGCTGGTCGATGGCGGCGATGGGTTCATCGGTTGGGCTTCATGGTGATAAGCTGGGCAGTGGAAAAGATTTTGCGTATCAGGGAACGCTCTTTAGTTCTGTAAATCAATCCTCGGTACAATTGTCGGCGACGATCCATCTAATCCTTATGTGGTTTGCTTTGATTGTGATGATAGTTGTACTGGGAGCGGCGACAGCGTATTTCCTGAAACGTAAGGATGTGCGAGCATGATGTCACGTTTGAGGGAATTGAGCATTAGCCTCTATGGGATTGGTGCTTTTGTTATAATTGTGCTGGCTACGGTGCTGCGTCTCCTCCTGATAGCTCAGGGCTATCCTGTTACTAATAGTGATGAGGGCACGATAGGCCTGATGGCTATGCATATTGCTTATAGGGGCGAACTTCCGATCTTTTTTTATGGTCAGGGGTATATGGGGCCATTCGAGGCATACCTGGGCGCCGGATTATTTCTGCTCTTTGGTCCCTCGTTGGTCTCGTTACGGCTTGGACTGGTGCTGGTGTTTGCTTTCTTCCTGCTAAGCACCTATCTCCTGACAAGCCTGCTCTATACGAAGAGTTGGGCACTGGTGATGCTGGTTTTGCTGGGCATGGGAACAGATCACATGTTAGGGCGGGAACTCACAGCGATGGGGGGTTACGCGGAAACGTTGCTCTTTAGTTCAGGAATCTTCTTCCTCGTGTCCTGGCTCGCCCTTTCGTTTCGTCCAGACCTTCCTCTACCCAAAAGGAGAGTACGCTTCGCTTTCTATGGCTGCTGGGGATTACTGGTTGGGCTTGCCATCTGGACTGACGTGCTTAGCGGGGTCTTTGCCCTAACAGCTGGCCTCCTTCTAGTGCGGTTCTGCTGGGGCGAGTTGCGAACATGGGCAGGTGGGTGCCTGCTGCTGGGGCTCTTGCTCGGCACATTTCCCATGATTGCCTACAATGTGATTGTTCCATTTCGCACATTGACCGATCTTTGGAATGTCCACCATAGCCTTACTCCAACTACACCTATCGTGCTCCCTTTTTTTCTACAAAATATTCTAGGAACGCTCTTGTTCAGTCTTCCACTGACTAGTGGAGCTTACCCACTCTGTCCTCTTTCAGACGTGCCGCCTTTTGGGCCGGGTGGCTCTGATACAGTCCAATGCGTGATGTATCACGGTAGTTGGGGAATGGGCTACCTGGCACTCCTGGCGATTGCAGCCGTGCTTGCCATAAGAGAGGTGCGGAAACGCTGGAAGCAGTACTGGTTGACGGAATATGTGTTACCTCCTGAAGAGAGGGCAGAAACGATACGCAACTTTGCCCGGCTTATGCTCCTCGTCAGTGCCGGGCTTACACTTGTATTCTACACACTCAGCCCGGTGGCTGCGCAAACACCTGCTAGCTCCGCACGCTATTTGATAGGTCTGCTCGTCTGCGCCCCGGCTGTACTCTGGCCGCTCTGGAATGGTATTGTCGCACTCAGGCGAAAACAACATTTGCAGAGGTTTGCAAAAGGATTGGCGGCTCTGAAAGGTGGTATATTACTGTTCATTATCACAATGGTACTGCTGGGGACGGTGGGTACTTTCAGTGGAATGTCGAGCGTCGAGGCCGGAAATCAGCGACAGGCCGCGCTGATTTCTGAGCTCTTGCGTCTGCATGACACGCATATCTATTCTGAATTCGATACCTGCAATCGCCTTATCTTCCTGACGAGGGAGCAGATTATCTGCAGCGTGCTTGACACTTCTCTCAGGCCGGGGGTTGATCGCTACCTGCCTTATCGCGCAATTGTGCGCAGCGATCCGCACGTGGCCTATGTGTTCCCGGAGCATTCTGCTCAGGCGGCGGCTTTCGCACAGAAAATAGCACTTTCTGAAGGACAGTACCGGCGTTTCGATTTTGATGGATATGTGGTGTATAAACCGATATAGCAGCCTTATGTCTTGCGGCTGCAAGGATAATTCACCAACACTGGTACTTCTTGGCTTGTTGCTTGTCGGGCGTGCCAGCGTGTGCTATTGTTACAGTGTTCTCGTCAGGATAGTCCAGTAAAGGGAACGAGCAAGCGACAGGTGTTACTCAACAAACGCATTATCGTTGGAATCTGTGGAGGCATAGCATCGTACAAAGCGGTTGACCTGGTGAGCAAATTGCAACAGGCAGGTGCGCTGGTAGATGTGATCCTGACAGAACACGCGGAAGACTTTGTGCGACCGCTGACATTCTCGACCATGAGCCACCGACCCGTGTATAGCGACCTCTGGGAAGCTTCGGGGCGGGCAGCCGAAACGCATATTGCGCTAGGGGAGGAAGCGGAGTTGCTGGCGATTGTGCCAGCGACGGCCAACACTATCGCAAAGCTGGCCCACGGCATAGCGGATAACATGCTTACTGCCGTGGCATTGGCAACGAAGGCTCCCCTGGTATTGGCTCCTGCGATGTACCGGGACATGTATACGCACCCGGCAACACAAGCGAATCTGGCGTTGTTACGCAAGCGGGGGGCATGGCTCGTAGAGCCAGAGATTGGACGATTGGCATCTGGGGCGGTGGGGCCAGGAAGGCTACCTGAAACGGGGGTCTTGCTGGGAGCCATCAGCAAGGTACTGGGACGCGATGGTGATCTTGCTGGTCGCCGGGTGGTAGTCACAGCAGGTGGGACGCAAGAGCCGATTGATCCTATGGGTTATGCTCTAGCGACCGAGGCGCGAGACCGTGGCGCACAGGTCATTTTGATCTCAGGGCCTGTCGCGTTAGAAGTTCCCTACGGGATAGAGCTACGACAAGTCGTAACGGCTATGCAGATGCGCGAGGCTGTTGGTGAGGCGATTATCGATGCGGATGTGCTGGTGATGAGTGCGGCGGTGGCGGATTTCCGTCCGGCGGCACCGGCAGCACAGAAGTTGAAGAAGGGTAGAGGAAGTGGGGGTGGAGATGAACTTGATGCCCAGGGAGGGTTAACCTTACAGTTGGTACGTAATCCAGATATTCTTGGAGAACTTGCTGAGGTATCGGGTAGGCAAACAATGGACAATGGTGAGCAGAGAAAACGCCTGGTGCGTGTTGGCTTCGCCGCCGAAACCAACGACATCGTATCGAATGCGCAGAGCAAGCTGGTAGCAAAGCATCTGGATTTGCTGGTAGCAAACGATGTAAGCCGTGGTGATAGCGGTTTTGGTAGCGAGACCAACAAAGTTTTGATCTTCCATGCCACGGAGGTAGTGGAAGACTTGCCTGTTATGCCCAAAACAGGCGTTGCGGTAGCCATTTGGGATCGGATCGTACCCTTATTGAGTACGATATAAGTTGGGAGGACGTGGCACTGTGATGGGAGATTTCGTTCTAGAGTTATTGAGTACGAGGAGTACGCAGGAGGCATCCACTATGGACCGTGCTGCTAGCGCAGGTTTTGAAGGCATCGCTCAGATGCTGCTTGAACAGAAAAAATTGATGGACGCTTTGGAGTCGGAGAATCGCGAGTTACGGCGTCAGCTTGCCGATTTGAGGCGAGGGGTCGGTATCGCGGTGGTGATTGAAGGTAAGACTGTGCAGCTTGCCGCTGACCAGGGCACACCTGTTCCGATGAATCCACAGACGCAGGCAGCCTTGCAGAGCCTGCAAAACTTGCAGAACGCGCAGGCTGGGATGTCCAACAATTCCCAGACGATGATCAATAGCGGCTACCCGCAAAATAATGTACGCCAGACGGGTGGACAGCAGCCTGTCAGCCTGAATGGCGAAAAGCGAGATACTAGCAATAGCCGCAGTCCGCTCGCGGATAGCTTCGTGCTGTAACTGTTCATTACTTGAGTTCAGCAAAAATCAGGGCGATATGCGGGAACACCATGGCATGGTGTTCCCGCATATCGCCCTGATTTTTGCTGAACTCAAAACATCCTCTTGTATATTGCTCTCATTACTGATATTATCAGTCAGGTGTATACTTCAAATGGACATATAGAGCTTTGTGTCTAATTTGCTTGAACACCATCCCTGCGGGTGAAACGTAGAGGCCGATATATCGCGCCCCATAGGCATTGGGTTAAGGAGGGTGGCGTTGTTCCGTAGGGGCGGGGGAAGGGTGGATGTGGGGAGGGGACGCTTGCGTCGCCCAGGGTGGCGTGGGGCAATGCGCACAGGGGACCGGGACGAGGGCGACGCAAGCGTCCCCTCCCCACTCAGCCCTTCCCCCGCCCCTACGGAACACGCCGCTTCCTTTCCTTAACTTCATGTGTATGGGGGCCGATTTATTGGCCCGCAAGGAAGTTTAGATACCTATGAGATCAATAATGAGGAGGTCACGATGATTTGCCCCCGATGTCAAAGTCAGGTAGCCGATGGAATAAAGTTCTGTGGTGTTTGTGGGAATCCAATGCCGACAGGCCAGACGCCGCCGCCACAGCCGCAAAACCCATATGGGCCACCACCACAACCAGGCCAGTATGGGCCACCACCGCAAGCGCAAGCGCAACAAGCTCAGTATCGAGGAGGACAGCCGCCTGAAGGGTACTACGTGCCACCGAACCAGTACGAGGAATATGGCAGTAGCCCGTTTGGAAATGCGGTGCCGAGAGCCGAACTTCACAACCCCAAAGGGCCGCTCAAGGTAGGCGACATGACCATCTCTATCGATGGCGAACTGGTGCCAGTAGTAGACATTATGCTGGGAAACCAGTTGCCTATCTATTTTGAGCATCATATCCTGCTCTGGAAACATCCAGGGGTACAGATTGGCTTTAAGTCGATTAAAGGGGCGGCGAAACGTTTCTTCGCAGGTCTACAAATTTTCATCAGTGAAGCTCAGGGGCCTGGCAACATCTCCTTCTCCCGCGACTCGGTGGGACAGATTGTGGCATTGCGCCTGCAACCCGGTCAGATGGTTGAGGTACGCGAGCACCAGTTCCTGGTTGCGACGGGCAATGTTGATTACGGCTTTACCTTCATGCAAGGTGCAGCCAACATCCTTTTCAGCCGCACGGGCCTGTTCATTGACCAGTTCACGGCGCGTGGGGGCGAAGGTATGGTGCTGTTGCACGGCTACGGCAATGTTTTTGAGAAGATGCTGGCACCAGGGGAGACGCTGGACGTTGAGCCGGGAGCATGGTTATGGAAAGATCCTTCGGTGCAGATGTCTGTGACGACGGTCGCGGGTTCTCAGCGCGGAGGTGGTATCTTTGGAGCGATCGGCGGCATGATGGCGGGTGCGTCCATCATACTCAACCGCTTCACAGGTCCTGGTCGTCTTGGTATTCAATCGATGACTTACCATCCACCTGCTGCTGAAGGGGCACAACAGGCGGGTGGTCAGAGCAACATCAACCTGGGACAGCTCTTCAATTCGTAATACCCATCCTCGGCCGTCAATAATTCCTGGCAGTGCGACGTGAGGGTGTTTGACAGAGTCAAACACCCTCACGTCGCACTGCCAGGAATTATTGACGGCCTCTTTCTTTTTCGCGGTTCATGCGCAAGATTTTGAGCATATATTGTTCTGAATTGAGGTAATAAGGATTGCGCTTGATGTACTTGCCGACGACGGAGATAGGATGCAATTTGAGCATTTCTACCACGAGGTTGGGTACCAATTTTCCATGATCATAATGCATCAATGCAATGATGGGGGCATTTTGGAAGGTGAATACAGCATCGCACATGGCCTCGTATTTCAGAATCTGTTCGGGGGTGGCGATATCTTTGGCAAGCCAGTTCATGTCAATGGAAATACGCACTGCTTGCCACCCTTCGCGCAGGGCTTGAGCAATAAAGGTTAGATGAGAGGAGAGGAGAAAATAGGGGTCAAAACGCTTGCCGTTGTCCAGGAACATTTCTCGCTCTTCATATAAGACAAGCTGCCCTGACGCGATCAATTCGTCCACATCGAGCTGTAACTTTTGGAGTTCTTCGCGAAGTTCTTTCACCTGGGCAGGAGCTGCGGCGAAGAGACACTTTTCAGAAAGAGTAAAGCCTACACGCATTAAACGTGCGGTCACACCGGGGATTTCTGTGACTTTACTATAGAGCTGGCAGATGTGCGAGCCAGGTGGGATACGCTCAGATTTACCTTCAACGCTAAGATCCATATCTATCTCCAGTTGTATTGCTAGCTCCGGTAACTTTCCGCGCTCGACGAATAGATGCAGATTTGTTGTTTACGACGACGACGAGCAAGCCCAGGCCTCCGAATATGAAGAACCCTGAGAGGAACGCGAACAGAAAGAAGATGGCCATTTGTTGCAGGGAATATGAAAGGAGAGCCGCCGGTGCGAGCGAGCAAAGCGACAGAACCAGGGGAAGGAAGAGCGTCCAGCCAAGCAAGACGCGCAGACCCTGCCTGGCTGAGAGAGCGTTCTCTCCGTTATAGGGGAAGAGCAGGCGCCGAAAAAATGCATAACGCGGTGGGTTCTGCATACGACTATTGTTGTCCTTCCTTGCGCTGAAACGCTAACCAATTTCGCAAAACATCTTCCGCCTGATAAAGGATATTGACCTCGTTCTGATAGCTGAGGCGTCGGCAGGCCTCTGGTAGGGGGAACCATTGTACCAGCTCGTATTCATGATCGTGGAGGGCGGTATCGCCCCCTATAGCTTCCAATAAGAAGTGACGCACTTGCTTTTGATAGCGTACCTGGTCATGCACGAAAGAGTACGTGATACTGCCTATATAGGCGATTAAACGAACGACCAGGCCTGTTTCTTCCTGGACTTCACGCAGAGCGACCTGTTCGATGGTTTCTCCCGATCGAGGAGTTCCCTTGGGTAATGCCCAGATACCGGCGTGGCTTCGACCAACCAGGGCGATTTCTACAGAGAGTTCGCCATTTTGAGCCGATGGTTGGTGTTCGATTTGCTGTTTGTTGGTTGCGAAGTTGTTTTCACTGGTTGTGTGCATTGGAACAAGTCGAAAGACCACTCCCCCTGCTGAATAAACCCGCATTGTTCGATATTGCTCCATTCTCGCTGTGTACCCTCTCTATAGCCGCCTGTTTGATGTTTTGGGACGCGATACATTGGGTCCCTACGCCTTTGTGCTTTGCACGTTCGTCGTTGTCGAATTCCGACATTTGATTAATACACACTATACAACATGTGACGGGTTTGATGTTGTGTATGGTACTGACCGCCTCTAATCGCAAGAGTATAGCGAAAGGTGTAGGAAGTGTGACACTCCGCAAGGGCTAAAGCCCTGCAGCTTCTGACACTCCTACGTAGTCGGCACCCTGAGTAATTGTCCCTTGGGGACTACTCGGTGAAGAGCCGTAGTTGGTGAGGAATATCCGATATGCGCTCAGCCATCCCAAGCAACCTATCTTGAGCGGTGCCATGCTCGTTGCGATCTGCATGCCTTGCTTGAAGGAGAGATGGTCCCTCTTCATGTTTGGCGTCTTGGCAGACTGCAACACCTGGAGATTTCTCTCCCCTCTCCGCGAACAGAGGAGTTGGAGGCTTTCCCTGGAGTGGTTTTTGAGAGCGTGCAATGAGACGCTGGCCGATCACCAGACTGGCGTTTCTGTCTGCATCGCCACGCATTCCACACTGATGACAGAGCACGAGTGGCGTACCAGAGGTATAGCCCTCAGGTGGCTGTCCAGACGCGTAGCGAGCAACGAGGCTATGGCAACGAGCACACTCTCGACTGGTATGCCTCGGGTTGACTCGGCTGGTGAGAATACCTTCGTGATAGCTTTTGTACTTCGCGTACTTGAAGATGCGTCCCTTCATCCAGAATGCCCGTTTGCTATTGCCTCTGTGGCTATACTTCCCCCTGCTCGGTTTGAGATTGCCCAGGTGCTCAAACACCAGAATGCTAGCCTCGTGCTGCTGAGCAAACTGGACAATGCGAGCACTCACCAGATGCGCAAGAGCGTCGTCCACGTGGTTGATCTTGTGCCAGAGGTCTCCGTTGTCCTGTTCGCCTTCTGCGATCATGCCAGTCTTGCCTCGGTTGCGTGCGATGCGTCCTAACTGTTTCTTCCTAAAGCCGGATATCTCTCTGCCACCTCCCATGAATTTGGTGGCGAGGATCGTACCTTCAACAGTTTGAATGGTGCACACGGCTACGTGTTCGTTCAAATTCAGATCTACCGCACAGATTTTCGTCTCTGCATTGGTTGTCACTTGTTGCTCGATCTTTGGGGGACTGCTGAATTGCTTCTCAACCGAAGTATGTAACCACCACTGGTTCCCACGTCGCACAAGGACAGGACTTCCCACCTCCACATCAGCAGGCAGTTCCCGACCAGTGATTCGGACTTTGATCCAGCTCCAACACGTCCCCGTCCAGACTTTGAGCACTATAGACGATCCAGTCCGCTGCTTCCACTGCCCTGCATAAAGCGTGGCGGATTTGTTCCATGAGCGTGGAGGAACGGGAGGGCGCAAGGTCCACTTCTTCCCCTTTGCAATCGCCTTCTCGCGGCGAGAGCGCCACTTGGAGAGATGGGAGTAGAA
>WNFG01006255.1_pt1 | contig 11462 bp, 9 predicted proteins | sample 5400431 | NCBI WGS metagenome assembly WNFG01 (sample SAMN13153346, study PRJNA577476) | soil metagenome | isolation source: 120 cm saprolite under Douglas fir tree site 2 hole 3 replicate 2 | place: USA:California | collected 2015-04-18
CTGAAAAAGATGAGCACCTTAAAGACCGTGTTCAAGCCAGACGGTGTGATCACGGCCGCAAACTCTTCTCAAATTACTGACGGCGCTGCCGCGGTATTGATCATGGAGCGCGGAAAGGCGGAGAGCCTTGGCCTGAAGCCGATGGCCCGGCTGATTGCATTCTCCCTGGCGGCGGATGATCCTGTGCTGATGCTTTCGGCTCCCATCCAAGCAACGCGTCTGGTGCTTGGGCGTGCGGGACTCAAACTCGAGCAGATTGACCTGATCGAAATCAATGAGGCGTTCGCCAGCGTGGTGCTCGCGTGGCAGAAGGAAACCAATGCTGATCTTGCTTGCGTAAATGTAAATGGCGGAGCCATTGCACTCGGACATCCTCTGGGAGCAAGCGGTGCTCGCCTTACAACCACGCTGGTCCATGAACTGGAGCGCACCGGCGCTCGCTACGGCTTGCAGACTATGTGCGAAGGTGGCGGCATGGCGAACGCCATGATCATTGAGCGGTTGTGATATGCGGCTTGCATCACTGGACTCCACTCTGGTGTGTTGTTACTATCCGGCTCGATGCTTTCAGGCCCAGATGAAGAACAAAAATCAGAGTACGGTGATTTGCTGGCGCGGGTAAAAGAAGGAGAACTCTCGGTTGATTTTCAGAGACTGCGTTTCTCTTACATGGAATCCCCGGAGCGGCGCGCAGCAAAAGATGTTTCTCAGGAGCGCGCGGAAATGGGTCGTGCCATTGCCGACAGGAATTTTGGACGCGCGCTTGAACTTTCAGAAGTAGTGTTGAAAGCGGCCTTTATTGACATCGATGGCCACCTTACAGCCTGCGTCGCCAATGAAGAGTTACAGCAGAAGTGGTGGTCTGACTACCACAAGAACGTTTTTGGTCGTCTGCTTGATTCCATCCTGAATTGGGGTGATGGACAGACCGCGGCAACCGCCTACAAAGTAATATCCATTCAGGAAGAGTATGCGGTTTTACGTGTACTCGGAGTAACGCCGGTAAGGCAAAGCCTTCAACGCGCAGACGGGCATTCCTATGACGTCTTTTCCGTGAAAGATGACCGTTCCGGCGAGGACATGCAGGTCTTTTTTAACGTTGATATCCCAATGGCAAACTATCTGGAATAGCCACAGCAACCCATAGTCGCAATGGAAAAAGTACCGTCGTAACGGTGCATATTCAATGGTTGGCACTTTTTTCTATGCATGGCTGACACCTGGTGACCATAGAATGGGGTAGTACGTCTAAGAGTTGAATCGCCATTCCCATGTGGACCTTTGTGAGCCGAGATCCCGCTGAATCGCCCTTTGCTTTATGCCAGGAGGCGGGGAAAGGCAGTTGGACCAGGTCTTTTTCGATTTCAACGGCCCTACATCTGATCATGCTTCTGGCGATTGCATGGCCATCCAGGCCGGTATTTGTAAAGTCGAACCTTCTGGCTCTTGGTGCCGGCGGCACGGCTAGTCTCAATGCCACACCGTTGTATATGCCCCAGGATTTGCGGACACAGTCAGAAGTTCGTGGAAACCGACAAGCCCAAAGACGAGGCAGAAATCGGCTCTAGACGAGGGTCGGCCCTGGATGGCCCCGCTTTTGGCGATGAAGTGAAGCCAGCACTTCCCCTGGACTTTCAGGAGCCGAGAATTCACCGCTCAGAGCTGCCCACTGGACTGCAAGGCGACGTGATTGTTGAGATCACGATAGATGAGCAGGGTAAAGTCATTCAAGAACGCCTGCTCCAGGGATTGGGGCACGGCATCGACGAGAAAGTTATGGCTGCGGTCCATGACTGGCATTTCCGTCCGGCCACTCGCAATGGCGTTGCCATCCCTTCAAAGCACGACGTACATTTTCATTTCCCAAGCTAGTCTCTAAACACTTCCAGAAGTGAGAGGATCTATGAGTACCAGCCGAGCATGATTCATGCAAAAGCTCTAATGATTGATGGTCTATGGTCTGTGGTAGGCTCTACCAATGTTGATAACCGTTCATTGGATTGAACGACGAAGTGAACCTTGCCATCCTTGATCACGCGACGGCTGAAAGGCTACACGAGGATTTCGCAACCGATGTCAGGAATAGTTGCGAGCTAACTCTGGTAAAGTGGCGCAAGCGCCCTGTTCTGGAGCGGTTAACGGAAACGCTGGGCTCGGCCCTGCAACGTCAGCAGCAGGTTCTTAACGCGTTTATAATTATATGCAAAAGCTCTGATAGATATAGACCTGCCATACGACATTCTGAAGGCATCATCCTTGCCGGGCAGGAAAGCTTCTGACTGAGAGCTGCAATAGGATTGGAACACCTCCGGAATGCGCCCTTTCATAGCCGGACGCGCAGCCAGAGCGAAAGAATATAGTTTCCCGATTTCCAGACAAATAGCCCGCCAAGGCTCGCACGATTTCTCTAATCTTTCCTCTCATCCAAAAAGGATATTCTGAAATCAGCTCTTAGATAACCAGGTGTGGATAGCGGCATTGCATGTAAAGGCGAAGTAAAAAACATTTCATGTAAAACCTTGCCCTGTACTGAATGAAATGAACCGGGTAACACTCTAGACTTAACGCGGTATTTCCTGCAGATCATCACTATCTTTCTGAAGATCTCATAACCAAGCGCATAGGTGGAATCTATCTTGCCGTTAGTAAGTTCCGGCTAATTAAACTTGCGGCCTACCTTGTTCGCTGGTAGCATGCATTCGGAAGGAGCTCTATGGATACGCAACAGATTATTTCGGAGTTGGAAGCTGAACGGGACCGGCTGGAGCAAGCTATTTCTGCTTTGCGCGGATCTCTTTCAGGCGGTCGCGGGGCAGGTACCGCGGCTGGTCCAGGAAGGCGCGGGCGTCGTCGTCTGAGCGCCGCCGCTAAGAGGCGCATATCGGAAATGATGAAAAAGCGCTGGGCGGAACGCAAGAAAGCAATGAAAGCTGCGTAAGAGGTAATTGCAGGACAAGGTATAAAGAGGGCCGCTTACGAGCGGCCCTCTTTATTGCTGCTGACAATTGCTGCAGCCTCACTCTTCCACTCCTTTAAGCCTGGCTTTGCATCTTTCTAGTTCCTGAACCAAATCGGAATATTGAAAGCGGATGCACCATCGTTCCAGGAGGCCGGAGGAACTGCTTTCATCCCTTATCGAAGCCCGTGTCAAACTGTTCTCTCCGAATGCTCTATAATTCGCTGTTCGAAATAAGGCAGTCTGGGGTTGCTCATGCTTCGTTCCATCCTGCTGCTCTCCTTCACGCTGTTTACTATGACGATTGATGCCTATCCGCAAGACCGCTCGTATGGTCGATCTATGGTCATCACTGACCGTGGTATTGTCGCCACCAGCCACTATCTTGCTTCCCAGGCCGGAGCGCAAATACTTGCCCAAGGTGGTTCGGCGATGGATGCAGCCATCGCCGCCAACGCCGTCCTGGGTGTCACCGAACCAATGATGAACGGCGTCGGCGGCGATCTCTTTCTTATCTACTGGGATTCCAAGGCGGGCAAGCTTTATGGGCTCAACGCCAGCGGATGGGCGCCGCAGAAACTCACGACGGCGTATCTCAATCGCGAAGGCTTTCAAACCATGCCCCACGAGGGCATTCACAGCGTCACTGTTCCGGGAACAGTGGATGGCTGGAGCAAAGCTCATCAGCGCTTCGGTAAACTCGCCTGGAAGGACCTGTTCGCTCCCGCAATCCATTATGCCGACCATGGTTATGCGGTGCCGGAGATCGTGCAACAGTATTGGTCTGACTCGGTTGAAAAGCTGCAAAAAAATCTTGAAGCCACGCGCGTCTTCCTTCCCGGAGGCAAAGTGCCGCAACTCGGCGCCACCTTTGTCAATCCTGACCTGGGTAAGACGCTCCGTCTCGTCGCCCAACAGGGGCGCGACGTTTTTTACAAAGGCGAGATCGCACAAGCCATCGTAAATACTTCGTCGGCTCTGGGCGGCACTTTGCGGCTGGAGGACCTGGTTGAATTTTCTTCGGAGTGGGTGGAGCCCATCTCGTCTAATTATCGCGGCTGGACTATCTATGAGCTTCCTCCGAACGGCCAGGGCATGGCCGCTCTGGAGATGCTCAACATCATGGCCACCTTCAATCCCGACCAGAATGGGCCTGCGAGCGCGGCGGAACTTCACAAACGCATGGAAGCAATGAAGCTCGCCTACGCCGACCTGTATCAATACAATGCCGACCCGAAGTTTGCGAAGGTCCCAGTGACAGGCCTGCTTTCCGCCGAACACGCCAGGCAGCGCGCCAGCGTGATCGATCCCAACAAAGCCATTTGCAATCCCGGCGCAGGCGCCGTTGCCGGCAGTGATACTACGTACCTTTCTGTGGTGGACAAAGAGGGCAACATTGTCTCGCTCATTCAGAGCAATTACTCATCTTTTGGTTCAGGCGTGGTGGTCAAAGGCGCTGGCTTTGCGTTACAGAACCGTGGCGGTCTCTTTACGCTTGAAGCTGGGCATCCAAACGTTCTTGTTCCGCGGAAGCGTCCGTTTCACACGATTATTCCGGCGTTCATGGAACGCGGCGACGTTCACATTGGCTTTGGCATCATGGGCGGTGCCAACCAGCCGCTAGCACACGCGCAGTTTGTTTCCAATTTCGTCGATTACGGAATGAACATTCAGGCCGCGCTGGAAGCCCCACGGTTCACTGTTACTTCCGGAGCGGTCAGCTGTGATCTCTTTATCGAATCGCGCATCAAGCCTGAGGTGCTGGACGCGCTTCGTGCCAAGGGACACAACCTAATGGTGCGAAAAGAATATTCCGCGACCATGGGCCGAGGGCAAGCCGTTCTGCACGATTCTAAAACTAAAATGAATTTCGCCGCCTCTGACCCACGTGCTGACGGCGTCGCGGAACCAGAGAAACCCAATTGGTAAGTGGGCGGAGAAGATTTGGTAATTGAGTAAATTGGTAATTGGGTAATTGAAAAAGCCAAAGGCGTATGAATCACAAACCTGCCAAATTACCTGTCACCCAGGTGGTAAATCGAGTAGTGTGTAATTGAGTATGCAAAATTGAATCATTGAAGAAACTGCACACAGCAAATCAATTATTCATTTACCCAAATTACCCATTTACAAAATCCTTATTGTTCTCCAATTGCCCGACTACCCGATCTCCCGATTACTCAATTCTTAAACATGTTCCTCGACCGACGAAATCATCGGCAGCAGCAGAACGGGCTGCTGCATAAACTCAAACTGATTGATCGCCTGCACGGCGCGTTCCACCGTTGCTTCCAGCGTTGGTTCCAGCGTCATCACAAAGGATAGCTTGTCCTTGCGCATGTGCGGCTCTTGTATCACCGAATCAATGTTGATGCCTTCGTGAGCGATGGCGTCAGCCGCCCGAGCCAGTAGTCCCGGACCATCTTTTACCGTCAGGCGCAAGAACCAGCTCATGGGTTGCGATCTTGGAGAGAGCTTCAGCGGTTCGGCACTATAGAAGCCAGTGAGATTGCTTGCCGACGTGTGTCCACGCGCAATCTGTTGTGCAATGTGCAGAACGTCAGACAAAACAGCCGTTCCGGTTGCATTACCACCGGCGCCGCGGCCATATAACATTTGGGTTCCAACCTTTGCCCCCGCAATGAAGATGGCGTTGTTTGCGCCGTCCACTTTCGCCAGCATGGAATCCCGCGGCTCCAGCCATGGCTGCACGGCAATGTGAATTCCTCTTGCTGTCCTCTCAGCCGATGCCACCAGCCGTATGGTTGAATTCAATCTGTGGGCGTAATGAAAATCCGTGGCGGTGATGTTACGAATACCGCTCACGGGAATTTCAGATGGATTGATGGTATGTCCAAACGCGATCCGTGCCAGGATCGCGATCTTATCGCGGGCATCCAGACCATCAATATCGAGGCTTGGATCGGCTTCCGCGTAGCCGGCTTCCTGGGCTTGTTTCAGCTCCTCAGCAAATTCAATGCCATGCTGTTCCATCTGCGTGAGGATATAGTTGCAGGTGCCGTTCACAATTCCGTAAACCGATTGCACCCGATCGGCCGCCAGTGCTTCTGAAATTGCATGGATCACCGGCACGCCGCCCGCAACGCTGGCCTCAATGCCGATGGGCAGGTTCTTCTGACTGGCCAGCGCAAACAACTCTTCGCCGCGCAAAGCAATCAGCGCTTTGTTGGCCGTTACCACAGCTTTGCCGTTTTCAAGGCTCGTGCGAACAACATCATACGCGGTAGTTGTGCCGCCGATGGCCTCAATCACAATGTCAACATCGTCGGCGGCCGCGACCTGTCGCCAGTCAGCCAGCACCTGAATGCCGTTCACGCCATACTCTGAATCGCGCGGTGATTTGCGGCAGATGCGGGTTACCACAACCGAAACGCCACCCATGCGCTGCTTGATCTCTTCGGCGTGGCTTGCCAGTATCTCAGCCGACGCCCGGCCTACAGTGCCGTAACCAACAATGCCCACGCGCACAACATCTCTTGGTGCTGCGGCTGTCTTCTCTGCTCTTTCCGATATCACATTAGTTTCCGGCATGGATACGCTCCAGTACTGCAACCACCGCGGCGGCATCCGCCGGCATGGGGCCAATCACCCGATTGATCTGCGCTTGCAACATATAATCCACATCTTTCAACGTGTGTCCGGTCAGCACCAGCACCACGCTTTCATTTGCTTTCACAAAGCCGGACCGTACCAGCTTCTTCAATCCGGCCAGCGTTGCGGCGGAAGCCGGTTCGCAGCCAATGCCTTCGCTGCCCAGCTCCGCTTTTGCCTGAGCAATCTCTTTTTCCGTCACATCTTCACATGCACCGCCGCTGTTGTTCAAAACAGCTACCGCTTTTCTCCACGACGCTGGATTGCCGATGCGGATCGCCGTGGCACGCGTCTCCGCGTTTACGCGGACCAATGCGTTGCCGCCGTTTTCGCGCATGGTTCTTACCAGTGGATTTGCGCCCGCGGCCTGAATGATGGAGATTTTCGGCAAATTGCGAATCAGCCCTAACTCGCGGAGTTCCTGAAAGCCTTTGCCCAGCGCTGATCCGTTCGCCAGGTTTCCTCCGGGAACAATCACGTGATCGGGAACATTCCAGTCCATCTGTTCCATGATTTCGAAGGCGACCGTCTTCTGCCCCTCGAGCCGGTACGGGTTGAGCGAATTCAAAAGGTAAGCAGGGAAGCGGTGGACCACGTCATGCAGCACGTTCAGGCAGCCGTCAAAATCTGTGTGGAGTTGCAGCACGTGAGCGCCATATTCAATGGCCTGCGCCAGCTTGCCGGACGCAACCTGCCCCGCCGGCAACAGCACGATGCTCTTCATCTCCGCGCGCGCTGCGTACGCTGCCACGGAGGCGGAGGTGTTTCCGGTGGAAGCGCAACAGACAAATGAATATCCTTCCGCTTTCGCCATGCTGATGGCAACTGAAATGCCCGTGTCCTTAAACGATCCTGTAGGATTCATCCCCTGATGTTTCGCCCGCAACTCCGGCAATCCCAGCTCGCGGGCGGCGCGCGTCAGCTTCACCAGCGGCGTATTACCTTCACACATCGTGATCATGTTGTTGCGCTGAATAGCCGGCAACAGTTCGCGGAAGCGCCATACTCCACTGATATCTTCCGGCAGCGTTCCCGTCCTGCGCTCTTTCCATATCTCCCGCAATCGAAGACCAAATTCTCGCGGTGCCTCCGCCAGGTTGGGATAAACAACTTCAAGAAGCTCGTTGCATTGTGTGCAGCGGAACATTCGGTCCACGGTGCTCTGCACCATGCCGCAATGGACGCATTTAAGGAGGTGCCCGGCGCTTGCCTGTTCGACTCGAGCAGGATTGTCCGTCGTCTTCATTTTCTATCGAGCTCCCGTCACGGCCGGCGTAGTAGGACGTACGCACAGCGGAACATTGTCAACTGCCTGGGCGAAAAATTCATCATGCACGGATCGCACCACTTCAGCCGTACCTGCCGCTGAGACGGCAAAGCATATGCTCAGCTCGCTTGCGCCTTGGGCCACAGCAATCACGCTGACCTCACGCCGGGCGACCGCCGAAAATACACGACCCAGAATTCCACACGTTCCTTTCATCGATTCGCCCAGCACCGCGATCACCGCGACCTGGTTGTTGACTTCCACCGGGAGCAGCACGCCCTGCGCAAGCTCAATGCGAAATACATTGTTGATCAGCTTGCTCACGCGCTCACCATCTTCCTGCCGCAACACCAGCCCGAGTGCGTGCTCGGGGGAAGACTGCGTGGCGAATAGGACTTCAATCTGTTCCTGTCCCAGGCGCAGAAACAGACGTCCCCACAACTCCACGGGATGGACGTCGCGCCGCGTGACCAGAGAAATCAATGTCGCGTTCTTCACTGCGGTCACTGACTTAACCGGGGAATTCAGCGGAGTGGCTTCGCGAGTGATCTTGGTTCCCTGGGCGCTGGGATTGAAAGAGTTCTTGATCCGCACCGGGCAGCCTGCATCCATTGCCGGATACGCCGCACGGGGATGAATCACCTTTGCGCCGTAATACGCCAGCTCAATGGCTTCAGCGAAACTGATTTCCGGCAACGTGGTTGCGTCCGGACAGATGCGCGGATCGGCGGTGAGTACTCCGTCCACATCCGTCCATATCCAGACCTCATCCGCGCCCAGCGCGGCCCCGATAATGGTGGCCGAATAATCAGAGCCACCGCGACCCAGCGTGGTGGTGCGGCCATCTGCGGTGGCTCCGCTGTACCCGCCGACCACCGGAACAGCGCCACCATCGAGCGCGGGAGCGAGCGCTGATTGGCAATTGATTTTCGTGGCTTCCATGTCGGGCGACGCGTTGCCGAAGTTGGCGTCCGTGGTGATCACCTTTTCAGCAAGCACGCATTTGCTTTTACAGCCACTCTTTGCCAGGTAGTGCGCCAGCGCCCATGACGTGATGCGCTCACCCAGGGCGACCAGTGAATCAAGGGTCTGCGGCGAAATGTCAGTGCTTAACGCCAGCAGCGCCTGTGACGACTTACTCAACTGAGCGCAGATCTGCTCTACAAATTCGAGCGCTGCGGCTGCGTCTGCACCGCTGAACAGCTCCAGCATCAAGTCACGATGCAGAGCAGCAAATTTCTTCAAGCTGTTGTCGGTGCCCGTGGCGTCGCCATGGCGAGCGGAATCAATCGTTTTGAAGATCAGGTCCGTGATTCCTGACATGGCGGAGACCACCACAACAATCCGGTCACGGCTTGCGGCTTCGTTAACAATCTCCGCGCACTGGCGAATACGTGCTGCGTTGCCCACGGACGTTCCGCCAAACTTCATCACAATGGTTTTCTCGCTGCTCATTGCATACTCCGCTTTTTATTACTTCCGCCCAACTATTCCTTTGATTGGAACAGGTTCTCGCGAAACCCATGCTCCCTGATTGTCAGCCGATGTAGATCGCGCTTCAGTTCGTACACCTTCGCGCGCAAAAATCTCCTGCAAAGCAGCGGCAATCTCATTTTCATTGCGCGTGGCAAAGGCAATCACTGACGATCCGGATCCGCTGATGGCAATCCCCAGCAATCCGTCATGCCGGTATTGCAGGCAGCGCTCAATGCCGGGTACAAGTTGTTGGCGATAGGGTTGGTGCAATTTGTCGTCAAAGAGTTCAGGAAAGAGATCAAAATTACCGGAGAAGCAGGTTGCGGCGAGGAGGACTGTACGCTGCAGCGTATGCAGTATGTCAGCGCGCTCGTATTTCTGTGGCAGCACCTGCCGGGCTTCATGCGTCGGGACCGTAATTTCCGGACTCACCACCACGAGCCGTATGCTCTCCGGAAAATCCGTGCGCACCGTAACCACGCGGTCCAGGTTGTTACACAGGCCGAAAACCAGTCCACCGTGGTAGGCCGCCGCAGCATTATCAATGTGACCTTCAATCTTCTCTGCCCAGCGAAGGATCTCTTCAGCGCTCACGTCCTGCCTGGAGTAACGCGTTCCCAGCAGAAGACCCGCGACCACAGCCGCCGCGCTGCTGCCCAATCCCACGCCGATGGGGATGTCGCTCTCCACGCTAACGTGCCCGGCTGGCACAGGTGCGTCAAGTTCCGCAGCCGCAAATCGCAAAGCGTGCAGAATCAGATTGGAGTCATTCGCGGGGAATCGGTCCGGCGTCTGTCCCTGATAACTGATGGTGAGTTCAGCTCCCGCGCTGGGCGCGAACAGCGCTTTGAGGTACAACTTCATGGCCAGCCCGCCGCAATCAAAAGCGCAGCCCAGATTGGCCGACGTAGCGGGAACCACTACGCGCCAGCCGTAGCCGTCAGAAGTGTCGAAGTTGTCTTTGCCAGTCATTCTTTTTTTTACTAGCTCTTTGTTGCTCGCTGTGTCCCTCTCTGAGTTGTTGTCGATCGCCTTCCTTTGTGTTCCTTTGTGTCCATTGTGGTTAAACGGTTTTGCTTTTCTCCGTGTCTCCGTCGTGGGCTTGGACTTGCGGTCCAAAAATCAAAAACCCACTCGCTTCTGGCGAGTGGGTCGGTAAACCTTATGAATGCTTTGCTGCTATTTCACCGTCTCGCCAGAATTTGCATGGATGTTGTTGTCCCTGTGCTTGTGCACATGTCCGGCGTCACCATGGTCGAATTCTGGTTGCGGTTCATCAAGCTGCACTATAGCCCGGCTAATCATTTGAGTCAAGAAAACCTTGGTAATCTCGAATTCAGTGCGTACCGGCCCCAGCGCGCTTAAATAGTGAGCAGAATCACATCTTGAGCGCTGACCAGCACTCATTTTCTTCCACCTGTATATTCATGCTTAACACTGAATTTGCAGGGTGAGGCACCTCTAACCTTGACAGGGCCATTCTTCCCCGTTTAAGTTAAAAGCCTGATGAAACTCATTTGCCAGACGATGTGTACATGTTGCTGTCTGCGGACACCCGTGTCTCTGGCTAACGGAGCTTCTACCTAAAACGTAATCATTTAAGTTTAGGAAAGGCCCATCGCCAGACAAAGCGATGGGCCTTTTGCTTTTGGAATCACGCAAAGGGGACCAAACGTGAGCACGCAAGTAGAGCCACTCAAAGAAACAAAGGCGCAGAAGGCTGAACGTCTCAAGCGGGAGAAGAATCCCTGGGAATGTCTGGAAGAGATCCGCGCGTTCGCGCGCCAGGGTCTCACATCAGTCCCTGAAGCATGGATCAAAACCTATTTCCGCTGGTGGGGTGTCTATACGCAAGGTGACGGCGCCGGAGTTCTGGGCGGGGCCAATGGTGAAGGCAAAGCTTTGCCGTACTTCATGCTGCGTATCCGTTTGTCCAATGGTTTTTTGACTTCGCGGCAGTTACATGCAATTGCCACACTGTCAGAAAAATATGCGCGTGGATCAGCCGACATTACCGTGCGCCAGAACATACAGCTGCATTGGATCGCCATCGAGGATCTCGCTGACGTTCTGCAAACGCTCTTTGACGTGGGCCTTACTTCCATGGCGACGTGCGGCGATGTCCCGCGTAATGTTACCGGCTGCCCGCTT
>WNFG01004708.1_pt1 | contig 11461 bp, 16 predicted proteins | sample 5400431 | NCBI WGS metagenome assembly WNFG01 (sample SAMN13153346, study PRJNA577476) | soil metagenome | isolation source: 120 cm saprolite under Douglas fir tree site 2 hole 3 replicate 2 | place: USA:California | collected 2015-04-18
CTGATCGATTTGGATCGTCTTCATGACTTCCTCCTTAACGCCGTTTTCTTACATTCCGGGCACAACGCCGATCTGGATCATCAGCCCGAGTAGATCCCCACTGTCCCAGATCTACCGTGCCGTCTCCCAACGCGCAGCCAAAACAATGCGCTCATGGCCACAACCACCAGCGCAGCGAAGACCAGAATCTATCTCCGAAGTGGCGAGCCAATGTTCCGGCGATGGAGCCGCCGATGAGGGCGGCCAATACCAGCCCTGTGACCGTCGAGGACCCCAGCTGAAACGCACACGTCGCTCCCACAAGCGACCCGAAGATCGCCCCACAACCAAAGCGGAGCCTGAGCTCACGGGCATCTGGCCGTATTCCATCGTTACCAAGGGGCATCAGCGGGCTCGCTGCGGGCGCTGCGTGACGTGCCGAATGAAGTCATCGAGGGTCTTGCCCGGCTCGGCCGCGAAAGTCTCTTGAAAGTCGATCTCGGAAATCCGGTCGAGCCGAAAGCTCCGGAAGTCCTGGCGCAGCTCGCACCAGGACGCCATCGACCAGATCTTCCCCCAGAATGCGAGCGCCAGTGGCCTCACCGTGCGGCGCGATTCCTTTCCGCCCTCGTCAAGGTAGCGGAAATGGACCTTCCGTCCGTCTCGAATGGCTCCGCGCAGCGCGCCGAGATTTGGCGCCCGTCCCCCGGTATGAAAGTCGGGCACGAGCAGCGTCGAGCCGGCGACCTTGGAGCGCAGCTTCTCCGGCAGCACCATCTCGACCTTGGCGAGGAGCGAATCCGCCGCCTTGGCCAGCGCCGGGTCCGCCCAACTCTGGACGACCCTCGCTCCTAGAACCAGCGCTTCGATCTCCTCCTCGCTGAACATCAGCGGAGGGAGGTCGAAGCCTTGCGCGAGCGCGTATCCGACCCCGGCCTCGCCGCGGATCGGGACACCGGAGAGCGAGAGATCGCGGATGTCCCGATAGACGGTCCGCTCCGCGACCTCCAGCTCCTGGGCCAGTCGCTGAGCGGTGACCACCCGGCTGCGGCGAAGCAGCTGGACGAGCCGGAAGAGGCGATCCGCGCGGCGCATGGGTCTCCGAACCAAGGTTACTGCTTTCGCAGAGCTTCCCAGAGAGCAATCGTCCCGCCCGTCGGATCGGCGATCACCGCGAAAAACCCCTCGCCCGGCACCTCCGTCCGTCCCTTCAAGATGCTTCCACCAAGCGACTTTGCCTTCGCCACCGTCGCATCGAGACTTTCGACCGTGAGGTACGAAAGCCACATCGGCGGCGCTTTGAGGTCCTCCGACTTCATCACTCCGCCCTGCAGCTCGCCGCCCGTCTTGATCGAAGCGTATTGCATCCCGGGGATCTGAAGCTCCTCAAACCTCCAGGAAAACAACTGACCGTAGAATGACTTTGCCTTCGCGGGATCTGAGGTGTGCAACTCGATGTAGCTGACCGGCTTGGACATGACCTGCTCCTTGATTTCGAGCGCCCGCGGGATGCGAGCGTGAAAGGAGCTTGCCCGCCCGCTCCTGACAGCGTTGTGTCAGGAGAGTTGCGACGGCTGGCGTCCTCGAATTTACAACCCTTGGCTGCGAAACATTTACCATTCATCCGGGCGACGTCCTGGTGGCCGTGGATCAGACCGGCTCGGGCCATAAGTGGCGTTTAATCAACGACGAGCCATGGAAGCGGGCTTACGTCGTCTTCAAGGTAGGCGCGGATACTCATTTCACAGCGGACAGATAACCCGCATTCTGACGCTCGTGGTTCCTCCACGGTTCCCGCGCTGGCCACAGAAGCAGATCGCTAACCGCCGGCTAACCAGACTGAGCTGCATACGAGGACGATTAAGGAGCTACCACGCGATCGGAAGCGCTCAACAGGAAGACATCCAGCGCGGTGATTTCGTACGAGCCGGAGGGAATGAGGGGGAGTGCGTCGAACACTGCCGTTAAACGATACGCGGACTGCTCAGGCCGTCGGCTGAAGGGCTCCGGGACCATGGTAATCCCGTTGATCTCCGGACTTTCGTAGGCGACATTCATGCGCTCATTGAAATCCACCGCGCGTGCGCCGTCGGCAATCTCCGTGCCATCCCGATCCCAGACGCGAAGAACGATCTGATTGAGATCGAGGTCGCAGTCAGGGCGCTCGCAGGCACTGCCGTCGTGCTCAATCGTCACCGAAACCCGCGCGGTGTCGCCGGCAGGAGTGATCGAGAGCGCAGTGATGACCGGTGCGAGATTGACGGTCCGTGGAAGGTAGCCCAGAGCATTCCTGGCACAATCGCGCGAGGTCCCTCCATCTCGGACTTCAAAGTGCAGGTGGGGGATCGAGGCATGCTCGCCGGTCATGCCGATCGCGCCGACCGGGTCGCCGGCTTGCACCTGGACCACCCGATCGGTCCGCAAACCGTCGGCTTGACGCGAGAGGTGCAGATAGAGGCTAAAAAGGTTGTTCCCATGGTCGAGCCTCACGATCCGACCACCGCCGCGGTAGTACCGCGTGCAATTGGGGTCCGGGTTCGTCTCGTTGGCAATGCGAATGGAGCAGCCGGCATCGTCGGTGAGAAAGCTGACCCTTCCGCTTGCTCCTGCGAAAACCGGGTCGCCGATCTGCACCTCGCTTCCATTGGGCCCGGCGAGATCGATCCCTTCGTGGAACTCGTAACTGCTCGTGCTCGCCCGAATCCGTGGGCCGAACGGGGAATTGATCCGATCCAGGGAGTTCAGGCCGTCGGTAGATCCTGAAAGCGGCCAGATGAAGGGGACCACTGGGCCGACGGGCGGTTGGCAAACCTGGGCAAGCGCAGGGGAAGACATTCCCGCGTAAAGAAAGCCAGCGAGAACGCTCGACCAGAATCGCCTGGATGCATTCGGTGCGCGTCGGATGCTCATCACGGCTCCCCCTCGTCGCCCCTCGTCAGAGTTAAATTCCTGGATCCCGAACTGCACCAACCGGGCCAAGGCGAGCGAGCGCGGAAAGCTCGCATCAGAGCGGCAGTGTTGCTCGAATGCAACGACTTAGGAGATCTTGCTTCAAGCCGGCAACCGGCTGCCAGACAAAACTCCGTCGTACGCCAGCTTTTCTCAGCGCCCGGCATTGACTGGCCGATCTCCCATTTGCAGGCAGCCGGCTGGCCGTATTCCCTGCTACCATCGGCGAGTACCGCCAATCGCGGCTTGAACGATGATCCGCCCCTGCGACGAGAAAGACCTTCCTGCCCTGTACGCGATCATCAACGACGCGGCGCAAGCCTACAAGGGAATCATCCCCGCCGACCGGTGGCACGAGCCATACATGCCGATGGACCAACTGAAACAGGAAATCGGGGATGGCGTCCGTTTCTGGGGATACGAGCAAGGCGTCGAGCTGGTAGGCGTGATGGGGATTCAGGACCGCGGTGAGGTGGAGCTCATCCGCCATGCCTACGTGAAGACCGCGACGCGGAACCACGGTATCGGTGGGTTGCTGCTCGAGCGCCTCGAGAGCACGACCAGAAAGCCGATCCTGATCGGCACCTGGGCCGCCGCCACCTGGGCAGTGCGGTTCTACGAGAAGCACGGCTACCGGAAGCAGCCGCCGGAGGAGACGGCCCGCCTACTGCGAAAATACTGGAACATTCCGGAGAGGCAGATCGAGACTTCGGTGGTGCTCGCGAGTCCAGCCTTCCTAAGAGGTAGCCCGTCTACTCGCCTCGCGTCGTTGTAGCCCCTGACGAAAGCGCGGAGCTTAGCGTTTCGTGGCGCGGGTCATGAGGAAATGCTGATACAGGGCGTTCCCCTCGAAGTACCGGCCCACAAAGCCATCGAATTCCGAGCGGAACGTGGAGAGCTTTTGGGGATCGCCCTGGAGCGATGCGACGAGCTTGGCGACGGGTCCTACCGTCTCCTCGATGCCCTTTCGATAGTGCTGCGGGCTAAGCGTGGGGAAGGTCATCACGCCGCGATCGAAAAAGACGTCCGTCACGGTGTCGCCGAGTCGCTGGCGAACGACGTTCGGATCGCCCCACTGCCCCGACGGCGCCACGCCCGGCGGCGGTGGCACGTATTTGCCGACGAGCGCGAACATCTGCCCGACAAAGTGCTCCGGTGGCCAGGTCGAAAACGCGATCGTCCCGCCGGGCCTCAGCACGCGCAGCATCTCGGCGAGCGCGACCTCGGCGCGCGGCGCAAATATATGGCCGAATTGACTCAAGACCACGTCGAACGACGCGTCGCCGTAAGGGAGCGCCTCGACGTCTCCCTCCCGGAAGTCGATGTCGACACCCGCGAGGCTCGCATTCTTCTTTGCCAGCGCGATGAGCGCCGGCGACAAATCGAGCCCGGATACCTTCGCGGCCGCGCGCGCTGCCGTCAACGCAGCGACACCGGTCCCGCACCCGACATCGAGAACCATCTGGTGCGCGCGGACGCGGGCGTGCTTGACGAGCGCGGCGGCGGGAATCGTCGTCACCGCTTCAAGCGGCGCGAACAACCCCCACGCTTGGCGCTGATTGGCTTTGAATTCAGCGTACGGATCACCGGCCATTGGAGTCCTCCCCGACCGCGTCGGAACCCGGCGGGCCCGAGGCGGCGGCCGACACGCCCTCCAGGAAGTGGATTGCTCCGGTCTCCATCTCGTATTCGGCGCCGACGACCGCAACTCGGCCGGTGACGACCAGTTCCTCGATGAGTCGGCTGCCGTGTTTGAGGTGATCCACAGATGCCCGCACGTTAGCGCGCACCGCCTCGCGGATGATGCCCTCGGGATCTCCTGGACGAACAAGCCCCTCGATGTGCGGCGCGATCCGGTCGGTGATCGACCTGATATTCTTGGACTCGGGGCCGTGGCCGGTTTCGATTGACTTGACCGTCGCCGCGACGGCGCCGCAGTGGGTGTGGCCCATGACGACGACCAGACGGGACCCGAACTGCGACGCGGCGAACTCGATCGAGCCCACCACGGAAGGAGCGACGATGTTGCCCGCGATCCGCACGACGAAGAGGTCGCCGAATCCTTGATCGAACAAAATCTCGACCGGGGTCCTGGAGTCCGAGCAGCCGAGGATGATCGCGAAGGGGCGCTGCGGTTCCGCGGCAAGGTGCCGGCTCCAACGGCGACCCGAGGTCGCGTTCGCCTCCCGGAAACGCTGGTTGCCTTCCACGAGCCGATTCAACGCCTGTTCCGGCGCGGGCGAGCCTGGATCCCACGTGTGCGGCATCGACTGGCCTATACCACGAGTGCCGACCTGATAATCGAGGCAACTTCCTCCGCGCGCTCGCTGGCGAAGGAGTGCGTCCCACCTGCCACCGTCACGATGCCCGCGCCCGGGATGTGCGCAGCAAGGAAACGGGCGACAGACGGCGGGCTGATCGGGTCCGCGTCGCTCGATATCAGCAGGGTCGGCGCTCGGATCTCTGCCAGCCGCTCGGTGAGGTCGGTCCGATCATCCATGAACCAGGTCGGCACGTCCGGCTGCGACGCCCGATAATCGTGACGCCACTCGGCCGCGCCGAGGCGGGCCACGTCTACGCCCCCGGAGGTCGCGACCAGGACCAGTCGAGCGACGCGTTCGGGCCGCTCCAGCGCCAGTCGTGCGGCGAGGACTCCCCCCATCGACTGCGCGATGACGTCGCTTGCTCCTGGCGGCAGCCGCTCGACAAGCCAGCCGAACAGGTCGTCTAGCGACTTGATGCCAGGATCGGCCGGGAGGCCGCCGAAGCCCGGGAAGCCGAAGACGTGAACCTGACCGAGGTCGGCCAACCTATCGGCCACCGGCCGCCAGAACGACGCGCTTCCGCCAGCGCCGGGGAGGAATACGAGAGGTAGCACCGCGGCGAGCCTATCGTCTGGTTCGGGAACGATCCACGCCGGCGTGGCGAAACCCCGACCCTGCCTTGGACACGTCGCCCTTACGGTGCGTTTGCGACTGCTTTGAGCACTTGGGGCGACCAGAGGGCCAGATGCTCCTTGCCCCGGCGATTGGTCTCTTCGGCGACCGAGTTGTAGCGGGTCAACAACAGCCGTCGATCGAGCATGCATGCGATCAGAGCGGGACGGCCATCTTGCCCTACTCATACATTGGCAGCCTGCGGAAAACCTCGCTTGAGCAGACAACCGCCTAACGGTCAATCGCGCTCGCTTCCGGCGGCGCCGCCGAGCTTGAACGCCTTGCGAAGCAGCTTTTTGACCTCGGGCCGCTCCACGTCGGCCGGCGCGCGCAACGTGACGAACCGCGATTCTTTTCCGCCACCCTGGAGAAGGCCGCTGCCGTCGTCCAACTCCCGACCGCGGTAGAAGAACAGCGTCGAATGCTTGGAGAACGTGCCGATTCCCACCACGTTCGCACCGTCGACGGCGTAGCGGACGATCTTCCACATCATGCGATTCGAGCGCGGGGCCGCCATCTGGTAAGCGATTTCCTCGGCGTGTGGAGCGACATCCTTGACCGCCCTGATCGCGGCCTTCACGGTCGGACGCATGGTTGCTGGAATCTTCATTGCGGGCTCCTTCTCCTGCTGCACCTACAGATCCACAACCAAAGACCCCGGAACGCGGCAAAACTCATCGGTCGGAGGAGAGGTCAGTCGTCAGTCTGGTAACGACGGATGCGGTGCGCTCGCAGCCCGCGCCCCATGGCGCGGTGCCACCGCTTTTAGCACCTGGGGCGGCGTTGCGCGCGGCCGAAGGCAATCGAGTTGCGCCGCGCGACACGTCCGCGGCACGAGACCTTGCTCCTGTTTGCCCGCGACGGCCGACGATTTATCGCAATTAGATGTTTGTCTCAGAGTGAGACATTTCCATCAACTCTCGGGCGGCTCACGGAAGACCTTTACTTCTCCACACCTCGGTCCACCCGTCGGGTTGCAGGGTCGTTCAAAACAAGCTCATCATGCGCGTCAATGAGGTGAAACTCGTCGACGTTGATCGACAGGAAGTAGAGGCCGAGATCCCAGAGCAACACAACCATCACCAAACATGGAGGCGCACCGAACGAAATTAATTCCAAACGATCAGCCGGCCGAGGGCGGATTGCATCGAGGTTTCCATGTTCAAGAAATATCCTATCTTCTCACCGCTCACGACAACGAGCCATTGCTACTGCACTTCCGCAGCCGTCGGCCTGATGTGTGCACTGTCTTTGGACGCCCAAGCGCTGGGGACGCCGATAAAGCTGAAGGTGCAGATCACCGCGCACCAATCGATCACAGCTGAAACCACGCCGATACCACTTGATAACACGGGGGAGGACGACCTTCTCCTCGGTGAACCCGAACCAATCATTGTTGGGACGGCGTTGATCGCGCTCTACGAACAGCGGCCAGCTGATCCAGAGCCCCTGGGTGAACCCGAACCGATCATCTTTGGAAAGGCGTTGTTGGCCTTCTACCAAACGGGGCGAGTCGATCCAGAGCCGCTCGGCCCAGAGCCCTTAGGCGAACCCGAACCGATCATCTTCGGAACGGTATTGATGGCGTTCGATGAGCAGGGGCAAAGGGATGAAGCCGTCCTGGGTAGGGGCGAGGGCGTGGCTTTGTTTTCGCAAGCCGCCGACGTCGGTGGGGCGGTGGTGGTCAATGGGAAGAAGCTCAGCTTCCGCCCGCTGTGGCGATGCGGGGATTTCTGGACAGACAGGGATTTCATGGTCCTTGTCGTCTCGACGCACCCGCGCCATGCCGCCTCCGGCCGAACCCCGGCGGGGGCCTCTACCGCTCCTCCGCGTCGAACATCAACTTTGCCACCCGCACCAGGCTCTGCACTTCGTGAGGTCCAAGCCCTCGGTGCTGGATGAAGGTGGTCAGCGGCCGCGCGACTTCGGAGTTGATGTTCGGCCCGGGCTCAAGGCCTGAGAGCAACGCCGTGACCGGGACATTGAGAGCTTCTGCGATCACGGCGAGAGTGTGGATCGGCGGTATCCGTCGTCCCCGCTCGATCAGCGAAACATAGGACAAACTGATCCTTGCCTTGACGGCCAAGGTCCGCTGACTCCAGGGTTGGCCTTGCTGCAGCCGCAGCTCGCGAATCCGCTCCCCTATTCGCTCCCCAATTTCCGCCACGAATCTCCGCCGTTCGTGCGAGTACGACACGAGCCACCGCACCCTTAGACAGCCGAGATGCCCATGGCGGAACACAAAAAACGCCCGCGCCCTTGTTGAAACCTGTTCCCCTGGCCAGGTTCGGGTTGTCATAGGTGGTTGTCATAGGCGCGGGGGGGGTGAGGAGGGCAGGCGATGATGGTGCTTGTGACCTGGATTGTTGCGAGCCTGCTGCTGCTGGTGGCGCTGGTACTGCGCGGCTGGCTGGATGGTCTCCAAGCAAGGCTGAAGGAGAGGCAAAGGCGGCGAATAGAGGTGGAGCGCCAGGTCCTCAGAAAGAGCGGCTGGAGATGACGGGGGCAGACCGGTCCCGCTATAACCCGCGACATGGATCTCGAGGCGCTCTCGGACGAAGAGCTGGTCGCTCGGGCGCGAGCGGCGGCTGGTTCGCGGCCGGCGGTGGAGCTCATCGACGAGCTCTTCCGGAGACACTACGGGCGGGTCGCGCGCTGGTGCTTCCGGTTCACCAGCGACAGGGAATCGGCGGCGGATCTGGCGCAGGAGATCTTCGTCAAGGTCTACCGGTCTTTGGGCTCATTCGGGGGACAGTCGAAGTTTTCAACCTGGCTCTACTCAGTCGCAAAGAATGAATGCCTGAACGCGGTCAAGCTGCGCCCGATCTGGCCGGGCGATGCCGGAGGCGTGATGCTGGGGGAGAGGCCTGATTCGGGCGAGAGGCCTGATTCGGGCGAGAGTGATTTCGGGCTCGCCGCCGAGCGGCTCAGCTCCGCACACCTGGCGCGGCAACTGCTCAACGAGGCGCTCGATGAGACGGAGAAGACGGTCTTCGCGCTGCACTTCGGGGAGGACGTTCCCGTGGAGGCAATCACCCGCTTGCTCGGGCTGAGAAACGCCAGCGGCGCCAAGGCGTACATCGTCAGCGCGAGGAGAAAGTTGAACCGGTTGATCCAGCGCTGGAAGGTACGGGAACAAAGAACAATGGGCGAGGGGAGGGAGTCTTGATGCCAGATCGCGGCGCGGCAGAGCGCGCGCTTTGGAAGGGAGCGCTGTCGCCAACAGAAGGCTGTCTGACCCTCGAGGAGCTGGAGCGCTGGTCCGACCGGCGCCTTCCGGATAGGGCGAAAGCGAACGCTCACATTGCCCGGTGCCCGCGATGTCAGACTGAGCTTGCGATGTTGAGGGAGTTTCAATCCGCGGCGACTCACCCCGCTGAAGCGGATGCGGTGAGTTGGATCACCGCCGATCTCGAGCGTCGGTTCGCTGAGATCCGGGCTGCCCGTCCATCCACTCCGAGGCTGAGCAGGGAACGTTCCGGGAGTTGGCACCGGCTCTTCGGTCCGAGGCCGGCCCAGGTTGCGCTCGGGTTTGCCGCGCTGCTGGCGCTGATCGCGGTGGGCATGCAATTCCAAGGCGCGCGGGAGCCCGAGCTCTCTTCGAACGCCGTGAGCGGCCCGCTGGTGATGCGATCCGAGGAGCTCCTCGGGCTGAGTCCCACCGGCGATTTGAAACAGGTCCCCGTCGAGCTGCGCTGGCAAGCCTTTCCGGAGGCTGCGCGGTACCTGGTCACGGTGATGGAGGTAGACCGGACCGAGCTGTGGAGGGCGGAATCAAGCGAGAGCAGCGCGTCGCTGCCAACCGCTCTCCTTGCCCGGATCGTTCCCGGCAAGAGACTGCTTTGGCAGGTGACCGCGATGGACTCCGCCGGCAGAACGGTCGCCACGACTCAGCTTCAGTCCTTCCGCCTCGCCATCGGATCGGGTTCAGCGAAAGACTGACGAGCTTTGGGTATCGCCCCAGGGCCGGTTCGTTGCTCTCTGCCGCGGCGGTGCGCCACCGCAAACAGGAGCAGCAGCGCCGCCGTCAGCGGCATCAGCAAGACAGTCCAGGAGAATGCGCGCGTGACCGGGTGGAGCCCGTCACCGTTGAGGACGAAGGCCGCCCAGTGCCGGGGGTGAGCGAGAGGATCGCCAGATTGGAGGAACTTCAGTTTGGCCAAGCGCAGCGCCTGCGCCTTGGTCTTTCCCTGCCCGAGCGCGTGGTAGAGCTGCTTCATGAAATCGCTGGTCGGTTGGTCCGCCACCCGCCACAGCGTGGTCACGGTTGCGCGCGATCCTGCGGATAGTAGAGCGCGGCTGAATCCCTGGATCCCTTCTCCGCGGATCATTTTCCCGCGCTCGGTGTCACAGGCGGACAAGGTGACCAGCTCCACGCCCTGCAGATCGAGGTCGTAGACTTCCCTCAAGAACAGATAGTCAGGTCGGCCATCTTTGCTTTCAGATGAAAAGAGAATGCGAGAGCGTTCCGGATTATCGATATCGGCGGTGGCGTGGGTGCTCAGATGAAGGATGGGAACCCCCTGGGCCTTGCCCTGTAGCAAATACTTCTTCAAATCATCTCCCGCCAGATGGATTTCGGATCGACCCGAGCTGGCCCGTGCGATCGCCCGAACCTCTTCAGCCGAGCTGGGCAGCGGCCGGCGCAACTCGTCCTCAAGAAAGACCTCCACGAGGTTTGAATCACGCCGGCTGGGGGTGATCGGGTCGCCAAAGGCCAGTACTTGGCGACTCCAGGGCAGGTGCCATCGCCGGCCAACCGGCGGCTGCCTCAAAAGAATCGAGGAAGACGGAAGGTAGGTCACGTCGAACCGCTCGACGAGAAGCGGGCTCCTTTCCGTTTCAAGTCGCAGAGCTTCAAAGGGCAGACTGTCGAGGCCTCCATCCGGCACAATGAGCAGATGCTGAAGACCGCTTTGCGCGAGCGGCTCGATCCCGGAAAGAAGAAGCTTGCCGAGGCGTTCGGAGTGGCTTTTCCAGGTCTGTCCTGGACTGGTAGGCAGGTCTTGCGACAGGGCGGAAATCTCACCCAGGTCAGCAGGCGAAAAGCGCTCGCGGGCGATCCCCGCGCCCTGGTGCGTGATCCAGACGACCGCGGTGCTGTTCGGGCCGGTCCAGAACTCGAGAAGGAGCGTGGCATCATCCAAGCGGCTTCGGACCTCGGTCAAGCTCACAGTCCGGACCGATGTTGCATTCCCCGGCGCAGACTCTTGAAGTCGATCCTGAAAGGTGCGGGCCCGGCTTCTTTCCATCAAGTCGAACAGCTCCGCCGGATCCGGATTGCCCAATGACAGCTCGATCAACGAATCGTAGACGTTGCGCTTGTCTCCGAAAAATTCTTCCGTCAGGCGTGAAAGCTGAAGCTTCGATCGGATCGATTCGATGCGGGCGATCGCCCGGCGGAAGTAGCCGGCGGCCAGCGCGGTCTCACCGACGCGTTCTGCCGCGCGGCCCAGACCATAAAGGGCCTTCCATTCCTCCTCGGAGGTACCCAGTTCCCTGGCGGCGGCCAGCGCGGTGTCGAATTCCTTCCTCGCTGAATCCATTTGGTTCAGCCGAAAGAACGACTCGCCGCGGTACAGGTGGGCCTGCATCGC
>WNFG01011824.1_pt1 | contig 11456 bp, 10 predicted proteins | sample 5400431 | NCBI WGS metagenome assembly WNFG01 (sample SAMN13153346, study PRJNA577476) | soil metagenome | isolation source: 120 cm saprolite under Douglas fir tree site 2 hole 3 replicate 2 | place: USA:California | collected 2015-04-18
ACCCGCAACCGCTCGGCGGAACCTAAAACTACTTCTCCGTCAACCTAGACCCCTTCCTCTACTGCAAGATCAACCCTCGCGTCTCTTCGCAGCTTCCGGAAAACGGTTTTTTCACAGCTTCACACCGCGAGACATGGGGCACCCCGTTCTATTCACCCTCGAGATCTGGGCCACCCGCCTTAGAAACCGAAGATACAACGGCGGGCGTCTCGGCCCCCGCACGGAGGAATACGCTCTGCCCAACCACCAGCCTCCCGGTGCGAGTGACTGCGCCGTAGATTCCCGCGGTGTTCTGGTGCGCGCGAACCACCGCCTTCAGCACTTCTGGCGCCGGACTGGCTGAGTCGGGATCAAGGTTCACCATCGAGCAGCGAACGTCGCGCATCGTGACAGTAATGGCGGGGGCGTCGTCGTCATCCGCCTTCTTTTTGTTCTTGCTCTTCTTTTGTTTTTTACCGAATGAGAGCACGCCGCCCAGCCACTGGTCCTCCTGGAAGGGAACCGGCCGCAGCAGACGCACCACAACATTCGGGCGAAAGCGTCGTATGTCCAGGCTTTGCATGCCCAAGCTTCGCGCGTCCAAGCTCTGCACGTCCAAGCTCTGCACGTCCGGAGTCCGCACATCCGGGTTCTGAACGTCCGGGGTCAGCCCGGCGAGTCTTCCGATCTCGCGCACCGTAGCGGAGGCGATCACGGAGATGGTGGCTTCATCGAAGATGCCATGCCTCAACTGCAACATCTGCACCGGAGCCCCGTAGCGGCGTCCGACCTCCGCGGCCAGGGCCTCCCCGAAGACAGGCAAGTCTTCGCCATCCGGCGTGCGAATATGCGTGGGAAGGTGCAGGTCTCCCGGAGCGTTTTCACGAACATCGCCTCCACGATGAGCAGCGTCTTCACCAGCATCTCCTGCACGACGCAGCGGAGTAAACCGGAGCAAGTCGGGAAGCTGGCTAGCTGACAGCCAGGGGAACCCGCTGCTGTTATTAATCCGCCGGAATGCCAGGCGCCGGTCGCCCTCGAGGCCGTGCCAGCCCAGCTCGGCGGCCTCGAGTCGTTCGCCGGCCATGGACTTCACCGGATACCGGAAGATCGCCTCCACACGTCCGATTTCTATGAGCATGCCCGATCTTATTTCGTTCGACTCAGTCCGTTCGACCTCAGTCCGTTCGACTCAGTCCGCCCAACGCTTCGTCGTAACTCAGTCAGCATAACTCGCTAGCTTGTTATCCACGCCAATTTTGTTCGCGCGGTCTCAATAAGAGATGGGCCGTGTGCAGTTTTGACCAGACCAGCGCTAGCGCGCCGGCGTACTGTGTCACCTCAGTCTGAATTGAGGAGCTCCATTATGCGTTTGTCGAAATTCGCTTTCGCGCTGTTTACCGCAGTCGTCTCGGTGATATTGGTACCTGCGGCGATGGCAGCCAACGATCCGTGCAAAGTACTGACTGCCGAAAAATTCAGCCAGATCATGGGTTACACGGCGACCATCAATAAAGCCGGATCCACGGGGACCTCGTGCTTTTACGAAGGACCGGAAGAATCGGGCGGACAATTCATGATCCTTACCGAGACCGCGTCCGGGCCGCAGGCCGACGCCATGCTCAACCGCCCAGGCTCTTCGCCGCCTCCCGGCAGTGGCTTGATCGGCGGCGCCTACCGCCAGGGAAGCGTCATCTTTTCCGTCTCCATCAAGTCAACCGATCAGGCCAAGTTGCAGGCGCTCGTAGCCGAGGTGAAACGCAATCTGAAGTGATCCCTTTCTGGTAAAGACGATCTTGGCCCGGCGTTTTCTGCGGCGGTTTTCTTCGACGAGGTCAAGAAGATACACGGGATCAAGCGGATGAGGTATTGGCGGGCTGGCCTACCCTTTGCACAACCCAAAACCTCGGTTGCCCCACCCCTTTGCGCTTTTCAAAGGGTGGGTGGCCCGGGACCTCGACCGCGATGTTCCTCCATCCTATTTGCTGGTCTTTTCATCCAAAGCCAGGTTGAGCTCAAGAACGTTCACGCGCGATTCACCGAGGATGCCAAACTGGCGCTGCTGAATATGGTTTTCCACGAGGGCACGAACTTGTTCCTCATGGAGAAAACGAACGCGGGCGATTCGTGGCACTTGGAACAGTGCTGCGGCAGGAGTGATGTCCGGATCCAGGCCGGAACCTGACGTAGTGACAAGATCGATGGGGACTGGAGTGTTGGGATTGTCTGCTTGCGCGGCCGCAAGGTCGCTCTTTATGCGGTCAAGCAGCTTTTGATTGGTGGGTCCCAGGTTCGATCCGCTGGAGTTTCCAGCGTCGTATCCGTTTCCTGCCGCGGAGGGCCGGGAATGGAAATATTTGTCAGAAACGAACGGCTGGCCGATTAGGCGAGATCCGATCAGGTCGCCGTTCTTCCGGACGAGCTGGCCGTTGGCCTTTTCGTGGAACAGCACTTGGGCGAGGGCAGTAACCACAAGCGGGTAAATGATTCCCAACAGGATCGTCGTCGCTACGGTCATCAAAACAGCAATCAGCAGATTCTTTTTCATAATGTCTCTATGCAAGCCCGACACGCGTAATCAGCATATCAATTAGCTTGATTCCGATGAATGGAATCACTACGCCGCCCACCCCGTAAATGAGCAGATTGTCCCGCAGCAAAACCGCAGCGCCGAGCGGGCGATACTTCACTCCACGTAGCGCAAGCGGGATCAGCGCGATGATGATCAACGCGTTGAAAACCACAGCTGAGAGCACGGCCGACTCGGGCGTCTTCAGGTGCATGATGTTGAGCGCGTTCAGCACGGGGAAAGTTCCCGCGAACATCGCCGGGATAATGGCGAAGTACTTGGCGACGTCGTTAGCGATAGAAAATGTCGTTAGCGAGCCGCGGGTCATCAATAATTGTTTGCCGATTTCGACGACCTCGATCAGCTTCGTCGGATTGGAATCGAGGTCCACCATGTTGCCAGCTTCTTTTGCCGCCTGAGTGCCGGTGTTCATGGCCACGCCGACGTCGGCTTGGGCGAGGGCTGGCGCGTCGTTAGTGCCGTCACCCGTCATGGCGACCAATTTGCCATCGGACTGCTCGCGGCGAATCAAGTCCATTTTGTCCTTTGGGGTTGCTTGTGCCAGGAAGTCGTCCACGCCGGCTTCGCGCGCAATCGCCGCTGCGGTAAGCGGATTATCGCCGGTAATCATGACAGTGCGGATTCCCATGGCCCGCAGCTGACTGAAGCGATCGCGAATTCCGCCTTTGACGATGTCTTTCAATTCGATCACCCCCAGCGCCCCGCGGCTCCTTTCGGCGACGACCAGAGGTGTGCCTCCTGAACGCGCAATCTCTTCCACGGCGCTTCTCACGGCGGCCGGGAACTTACCGCCATTCTGCGAGACAAAGTTTGTGATCGCCTCGGCAGCACCTTTACGAATCTGAAATCCGTTGAGGTCAATGCCCGACATGCGCGTTTGCGCCGAGAAAGGCACGAAGCTGGCCTCGCGGGAACCCAACTCGCGCCCGCGCAAGCCATATTTTTCCTTAGCGAGGACTACGATGGACCGGCCTTCTGGAGTTTCATCCGCGAGCGAAGAGAGCTGCGCTGCGTCTGCTAACTCTTGCTCGGTAACACCAGGTGCCGGTATAAATCGCGACGCCTGTCGGTTTCCCAGCGTGATAGTTCCTGTTTTGTCGAGCAGCAACGTGTTGACGTCGCCCGCAGCTTCGACCGCCCGGCCTGACATCGCGAGCACGTTGTGTTGAATCAGTCGGTCCATACCTGCAATGCCGATGGCAGAGAGCAGGCCGCCAATCGTGGTGGGAATCAGGCAGACTAGCAGCGAAACCAACACGAACACAGTTTGCGGGGAGCCTGAGTAGATCGCGAAAGGCTGCAACGTCACCACCGCAAGTAAGAAGATTATCGTGAGCCCGGCGAGAAGGATGTTCAGCGCGATCTCATTGGGAGTCTTTTGCCGTTCGGCACCTTCGACCAGGGCGATCATGCGATCCAGAAATGTCTCGCCGGGATTTGAGGTGATTTTGACTTTGATCTGATCAGAGAGGACGCGGGTGCCGCCGGTGACGGCGGAACGGTCGCCCTCGATGATTTCGCCATCGGAGGGAATCAATTCGCCGGCTGAAGCCTGAACGAGATCTCCGGTTCGGAGTTTCGAACTGGGGATTTGCGCGACAGCGCCGTCGCTTGCGATCCGGTTCGCCACGGTTTCGGATCTTGCCTTGCGTAGCGTGTCAGCTTGCGCCTTGCCGCGTCCTTCGGCCATTGCCTCGGCGAAGTTGGCGAAAAGCACGGTAAACCAAAGCCACAACGTGATTTGCAGGTTGAATCTGAAATCCGAGCCGCCTTTGAAGAGCAGGACGGTCGTGATTACGCTCCCGATTTCTACGACGAACATGACGGGATTGCCCATCATTTTTCGTGGGTTGAGTTTCAGAAACGAATCCCAGATTGCCCGTTTGACAATCTTCCATTCCCAGACAGCCTTTGATTTCTTTGCCATAGATTAGCCAAGAGCCATCAGTAAACCGCTGAATGCCAGACGCGGAACCCGATCATCGCTCTAAGTTCCTTTTCAACCACCAACGTTGAACCGCAATTCCCGTCCACACGGCCTCAACTAGACCAAATGGCCATGCGCCCTGGAGAAAGCCATAAATTGATCCCAGTGCGCATGCGAGAGCGAAGGCCAGGATGAACCAAGTGCTTTTCGCCTCCAAGGCATAGGTAACCAACATCGCCGTCACCGCAAATAAGCCAAATGCCGATAGCAGACTCACTCCAGTCTCAGTCTCCGTTCAAAATGTTTTCCCTGCCATCATCTGCAGGTGCTCCAGTATCGGTCCCAGACTAAGTGCTGGGAAAAATGTCAGCGCTCCGACAATGAGAATCGTTCCAATCAAAAGCACAGTAAAAAGCGGCGTCGTGACCGGAAACGTCCCGAGCGACGGTGGAACATATTTCTTCTTTGCCAGATTGCCCGCAATCGCCAGCATGGGAATGATCATCAGGAACCGCCCGATCAGCGTGTCGAGTCCAATCGTTGTGTTGTACCAGAGCGTGTTGGCACTCAGCCCAGCGAACGCAGAGCCGTTGTTTCCTGCACCTTCGGTGAATGCGTACAGAATCTCCGAGAAACCGTGCGGGCCGGGATTCAGGATGCTGGAGGTGCCAAAGTTCTTCAGCACCGAGACTGCGGTGAATCCCAGGATCACCAGCGGGAAAACGAGAGTCGTCAGCATTGCCATCTTCACGTCATAGGCTTCTATCTTTTTCCCCAGATATTCCGGCGTGCGACCAACCATGAGGCCCGCAATGAACACTGCGAGGACCACGTAGATAATCATGCCGTAGAGCCCGGAACCCACTCCGCCAAATACAGTCTCGCTCAACATCATGTTAGCGAGCGGAACCATGCCTCCGAGCGGGGTATAGGAATCGTGCATGCTGTTCACCGCGCCGCAGCTTGTATCTGTGGTCACCGTGGCCCAAAGCGTCGAGTTGGCGATTCCGTAGCGGACTTCTTTGCCCTCCATGTTGCCACCGGACTGCAACCCACTCGGACGCTGGTCAACCCCAGCCAGCAGCGGATTGCCACGGGACTCGGCCCAATACGCGGTGGTGACTCCTGCAAAGAACAACACCGCCATGGCTGCCCAGACCGCCCATCCGTGAGCTTGCGAACCAGTCATGCGGCCCAAGGTGTATGTGAGTCCCGCGCTGATCGCGAAAATCGAGAACAACTCGAAGAGATTTGAAAGCGGCGTAGGATTTTCGAACGGATGCGCGCTATTGGCATTGAAGAAGCCACCGCCGTTGGTGCCAAATTCCTTGATGATTTCCTGCGAAGCGACTGGCCCTTTGGCAATTGTTTGAGTGGTGACTGTATCTGTGGCTTGTTTGCCGTCGGGGTCCATGACCGGCTTTCCGCTGGCGTCCACTTTAGGCACTTGTTGCGGCTCGACCAGCTTCACCGTGTCATAGGGTTTCAGGTTCTGGGGCACGCCCTGGGACACCAGAAACAAAGCTCCGACAACGCAGAACGGTAGCAACACCCAAAGGCAACCGCGCACCAGATCCACCCAGAAGTTGCCGATGGTTTCCATTTGCCGACGCGCAATCCCGCGAATGAGGGCGACGGCCAGTGCAATGCCTACTGCTGCCGATGTGAAGTTGTGGTAGGCGAGGCCGGCCATCTGCGTGAAATAACTCATAGTCGTCTCGCCGCTGTAGGCCTGCCAGTTCGTATTTGTGGTGAAAGAGGCGGCGGTATTGAAAGCCAGGTGCGGAGGGTTTACGCCCACCAGTTTCTGCGGATTGAAGGGAAGGTAATATTGCACCCGCTGGATAAAGTAGAGCACCAGCATCGGGACCGCGCTGAAGAGCAGCATGGAAACGGCATACTCTGTCCAGCGCATTTCGTGATTTTCGTCCACGCGAGTGACGCGATAGAGCAGCCGCTCGATTGGCCGCAGCACCGGATCAAGAAACGTGCGCTCGCGGTTGAAAACGCGCGCCATGAAAATCCCCAGGGGCTTGGTGACCAGGACAATTAACGCGAAAAAGAGCAATATTTGAAACCAGCCATTCGCGGTCATATTAGAACTTCTCCGGGCGCAACAGGGCATAGAGAAGGTACACGCCGGTTAGAACGCTCACGATAAGCATGATCAAAGATTCCAGCGTCATGCGATTTTCCTCACTTTACCCGATCGCAGAATTTGACATAGCCTATCGACAACGCGAAGAACGCGATCGTAACTACCACCCAAATCAAGTCCTGCATATTCGTTCTCCAAACCTCACTTCACACACGTGAAGGTTTCATGACTGCTCAGAGCCGCTTCTTCTCGCGCACACGAAAGTCTTCGGCGGTGTACACATGAAGCAACCGGCCCCTTTCTTTTCTCCGGCTCGGCAGTCTCCTGATCTCCACTCGTTGCCCTCGGCGTGAATTGCGCGAATCGCGCCACAAGGCGAACATGAAGTAAATCAGGAACACGCAGCCTGCCATTGCTACTACGGTAAAGATCACCAGGCCTGTCATCCGCTACTCCCTGAGAACCAGCCTCAGCTGAGAACTCAAGTTTCATTTCATCAGGCATGGCATAAGGACGGACTAAAAGGTTCGTAAGGAAACAATAAGGGGAACTACTCGGGTCGCCCATCATATTGAATCGGCGTCTTATTCCTCCGAGGCTCATACTCTTTCTGCTCGCCGACTGACTTCCTCTTGCTTATAGATGAAAAGCACGCGATGCCGGTTTCGCTTTCGAGCAATTTTCTGTCGCAGTTTCAGAACCAGCGCGCGATCTTCTTGGGACTGTTTTGCTTCGCGAGACAGCGCAAATTCACCGAGAATCAATAACGCGAAGCTAATTACCACCACAATCAAAAGGATCGCCATATGCCATGTCAGTTAATCGTTGCTCACATCTATTCGAGTATCGAGCGCCTAAGAGTCGCCTAAAGATGTCATAAAGAATTCGTAATGGGAACCGCCCGATTGCACGACGGAAGATTCAATTGAAATTCCAGCCGAGTTCGATCAGAAGCAAATGGTTCCCCTGGGAAGCTCCGGAGTTCCCGATTTCGTAGGCCGAGTAGGCAGTAGCTTTGGAACTGAGCTTGATGGCAACACCAGGCGTGAAGTATCCGGCGCCCTGATGTCCGGTAAACCAGTCGGCGGCAAGCGTGACCCGCTTGTTGACGGGCTGCTCGATCCCAAACTGGCCTCCGGCTCTGTTTCCGCTGGCAACCACGTGCGATGTGAAGTCGAATGCGCCGAAGGTCAGGCGGGTCTGAGTCTTCAGCGTTTTGGTAAATTCACCGTAGACGTAATTCCCAGCGTTGTAGCTACGGTTTTGCGCTGGAATGAACACATCGTCTCCAAGCATGAAAGCCCAACCGTTCTTGCCGCCGTCATAAGCCTTCCACTTTATCGTCGGCGTGGGCGTCGTCTGAGACGGGCCGGGTGAACTAATGCCGTTCACATTCATGCCCACTTCGACGCGGTGCCCGATTCCGGCGACTACACGGGGCGTGTAGGTTCCGGCGCTTGCATCCCAGAGATAGGAAAAATCAAACTCGCCATAGATTTTGCCTTTGTCAAGAATGTCGCCACTTGGAACATTGAAGATGGTTTCCTGCGCCAAGGACGGAGCTGAAAAGGCTGTCATGAGAATTGCAAATATTAGATAGCGGCTCATTTGGAGCTCCGGCGATGCAAGACTGGTCGGAAACCGGGCTCAAGGTCTGTTTGATCCCGAACATCCTCAGTGCCGAAAATCAGAAGGTCAGCACTCCTGTTGTTCGTGAATCCACCTCTGGATGGCAATCTAATGATCTCCACTCTTGGCCCTTTACGCTGCTTGTGTCCGTCACGCCACAGTGCCACTAAGAAATAAATTAAGAAAATGCAGCCAGCTAGCATCGCCGCCGTAAAGATCAACAAGCCTGTCATCCCTGCCTCCCGAGAACCAGCAGGACGCTATGTGCTCAAGTCTCATTCCAGCAGGACGGGCATAAGGACGGGCTAAAAGGTTCGTAAGAAACGTGTAAGGAGAAACATCAAATACTTATCGGAGAACCAGAGGACGGAAGATTCTTTTGCGTTGTCAAAACTTGGGATTACGATCATGCGTCGAACGTTGCCGCCGCGAGCGACCAGCAGATTCCTCGTTGCCTCGCGTTGCTCGGCGCTTCGGAATGACGATATGTGTATGCTATCGCGAGGTCACGCCTTTTGGCTCGAAACGATATCCTACCCAGGGCTCGGTCAGAATATAGGCGGGGGATCCGGTATCGGCTTCGATTTTCTTGCGGAGCTGGCCGATAAACACACGCAGATACTCCGGTTGCTCGGTGCTGGTTGCTCCCCAAACCGCAGCGAGCAGCTTACGATGGGTAACTACTTTGTGTGGGTTACGGGCGAGATAGACGAGCAGCTCAAATTCCTTTGGCGTCAGCTTCAGTTCGCGGCCCCGGACGGAAACCGCGTGCGCGTCCAGGTCAACACGGAAATCGCCATCTTCGATCACCCCTCCACTAATTTCTTCCTGCGGAGCACGTCGCAGGTTTGCGCGGACGCGCGCGAGGAGTTCATTTATGCCAAATGGCTTGGTCACATAATCGTCGGCACCGGCGTCGAGCGCTTGAACTTTAGTGCGCTCCTCGCCTTTCACCGAGAGCACAATGATCGGAGCGTTGGATTGGAGGCGGAACCGGCGACAGACTTCGAGTCCATCCATCACCGGCATGGAGAGGTCTGTGATCATCAAGTCTGGCGGCCAGTCACAGGCAATCTGCAACGCGGTCTCGCCGTCGTTGGCCACGCGCAAATCGTAGCCATGGGCATCGAGTGCGGTCCGCAACACGCGCGTGATTTGCGGTTCGTCGTCAACCACGAGGATGCGCCGGTGATTGGCAGGACTCACTTCGCCTCCTGCGTCACAATATGCACGTCAATCGGAGGTGCGAGGCGTAGGAATTTCTGAATGACTGTCAGATACAAGTACTTCCGCCAGCCCTCTTGCGCGGAGCGTCCGAAGATGACATGGGTGATGTGCTTTTCGCGAACGAACTCCGCCACTCTCTCTGCGATGTTCCCCCTCGGCAGCCGGACGACAGTGGCACCGAGGTTCTCAGCAAACCGGATGTTTTCTTGCAGAGAGCGGCGATTGTCACCGTCCTGATCGGCGGGTGAGTCGACGTAAACAACGTAGAACTCGGCATCAATGCCATGCGCCATACGAGCGCCGCGGGCGATCAGATATTGCGCGATGGGATTCGAGCTGATGCCCACAGCGATTTTCTCGCAGACAGCGACGTTTGGCTGCAGGCCCTCGCGCGTCCAGTGCGCTTCCAGGCTTTTGTCCACGACTTGCGCGACTTGACGCAGAGCCAGTTCCCGAAGAGCGATCAGGTTTCCGCGACGAAAGAAGTTCCCCAGCGCCTTCTCGGCACGGTCGAGTGGATAAATGTCCCCGCGCCGCATTCTCGTCTGCAGCGCTTCCGGCGTCAGGTCGGACATAACAATCTCTTCCGCGCGCTGAATTACCCAATCCGGAACGGTTTCGCGAACGTGCACACCGGTAATGCGTTCCACTAGCGGATTGAGGCTCTCGATGTGCTGTACGTTCACGGTGGAGACAACATCAATCTTGGCGTCGAGAAGATCGATCACGTCCTGATAGCGCTTGGGATGCTTGCTGCCTTCGATATTTGTGTGCGCCAGTTCATCGACAAGTACAACCGCGGGTTTTCGCGTCAGGATCGCGTCAACGTCCATCTCAGTGAACACGGTCCCTTTGTAGTCGATGTGCTTACGCGGGATGGTTTCCAGCTTGGCCACCAAGTCTGCGACCGCCTTGCGCCCATGAGTTTCCACCACGCCGACTACGACGTCCTCACCGCGACTATAGCGGCGAATGCCCTCGCTCAGCATGCTGTAGGTCTTGCCAACGCCAGGGGCGTAGCCCAAGAAGAGCTTGAAGATGCCCTGCTTCTTCTCTGGCGCGACCTCTTCCAGCCATTGTTCTGGACGCTTTTGCACGAATCCATTGTCATCTGAGTTCCGCGGTTTGTCGAGAAAGCAGCCTGCCTGAGCGGAGCCGAAGGGTTACAATCACGCCGTGACATCACTGACAAGGCTCGGTTTCAGGACAGTTGCTTGCGCGCTTATCGTGCCCGCGGTCGTGTTCTTCTACAAGCACGGCCCGCATGCGAATGTCACGACTATTGCGCTCACATTCCTGCTAGCGGTCCTTGTGGTCTCGGCCAACTGGGGATTCTGGTACGCCGCATTCGTAGCGCTACTTTCGACTCTTGCGTTCAACTTTTTCTTTCTTCCCCCCTTCGGAACATTCACCATTGCCGATCCACAAAATTGGGCTGCACTCTTCGCCTTCCTTGCCACAGCGATGATTGCTGGACAGCTTTCTGAACGCGCGCGCCGCGAAACGATGAGAGCGAACCAGCGCCGACGCGAGATTGAGCACCTCTATGCCTTCAGTCAGCGTTTGCTAACGCTCGAAAGCGTGCCAGAGCTGCTGAATTTGGCGCCGCGTCACATAGTCGAAACTTTCGGCGGCAAGGGTGCGGCACTTTTCGTGTCAGACCGAACCGACGTGTATCGTTCCGACCCAGATACTCGCGAAATTGAAGCCGAGCGACTACAGTCGGTTGCCGCACGGGGCGAGCCGGTCATCGAGTCCGAGAATGCCCTGGCCTACATTCCTCTTCGGCTTGGGGTGAAGAGTGTCGGTTCAATTGGAATCTCCGGAACATCTCTGTCTCACGAGAGCCTTGATGCCCTCTCTACACTGGTTGCCATTGCGATTGAGCGCACACGGGCCATAGAGAACGTCGGCAAGGCCGAGGCCGCGCGTGAAAACGAGAAACTACGCTCTGCCATCCTCGACTCCGTCGCGCACGAGTTCCGTACTCCCTTGACGGCGATCAA